>Ga0207664_10002407_pt1 | contig 12377 bp, 8 predicted proteins | sample LARL83metaG_FD_184349 | JGI IMG/M metagenome (GOLD analysis project Ga0207664, IMG submission 184349) | Corn, switchgrass and miscanthus rhizosphere microbial communities from Kellogg Biological Station, Michigan, USA - LAR L8-3 metaG... | ecosystem: Host-associated > Plants > Roots >...
CGCGACGAGCCACAGGTCACCGAGCACTTCACCGCACGCCTGCACCTGCGACCGGGGCCGGCACCGCTCGATGCCACGCGCCGAGCCATGGCAGCACCTGCGGCCGGCCCCGACGCGGTCCGCGCTGACGACATCTACCGCGTCTACTTCCACGGCCCCGCCTACCGCGTGCTCGACAGCGCATGGCGCGACGGCGACACCGTCGTCGGACGCCTGGCCCAGCCGCTGCCGGACGACGTCGAGAGCGGCGCGCCGGCCACCGCGCCGCGCCTGCTCGAGCTGGCGTTCCAGACGGCCGGGGTCGGCGAGCTGGGCGCCACCGGCACCCTCGCCCTGCCGGCAGGCATCGACCGCGTCGACTTCGCGGCCGCAGCCACAGCCGCGGTGCAGCATCCCGTGCACGCCATGGTGCACAGCGGCGAGCCGGGCGGCGGTGTCGACGCCGAGGTGGTCGACGCCACCGGCACCGTGTTGCTCGCGCTGCGCGGCTACCACACGACGCCGCTGCCCGTTGCGCTCGCCGACGACCTGCTGGCGCCGTTCCGTCGCGCCATGGCCCACCGGGAGCCGGTGGCATGAGCCGGACGGCGCCGGCGCCGCCCCGCCCGCTGCGCCGCATCGCCGTCGCCGCGCGCGGCGTGACCGCGATGCGTGTCATCCGCGCCGTCCGCGACATCGCCGAGCAGACGGGACTCGACATGCGCACCATCGCCCTCCACACCGAGCCCGACCGCGATGCGCTGTTCGTCCGCGAAGCCGACGAGGCGGTGTCGCTCGGTGCCGCACTGGTCGCCGGCCACGTCGACGGCGAGACGGTGCTCCACCTCGACCCGGAGCGATTCGAGCGCGCGCTGCGGGACGCGCACGCGGACGCCGCCTGGCTGGATCCCTGCTACGCCACCGACCCGACCGCGCCGGCCGCGGTGTGCCGCCGCATCGGCGTGACCGCGATCGCCGCCGTCACCCCGCCGCCACTCGACGGCTCCCCGGCCGGCGCTGGCTCACATGCACGACAGCCTGCCACCGCGCTGCACGGCGCCACCGCCGCCGTGGCCGAGCCGGTGTCCGCGGCGCACGGACGCGCTCCCACGGTCGCCGCCGTCGAGGCCACCACCGGCGTCGACCTGGTCAAGCGCCAGGTGCAGCTGGCCATGGGAGTGCGCCTGCCACACCATCTCCCGGCAGCGCGCGGCCGCGCCGTCGCCGTCGACCTCCGCATCGCCGAGTCGCCCGGCGGCACCGCGACACCGGCGTGCACCGTCGCCACCCTGCGCCTGCCCGCAGGTCCGGGCATCCGCGTCGACGCCGGCGTCGAGGAGGGCGACGTGGTTCCCGCCGGCCTGGACTCCACCCTCGCCCGCGTCGTCGCCTGGGGCCATGACGACGGCGAGGCGCGCGCGCGGTTGCGGCGAGCCCTGGCCGAAACCACGGTGGTGCTGTGCGGTGCAGGCACCAACCGTGCCGCACTGCTCGACGCGCTGAGCCCTCGACGGCCCGAGGTCGGCGGCACCGCCGCGGCCGCACTCCTTGCCGCCGCGATCGCCGTCGACGAGTCCGAGCACGCCGTCGAGCTGGCCCAGTTCCTCCAGGCCGCGGCCCGCGGCCGTCCCCGGGTGCGCGACACCGCCGGGCGCAGCGTGGAGCTGCGCTGCGCCGGCCAGCGCTACCACCTCGACCTGCAACGCCTCGGCCCGGCGGAATGGCGCGTCCACCTCGACGGGCGCAGCGCCGCGGTCGCCGTGCAGCACCTCGGCGGCCACCGGCTGCGCATCGCCGTCGACGGGCGAGCCCACCGCGTCACCTGCGTCGCCGACGGTCCGCGCTTCCACGTCGAGGTCGACGGCCTGCCGCACACCGTCAGGCGCGACGAGGGAGGAGTGGTCCGCGCACCCGCGGCCGCGGTGGTGGTGGCCATCCGCGTCGCCCCCGGTGACAGCGTCGCCGCCGGTGACGTGGTCGCCGTGCTGGAGGCGATGAAGATGGAGACGCCGCTCTGCGCGCCGTTCGCCGGTCGCGTGGCCCGCGTCCTGGTCGCCGCCAACATGCAGGTCGATCCCGGCGCACCGCTGGTGCAGCTCGAGACCGAGCCGGCGCGCGACGGTGCGCCGCCGGACGGCGAGCACGGCGATTCGCCGCGCATCAGCCTCGACGGCGCCGAGCGCGACGGCACGCCGTCGGCGCGCTGCCACGACGCGCTGGAGCTCCTGCGCCGCGTCATGCTCGGCTTCGACGTCGACGCTGCCGCCGCCGGCACCGCACTCGCCGACCACCGCGCCGGCTGCGCCCTGGCCCAGCCGAGCGACGAGCGGCTGCGCCGCGAGGAGGACGACGTGCTCGCCGCCTTCGCCGACGTGTGCGCGCTCTCTCGCCGCCGCAACGACGGCGACGACATCGGCAGCATGGGCCAGGGCGGTGCGCAGGAGGGCTTCTTCACCTGGCTGCGCGGCATGGACTCCTCCACGCTGCCACCGGAGCTGGCCCGGACTCTGCGCCGCGCGGTTGCCCACTACGGCATCACCAGTCTCGAACGCACACCGCAGCTCGAGGACTGCGCCTACTGGATGGTGCGCGCGCACCACCGCCCCGAGGCGCAGGTGCCCGTGGTGCTCTCGCTGCTCGACCATCGACTGGAGCAGGTTGCGGCGTCGCCGCAGAGCTCCGGCGACGAGCTGCGCCACCTTCTCGATCGGATACTGCTGGCCACGCGCCACCGCCACCCCGCCGTCGCCGACCTGGCCCGCGAGGTGCGCCATCGCGCCTTCGACCGGCCGCTCCTGGAGCGCGCTCGCAGCGCGGTCTACGAGGACGCGGAGCGCCACCTCGCCGCACTGGAGCAGGCCGCCGGCGCGCACGGCGACAGCGGCGCAGCACGCGCCGCGCACGTGGCCGCCCTGGTCGACTGCCCGCAGCCGCTGCACACACTGCTCACCGGACGGATGGCAGCGGCGTCGCCGGCGGCACGCGCGGCGATGCTCGAGGTCATGACGCGACGCTACTACCGCACCGGCACGCTGCAGGCGGTGCAGGCCACCACCGCCGGCGGCCAGCTCGTCGCCGTCGCCGGGTTCCACGGCCGGCGCGGTCGTGCGCAGGTCATCACCACCGCCACCGGCATGCCAGGCCTGCCGCGCGCGCTGCGGGCGTTGCGCCACGCCGCGGCCGGCGTCAACGCCGCGACGGTGATGGCCGACGTCTACGTCTGGCAGCCGGCGGGCAGCGACGACCATCTCGACACCACCATCCGCCGTGCCCTCGCCGCCGCCGGGCTGCCGCAGCGCGTGCGCCGCGTGGTGGTCATGGTCGCCGGTCCGGGCCGCGGCCTGGGCATGGCGTCGGCGCAGCACTTCACCTTCCGCCGCCACGGCGCCGGATATCGCGAGGACCGCCTGCTGCGCGGCCTGCACCCCATGATGGCCGAGCGCCTGCAGCTCTGGCGCCTGCGCAACTTCCGCGTCCGGCGGCTGGACTCGATCGAGGACGTCTACCTCTTCCACGGCACCGCACGCAGCAACCCCAGGGACGAGCGCCTCTTCGCCCTGGTCGAGGTGCGCGACCTCACCGCCGAGCGCGACGCCTCGGGTCGCGTCGTGCGCCTGCCGCAGCTGGAACGCATGTTGCTGGAGGCGGTCGCCGCAATCCGCGCGGTGCAGTCGCATCGTGCCGCCGGCGACCGCCTGCAGGGCAGCCGCATCTCGCTCCACCTGTGGCCGCCGCTCGACGTCGCCGTGGACGACATCGAGGCCATCGCCGGGCGCCTGGCGTCCGAGACGGCCGACCTGGGGCTGGAGAAGATCGTGGTCCACGCGCGCATGCCCGATGCGGGTGGTGCGCTGCGCCAGAGCGTGCTCCACCTGTCCAACCCGCTGGGCACGGGCGTGGTGATGATGCGCTTCGACACGCCGACGCGGCGGCCCATCGAGCCGCTCAGCGACTACCGGCAGAAGGTGGTGTCGATGCGCCGCCGCGGGCTGGTCTACCCGTACGAGATCGTCGACATGCTGGCCTCCCCCACCGGTGGCGGCGCCGGCATCCCCGCCGGCGACTTCACCGAGCACGACCTCGACGACTCCGGCACGCACCTGGTGCCCGTGCGGCGACCCCAGGGCGGCAACACCGCCAACCTCGTCGCCGGAGTTGTCCGCAACTTCGACCTCACCCATCCCGAGGGCATGGCCCGGGTCATCCTGCTCGGCGATCCCAGCCGCAGCCTGGGCGCGCTGGCCGAGCCGGAGTGCCGCCGCATCGTCGCCGCGCTCGACCTGGCCGAGCGCATGGACGTCCCCCTGGAGTGGTTCACGCTGTCGTCGGGCGCCCGCATCGCCATGGACTCGGGCACCGAGAACATGGACTGGATCGCCCGCGTGCTGCGCCGGCTGATCGAGTTCACCCAGGGCGGCGGCGAGGTCAACCTGGTGGTCAACGGCATCAACGTCGGGGCGCAGCCGTACTGGAACGCCGAGGCGACCATGCTCATGCACACCCGCGGCATCCTGGTGATGACGCCCGACGGGGCCATGGTGCTCACCGGCAAGCAGGCGCTCGACTACTCGGGCAGCGTCTCCGCCGAGGACAACTTCGGCATCGGCGGCTACGAGCGCATCATGGGTCCCAACGGGCAGGCGCAGTACTGGGCGCCCGACCTGGCCACCGCCTGCCAGGTGCTCTTCCGCCACTACGCGCACACCTACCGCATGCCCGGTGAGCGCTTCCCCCGCCGCACCGCCACCACCGATCCCGTGGACCGCGACGTGCGCGAGTCGCCACATCCGCGCATCGAGGGCAGCGACTTCACCACCGTCGGCGACGTCTTCTCCGACGAGCGCAACCCGGGGCGCAAGAAGCCCTTCGACATCCGCGCGGTGATGGCGGCGGTGGTCGACCGCGACCACGACCCGCTGGAACGCTGGCCCGACATGCGCGACGCGCAGATCGCCGTGGTCTGGGACGCGCACATCGGCGGCTTCCCCGTCTGCCTGCTGGGCATCGAGTCCCAGCCCATCGTGCGCACGCGCTTCATCCCCGCCGACGGTCCCGACGTGTGGACTCCGGGCACGCTGTTCCCCCAGGCGTCGAAGAAGACGGCGCGAGCGGTCAACGCCGCCAGCGGCAACCGGCCCCTGGTGGTTCTGGCCAACCTCAGCGGATTCGACGGCTCGCCGGAGTCCATGCGCCGCCTGCAGCTGGAGTTCGGCGCCGAGATCGGCCGTGCCGTGGTCAACTTCCGCGGGCCGATCGTATTCTGCGTCGTCTCGCGCTACCACGGCGGCGCCTTCGTCGTCTTCTCCGCGGCGCTCAGCGAGTCCATCGAGGTGGCGGCGCTGGAGGGCACCTACGCATCGGTCATCGGCGGCGCGCCGGCCGCGGCGGTGGTGTTCGCCCGCGAGGTCGACCAGCGCACCCGGGGCGCCGCGCGCGTGGGCGCGCTCGACGCCGAGGTCGCCGCCGCCGACGGCTCGGCCAAGGCGGAGCTGCGCCGGCGCATGGCCGCCCTGCTCGACGCGGTGCGCAGCGAGAAGCTGGGCGAGGTGGCCGCCGAGTTCGACGCGGTGCACACCGTGCAGCGGGCGCAGCGCGTCGGCTCGGTGCACCGCATCATCCCCGCGGCGTCGCTGCGTCCCTACCTGGTCGACGCCATCCGGCGCGGCATCGACCGCGAACTGTCGCCATGATCGCCTGGCTGTCGGCCACCACCGCCGAGGTCGAGCCCGGCGACACCTGGCTGGTCGACGCCGAGCGGGACGTGCAGCGCGCACTCGTCGTCGAGAAGCGGCGCGGCGATTGGCGCCTCGGCCGCTGGACGGCCAAGCGGGCGGTCGCCGCGCTGCTGGGAGTCGACGCGCGCAGCTTGGAGATCCGCGCCGCCGGTGACGGCGCACCCGAGGCCTGGCACGGCGGCCGGCGGCTGCCCGTGTCGCTGTCGCTGAGCCACAGCGACGGCGTCGCTCTCTGCGCCGTCGCCGAGCCGGACGTCGCCGTGGGGTGCGACGTCGAGCTGGTCGAGCATCGCGACCCGGCGTTCGTCCGCGAGTGGTTCCTGCCCTCGGAGCGCGGCATGGTGGCGGCGACGGCGGAGGCGCATCGCGACGTCGTCACCACCATGCTCTGGTCGGCCAAGGAGAGCGCGCTCAAGCGGCTGCGCTGCGGGCTGCGCCGCGACCCGCTGTCGCTGCAGGTGCACGGCGGCGACCTGCTGCCGGTGCACGGCTGGCTGCCGCTGCACGTGCACGACCTCGCCGGCAACGGCGACAGCGACGCCTGGTGGCACGTCCGCGGGACGCTGGTGGCCACGGTTGCCGCGGGGCCGATGCCCGTCCCACCCCGCCGGCTGCGCTGTACACGCACCGCATGAGGAATACGGCGCCGCAGATTCAGGGCCGCGCGAAGCACCGCAGCGCGCCGGCCGGCGCCGACGGCGTCCAGCCCGCGTCGCGCAGCACCTGCACCGACCGCTGCGCCTGCGCGTCCACGCACGCGTAGCCGACGTCGAGCACCCGCAGCGCGTCCAGCTCGCTGGAGACCTCCGGCGGGCTGAACTCGCCCGCGGTGAAGCGCTCCAGGGTGAGCCGCTCGACGGCGTGGAAGTCGCCGCCGTAGCCGGAGCTGACGTACATGTCGCGCGGGTCCACGGCCCACATGCGCGTGGTCAGGATGGCCAGGCTGCCGCTGGCGTCGACCGGCGCCAGCACGATGTCGCCGCTGCGCGCGTGTGCCGCGATGCTGCGCGCCTCGCTCAACGCGACGGGGTCGAGCTTCCACACCGGTCGCGACACCAGCGACGCGTGGTTCGACGACGCCCACAGCGGCACGCCGGTGGCGACGAGCACCGCGGCGAGGCCCGCGGACAGCAGCAGCGCGGTCGGGCGCGCGAGCGACGCCGGCGACGTGGCCAGCGCGCCCACCAGCGCCGCCGCGGGCAGCACCCAGAGCAACCGCCACAGGTCGTAGCCGGAGCCCAGGTAGTGGCTCGCGACGTGCAGCGCGCCGGGCGCCAGCGCGCCGACGCCGAGCACCGCCGCCGCCGCCGCGCTGGCCCGGCCGTGGCGGCTGCGCAGCGAGAGCCAGCCCACCAGCACGGCGAACAGCGCCACGCCGGCGAGCGCGTCGTGGCCCAGCACGCTGGCGAAGGTCAGCGCCGGGTCGCTGGTCACCGAGGCGCCGCCGGCGGCCGCGTCGCCGCCACCGCCGCGGTCGAGCCGGGTGGCCACCCCGGCGGCGAAGGGATAGAGGATGGTGGCGGCGAAGCCCAGCAGCGCCGCGCGCGGCGCACGCAGGGCCAGGGGCAGCAGCCCGGCGAACGCGACCAGGGGCACGATCAGCGTCGCCGTGGTGCTGAGGCCGACCGCGGCCACGCCGGTGAGCACCAGCAGCGCCAGCCGGGCGCGTCCGCGCGATGCCGACCACTCGGTCAGCAGCGCGTAGAGCAGGGGCACGACGGCGGCGAGGAAGAGCACCTTGCCCTGCCACATGCGCGCCAGGAAGAAGTTGCCGAACGAGGTGTGCTGCGCGCCGCCCATGACCAGGAAGAGCAGCGCCACCGCCAGCGCCAGCGCCGGCCAGCGCGCCCGCCACGCACGCAGCAGGCGCCACAGCGCAAGGGTGGCCAGCAACGTCGCCAGCGGCGGCACCACGTCGTACACGATGTCCGCCGCCGGCCGGTGCACGATGCGCGCCGCCTCACCCGCCAGCGCCTCGTACGAGGGCAGCGCCGGCCTCTCCAGCGGCGGGTAGGCCTGGTCGCCGAACATGGTGTCGCGCACCGGGATGCGGCCGTGCTCGGCGACGTACTGCGCGCGGTTGACGTAGAACACGTCGTCGGCGTCGGGACGGTTGACGAACAGCGACAGCGTCGCCAGCCCCAGTGCGGCGCACACCGCGAACAGCCCGCCGACCGCGACGGCGCGCGGTGCGCCCCGCGACACGTCGCCCGCACGCGGGCGCACCCGCAGCGGCCATGCCGCGGCCAGCAGCCCGCCCACCGCCGCGGCCATCGCCGGCGCCCACACCAGCGTCCAGCGCGGCATCGACCCCGGCAGCGACACGGCCACCGCCGCGCCCGCAGCGGCCGCGACGCACACCACGCGCAGCACGCGCTGCCCACCACCGCCGCGCGCCGGCCCGGCAACAGCGTCATCGGCAACCGCGGCGCCGTCACCGCGGTGCAGCAGCCAGAGCAGCCATGCGCCGGGAAGCATGAGCAGCGCCGCCACCAGCAGGGCCAGCGTCGCGCTGTGCGACGTCGAGAGCGCCGCGTCGTAGCCCAGCGTCCACGCCGCCATGGCCACGACCGCCAGCTCCAGCAGCAGGTCGGCGGCGCGGGTGACGGCGGCGTCGAGGCGGCGCAGGCGACCTGCGGGGGGCGGCGTCATCGGCAGGGCGGTAGCCTACCCCGCCGCCCGCCGGTGCAGCAGGACGGGGACGCCGGAGCGCCCCCGCCCGCCGCGACGGTCAGTCGGCGAGCTTGACGCTGGCCGCGCGCGGCCCCTTGGGGCTGCGCTCGATCTCGAAGGTCACCTTCTCGCCGCCGCGCAGGCCGTCGAAGTCGACGGCGGTGCCGCTGCGGTGGAAGAAGTAGTCCTGGCCGTCGTCGCCGGTGATGAAGCCGAAGCCGCGATCGGGCACCAGCTTCTTGATCTGTCCGCTCTGCATGGAGCTCTCCTGTCTCCTCGAAGGATCCGGGCGTCTGGTCGAGTGCCCGTCGAGGAAGAGAGGTCGGGACACCGCGGCGCGCACCCACTGCGGGTGCGCCCCGAGCCTAGCACGCACGTACGCCGCAACCGTCGCGCGCGCGGGCACGCGCGGCCGCTCTCTGCTAGGGTGCTGTCGCCGCCGCAGCACGCACCGGAGCCCACGCCATGGCCCAGAACCCGCCCCCGCCGCAGTACGGAACGCGCTCCCCCGACGGCGCCTGGTGGTGGGACGGGCAGGCCTGGCGGCCGGTGCCGCCGGAGCAGCAGGCGGTGGAGCGCGCCGGCCAGTGGAACACCGCGGTGGCCATGGGCCCGCCCCAGGGCCCGCCCGGCAAGGTGCGCAACATCGGCGTCTGCATCCTGCTGGCCATCGTCACCCTGGGCATCTACGCCTTCGTCTGGGTGTACCGGACGCAGAAGGAGATCAAGCAGCACAGCGACATCGGCGTGGGCGGCGGCTTCGGCCTGCTGATCTTCATCCTCATCTCGATCGTGACCATGTTCCTGGTCCCCGCCGACGTGGCCGAGATGCATCGCCGCCGCGGCTGGCAGTGCCGGGTCAGCGTGGTCACCGGCTTCTGGACCTTCCTCCCCCTGATCGGGCACATCGTCTGGTTCGTCAAGGTGCAGGGCACGCTCAACGACTACTGGGCGGCCGTGGGCGGCCCGCCGGTGGCGCCGCTGTAAAGAGCGGTGAAGCTCGCCAGTCACCCGCCGTGACGGGCGATATCCCTTGCAGGGCAACGGGTTCGCGCCGCCGGCACCGGCCCGGGGCGGCCACCGTGTCACGCCGGCCGTGAAGCGCGCTTGCCAGCCCGTTGACGGAAGCATGGCGCCCGCAAGCCGCGCGCCGGGGCGTGCCACACTCCGCAGCCGTAGCCCGGCCACGCACCGGCAGCCCCGGCAGCCACCGCACACGTCCCGCCCCACGTCCTGGTGCACATCCCCGCTCCCCGCCGATCGCGCTGCGCGACGAGCCCGGGTCGAGCCTCGCGCCGGCAGCACAGGGGATGCAGACGCAAATGACACACACCGGGTCGCAGCACACCGCGACCTTCGCCATGGGACGCAGCGCCGCAGGGCATGCGCGCGCGGTCGCCATGCAAGGGGGGAAAGGGCATCGTGCGCGGGCGGCGGCGGGGTCGCGCCGCGCCGCAGCACATCCGGAGGACGCGACGCGCCGCCTGCCGGGCGGGCCGCCGCAGCGCCTGGCGATGGCCACACTGGGGTCGGCGGTGATCGCCGCCTCGGTGCTGGGCTCCGTCGTCGGCCACCTGCTGGCGGCGACCGGCTAGCGCCGGACCGCGAGTCCCGGAGAGACGAGGGGAACGGAGGGGCGCGCCACGACAGGGAGGCGCGCCGCTCCACCCTCGCGCACCGCAGGAAGAAGAAAGGGCCGGGCACCCTGCGGCGCCCGGCCCCGAGAGAGGGGGGTCACATCCAGGGCGTCCCGGGACGGACGCCGTGGACGGGATGGAGCTACGACTGGCGGGTGAAGTACAGGTTGGTGCCGGCCGAGGCGTCGCCGGCGGTGTAGATGACGTTGGCCTTGCCGCCGGAGACGGCGAGCTGGAAGAAGTCGAGCAGGCTGCGGTCGGTGCACAGGTTGCCGCCCGAGCCGCCCGTCTGGATGCAGCCGTTGTGGACACCGCTGACCGCAACCGACGGGGTGAAGGACGGGGTCGCCGTGCTGGCCCCGCTGACCTGGGTGAAGTCGACGTTCCACGACGCGCCGGAGGGCACCAGGTTGGGGTCGCCGGTGGCCGCCGTTCCGTACCAGCCCACGTCGATCACGCCCGGCGAGACCACGTCCAGGGTGGGGAAGGTCGCCGTGCCGGAGCTGGTCGACAGGGTCACCGGCGTGCTCCAGGTGGCGCCGTGGTTGGTGCTGTAGGCGTACTTGATGGCCACGCCGCCGCTGGCGACCCGGTTGCCGCTGCCGTCGGTGGTGATGTTGCGGCCCTCGCCCCAGGCGACGTACACGGTGCCGTTGCCGTCGACCCTGACCGGCGCGAAGTTGTACTCGACGTCGAAGGCGCTCCCGGTGCTGCCGGTGCCGGGGATGGACATCCTGGTCCAGGTCAGGCCGCCGTTGTCGGAGCGGGCGACGCCGACGGCGCCGCCGTTGCTGCCCCCGTTCTGCTTGCTGTAGGTGACGTACACCTGGCCGCTCGCCTGGTCGACGGCGATCCCGCCCGGCGGGCAGACGCACTGGCGCACCAGCGTGCCGGTGCCGCTCACGCTGACGCCGACGCTGACCGCGGACTCGGGGATCACCGGGGTGTCCTGGGCCAGCACCACGCCGGTCAGCGGCCTGACCAGCGGCGCGCTCTTGGCCACGTGCACCGCGTCGATGCCGTCGTAGACCATGTACAGCGCGTTGGCCGGCTTGGAGTAGGCCAGCCAGGGACGGTCGTCACCCGGCTGGGTGTGGCCGTACTCGTTGGCCAGGAAGCTGGCGCCGTGGTTGGTCGAGTAGGCCATGGCCGAGTTGCCCAGCCACAGGTCGGCCTGGAAGACGTCGTTGGCGGCGTCGACGGCGAGGTCGGTGTCGCCGCCGCTGAGCGGGTCGCCGGTGGGATGCACCGGCGCCGACCAGCTCGCGCCGGCGTTGGTCGAGTTCCACACCGGGCTGCCGCCGCCAGTGATGTTGCCCAGGGTCTGCGGCGCGGTGACGAAGAGCCGGCCCGCCGAGTCGGCGGCGATGCTGGGCTCGCCCAGCCCCGAGGACTGGGGGATCTGCACCGGGCCGGTGAAGCCGGTGCCGGCGGTGCCGCCGCCGCCGGCGGCCAGCGCCGTGCCGCCCAGCGCGCTGCCCAGCGCCGCGCCGGCGGTGACCGCCACGGTGGCGGCGATGCCGGCGGCACGCCGGGGTGTGGTGATGTGCCTCATCGCGTCGGGGACTCCTTCCTTGACTCAACCGCCGTGCGCGGACGCGCGCACGGAGCCGCTCCCACCCGGTGACCTGTGTTGCCGCGAAATCCCTTGTGCGCCAAGGCGGTCTGGGGCTTCGATGCGGTCACGCCGGGACACCGTGCTGCATGCACGTGAAGCGCCGTCCCCCTTGGCTGTGGCGCCCATTCTGCGCACTCGGGCAGCGCTGCGCAAGTGCACGCACGGATTGCATCTCGCCTGTCAAGAACCGCCGCGGCACGCGTCCAGTAGGACAGACGCGCCACACATCCCGCGGCCTGTCGGATTGGGCCAAGGACTGCGCGCGCGCCGTCCACTCTGCTACATAGAGAGCGACGCAGGCGCACGGCCGTCCGGCCGGCGCATCCCACCAGCACCACCACCGCGGAGTCGTGACGATGCTCCTGGCCTCGGCCCCCAACCTGCTCTACGTCCTGGGGATCCCCGCCGGTTCGCTGCTGGCCTCCGTGCTCCTCTGCTACGGCCTCTACCGCGTGCTCACGCGGGTCATGGAGCACTGAGCGGGGCGTCACCGTGACCCGGCGCTCGGTCGCCGTCGTCGGTGCCGGCGTCGTCGGCCTGGCCACCGCGCGCGAGCTGCTGCGCCGCCACCCCGGGCTGGACCTGGTGGTGCTGGAGAAGGAGCGCGACGTCGCCGCGCACCAGAGCGGCCACAACTCCGGGGTGATCCACTCCGGCGTCTACTACACGCCCGGCTCGCTGCGCGCCCGCACCTGCGTCCGCGGCGCCGCCATGCTGGTCGCGTACTGCGCCGAG
>Ga0207664_10002408_pt1 | contig 12374 bp, 9 predicted proteins | sample LARL83metaG_FD_184349 | JGI IMG/M metagenome (GOLD analysis project Ga0207664, IMG submission 184349) | Corn, switchgrass and miscanthus rhizosphere microbial communities from Kellogg Biological Station, Michigan, USA - LAR L8-3 metaG... | ecosystem: Host-associated > Plants > Roots >...
AATCGGGTTCCTCACCCGATAAATCGGGTTCCTCACCCGATAAATCGGGTTCGGAATGACATGACTTAGATTTGCTGATGGCGGATGCCAAGAGCCAAGAGCCTACGCTGTCTTTTCTGCTTCCGGCGCCTTGGTGAAAAGAATTTCGAATACCAGCAGTCCTGCTCCCACCACAATCGCGCTATCGGCAACATTGAACGCCGGCCACTGATACGAGCCGATGTAGACGAGCAGAAAATCCACCACGCGCCCGCTCAGCAGGCGGTCCCAAAGATTGCCAACCGCGCCGCCGAGAATGAGCGACAGCCCAATCGCGCTGGCCGTCATCGCATGGCTGCTCTTCCACAGAAGCGCCGAGACGATCACCAGTGCGGCAATCGAGAACAGGACCAGCAGCCCGATCTTCCACTGCGCAGGCGAGTCGTTGAAGATGCCGAACGCGGCGCCACGGTTCTCGACGTGGGTGATGTAAAAGATCCGCTTGATGACGGTGATGCTGTCGTGCAGGGAGATATGCGTCGCGACCAGCCACTTCGTGTAACGGTCGAGGACAACGATGGCGAGGGCAATAAGAAAACTGTAAGCACGCATAATTCGACGACGGGGCATTTTTTGTTGTTCTTCGTGTACCTTCGTGTCCTTGGTGGTGAAATCAAGATCTTCAACCACGAAGGGCACGAAGGAAAACCAGGACCTAACTGCCAGGCTCCATCTCCTTCAACACGGCCGAACAGCGTTCACACACTGTCGGGTATTCCTTGTCTTCTCCCACGTGGATGGAATAATTCCAGCAGCGCTCGCACTTCTCGCCTGCAGCTTTGCTGACTTCAACTGCCAATGGATTCGTGCCGTTGCCCGAAGGAGACTTCTCCAGTGTCACTTGGGACACGATAAACAGGTAGCGCAACTCGTCTTTATGTCGCTCGAGCACCGGATACAGCGCGTCGTTCGCGACCAGTTTCACTTGCGCTTCCAGGCTCTTCCCGATCTGCTTCTGGTTGCGAGCTTCTTCCAAAGCTTTCAGCACATGGTCGCGCACACTGCGCAAGGTCGTCCATTCCTGCAGTTGGTGTGCATCTTCGGCGCTCACACTGGGACTGCCGAGAATATCGGCAGAGCTTGGAAACTTTGCCAGATGCACGCTTTCTTCGCGCGCCTGAATTGCGCCCAGATACTGCCACACCTCATCGCAGGTGAAACTCATGATGGGCGCTAGCAGGCGGACCATCGCTTCGCAGATGCGCCAGAGAGCGGTTTGCGCCGAGCGCCGGCCCAGCGAATTCGGCGCGTAGGTATACAGCCGATCTTTAACGATGTCCGCGTAGAAAGCGCTCAACTCGACCGTACAGAAGTGATTCACTCGCTGGTAGATTTTGTGGAAAGCAAATTCGTCGTACCAGCGAGTCACGTCTGCTGCAACCGCCGCCGCCAGGCGCAGGATGTACTGATCGATGGCCGGCATCTGCTCGAACGGCACAGCTTTGTCCGCGGTGAAGTCGAACAGATTCCCGAGGCAATTTTTGAACAGATTGTTGCGGACAGCGCGGTAGTTCTCCGCAATCCGCTGCATCAGGTTTTCGGAGCCGACAACGTCTTCGCGGAAATCTACAGACGCAACCCACAGGCGAACAATCTCCCCGCCTAAGCGGTTGGCGATATCTGCTGGATCAACGTCGTTGCCGCGTGACTTCGACATGGCGCGGCCCTGCTCGTCGAGGGTCCAGCCGGGGGTTGCAACGGAGTTGTAGGGCCTGTCGGCCTTCGCCCCGATCGCGCAGAGCAGGGAAGACATAAACCATCCGCGATACTGGTCGCCGCCTTCGAGATACAGGTCCGAGGGCCACGGATAATTGGCCTCATGTGCCACCTCGACCAGGTAGCTGCAGCCGGATTCAAACCAGACGTCAAGAATGTCGGCTTCCCGCTGGAACGACGTTTTTCCGCACGGGCACTTCGCGCCATTGGCCAGGGTATCGGCTTCGGGCGTGTACCAGGCGTCCGCGCCCTTGGTGGCAAAAAGATCCACTACCTTCTGATTCACCGCGGGATCGTTCAGCGGTTTCTTGCAGTCGGTGCAGACGAAAACGGCGATCGGCACTCCCCAGACGCGTTGACGCGAGATGCACCAGTCCGGCCGAGTGTCGACCATGTTGGAGATGCGCTCTTCGCCCCAGGCTGGGTCCCACTTCACCTTCTTGATTTCTTCCAGCGCACGCGTGCGGAACGTGCCCGCCCCGATCGGGGTTTCCATCGAGATGAACCACTGCTCGGTCGCGCGAAAGATCACAGGATTGTGGCAACGCCAGCAGTGTGGATACGAATGTTCGACTTTTTCCTCATGCAGCAGCGCGCCGCGTGATTTCAGCAATTCAATGATGACCGGGTTTGCCTTGAACACCTGCAGGCCGTCGTATTCCGGCAACCCGTTCTGAATACGCCCGGCGGAATCCACATCGCATGTAGGATCCAGCTTGTACCGCACGCCGGTCGCGAAGTCCTCTGCACCGTGGGAAGGCGCCGTGTGGACAACCCCAGTTCCAGTGTCCATGGTGACGTAGTCCGCCGTCACGCCGAGCACCTTTCTGCGTTCCCAGGGCAAGAATGGATGGTAGAACCACGTATGTTCCATCACCCGACCAGGAAACCGGGCAATCACCGGCGCGTCGGGGAACCCGCACTTCGTCGCCACATCCTTCGACAACCTCTCCGCAACGATGTAGATCCCCTCCTTCGCTTCTAAAGCGACGTACGCCTCATCAGGATGGAAGGCCACCGCGAGCGAAGCCGGCAGCGTCCACGGCGTTGTGGTCCAGATAATTGTGAATACCGGCTTGTCCTTATGAATCCGCGCATCGGCCAACGCAGGGTCGATCGTCCGCGGGTCCGACTGCAGCTTGTACCTGACCCATACAGTCGGGCTGGTATGCGTCTCGTACTCGACTTCGGCCTCGGCTAGCGCGGTGCGGTCATGCATGCACCAATAGACCGGCCGCAGGCCCTTGTACACGAAGCCTTTTTCAAAAAAATTGTAAAAAGTTGCGAGCACAACGGACTCGTACTCCGGCGTCATCGTGGAGTACGGTTGCTCAAAACGCCCCACCACCCCAATCCGCTTGAACTGTTCGCGCTGCAAATCCAGATATTTCTGCGCATATTTCCGACACTCCAACCGCACCGCCGAGGGTTCCATCTGAAGCTTCTTGCCGCCCAGTTTCTGGTCGACTTTGATCTCGATCGGGAGCCCGTGGCAGTCCCATCCAGGGATGTACGGCGCGTCAAACCCAGCCATATTTTTGGACTTCACCACGAAATCCTTCAGGCATTTGTTTAGCGCGTGCCCCAAGTGGATGGGGCCATTGGCGTAAGGAGGGCCATCGTGCAAAACATATTGCTTTGCGCCCTGGCGGGCCTGCCGGATGCGGTGATACAGTCGCATTTCCTCCCACCGGGCGAGCGTTTTTGGCTCGTTTTGAGGCAGGTTGGCTTTCATAGGAAAGCTGGTTTTAGGCAGGTTGATCGACGATTTCAGGTCCACGGGCACTCGCGGGTCTCTCCAAATTGCTGATTTTTCTCATTATAGGGAGCCTCTGCGGGAACGTCTAATGTGCAGCTCTTCTGCAACTCTTGCATCTAAAGGGACATGAAACGTTGGTGCGAAATTTACCGAACTTGGACATACAGGAAATGACCCATCGGGTGTACAATTTTCGCAAAGTTACGTTTCCCGAGAGTGAGCATCTAAACTGGTGTAAGGAACAGAGTTCTTTACGCCGAAATTAAGTGGGTTGCCAGCAATCATTTGGGGCTTGGTAAGAACCGGCGAGTCGAGTTTGGCGCTCCGGGTGCTCATCAAGTATGAAAGTAACGTTGGCTCAGGAAATCTCGGGTAGCATATGGCCACATTAGAATTTAAGCCGCCGCACACCAACGAACCGGAACCAGAACTGCACCTGCTGATGCCCAAAGGCTCCGAGCAGGGAACATGGGCTTCGCTTCGCAAGAACTTCAAGGAAACCTTTTTCCCCGAGAAGCTTCCGCCGCTTGTGCTGACTTCAAAGCCAGTCCCGGTCAGGGACATCTGGGGCTTCTACAACTACAAGGGCAAAGGTGCGACCGTTTCGCTCATTTCGCACATCGTCCTCCTGGCCTTAATGATCGGCGGCACGATCTTGTTCGGCCGGAAGGTCGTCGAGAAAGCCAAGGAAACCGTCACTCTGATCGCCCCGAATCTGGACGTTCCGGTGATGAAACCGGCCAAGACGCAGTCTGGCGGCGGTGGTGGCGGCGGCGACCGCGACAAGTTTGAAGCGCCTAAGGGCAACATTCCTAAGCCGTCGATGCAGCAGATTACTCCGCCGGCAATCGTGGTGCGCAACGATCATCCCAAGCTTGCGGTAGAGCCTACGGTCGTCATGCCCCCGCAGGTGCACTTGGCGATGAATGCTCCGAACTTGGGCAATCCGACAGCGGTAATGCCCTCTGGACCGCCTTCCAACGGTACCGGATCAGGTTCCGGCATCGGTTCCGGCGCTGGTGGGGGTATTGGATCTGGGATCGGTCCCGGCGTGGGCGAAGGCCGCGGTGGTGGCATTGGTGGCGGTGTGTTTCGCGTGGGCGGTGGCGTAAGCGCCCCCAAAGCCATTTTTAGCCCCGATCCCGAGTACTCCGAAGAGGCCCGCAAGGCCAAATATCAGGGAACCTGCGTGCTTAGCGTGATCGTGGGTCCCGACGGCAAGCCGCGCGACATCCGCGTAGCTCGTAGCCTGGGGCTGGGTCTCGACGAGAAGGCAATTGAAGCGGTCAATCAGTGGAAATTCGAGCCTGCCCAGAAAGATGGCCGCCCAGTGGCGGTCGCCATCAACGTAGAAGTTCAGTTCCGACTCTACTAAAACAAGTTCACACAAAAACCAAGGCCAGCTGATTGCTGGCCTTTCTTATTTCGGTGATTTTCCTTCGTGTACCTTCGTACCCTTAGTGGTTGAGGGTCTTCGCTATTCCTTCAGGTCAATGTGCTCAATGTTTTTAATCGCACACCCCAGGAATCGCGTCCCCAGGCGCTTGAACTTGTCGATGGAATCGGTGACAAAGAATCTGATTTGACCTGCACTGTGTCCCGCCCGGTGGCTCGCGTTCACGCCCAGGATTTCCTTGACCGCCAGCGCCGTCGACTCCGCCGAATCAACCAGCGTGACCCCGCATGGCACTACACGCTGCAGGACGGGCTTGATCAGCGGGTAATGCGTGCACCCAAGCAGCAGAACGTCCGCACCGTCAAAACCATCGCTGAATGCCTCCTGCAGGTAGATGCGCGCGACCTGCTCCGTCACCGTATGATCCACCCAGCCTTCCTCAACGAGCGGAACCAGTAATGGGCAAGCCTTCTCGCGGGCCTCAATCTTGAGTGAAGCAAGCGCCTTCTGATACGCATGGCTCGAAACTGTAGCCTCCGTTCCAATAACGACGGCTTTGCTCGATTTCGAATTTGCCTGTGCGTGCCGCGCCCCGGGTTCCACCACTCCCAGCACTTCAACGGAAGCTGCTTCTTTGATCTGCGGCAGCGCCAGCGCCGTGGCGGTGTTGCAGGCGATCACCAGCATCTCGGCGCCTTGTTGCTCGAGGAACTTCGCCGCCTCGCAGGCATACCTAGCAACCGTCTGGACTGATTTCGACCCGTAGGGAAGGCGCGCAGTATCGCCAAAATAGAGGTAATTGGCGTCCGGGATGACCTCGAGTAACGCTTTGAGAACAGTCAATCCCCCGAAGCCGGAGTCGAAGACGCCAATCGTGGGTGCCACGTTTATTGCACCCGTTCCGCTCTGGGGACGGCGGTCGCCACAGGATGTGCAACACCACAACACAGCCCGGGAGGAATCGGCGCGCCATGCGGACAAGTTTTCGGATGGTTCAGAAAGGTGCAAATCTTGTCCGTAGCTTCAGGTGAGAGAATGTGCTCAAACTTGCAGGCCTGCTGCTCGATCTCGGTTTCGCTGTCGAGCGCAAGACTATCGGTGAACAGACGCTCGGCAAGGCGATGCCGCCGAATGATATCCCCTGCTTTCTGACGACCACGCTCCGTTAAGTTCACCATCATGCTGCCGTCGCCCACGGAAACTCCCGCAGGCTTCAGAGCATCATGGCAGGGATTCACGAACGGCTTGTGATCATGCGTCTCGGGTGGATGCGGTGAGGTCGTCACCAGGCCCATTTCGCGCATCTTCTCGACTGCCAGACTGACGGGCAACGCGCCATGTACCTCCATGTGCTCGATCTCTGCAGGCTGGCCGTGCTCTTCAAGGACCCAGAGCTCTTCGAGCACCTCGTCGAACTGCTCGTCGTCGGCCATGGCGAAGACTTCCTGTGCCGCGATCTTGCCGTGATGTAACTCGATTCGGCGGTCTCCAAGCCGTGCCACCACCGGATCGTGCGTCACCATGATGATCGTCCGTCCCTGAGTATGGAGGTCGCGCAGCAGGCCGATGACGATCTCCTCGTTCATCGCATCGAGATTGCCGGTAGGTTCGTCGGCAAGAATGATTTTTGGATCATTGATCAGCGCCCGCGCGATGCATACGCGCTGCTGCTCGCCCCCGGAAAGCTGCGCCGGAAGATGGTTCGCGCGATCTTTCAATCCCACTCGGGTCAGCGCGTCCAAGGCCTCTTGTTCGTCGGTCATGCTGTGGAAGTACTGCGCCAGCATGACGTTCTCGAGCGCAGAAAGGTAAGGGATCAAGTGAAACTGCTGGAAGATGAAACCGATCTTCTCCGCGCGTACGCGGTTGAGTTCGTTGTTCCCGAGGCCGGCGACATTTTCGCTGTCGAGCCAGATCTCGCCGGAACTGGGACGATCCAGGCAGCCAATCAGATTCACCAAGGTGGACTTTCCAGAACCCGACGGCCCCATGACCGCGATCCATTCGCCGGGTTGCACGTGGAGGGAGAAGTCGTCGAGCGCGCGAATCATGCCGCCCGGAGCTTCGGCGCGCGCAGGATACACCCGGCTGACATGGTTGAGGCGGATCATTACTCTCCCCTCAAAATCATAGCTGGCTGGATTCGCCGCAGCAATCGCAATGGCAGAAGCGTAGCCACCAGCGTTACCGCGAGCGCGCCGATGAGCACCGCAGGAAATACCCTGAACTGCGGTGAAATAGGAGCGTTAAAGTTCAGCCGTCCTATGAGTGCAGCAATGCCGATACCCGCGGCAAAGCCGGCGATCGCGCCAACGCAGGCGAGTGCCGCCGCTTCGCCAGCCACGAACATCGCAATCAGACGGTCCGATGCGCCGAGCGCCTTCATGATCGCGAAATCGCGGCGACGATCAAACACCCATCCCATCAAAGTCGCGAGTACGCAGAGCGCAGCCGTGCACACGATGAACGCCGCCGATGAGAGAAGTGTCGAGCGCGTCTTGCCTAGTACATTTGCTTCTCCCTCAGTCACTTGTCTGACCGCATGGACGTCGGCGGAAGGAAGTGTCTGCTGAAGTTTGTGGAGGAGGGCATCGACCTCCTCCGAAGTTCCCGAAGCTGCAATCTCAAACGCGGTCGGACCGAGGCCTGTCCACGCTTGAAATTCAGAGAGTGAAATGTAAACGCGGCTGTCCTCGCCGGCGCCGGTGCGTACAGCCCCCGCCTCGTGGAGGCGAAGCGGCTTGCCCTCAAACGACAACGTAAACGGCTTATCGGCTGCGCCAAGCACCCGCTCCGCGCGCGTTCCCACCAGCGCCTGACCGGTCCCGGACGGCCAGGAAGACACCGACCACCATGGATTCAGTTTGCGCGCGAGGTCGAGATCTGTGCCCACTGCAACTACCGCTTGCCCCCGCTCATCTCGCGCGACCGCATATGAGAAGGGAACTGCGAGGCCACGGTCTCCAACTGTAGTTTTGATTGTCTGCAATTCTTCAGACGTGAAACCCTGCTGCGATTTGGTCTGCACGACTATATTTGCGCCAAAATTGCGGAATTCCTTGCGCAGTTTGGCTTGCACGTCGACGTAGAGGTTCAACATGGCGGTGGCCGCGGCCGCCGCGACAATGATTGCCGTCAGTGCCGACGCCGCCTGTCCCTTCCGCAGCATGGCCGCGCGATACAGCATGCGGAAATACATCGCTGTCGTTGATCCGTGCCTCATGCTTCACCCCGCAAAGCGAGTACGGGATCGTATTTCACGGCGCGGCGAATCGCGACTGCGCTCCCGCCGAAGGTCACGCCAATTGCCAGCGCTATCACCACCGGGAAGAGCACCGGTTGGACGGCGATCTGCGAGCCGAAGATCGCCTGACCCAGTTCTTTCGCCAGTGCGGCGCCGATGCCAAATCCAATTACGCCGCCGATGCAGGCAATGAGCACAGATTCCATAACGAAGATCATAGAGAGCGGCAAGTGTCCGGCGCCAAGCGCCTTCATCAGCCCAACTTCCGTGCGGCGCTCGAACATCGCGGTTGCCATTGCAGCCGATACCGCCAGTCCAGACGTGAGCAACGCCGCTAGTGTGATCAGCAGCATCAAGCCTTCGATGCGCGTGAGGATCGTGCCCTCGTTCTGCGCCACCTGGCGTATTTGCTCGGCATGTGAGTGGGGAATTGCTTCGGTTAGCTGCAGCGCAATCGACTGCGGATAAGGAGTGCAGTACCAGCGATCGCGCTCGGCAGGACTCAGCGTATCCGGGTTTCTTCGCGCGAAGGCGTCCTCCGGTTTCAGCAGCGCGCTAACATAAATGGTGCGCAGTTTCCCGGCGGCGCGAGCCAATGTCTGCGCAACATTCAAAGGCGCAACAATCTGGCCATCTTCATTGCCGCCGGTCGACAGGATCCCACTCACATGATGAGGAACTCCGGCGAGAGTAACCTCTGATCCCTGCTGAACCTTGAGTGACTCCGCTAGCTTCTCGCCGACGAGCACATCCGCGCTGCCGTCCTTGGGCCAACTGCCGTTCACTGTCCACCATGGAAACGTCGAGGGCGCTCCGGTAGTGAACTGGTCCTTGCCGAGCGTCACCGTTTTCGAGAAGTAGGTGCCAACCAGCGTAACTTCGCGCCCGCCGGCATTCACGTTCACCGGAAGCTCCGGCGCGAATGCGGCAATGTTGTTTCCCCAGAAAATTCCCTTGATCTGTGGGAGAGCCGATTCGTCAAGATATGCGCCGCCAGATGCAGGCTTTAAATTCACGCTGCCAATCTGAACGTCGAGACTGTCAGCATCAGGCGTAACGACCAGGTTCGCGCCGTAATTCCGGAACTCATGCGTGATCTTGTCGCCAATGCCGGTCGCGATTCCGATCATGGCAGTCGACACTGCGGCTCCAAAAGTCACCGCGACCGCCACCAGTGCTTTCCGGCGGGTCTGGCGTCGGAAGGATTCGTAAACGAGGCGGACGAACATGTCAGTGTTGGAACATCGAAGCGCCGGAGAGCAGGTCGGCTTCCTGAATAACAATGGCGTCCGAGGTTGAATTGGACTTTAGCGGCACCGGGTTGCATCCGCCGGGCGTGCCTACCGACTGCGAGTTGATCGGCGCGGCGCAATTCTTGCAGACGATCCCGCTCGGCCCTTTGAAAAATCCCACTGGACCGCAGATCTGGCAGGAGTCGAACACGGCAACTATCTTGCCGTCTGGCTTCTTGTACAGCAGGAAGCGAACGTCGGTTCCGTTTTCCCGCGCTACGTAGCGGTGAAGGTCTCCGTCAGAAACCTGGGCCAACGGAATGCTCACTGCGCCGTTACTGAAGCTGACGGGAGTTGCCGGTGACAACGCGCTGACGCTCTTCGCGTAAATGAACTCTGCAGTGACCAGCAGAATGAAGAGGAACGAGGTTGCATAGACCGAAACCATCCACAGGCGCTCGCGGCTCGCGCTCCACAGCGCCTTACGTCGCTCCGCTCCACTGTCCGGGAGAGCCTGAGGCTGTCGGCGTCGTGCATCAAAGAGCACCATCAGTCCCGCCAGCGCAACAATTGTGACAAAGAAGAACCATTCGTTGGTCACAATCGGGCCGATCAGCGCCATCTCGCGCTTCGAAGATGGAAGCACCCCATTTTCAGATAGCTCGTGCAGTCCGGAGATGACCAACTGAGCGGCAACGAAAAAGAGAATCACCGTGGTGAAGCGGAAGAACTTCTGAAGATTGATGCGTACGCTGCCCTTGATGAACATCACCCCAAACAGCACGGCCGCAAAGACGCCCAGCAGCGTTCCAATGAAACTCATCAGAGCGGTAGACTCCAGCTTGACGGCGGAGAGAATCAGAACGGTTTCGCCGCCTTCGCGCAGCACCATCAGAAACACGAAAAGGAAGACGCCGAGTTGCGAGCCGCGCCCCGCCAGCGAGCCAATCTTCCCTTCGATTTCGCCTTTGAGTTTCCGGCCCGTCCTCATCATGAAAATGATCATGGTCACGACGAAGAATGCCGCGCCGAGCATGACCCAGCCTTCGAAGATGTCCTCGTTCAGGTCGAGGCGGGAGAGCGCAATGGCAACACCGATGCTCGCAACGAAGGCAGCCGCGAGCGCCACATACACCGATTTGCGCAAGTCGGTGCGCTGAATCTTGTTCAAATAAGCGAGGGTGATTCCGACGATGAGGGCTGCTTCTACGCCCTCGCGAAGGGTGATGATGAAGGCCTGGAGCACGGGTGTCCTTACGTGGTCATTTGCAACTCAGTTGCAACTAGCAATCTACTCTTAAGGATATCTGTACCGGGAGAGTGCGTCAATGCGACCGGGATGATGCCGTCACATCCATTGCAACCGGAGATTAGGCAAAAGCTCTATCGGGCTGGCGAATTGGCAATTCTCTTAGCGCGTCGGTAATCCGCGCCGCGATGGCCTCGGTGCTGGCGTAGGGAAGCTCGATCTGGATCGTGGACGATTGCGTCAACATCAAGTTGTACGAACCCTTTCCTGGTTCTTCGCCGCGTCGAAAGTCACTGCGGAAGACGATCACAGGTTTCTGTTTGAAGGCGTAGCCACATTCCCAACAGGTTCCTGAATCGGGATCTGCCCCGTCCATATTCGCCACCACTACATCGGCCCAATCGATACCCTCGATATCTTTCCGGAAGACCTGGTCCGCGGTCTTGTCGCGTTGTTCGAGTTCTTGCGGCAGCCAAATCTCGTGGCCCCGGTCGCGCAGAAGCCCAGCGAGTTTGGTATTGAACTCTCGCTCAGCAGTAGTGAAAAGCGGCCCCGCCAGATAGATCTTCATTTCGCGCTCCGGTTTTAACGGCGACGAGTCCTGACGATAGTCAATGATATACGTCCGGAGCCGCTCGCCGGCCAGACCCGAGTTGGATCCCTTGTCTGATCCAACAGGCTGGAAGTAACCGCGGCATTCGCGGTTTACGCTGCCTGCGACAACGGTACCTTGGCATCGGCGAGATGGCTCGCGGCTATCTTGTGTCCTGATGTGATCCACTCGGGCGCGAGGCGCCGTTCTTCGTCAGGACGGTTCATCACAAACGCGGCTACGATTCGCGAGTCTTTAAGCCACCACGCGCTGAAACTTGAGGTGCGCGCGTTGCCGCGAATGGCGACTTCGTCAGCGCCATTTGAATCGCCCCACAATTCGTACGAGAGGTCGAACACGTCGGAGAAGAAATATGGCACGTGCACAAAAGGCTGGCGATCGCCGGTTACCGCGCGCGCCCAGTGCTGGCCTTGGGATACGGCATTGTCCCAGTGCTCCACGCGGCGGCGCTTGCCGAAAATTCGATCGGGATAATTTGCCACATCACCTGCCGCATAAACCCCGGCGGTCTCGGTTTCCAGAAATTCGTTGACCACAATTCCGTTGTCGACGCGCAAAGCGTGCTCGAACGTCGCCGTGGCAGGTGCGACCCCAATTCCGGCCACGACTAGGTCACACGGAACCTCCTGTCCATTACTCAATGTTGCCGAGCGCACCGAACCAATACCGTTGAGAGCATCGACGCCGGTCTGCTTGATGATGCGCACGCCGTGCGCAGAGTAGTAGTTATCGAAGAAGGCCGAGATCTCCGGGCTGAAGACGCGGCTCCAGACGCGGTCCTCGCGAATGACCAGCGTGGTCTCGATATTCCTCTGCGCCAGAACCGCGGCCACCTCCATTCCAATGAAGCCGCCACCAATGACAACCGCGCTCTTTGCACCTGATGCTTTCGCTCGAATGTTCTCCGAGTCGCTCATGGAGCGCAGATAGAAGACCCCCCGCAGATCGTTGCCCGGACAGTCCAGTTTCCGAGGCTGCGCGCCTGTGGCGATCAGAATACTTTCAAATCCAAGCTGTTCTCCCGACGAAGTACGCAGAGACTGGGAACTGGAATCCACTTTCACTACCATCGTTCCCAACTTCACCTCAATCCCGTGTTCGCGATACCACTCCGACGAATTGATCA
>Ga0207664_10002410_pt1 | contig 12356 bp, 8 predicted proteins | sample LARL83metaG_FD_184349 | JGI IMG/M metagenome (GOLD analysis project Ga0207664, IMG submission 184349) | Corn, switchgrass and miscanthus rhizosphere microbial communities from Kellogg Biological Station, Michigan, USA - LAR L8-3 metaG... | ecosystem: Host-associated > Plants > Roots >...
CTGCGGGCACTCGTGTGCGATAAAGCCGGCGTCCCGGCCCCCGTACCCGTTGGCCACCGCGCAGCCGAACACGCTGCCGATCAGCTCGCGCTGGTGCTCATAGAGCATCTCCGAGGTGACGAAGACGACGCGAACACCGAGGTCGTCCAGCCGTTGCCCTCGCGCCCTGGCGTGCGCGGCGACCTTGGCCAGCGCCGATGGATAGCCGAACAGCATGCGCGGCCGGCGGGCGCGGATTGCGGCGACGAAACGGTCGAGATTGGCCGTCGACATGTCGAATGCAGGCAGGAGCCTGGTGCGCAGCAGGCGATCGCGCAGCAGGCGCATTCGATCCTGCGCGCCCAGCTCGATCGGCGAGCCCCACAACACGACTTCGGGGTCTCCGATCTCGACATCCCACCACCGGGTCGCGCGCCATTTTGCGGCCACGTCGTGGCTGACCCGGCCCTTCCCGATGAAAAAGACCAGCGGCTCGCCGCTGGATCCGCCGGTATTGTAGCGCCGCAGCGCCGGCGCATCGTCGGCCTTGAGCGCGTCGCTATTGGCGCGTATCAGCGCTTTGGTCAGGAAAGGCAGCTGCGCGAGATCGCCGAGCGAACGTACGGCCGAAGGATCGAACTTTGCCTCGTCGAATGTCCGGCGATAGTAGGGCACGTGCCGGTAAACGTCGGCAAGGAATCGCGCTAGGCGATCGACGCGCAGCGCATCGAGCTCCGGACGCGGCCACCACTGGCTCGCCTCGAGCTCGCGCAGCCGTTCGACGCTCGAATGTCCCTTGATCCGTTCGTGCAGCGGAAAAAGCCATCCGGCAACGAAGCTCGTCCACGGATCCCGGCGGGTGCTCATGTCGCGCAATGGTGCAGCGAAGTGACACCGAGCGCCCGCGCGTAGACGCCGAACAGGCGGGGCCGTACCTGCGTCCAGGTGTATCCGGCCGCGGTGTTGGTGCCCGCAGCGACCAGCCGCCGCGCGAGCCCGTGCTCGCTGAACACGCGCAGCGCCGCTGCAGCCATCGCCGCAGGGTCGCCCGGCGGCACCAGAAGCGCGTCGCGCGAATCGGTGACCAGGTGCGGAATGCCGCCGACATTGGTCGTCACGATCGGCACCGCGCTCGCCATCGCCTCGAGAAGCGAGATCGGCATGTTGTCGGCGGTCGACGGGTTGAGCAGGAGGTCGGCGTTTCGATAGAGCTCGGTCATGTGCTCGTTGTCGATGCGTCCGGTAAAACGCACGCCGTCCGCGATGCCGAGCGCCTCGGCCAGCCTCTGCAGTTCGCCCAGTCGCGGCCCGGAGCCTGCGATCGTCAAGGTCGCATCCGGATAGGTGCGGCGGATCGCGGCAAATGCGCGCAGCGCCGTCGGAATGTCGTAGATGTCCTCCAGATTCCTCGTCACGATAATGTCGTGGCTCGCATGGCGCGCAGGTCCCGGATGGAAGCGCGACAGATCGACGATATTGGGCACGATCTCCGCGGTGATTCCGAATTGCGCGAACACGTCCTGCAGGAACCCGGAAGGCACGATGACGACGAAGGCGCGGCGCAACGTGGGCCTCACCCAGGCGGCCTGCCGGCGAAGAAACCGCTCCGCCTCGCCGCCCCGGTAGTTGAGCACGACCGGCACGCCGCGCAGGCGCGCGATCCAGACGGCCGGCGCGGCGCAAAGATGCCAGGCCCAGCCCGAATTGGCCATGACGTGGAACAGATCGGCCCGCCCCGCACAACGCCAGAGTCGGAACAGATAAGGCACCAGGCGGAATACGGCACGCACGCCGCGCACGCCGCCGATCCAGCGCGGCCGATACGGCGCATTGACCTGGACGATTTCCACCGCCTTCGCAGCATCGGTCAGAAGACGGGCAAGCTGGCGCGTCTGATTGGCCATGCCGCCCGACGGTGGTGGGAGCGGTCCCACGAGCCCGATCGAAATCGGCTTGATCGAATCCACGGGCGCGTCCACCGGTCAAGCCAGCGCGATCTGAACCGCCAGCGTCGCCAGAAGCAGCAACGCCACGACGGAAAGAATCAGCAGTTGCCGGCGCAGCATGTGCAAGTAGCGGACCTGTTCGGCGTTTTCGCGAGTCTCATAGATGCGGATATGCGGCCTCACGCCGGCCATGCTTGCCGCGAACTGCGCAAACGTCTGCGAGACCCGTCCGGCTGCCCTGACCAGTGGGTGCGCGTAGTAGCCGAACACCTCATTGCCTTCGAGCAGATACCACTGGTGAATGCCGCGCCGATAGTAGTCGAGCGCCGTATCGCTCTGGCTGAAGCCGGGACGACCGGGTCCGTTGGGACGCATGCATACCTTCTCGCGCGAGGCGAGCAGCACCTCGCGGAATTCGAGCGCCCCCAGCGGCTCTCCGCTTTGCGTGTCGACCGCATGAAAATTGTTGAACACGTCGAGCAGCAGCCACTTGCGGCGCTGCCGGTCGTAGATCTCGACCACCGTATGGCCGTGTCCGCCGAATCCGTCGAAGGAAAACCCCCATTGCCGCACCGTAAGTCCCGCCGTGTGCGCGAGCGCCAGGAAAACCTTGACGAAGTCGGCGCAATAGCCGTAGCCGTCCTGGATCGCGCGGTACGTGGTCAGAAGGTCTGCCCGCACCGGCCCCAGGTCTCCTGCGTGTGCGATCAGATGCGACGCGATCGCCAGCGCCTTCTCCCAATCCGTGTCCACACGGTCCAACCCAAGCCCGGCGACGATCTGCCGAAACTCGCTCGTCGGCGGCAGGCGCTCGGCACGAAATCCGGCCGGAAACTTCGGTGGCGCCCAATCGAAATCGTCGTTGCCGGCCGGCGCGAGCAGCAGCGCATTGCGCAGGCGCACCGCCTCGGTTCCCGGGTAGGCCCGCCACAAGACGTAGCCGACGACGGCGGCAACGGCAACGAGATTCACGACAATGCCGATGCTCATCACGCTACCAGCACAATCCGACGTACTCTCCCCGCAACGCCCTGCGATCGGCGATGTTGATCAGGTCGATGATCGTCTGCTCGGGCCGTGTGTGCTGCGCCAGCGCGGCGACGACGCTCGCATCGGCCAGGCCGACGACCAGCACGTCGGATCCGGCGATCACCTCCGCGATATCGTTTCGGACCAGAGATCCGATGTGCGGCAAATGCTGCTCGATATAGCGCCGGTTGGCGCCCAGCAGGTTGGACAGATGCACTTCCGGGTCGTAAACAAGGATCGTGCAGCCCTTGCCGATGAAATGCTCGGCCAGCAGCACCAGCGGACTCTCACGCAGGTCGTCGGTCCCGGTCTTGAACGACAGCCCGAGCATGCCTATTTTGCGCTTTGCAGTGGCAGTCACCTTGGCTATCGCGAGGTCGATGTGCGCACGGTTGGACGTCGTGATCGCCGCCTGCATCGGCAATTCGACGTCGTGCGTCTTGGCCAGATGGATCGTGGCGCGAAGGTCCTTCGGCAGGCAAGAGCCGCCGAAGGCAAAGCCCGGCTTCAGATACGCCGGCGAGATGTTGAGCTGCCGGTCCTTGCATACCAGGTCCATCACCTCGAACGGATCGACGCCCAACGCTTCGCACAGCCGTGCCGTCTCGTTGGCGAAAGTGATCTTCAGCGCATGAAAATTGTTGCAGGTGTACTTCGCCATTTCCGCCGCGCGGATCGACGTGACATGAAACTCGCCGGGCAGATGGCCAAACAGCTCGCGCAGCTTGGCCGCAGGCTGGGGTGCATTGGCGCCGACGACGGTGAACGGCGGCTTGTCGTAGTCCCGGATCGACGTCCCCTCGCGCAGGAACTCCGGCTGGAAGCAGACGTGGAAATCGACGCCGTCCTTCTTGCCTGACTCGGCTTCGATGATCGGGCGGAGCACGTCTTCGACCGTTCCGGGCACCAGCGTCGACCGGAACACGAATACGTGCGTGGCTGTCTTTTCCCGCATCGCGGCGCCCAGGTCATGCGCAAGCCGGAGCATCGCCGTCTGGTCCTGGCTGCCATTCGGGGCAGAGGGCGTGCCGACGCAGATCAGCGAGACGTCGGTCGCGAGCACCGCCCGGCGCGTGTCGCGGCTGACCGAAACCCGGCCGCTGGCGACGGTATCGGCCATCAGCTGCACCATGCCCTCCTCGACGACCGGCGTCCGGCCGGCGGCGATCAGGTCGAGCTTCGCCTGGTCGACGTCGACCCCGACGACGCGGTGGCCGTCGCGCGCCAGACAGGCGAGCGACACCGCCCCCACGTAGCCCAGGCCAAAGATGCTGATGTTCAAGCCAGTGCTCCTGCGGTTGCGTGTGTTTCGTGGGTCGTGCGGGGCTGATTGGCGAGGCAGCGCTCGATGATCCCGTCGAGGCGCTGCATCGACCTGTCCCAGGAGTGATGCGACAGCATCCGGGCGCGGCCCGCGCGCGACAGCCGTTGCCGCTCGTCCGGATCGCCGAGGATGCGCAGTATCGCAGCGGCGTACTCGTCAGGCGACGATGCGGAAAGAAAATGCTCGGGATCGGCAGCATCGACGCCGCCCGCTGCGACCCGGCTGGTGACGACCGGCACGCCGCTCGCCATCGCCTCGAGGATCTTGTTCTGCGTCCCGCGCGCGATGTTGAGCGGCGCGATCATCAGCGCCGAGCGGTGCAGGTACGGCCGGACGTCGGCCACCGATCCGGTCACGCTGACGCCGGGCAGCTGCGCGAGCCGGCGCACGCGAGGCGAAGGATCGGCCCCGACGATCACGAGCTTGAGCGAGGGCCGGCGCGCATGCAGCATTGGCAGCGTCCTGGCGCAGAAATCGAACATGCACTCCTGGTTCGGGTAGTAGTCCATGCGTCCGACGAACGAGATCGTGTCAGCGTCGTAGGGTTCGCCGGCCGGCGCGAAATATTCGCTGTCGACGCCGTTCGGAAACCAGTCGGAGGCAACCCCGGTGCGATAGCTTTCGAGAGTTTCCCATTCGGCCCGGGTCGTCGCCGTGCAGAGGTCGAAGCGGCGGGCGAGCCGCTTTTCGGCGCGCTCCATTTTGGCGCCCTCGAGCCGGTAGCCTAGCGACAGCGGAAACGGCTTGAACCGCGCGTACTCGAGCCACTTCTGCGAGTCCATGTCGCCGAAGTCGAGGATTTTCGGCGTACCGCGCACATTCTCGACGTAAGGCGCGACCGACGAGCAATGCACGAAAATGAGATCGAAGCGCGTGGCGGCGAGCAGCGCGTCGATGCGCCGCGCAAGCTGCGGCGAATAGAAATATCCGAGTGACGACGGCGTCGGCGTCGGAAGGCGCAGCACCATTCGCATCGTCTGTACCGGAGTGTTGACTCTTCCTATGTCGTGGCTTGCGCAGTATGCCGCCAGGCCTGCTCCTTCCCGCGCCTCCTCGGTCGAGCGTGCGATCGACGCGACGTGAACTTCATGCCGCTGCGACAGATGCCGGATCATGTTGAACGGACGGATCTTGCCGCCTCGCTTGGGCGGAAACGGGAAGCGATGGCAGACGTAGAGAATCTTCACGACGTCACCGCCTTGAGCTCGTCGGCGACGTCGGCCGGCGCGCGGCCGTCGAGATACATGCGAGCCCAGATTTCGAGATTGAGCAGCGTCAACAGCCGGTCGGTGCCGTCCAGGCGGTTGGCGCCGTGCGCCGCAATCAGCTTGGCGACTTCCGGCGGACGAAACAGTCCCCGGGCCTCGATCGATGCCGGCGACAGCAGCTCGCGCATCAGCGGCGCGAGATCGCCCTTCAGCCACGCGCCCATCGGCGTGCCGAAGCCGCGCTTCTTGCGCTCGAGAATGTCCGGCGGCAGGACGTTGGCAAGCGAGGCCTTAAGCGCGTGTTTGAGCCGGCCGCCGCGTATCTTGACTTCCTGCGGCATGCGCGCCGCAAGCTCGACGAGCTCGTGATCGAGCAGTGGCACGCGGCACTCGAGCGAAACCGCCATGCTCATCTTGTCGGTCAGCAGCAGCAGGTCGTCGGGGAGCTGCGTTTGCGCATCGACCGAAAGCATCTGGTTCAATTCGTCGCTGCTCGTCGCCGCGGCGAATGCGTCGGCCAGCGCGTCGTGCTCGTCGTTTCGCGCATGACGCAGCAGCGCCCTCGCGGCATCGTCCGGGAAGACTTCGACATACGACCGGTATCGCTCGTCGAACGGCAGGCCTGCCGTCGACAGAAAGCCCTTGGCCAGGCGCAGCGCATTGAGCAGCGGCGAGTGGCGATCGCCGGGCAATTTCTCGCCCAGCGCCGACGCCGCGCGGCGCAGTCCGGTGGGCAGGCGGTCGAAGTAGGCTTGGTAATGGCTGCCCAGATAGCGCCGGTAGCCGCCGAACAGCTCGTCGCCGCCGACACCGGAGAGTATGACCGTGACGTCGCGGCGCGCGAATTGCGACACCAGATAAGTGGTGATGAACGCCGTGTCGGCGATCGGCTCGTCCATCTGCCAGAGGAGCTTTGGCAGAAGCGCGGTGACGTCGGGGCGGACCAAGATCTCGTGGTGGTCGGTGCCGAAGCGCTGCGCCACCTTTCGCGCGTATGGCAGCTCGTTGTAGTAATCCTCCGCAGCACCGCCGCCGAAGCCGATCGCGTAGGTCTTGACCGGTCGATCGCTCGCCGCCGACATGAACGCGACCACGGCGCTCGAGTCCACGCCGCCCGACAGGAAGGCCCCGATCGGAACATCGCTGACCATTTGCATGCGCACCGATTGCTCGAGCCTGGCACGGACGCGCTCGATCCATTCCTCCTCGCTCGGCGTGCGGTCGATCTCGGCCGGGACCCGCCAGTAGCGGCGCTCGCCGACCTGGCCGCGCTCGGCGCTCAGCACCGTGGCGGGAGCGAGCTTGCGCAGGCCGCGGAATATCGACTGCGGTGCCGGTACGTATCCGAGCATCAGGTAGGCGGACAGTGCCGCCGGGTCGAGCTCCGCGCTCATGCCCGGCAGCGCGAGGATCGCCTTGGCTTCGCTCGCGAATATCAGCCGCCGTCCGTCATTCCACAGATACAGCGGCTTGATGCCCAGGCGATCGCGGCCCAGCAGCAGGCGCTGCCGTCGCGCATCCCACAGCGCGAAGGCGAACATCCCGTTCAAACGCTCGACGAAGGCGTCGCCGTGTTGTTCGTACAGGTGGATGATGGTTTCGCAATCGGAGGCGGTCCGGAAACGATGGCCCTGCGCGGTGAGCTCGCTGCGCAGCGCCTGGTAGTTATAGATCTCGCCGTTGGCGATCAGCGACAGCGTACCGTCCTCGTTGGACAGCGGCTGATGCCCTCCGGCGACGTCGATGATCGACAGGCGTCTCATGCCGAACGCGAGTGGTCCGTCGGCGTAGACGCCCTCGTCGTCGGGGCCGCGGTGAACGGTCAGACGCGCCATCGGGCGCAGCGCGTCCGCGGCCGCGGGCGCGCCATCCAGATGCAGCATGCCGTAGATGCCGCACATGCTAGCGCGGCTCGAGCATCGCGCCGGCGATCGGACGCACACCGACCAGCGATTGGTAGACCCTCGCGTAGCCGCCGACGCTGCGCGTCCAGGTGCGCTCGGTCTCGACGAATCGCCTGGCCTGCGCCGAAAGGCGCGGCCATTCTGAGCGTCGCGCCAGCACCGCCTCGAGCGTACGCGCCAGCGCGGCAGCATCGCCCGCGGGAAACAGGAAACCGGTCTCGCCGTCGCGCACGAGCTCCCGATGCCCGCCGACGTCCGAGGCGACGAACATGCGTCCCTGCGCCATTGCCTCCAGCGGCTTCAGCGGCGTCACCAGGTCGGTCAGCCGCATCCGGTGGCGCGGGTACGCCAGCACATCGATCAGATCGTAGTAGCGCCGGACGTCGCCGTGCGGAACGCGTCCGGTGAAGATCACCCGCTCGGCGAGACCGCGCTCGGCGGCAAGCGACTTCAGCGCCTGCTCCTGGAACCCGCCGCCAACCAGCAGCAGCTTGAGCGTGGGCAGACGCGGAACCAGCCGCGCGGCGGCCTCGATGAGCAGATCCAGCCCCTCGTAGGCATAGAACGACCCGGCGAAACCGACGACCGTCGCACCGTCGAGCCCCAGGCGGCGGCGCAGTGCCGCATCGGGCTCGGTGCCCGCGCGGAATTCGTCGGTATCGACCGCATTCGGGATCACGGTGATCCGATCGCGCGCAATGCCGCGTGCGGCGATCTCGTCGCGCAGTCCCTCGCAAATGGTGATGACGTGGTCGGCGCGGCGCAGCGCGAAGCTTTCCAGCGCGCGCGATACGCCGTAGCGCATGCTTCCTTCGCGCGTCCGGCCGTGGTCGACGGCGGCATCCTCCCAGAGCGCGCGCACTTCGTAGACGACCGGAATCCCGCGCTGCCGGCCGACGTGCAGCGTCGGAAGCGCGTTCAACACCGGCGAGTGCGCGTGCAGCACATCGGGCCGGAACGATGCGCTGAGCTCGCCCAGCCGGCGTGCCGTAGCCGCCATTTCCTGCAGGTAGATCGCGCCGGGCAACGCCGAAATCGGATTAGGCCGCGCCGCCGTGCGATGGAACCGCCAGCCATCCGCTTCTTCGATCTCGGCATCGGCCTTGCCGTGCCGGGGCGTCGTCAGCTGCAGCGTCTCCCAGCCGAGCGCGCGCTGCTCGCGCAATATCGCTGCGGTCCGGAACGTGTAGCCGCTGTGCAGCGGCAGCGAATGGTCGAGGACGTGGAGTATGCGCATTGCAGCCAGGTCATGCCGCCTTGGCCGCCAGCTGCGGTGCCGCCGTCGTATCGGCCACGTTGCGCAGGAAAGCGTCGAACATCACCAGCGTCCAGAGCGAGGAACTGTAGTCACGGCGTCCGGATTGGTGGTGATCGAGCAGCTCCTGCATATAGGCGCGATCGAACATGCCGGTATCTCCGAGGCGCTCGCCCAGCAGCGCATCGCGGACGCGCTCGCGCAGCGGTCCGCGGAACCAGCGCGCCAGCGGGACCGCGAATCCCATTTTCGGCCGGTACAGGATTTCCACCGGCAGACGCGGCTCCAGCGCTTTTTTCAGCAGCCATTTCCCTTCCTGCCCCTGCACCTTGAACGACGAAGGCAGCGAGGCTAGCCACTCGATCAACGGGTGGTCCATCAGCGGCTCGCGCACTTCGAGCGAGTGCGCCATGCTCGCGCGGTCGACCTTGGTGTTGATGTCGCCGACCAGGTAGGTCTTCAGATCGAGGTATTGAACCAGCGCCAGCGGGTCCTCGGTCTGCGCGCTCTTCGCATGCCGCCGGAACACCTCCAGCGCGCCGTAGCCGCCAAGCTCCGCGCGAAAACGGCTCGTGAACAGCCGCTGCCGCATGCCGTCGCGGAGGATCGACACGCCGTGGCAATATGCCTCGACCGGATCACGACCCAGCGCTTCGAACGTCGACTTGGCGCGGAACATCCGCGGCGCCCAGTCCGCTTTCGGATAGGCGCTCGCGAGCATGCCGAACATCGGCCGCCGCAGCGAAAGCGGCAGCAGGCGCCGCATCCGCTCTTCCATCACATGCAGGCGGTAGCGCCGGTAACCGCCGAAACTCTCATCGCCGCCGTCGCCCGACAGCGCGACGGTGACATGCTTGCGGGCCAGTTGGCAGACGCGGTAAGTCGGAATCGCCGAGCTGTCCGCGTACGGCTCGTCGTACACGCGCGCCAGCGTATCGATCAGGTCGTAATCGTCGCTTTCGACGCGATCGACGAAATGCCGCGTCCGGTAACGGTCGGCGACCTGCTGCGCGTAGCGCGATTCGTCGAACGCCGGGTCGGCAAAAGCGATCGAGCAGGTGTTGACCGGATCGGCGGACGCCTTTGCCATCGACGCCACGACCGCGCTGGAATCGACGCCGCCCGAAAGAAACGCTCCCAGCGGGACTTCAGAGATCATGCGCAGTCGCACCGATTCGTCGAGCCGCGCCGTCAACTCCGCCACGGCGTCCGGCAGCGTGATGACGCGATCGAGCGTGAAGCGCGGGTCCCAGTACTGCACCGGCGCCGGCAGCGCCGCACCCTGGCGCACAGTCAGTGTGTGCGCCGGCGGCAACTTCTGCGCCGACTTGAATATGGTTCGGGGCTCGGCGACATAGCCCAGGGCGAAATATTCCTCCACCGCAAGCGGGTCGATGTCCCGCGTGAAGGCCGGATGCGCCAGCAGCGCCTTGATTTCGGAGCCGAACAGGAACGTGCCGTCCGCGAGTAACGCATAATGCAAGGGCTTGACACCGAGCCTGTCGCGGGCCAGGAACAGCGTCCTGCGATTGCGATCCCATAAGGCGAACGTGAACATGCCGCGAAAGCGCTCGACGCAGCGCTCGCCCCATGCCTCCCAGGCATGGACGATCACTTCGGTGTCGCTCTTGGTGCGGAACCGGTGGCCCAGAGCCATCAGCTCCGGAATCAGCTCCTGGTAATTGTAGATTTCGCCGTTGTAGACGATCACGACGCTGCCGTCCTCGTTGTAGAGCGGCTGCTGTCCGGTGGACACGTCGATGATAGCCAGGCGGCGGTGCCCAAGCCCGAGCCCCGGCTCGACATGGAGCCCGCACTCGTCGGGCCCGCGGTGGTGCTGGACTTCATTGATGCGCGACAGCAATTCGCGGCTCACGTCGCGCCTGCCGTTCAAGTCGAGTATGCCCACGATGCCGCACATGATTAACTCTTCCTTCAGTCCTGGCTTCGCACGCCGGGCCGCGGCGCAGCAGCCGCAGCGACCGAACGGACCGGCCGGTGCGTGCGAAGCAAACCGGTGTAGACACGGTCGTAATCCTCGACCATGCGCTCGAGGCTGAATCGGCGCTCGACCCGGCGCCGGCCGGCCTGTCCGTGCTGCCTCGCAAGCTCCGGTGTGGTGAAATACGCGCCGATCTCACGCGCCAGCGCGTCGCTGTCCGCGGCAGGCACCGTACGGCCGGTGACGTTCTGTTCGACCAGTTCTGCGTTGGCACCCACGAGCGTCGCGACGACCGGCAATCCGCAAGCCATCGCCTCGAGGATCGTATTGGAAACGCCCTCGGCCAGTGACGGCAACACGAAGCAGTCCAGGCCCTGGAGCAGCGGGACCACGTCAGCGCGTTCGCCGGCGAACCAGGCCAGCTCGCGTACGCCGGCGGACTCCAGTATCGTCTCGACCTCGCGTTTGAGCTTGCCGTCGCCGACCAGCACCAGCCGCAGACGGGCCCGCGCTTCCGGATCGGCGCGGACGGCGGTGACGAAAGCCCGCGCCAGGTTGGTCTGGTCCTTGACCTTTTCCATGCGGCCGACGGTGCCGACCAGCCAGTGGTCGGCCTCCCGGAACGGACAGGCGTCGATCGCGGCGCGCCCGCCGGGCGCGGGCCGAAAGCGCGCGGTGTCGACGCCGTTGTACACCTGATCGATACGCGTCGCGGCCACGCCGATACGCTCGCGCAGATACGAGGCGAGATCGGGCGAGAGCGCGACGTAGCGCGTTACGAACGGACGGAACAAGCGCCGCACCCGCTGGTAGCGCCGGCTCGACCCATCCAGATCGCCGACGTCTCGGCCATGCTCGCCGTGCAGGCGTGCCGGCACGCCCGCGATCCAGGCCGGAAGCGTCGCTTCGAGCGCGGCAAGGTTTCGCGTGTGCACGATCGCGGGCTTGAGCTCGCGCAGCAGCGCGACGAGTCTCGGATACAGGCGGACGGCGTGGCCCGGCGCTTTGTGCAAGGCGACGCAGCGCACGGCGGCGCTGGAGAGTCGCGCGGCGAACGCGGCGTCCACGTCGGTAAGCGATATGACCGCGTGCCGCCAGGATTGCGGCGGCAGCCGGTTGATCAGATTGACGACGCCGTTCTCCAGTCCGCCGACAGCGAACCGATAGACGACATGCACGATCAAGGGCGGCGTCGCGTTCATCCGCGGGATTCGCGCGCTGCCGAGAGCATGCGCTCGATCGACGGCGACATATCCTTCGTAAAAGCCCGCAGGAGTCCGGTCTGATCGTCGTCGCGCGTGCGCCGGGGCGCATAGATGACGATCAGCGCCGCATCGTCGCCATGCCCGGAGAGCTTCGACCAGGCCTGCAGCGCCTTCGCTTCGTACTGGCTGGCGGTGACGTGGCCGGCGATCCAGTACAGCCGGTAGGTTTGCAGCCCCGACGTTTGTCCCGACAGATCCGCGCGTTCGACCCGCTCCGGCCGCCCGTTCCATTCGACGCTCACGCTCCCGCTGCCGAACTGCTTCCACTTCCAGTCTTCCGGCGTGACCAGCTGGTTGCCCGAGGTGATCAGCTCGTTTCCTTTGGATTGCTGCCGGTAGTAGGCGATGTAGAGGCCGACGTCATGGCCGCTCTTGGTGAACGTCTGCTGCAGTTCCGCCGCGTAGCCACGGTAGCGCGGCTTCCAGTCGGTGAACACGATCGGGCTGTCGGCCCAGCCGTTGGCGGCGGCTAGGGCGGCCACCACGGGCTTGGATGGTTCGGCA
>Ga0207664_10002414_pt1 | contig 12352 bp, 12 predicted proteins | sample LARL83metaG_FD_184349 | JGI IMG/M metagenome (GOLD analysis project Ga0207664, IMG submission 184349) | Corn, switchgrass and miscanthus rhizosphere microbial communities from Kellogg Biological Station, Michigan, USA - LAR L8-3 metaG... | ecosystem: Host-associated > Plants > Roots >...
AGCGAGTACTCGGTCTGGAGCGCCGAGATCGGGTGGACCGCATGCGCGCGGCGGATCGTCTCCGGCGAGGCCTCGGAGAGCCCGAGGAAGCGCACCTTGCCGGCCGCAACCAGCTCCGCCATCGCGCCGACCGTCTCCTCGATCGGCACCTCCTTGTCGACGCGATGCTGGTAGTAGAGGTCGATGTGCTCGACGCCGAGGCGTCTGAGCGATGCGTCGCAGGCCTCGCGCACGTAGGCCGCGTCGCCGCGGATGCCCAGCCGCTCGCCGTTCTCGCCGCGCACGCTGCCGAACTTCGTCGCGACCACGACCTGCTCGCGCCGGCCGGCGACCGCCCTGCCGACGAGCCGCTCGTTCGTGAACGGCCCGTACATGTCGGCGGTGTCGAGCAGCGTCACGCCCAGCTCCAGCGCGCGCTGGATCGTCGCGGTCGCCTCGCCCTCGTCGGCCTCGCCGTAGAACTCGGACATGCCCATGCAGCCGAGCCCCTGCCGCGAGACCTCGAGCCCCTGCGTCCCGAGCCTGCGCGTCTCCATGCCGCCTCCCGTCGTCGCTGTCCGCACACGCGTCCGTTCTAGCGCGAGATGCCCGCGACTCGCGGTGCCTATGCGCAAAGGCCGCGACTTCCCTTGACGTACTTGACGGTAGCTGCGCTGCACGCTTACCATCCCGCCTTGACGTACCTGACGACCGACGCATGAGGACTCCGCCACCCGTGCTGCGCCACATCACGCTCCGAGAATTCGTTGCACTGACCGCCTCCGAGCTGCGCATGCAGCCGGAGGAGTTCGCGGATCACACCTTCCTGCGCATCGCCAAGCTGTCGCTCGACCGTCCCGCGGCGCGGCGGCAGACGGCTGCAGGGCAGCGCGGGCGCGAGCTGCATCGCACGCTGCCCGACAAGGCCGTCGCGCTCGTCGGCTCGCTGCTCGAGCAGCCCCCGGTGCGCGACTATCCCGGTCGCGTGGCGATGGCGGCCGTCGAGGAGCTGGTGCGGCGCGGTCGCGGGCGCTGGAAGTGGGGGCGCACCGGGACCATCCTGCGCTTCGACCAGTGGGCGCGGTCTGGCGGGTTCGACCCTGCCTGGGTTCGCGCCGGGGTGGTCGGGAGCGGTCGTCAGCTGTCCTCCTCCGCTCCAGCGCTGTTCCTCGACCAGCCGCTGCTCACGATCGGGGTCCTGCTCGGCGGGCCGCTCGTGAACATGCGCATCGCCGGCGAGACGCGCATCGTGGAGCGGATTCACGAACTGACCCAAGCAGAGCTGCGCGAGCTTGAGACGCGCTTGAACGGCGCACTGCGCTTCCGTCTGTTTCACCCTAGCCACGACGTGGAGCTGCACGATGGCGGCGAGGTGTGGGAGTGGGACATCGGGCTGCTCGAGGAGAAGGTGGCGGTCCTCGTCGTGGCGGAGATCGGCACGCATAGCGTCGGCTTCGGCGGAGCGTGTGAGCTGAGCTGCTTCCGACGGCTGCCGGGCGAGGCGGTGCAGCTGCTCAGTCAGCAGTGCGAGACGCGCAGCAACTACCTCGCGAGCTACAGCAGAGAGATCGGCGCCGAGCTGATCCCCTACGTCGACTGGCGCCAGGTTCCCCGCCGTCTCGTGCGCTTCCTCGAACGCCGCCGTCTGCAGATCGTCGACGCCGTGCGCCGGCGCGAGGATGCGATCGTGCTCGCCGAGGCGACGCATCGTGCGGTCGCGGCGCGCTGGCGCACGCTCAGTCCGACGCGTCAGGCGCACGTGCGCGACGATGCCGACATCGGCGTAGCGCACATGGTGCGGGCGATGGAGCGTCCGTCCGCGTTCGCCGCGCTCACTTCCTTCACCCAGCAGCGCATCGTCGACGCAGTGCTCGGGGTCGACGATGCGACCACCGCCGACGTGGACGTCGACGCGCTGCTGCTGGCAGCCGCGGCGGAGCAGTGGCCGGCGCACGAGATCCGCGCGATGCTGCAGGAAGGCCGCGAGCGGGTCGGCAGCGTGCGCGCCGCTGCGGCGCGACCGAGCTACGCAGACCCGGAGGCCTGGCTGGACCTGCACGACGAGCTGTTCCGCCGTGGCTGAGCTCGACGATCTCGTCCGTTGCGTGCTCGCCGACGTGGGCCTGAGGCCTGTGCTGCCGGTCGACGTCGACCTGGTCGCCCGGCGCTTCGGGGTGGAGGTGCGTCGCGAGCGGCTCGACGGCGCGTCCGGGGTGCTGCAGATGAACGGGGACCGGCCGACGATCGTCGTCGAGACGAAGTGCGCCCGTTCTCGCGCGCGCTTCACGCTGGCGCACGAGCTGGGGCACTATGTGCTGGCACGCTATCGCCAGAGGGTGGCCGCGGTGTGGGCGGCGCAACCGTCGCTGCGAGATCCGGAGCGCTTCTGCGACCGCTTCGCCGAATCGCTGCTGCTGCCGTACGACTGGGTCTCGACGGAGCTTTCGAGCGGTCCGCAGACGTTGGAGCGGCTGCTGTGGGTCGCGACGGTCGCCGACGTGTCGGTGTCCGCCGCGTCGGTGCGCGTCGCCCGCGTCGCCCGCTGGCAATGGACGCTCCTGCGGCTTGCGCGCATGCCGCGGCGGTGGCGGCTCGTGAGCGTGACCGGGCTGCTCCGGCCGGGCTGGCAGCAGCGGCTGGAGATCACTCCGGGGCTGCAGCGGCGGCTCGACGAGGCACCGTGCGGAGCTCCGCCGCAGGCGTCGCAGTGGCTGCCGCTACTGCTCGAGGGAAGACCGTGCTATGCACCGGCCCAGCTGTCGGCCGGCTCGACGTCCGCGATCGCATGGGTCGACCTGCTGAACCGGCGCGCACCGTCTCGCCGTTGCAGCGCACGCCCGCAGCGCGACGTGCAGAAGTTGTCGGCTTGACGTTCTTGACATAGGTTGGAAGGAATGACGACGCAGAGCAGGCGACAAGCCTCCGGAGGGGCACGCAGACACGCCCCCGGGGCCGAGCGATCGAGAGGCGGGGCCCACAAGAGAGCGTCGCGGGTGACGGCTCGGCGCACGCACGACGTCCACTTGGTCGTGGGAGACGAGCAGGACGTCATCAGCGTCGACGCCGAGACGGAGCTGAATTACCTGCCGGTGCTGCGCACGGCGACGCGCAACGTGGCCGAGCTGCTGCTGAGAGCGCTCAAGAGCGAGGAGGCATCGCGCAAGCGCGTGGCGGGCCAGCGCGTCGAGCCGGTGGAGCGGGCTGCGGAGGCTGTCATCGGCCGGTTGATGCGCGATGCGTATTCGTCCGACATCACGGACGCGCAGCTGTCCGATCGGGCGCAGGTGGCGATCGACGCGTTCAACGTCGTGCTCTCCGGCGACCGCCGCCAGCTCGATTCGATGATCGAGGCGCTCAAGCCCGTCGGTGCCGAAGCCGGCGTCCCGGTCGATCTCGAGCAGGCCCGCGCGCGCGCGCGACTGCGGATGCAGGCGATCTACCGCCGCCTGCTCGAGGAAGCGCTCACCGTCGGTCAGCTCAGACCGTACAAATCGCGCCAGCGCCTGCAGCAGCTGCGCGACGAGGGGCGCCTGTTCGCGATCAAGACGCCGTTCGAGCGCGGGCTCGTCTATCCCGTCTGGCAGTTCGACGAGAACTACGACCCGCTGCTGGCGATGCCGAAGTTGATCCGCACCGCGAGAGAGGCGGGTCTGAGTGCGCTCGGTCTGCATCAGGTGATGACGGGGAGACGGGAGAACGCCAAGACCGGTGTCGAGCTGCTGGCCGGCGGCCGCGAAGATCTCGTGTTGGGCATGTTGCGCGCGGTCGACCGCGGCGCCGCCGAGCCGGCGGACGCCCTTCACCGATAAACGTCCGCGTACAATGTGCGGGTGTCGTCGACCCGCGCAACCAAGCCGTGGCCGCCGGTCGAACCGGACGCGGTTCCGGACGCGCCCGCGCGCCTGCCGAGCCGACCGCCGAGACTGAGACGCGAGCGGCCGGGGGTGATTTGGCGGCTGCACCGGGAGGCGGATCCGAACAGACCCAGACGCTATCCCGCTGGCAAGTGGCGTTTCGATGCACCGACAGGCAGTTATCCCGTCACGTATGCGAACGTCAGCAAGCATCACGTGTTCGTCGAGGTGTTCGGCGACGTGGACGATGCCCAGATCATCGAGGGGGAGTCGGGGCGCAAGCTCAGCAGCGCGAGCTTCCGCCGCTCGATCCAGGTCCTCGATCTCGGCGACTCCGCGGTGCTGCGCGCGCTCAGACTCGACTTGCGCATCTCGACGACGATCGACTACGCGCGCACGATGCGCTGGAGCGAGCTTCTCCATGACTCGCTGGACGACGCCGAAGCGATCCGCTACCTCGGGCGCAAGGGCGGCCGCGAGGACAACTACTGCTTCTTCCTCGACCGCTGCGCCGACGCGCTCGAATGGAGATGCTGCGGAGACCTCGCGTCGAACGAGGCGCTCGTGCTTGAAGCCGGCGACATGTTCGACCTCGTCTTCGACTTCACCATCCCGACGGCCTGGGGCACGCCGCCCCCGCGTTGGCCCTGACCGACGTCGCTCGCCCGAGGATGGCGACTGACGCGGCGCGAGGCGCCTACGCGCGCCGCCCGCGGAAGATCGCGAGCCCGCGCTCAGGCGCGACCTCGACGTCCGCGACGCCGGCCGCGACGAGCTGCGCGCGCAGCTCGCCCGCGCTCCACAGCGGGCCGTTGCGGCCGGTGCGCTCGCCGTGGCCGAGCAGCAGCCGCTGCCGGCGCGAGCCGGCGGCGAGGAAGTTCGAGCCGATCAGCTCGCCGCCGGGCTTCAGGCACCGCACGACCTCGCGCAGCGCGGCGGCCGGGTCGGCGACCATGTGCAGCCCGCTGTAGGCGAGGCACAGGTCGGCTGCGGCGTCGGGCAGCGGCAGCGCCTGCATGTCGGCAGCGAGCAGCTCGACGCGGTCCGGGTCCAGCCCGCGCTCGCGCACGCGCGCTCTGCAGCGCGCGAGCATGTCGGCGTCGAGGTCGACCGCGATCCAGCGCACGCGCTGATCCCGCCGCAGCCCGCGCAGGGCGACACCGCTGCCGCACGGCACGTCGAGCACGGTCGCGCCGTCGGGCAGGCGCCCGATCGCGGCCATGCTCGCGTACAACGGGCGGGTGTCGATCCCCCACAGCGCCCGTCCGACCACGCGCGAGAGCCGCTCGCGCTCGATCCAGAACGAGTAGAAGGTGCCGAACGGCCCTGCGCAGGCGTTGCGGACCTCGTTCATCGCAGCGCATTCTGCTGGCTGCGACGCACGCGTGCCGCAGGTGCGGCGGGGCGTGCTACTCGCTCGCGCGCCGGGTCGTCGTCGCAGGGGTACAGCGCCAGCGGCACGTCGCTGCGGGCCACGCAGTAGGCCGCGCGGATGTGGGGCCGAGCAGGTGTTGCGGGCGGTGAAGAAGTCGTTGGCCATCTTGCCGAGCTCGACGAGGCCCATTCTCGCGTGGCAGTAGCCGTGAACACGCCGGGGCGGTTCTCGAACCACAGCGTGCGCGGCTCGACGCCGCGCAGCGTCACGCGGTACTGGCCGCGCCGCGGACGCGCCGAAGATGGGGCGAACGCCTCATGCGGCCGCGCCCGCGCGCGCGTAGCGTCGGGCCCGTCAACGACGCAAGGAGACGGGCAGATGCCGAAGGTTTCGAGGGACACCGCCGAGGTGGGCGGCGCGGGGCCGGTCGAGGACCGCCACGTCGACGTCGACGGCTGGACGATCAACTTCCTCACATTCAACGCCGACGTCGACGCCACGCCGCTGATGCACGGGCTGCCGGACGACCGCTGCCAGTGCCCGCACTGGGGCTACGTGCTGAGAGGCCGCATGACGTTTCGCTTCGTGGACCACGACGAGGTCGTCGAGGCCGGCGACGCGTTCTACCTGCCGCCGGGCCACGTCCCGATCGCCGAGGCCAGGACCGAGTATGTGCAGTTCAGCCCGGCCGCGGAGCTGAAGGTGGTCTCCGAGACGTTGGAGGCGAACATGCGCAAGCTGATGGCCGCGGGCGGGCCGCCGGCCTGAGAATCAGGCCTCCGCCAGCTCCTCCTCGGGCAGCAGCCCGTGCTGGAGGGCGAACAGGCTCGCCCGCGCGCGGGTCGAGGCGCCGATCTTCGCGTAGATGTGCTCGACGTGGTTGCCGACCGTCTTCGGCGCGATCGTCAGCCGCTGGGCGATCTCGCGGTTCGAAAGGCCGCGTGCGAGCAGTCGCAGCACCTCGACCTCGCGTGCGGTCAGTCCCGCCGGCCCCTCGCGTCGGCGCCGCACGCGGTGGCCGGCGGCGCCCAGCACCGCCTCGACTGCCTCGCCGTCGAGGCGGCCGGCTCGCACCTCGGCGCGCAGCTCGGCGGCGGCCGCCTCGGCGCTCAAGCCGTCCCGGTAGGGGCGCGGCTCGCGCATCGCCTGGTAGGCGTCGGCGGCGGCGAGGATCCGCGCCGGCCTGCCGATCGCCGCGCCGGCGAGGCCGTGCGGATAGCCGGAGCCGTCGAGCCGCTCGCGGTGCTGGACGGCGATCTGGCCGAGCGGCGCGAGCGCCTCCGAGGAGCGCAGCATGCGCTCGGTCAGGTAGGGCGCGAGGCGCACGCGCTCCCACTCGCCGGCGCCGAGCGGCCCGGGCTTGTCCCAGATCGCGTTCGAGATCCCGAGCCGGCCGAGGTCGTGCACGAGCGCGGCGCGGCGCAGCGTGCGCACGCCGTCCTCGCCCAGCCCGAGCGCCGCGCCGGCCGCGCCCGCCAGCTCCGCCACCGCGCGCGCGTGGCCGAGCGCGTAGGGCGTCTTGAGGTCGACGAAGTCGGCGACCGCCGTCAGCGCAGCGTCGAGGCGCTCGCCGGCGAGGACGGCCGCGAGCGACGGCTCGGCCGCGATCACCGCGTCCCAGGTGCCGACGCCGTCGAGGTCGGCGAGCAGCAGGTCGCCCTCGTCGGCGAGCAGCTCCGCGAGCGCCGGGTCGAACTGGCGCCCGGCGCGCCGGCGGGCGAGCGCCTTCGCCGCCTCGGCGCCGCCGCCGCGGTGCGCGACCTCGGCGAACTCGGCGATCTGCGCGAGGCGCGCCGCGATCGGCACCTGCTCGCCGCTGCGCTCGCCGGGCCAGCCGTGGCCGTCCCACTGCTCGTAGGCGGCGTCGAGCGCGTCGAGCACCGGCTGCGGGAGCTCGAGCTGCTCTCCGAGCGCGCGCGCCATGCCGGCGTGCTGGGCGATCATGCCCGCCATCTCGCGCCGGCCGGTGAGCGCGAACTCGAGCCCGACGCGGAAGCGGTGCAGCGGCGGGTTGCCGGCGCCGCCGAGCATGCGCAGCGTCGCCGCGGCGCCGCGTGCGCTTCTCATCTCGTGCGCGTACTTCCCCGCCTTCAGCGCGATGTCGTCGCCGAACCACTTCGCCTGCTCGTGCGCGTCGGAGTGGCAGCCGACGTTGACGAGCAGCGCGGTGTAGTAGACGACCGCGCGCTGCTCGTCGTCCAGCCCGACCCGCTCCGCCATCCGCAGCGCGATCAGGCACTGGCGCAGCACGTGCTCCATCGGCTGGCCGAAGCCGAGGTCGACGCCGAGCGACAGCGCGGCGACGAGCTCGGCAAGGCGGACGTGCGCGCGGTCGGTTCCGGCGCTCAAAGCCGGATGTCGAAGCCGACCTCGTAGGTCTCGACCGCGGAGCGCGTGCCCATCGGGGTCGGCGGGCTCATCTCGTTGAGCTTCGCGTCGCCGGTGCGCAGGTCCTCCATCGTCTCGAACAGCGAGATCGCGATCACGCGACCGCCGTCGGGGTCGACGAGGAACGTGAAGCCGGTGGACGGGACGCCCTCCGGCGGCCCGGACTGCGCCTCGCCTCTGATGCGCTGCACCGACTCGCGGATCGCGTCGGCGTCGCCGCCCTCGAATCGCACCACGCGTGCGTACATCGTTCGCCTCCTCGGCTCGGGAAGGCGGACGCTACGGGGGCGCCGCGGCGCGGTCAACCGGAGTGCCGGGCGCGGTCGAGCGTCGGCGTGCCCTACCTTCCATGTCGCTGTGCCGAACGTGGTCGCGTCCTTCGTCTCGCACGCCCTCCCGGCGCTCGGTGCGCTGCACCACCACATCCACCTGCACGGCTCGCCGGTCGACATGGTGGGCGTCGCGCTGGCGGCGGCGGCGAGCTGGATCGGCGTGCCCGGCCCCGGCGAGCCGGTGCTGATCGCGGCCGGCGTGTGGGCGGCGCGCGGCCGGCTCGACCTCGCCGAGCTGCTCGTCGTCGCCTGGGCCGCCGCGACAGCCGGCGGCGTCGCCGGCTGGCTGCTCGGGCGTCAGGGCGGGCGCGCGCTGTGGACCGCGCCGGGTCCGCTGCTGCGCTGGCGGATCCGCGCGCTCGCGCGCGGAGAGCGCTTCTTCGAGCGCTACGGGCTGCTTGCGATCTACCTCGCGCCGTCCTGGGTCGCCGGAATCCACGGCGTGCGCGCGTCGCGCTACCTGCCGGCGAACGCGATCTTCGCGGTGCTGTGGACGCTGCTCGTCGGCCTCGGCGCCTACCTCGTCGGCCCGCCGATCGAGGACGTCGTCAGCGATGTCGGGCTCGTCACGACGGTCGGTCTCGTGGCGGTCGTCGTGCTGTTCCTGCTCGGCGAGCGTTGGCGCCGTCGTAGGCGACGGGTGGCGGAGCGCCTGTAGGCGACTAGCATCGCGCCGATGGAGAGCCTGCTGGAGCGCGACGACGAGCTCGCGCTGCTGGAGGAGGTCGTACGGGCGGCGGCCGGCGGGCGCGGCGCGCTCGTGCTCGTCGGAGGCGAGGCGGGGATCGGCAAGACGACGCTCGTGCGGGCGCTGCGCGCGCGAGCCGGCGCGCGCGCGAGGTTCGTCGAGGGCGCGTGCGAGCCGCTGTCGGTGCCGGTCCCGCTCGCGCCGGTCCGCGATCTCGGCGAGGCGGCCGGCCTCGCCGAGGACGCCTTCGACGGCGACGACCGGCGCGCCCTCGCCCGTCGGCTGCTCGACGCGCTCACGGCACGGGCGCCCGCCGTCGCCGTGATCGAAGACGCCCACTGGGCCGACCCGGCGACGCTCGACGTCGTGCGGCTGCTCGCGCGGCGCGTGGAGACCGTGGGCGTCGCGCTGCTCCTCACCTACCGCGACGACGAGGTCGCCGCCAACGCGGCGCTCGCGACGCTGCTCGGCGATCTCGCGACGCGCCCGGTCGTACGGCGGGTGCGGCTGCGTCCGCTCTCGCGCGCGGCGGTGCGCGAGCTGGCCGAGCCGGCCGGCGCGGACGCGACGCGCGTGGCGCAGGTCAGCGGCGGCAACCCCTTCCTCGTCGTCGAGGCGATCGCCGCGGGCGAGCGGATCCCCGCCTCGGTGCGCGACGCCGCGCTCGCGCGCGTCGGGCGGCTCACGCCGGCCGCGCGCGCGGCGGTCGACGCCGCCGCGGCGATCGGCGGACGCGTCGAGCCGCGGCTGCTGGAGGCGGTCGCGCCCGGCAGCGCGACGGCCGTCGAGGAGGCGCTCGCGCGCGGCGTGCTCGTCGCCGACGGCGCGGTGCTCGGCTTTCGCCACGAGCTGATCCGCGTCGCGATCGAAGACGCGATCGCGCCGCCGCGCCGCGCGGAGCTGCACGCGCGCGTCGTGCACGCGCTCGTCGCGCGGCCCGGCCCGCCGGACCATGCGCGCCTCGCGCACCACGCCGAGCTGGCGGGGCTGCTCGCCGACGCCGCCGCGCACGCGGCGGCGGCGTCCGCCGAGGCCGAGCGGCTCGGCGCGCTGCGCGAGACGAGCCTGCAGGCGCGGCGCGCGCTGCGGCTCGGCGGCGCCGAGCTGGCGACGACCGAGCGCTTCGAGCTGCTGCTGCGCGACTCGCGCGCCGCGAACTTCGCGAGCACGCGTCTGGAGGACGCGGTCGAGTCGGCGCAGGCGGCGGTCGAGCTGGCGCTCGCGCTGCGCGACCCGGTGCGGGAGGGCCGGGGGCTCGTCGCGCTCGCGTGGGCGCTGTGGTCGGCGGACCGGCTCGTCGAGGCGAAGGCGGCCGCCGAGCGGGCCGTCGCGGTGCTCGACGGGGGCGAGGACGGCGGGGCGCTCGCGCGCGCCCGCGCGACCGACGTGCGGATGGCGGCGACCGCGTTCGACCCCGCCGACGCGCTCGCCGCCGGTCCGCGGGCGCTCGCGTCGGCGGAGCGCGCCGGCCTGGAGGAGACGCGAGTCGACGTGGCGATCAGCGTCGGGCTCGCGCGTGGGCACCGCGGTGAGCCCGCGGCGCTTGCGCTGCTGGAGGACGCGCTGGCGGCCGCGCGTGCGGCGGGGCTGGCGATCCAGACGGTGCGGGCGTACGTGAACCTCGTGTTCGTCGGCACGACGCTGCGTGAGCACGCGCTCGTCGAGCGTCTCGTCCCCGAGGCGCTCGCGCTGTTCGACGAGTACCACGCGACCATCCCCGGCAACGCGGTCGCGCTGTACCGCGCGCGCAGCCTGCTCGACCGCGGCCGCTGGGAGGAGGCGCATCCCGCGTTCGCGCGCAGCGACCGCAAGTACGCCGCCGAGGCGCCGGTCGCGCGGGCGCTCGCGGGACTGGTCGCCGTGCGCCGCGGCGATCCGGGCGGCGCGCGGCTGCTGGAGCAGGCGTGGGAGGAGCTGGCGCCGCTGCCCGAGTCCTCCCGTCACGCGATGCTGCGCGTCGCCCTCCTCGAGGCCGCATGGCTGCGCGACGACCGCGGCGCGCTGCGGCGCGAGCTCGCCGCGGCGGCCGGATCCCCGGCCACCGCGCGCTTCGCGCGCTGGGCGGGCGAGCTGGCCGTGTGGGCGGCGCGTTGCGGATTCGCGGACGCGATCGCGCCGCCGTCGGGCGCGTCGGAGGCGGTGGGGCTGGAGGTGGCCGGCGACTGGCGCGGCGCCGTGCGCGCGTGGCGGGAGGCGGACGCTCCGTACGAGGCGGCGCTCGCGGCGCTGCCCGGCGACGAGCGCGCGGCGCGTGAGGCGCTGGCGACGCTGCGTCGGCTCGGCGCGGAGGGGGCGGCGCGCGCGTTCGCGCGCGAGCGGGCGGCACGCGGCGCGGCGGCCCCGCGCGGCCCGCGTCGCTCGACGCTCGCCCATCCCGCCGGTCTGACGCGCCGTGAGCAGCAGGTGCTTGAGCAGCTCGTCGGCGGCGCGACGAACGCCGCGATCGCGCAGTCGCTCCAGCTCTCCGAGCGGACGGTCGCGCACCATGTCTCGGCGATCCTCGGGAAGCTCGGCGTCGCCAACCGCCTGGCCGCGGTCGAGGCCGCGCGCGACCTCGGCCTGCTCGCGCAGGATGGGCAGGCCGGCGGCGCAAGATAGGCAGCTCGACCGATGTCGGCGCGCGCCGGCGCTCGTAGCGTCGCTCACGCAAACGAGCGAGAGGAGCGGCGATGGGCGCCTACACGTTGAAGGCGATCGACGAGCTGAGCGGGATCCACCACGGCACGGTCAAGCTGGCCGGCGCCGAGCTGGGGCTCGCGTCGTTCGGCATGCAGGTGCTCGACTTCGCGGCCGGCTTCGACGGCTATCCCGAGCACGACCACGCGGACGACGGTCAGGAGGAGGTCTACGCGGTGCTGCGCGGCAGCGCCGAGTTCGCGATCGACGGCGAGCGGGTGACCGTGAGCGCCGGCGAGCTGCTGCGCGTGGCGCCGAGCGCCCGGCGTCGACTGGCGCCAGGCGCGGACGGCGTGCGGATCCTGGCGATCGGCTGCGCGCCGAACGACGCCTACGCGCGGCCCGACGGCTTCCAGTTGGCGGCGGCGCCGTGAGCGCGCTCGCGACGGCGCCGGTCGTCGAGCGGCGCGGCGAGACGCTGTGGTTCCTCGGCACGCTCGCGCGCATGAAGCTGACGCGCGAGCAGACGGGCGGGCGCTTCGGGCTGTGGGAGGCGGTGCTGCCGCACGACGCGGCGCCGCCGCTGCACTCCCACCCGCAGGACGAGACGTTCTACGTGCTCGAGGGCGAGGTGACGGTGTGGATCGTGCCCGAGGACGAGGCCGGCGAGGACGGCGCCTGGGTCCAGACGCACGCGCACCGCTGCGGCCCCGGCGCCGCGACGTTCGCGCCGGGCGGCGTTCCGCACAGCTTCCGCGTCGAGTCCGACACCGCGCGCATGCTCGTGCTCTCGACGCCCGGCGGGATCGAGGACATGGTGCGCGGCCTCGCCGAGCGGGCGGCCTGGCCCTGGCTCCAGCCCCCGCCCGACGGTCCGCGCGTGCCGCCCGAGCGGATCGCCGAGGTCGAGGCGGCGACCGGCATGGTGCGCCATGGTCCGCGGCCGCCAGCGGCTGCGTGACAGCTTCGGGAAGGAGCGGCCGGCGGCCGGCGTCCGCGTGGGCGACGGCATCCATCGACGACTGGAGGACTCGATGCGCAGGCGCAGGCTCCTTCCCGCCGCTGTCGCGGCGCTGCTCGCGCTCGGCTCGCTGGGCGCGGGCGGCGCGCTCGCCGCACG
>Ga0207664_10002415_pt1 | contig 12351 bp, 11 predicted proteins | sample LARL83metaG_FD_184349 | JGI IMG/M metagenome (GOLD analysis project Ga0207664, IMG submission 184349) | Corn, switchgrass and miscanthus rhizosphere microbial communities from Kellogg Biological Station, Michigan, USA - LAR L8-3 metaG... | ecosystem: Host-associated > Plants > Roots >...
CCAGCAGGGCCTGACGCCGGCGTCGGTGCCCGAGGAGGGCCAGGTGGTCAGGCTTCGCCACAATGCCAACCTGTCGACCGGCGGTACGAGCAAGGACGTGACCGACGACGTGCACCCGGCGGTGGCCCGGATGTGCGCGCGCGCCGCGGCGGCCATCGGGCTGGACATCTGCGGTATCGACTTGCGCCTGCGTGACATCACCCAGCCGCCGGGCACCCTGCACAAGACGGGCGGCATCATCGAGATCAACGCCTCACCCGGCCTGCGCATGCACCTGGAGCCGACCGAGGGCAAGAAGCGCGACGTGGCCGACTACATTGTCGGCAAGCTGTACCCGCTCGGCATGCCGTCCCGGGTGCCGATAGTGTCCGTGACCGGCACCAACGGGAAGACGAGCACGGTCAGGCTGACCGCGCACCTGCTCCGCCACTCGGGCCAGCTCGTCGGCATGACCACGACCGAGGGTGTCTACATCGGCCACGACCTGGTGCACGACTCCGACGCATCGGGCCCGCGGTCGGCGGACATCGTGCTCAGCGACCCGTCCGTCCAGGCCGCCGTACTCGAGACGGCCCGGGGCGGGATCGTGCGCCGCGGGCTCGGCTACGATCGCGCTGACGTCGCGGTGATCACGAACATCACCAACGACCACATCGGCACCGACGGCGTCGACACGATGGACGACCTCATCGGCGTAAAGGCGCTCGTGGCCGAGGAGATCAAGCAGTACGGGCACCTGGTGCTGAACGCCGACGACCGGCACAGCGCCGGCCTGGCCCGGCGCCCGGCCGTGCGGGACCGGCAGCCGGTTATCAGCTACTTCAGCGTCTCGCCGGGAAACCCGGTCATCGCCGAGCACCTGCGCGACGGCGGCACGGCATACCTGCTAGACGACGGGGACCTGGTCGAGATCACCGGCAGCGCCCGCGCCACGCTGGCGAGCGTGAGTGATCTCGCGCTGTCCGTGGACGGCCAGGCGAGGTTCATGATCGCCAACATGCTGGCCGCCATCGCCGCGGCCCGTGCGCTCGGCGTGTCCGTCGGAACCATCCGCACCGCGCTTGAGTCAATCGAGCCAGGCAGGGACAACCCCGGCCGGCTGGACACTTTTCGCGTCGGTGACGTCCCGGTGGTCCTCGACTACGCGCACAACCCCGCCGCCCTGGAGGCAGTCGGGCAGTTCATTCACGAGCGGTGGGACCGGCCCGGCGTCGCCGTGCTCACCCTGCCGGGGGACCGGACCGATGCCCAGGTGACGGAGAGCGCGCATGCCGTCGCCCAGGCGTTCGACCGGGTCGTCATCTACGAGGACCTCGACCTGCGCGGCCGCGAGCCGGGTGAAATGACGAGGAAGATCAAGGCGGCGCTGGCCGAGGCCAGGCCGGGCATCTTCTGCGAGTCGGCCGCGAGCATGGAGCAGGCGGTTACCTGCGGCCTGGCGCTGGCCACGGGCAACGACCCGGTCCTGGTCGTGTACGAGAAGCTGGCACCAGTACAGCAGGTGCTATCCGATCATGGCGCGGAGCGCGGCGCCCCGGTGCTCGCCCTGGTGCACGGGGGGCGCTGACCGTGAAGCGCGGAAAGCACCGGCAGCAGGAGCAGTCCACGGCCGACGGCCCGGCGGCGGCTGAGAGCGAGCTCGTCGACCGGGCCTGGGAAGCCTTTGACGCCGAACTGGTCGGCTCGCGCTCCTTCTCGGGCATGACCAGGCGGCTGCCGTTCCTCTTCGGGTACTTCGCGAAGATCGCCTGGGAATCCAGCCGGGTGAACTGCGTGTCCATGGCCGCGGCCGACCTGATCACCGGCTCGATGAGCGTGCTCAGGCTGTTCGGTACCACCGCCGTGCTTACCTCCCTGTTCGCCAGCGCCCCGAATTTGGACCGGTTGAAGGCCGCGCTGCCCGCACTGCTGTTCATCCTCGCCGTCAGCATCTTCAGGACCGGGATGACGCTGATCGCGGACTGGAACGAAGACCGGCTCATGCCCGACGTGGCCCGGACGGTCGAGCGGCGGCTGTACGCCGCCACCACCCAGGTGGAACTGGCGGCGTTCGACACCCCGGGGTTCTACGACGCCCTGCAGCGGGCGCGTGGCCGCGGGCAGTCCGAGGCGACGCACGTCGTCCAGCTCGCGATCAGCATGATGACGGGGCTCGTGAGCCTGTTCGCGGCGATCTTCGTGCTCGGGACGCTGTCCCCGCTGCTCGTGCCGTTGACCCTGGTGGCCGCGCTCCCCGACGCGTGGGCGGCGCTCCGCTCCGCCCGCATGCGCTACCAGGTCACCTACGAGCTCGGGGTGCGCCGGCGGCGCAAGCTGATCCTGGCCGACCTGATGGCGGACCGCTGGGCCGCGCCCGAGGTGCGGTCGTTCAACATGCGGGACTTCCTGCTGCGCTCCTACGACGTCCTCGCGTCGTACGAGCGCAACGTGCGGATGCGCCTCGCCCGCCGCCAGTCCTTGGTGCGGCTGGCCGGCGACGCGGCGGGCGGTATCGGGATCGGCCTCGTGTACCTGGTGCTCGGCCTGCTGGTGGCCGTTGGCTGGATCGGGCTGCCACAGGCGGGTACGGCGATGCTGAGCATACAGCTCGCCGTATCGTCACTGTCCGGACTGCTACTCACGGCCAACCAGTGCTATGAGTCCGGTCTCTACGTCAACGACTACCTCACCTTCTGCCAGCAGGCGGAGCGCAACACCACCACCACGCCGACCGGGACGCTGCCCGCGCCCAAAGGATTCTCGGTCATCCGGACCTCGGGGCTCAGCTTCACGTACCCCGGCATGGACAAGCCCGCGCTCACCGATGTGTCGGTCGAGATCCGCCGCGGCGAGGTAATCGCCCTCGTCGGGGAGAACGGCTCGGGCAAGTCGACGCTGGCCAAGCTGCTCGCGGGCCTGTACGAGCCGGAGAGTGGCGAGATCCTCTGGGATGAGCGGTCCATGGCCGACATGGACCGCGCGGAGCTGCGCGAGCGGATCGCGGTGATCATGCAGGATTACAACCGATGGCCCATGACCGCCCTGGAGAACATCACCCTGGGACGGCCGCGCGATGACCGGCTGCTGGCCAATGCGGCCGCCGCGGCGGGCGCCGAGCGCCTCATCGACTCCTTCCCTAACGGGTACGACACCCCGCTTGACCGGCGGTTCCGCGGCGGCGTCGAGCCGTCCGGCGGCCAGTGGCAGCGTATCGCGGCCGCTCGCGGCTTCTACCGGGACGGAGACCTGCTGATCTGCGACGAGCCCACGGCGTCGCTTGACGCCCGCGCCGAGCACGCCATCTTCGAGATGATCCGGGAGCACTCCGCCGGCTCCACCGTGCTGCTGATCACCCACCGGCTGGCCAGCGTCCGGTACGCCGACCGGATCTACGTGCTTGATCACGGCCGGGTCGTGGAGCACGGCAACCATGACACGCTGCTCGCCGACGGCGGCCTCTACGCCGAGCTGTACACGCTGCAGGCCTCGGCCTATGCCCCGGTCTAAACGGGCGGCATCAGGCGGGCCTGCTGCCCGCGAGGTCACCGGCGGCCGCGGGAGCTAGCGTCAGGGAATTCAGGCGGCGGCGGCGCGGGCTCCAGTCCACCACGACGAGGGTGCCCACGCTGAGCCGCTGGTAGAGGGCCAACCCGACGTCGAACTTCATGGTGACCGGGGAGCCGTCGTCGACCCAGGCGAAGTGCTCGTCGGGGGAGTCGCTGCCGCCGTCCACGAGGCGCAGCTTGACGACCTCGCCGGTGAAGGTGACGGCGTCGGGCAGCTTCATCCGGCTGTTGTGGGCGGGCATCCAGCAGGACGTGATCAAGAACGCGGCCAGCGCCCCCGGCGTGACCGCGATCAGCTTGCCCTCGGGGTCGAGGCTGAAGGCGAGGCCGCCGATCACCAGGGAGATGAACGAGCCGATAATCCCAAAGGTCAGTATGAAATAGAGTCCCGACTTGGTGCTCCAGAAGGCGGGCGTGAGTGCCTCGCCGAGCTGGACGGTGTGCCACTGGCCGCCGAGCGACGACCAGGCACGGTCCTTGGGCAGCGGCGCGGCACCCGCCCCGTCCAGTGCCCAGGCGGTCCGCCCGCTGTCCGGGTGCAGGCCCCGGGCCGGGCCGCCCGAGCCGAAGCCATAAGACCGCAGGGTGTCAACAGCCGTCGCGCCCGCGGGGGTCAGGCGCCACCTGCGCAGGCTCAGCGGGATGAACAGCGCGACGAAGGCGCCGATGAGCACCGGCCAGAAGATCTTGTCGCCGAGCTTCCAGTCGACCGTGTGAACGTAAAGGACGGTGCCGAAGGCGACGGCGATCAGCGCGAGGGTAATGCGCCAGCTGCCCCTGGGCGACGACTTCACCGCGAGGCCAGCCTGCCGCGCCGCCTGGCCGAGTTCCTCCTGTTGCTGCTTCGCCCATTCCTCGTAGTCATCCCCTTCGTCGGTGACCAGCGCGGAAAACGGGACAAGGCCGAGCCGGCCGGCGCGCTTGCGCACGCGCGCGAGCGCGACCTCCTCAAAGGGCAGCAGCGGACGGCCGGAGCGCGGAGCCTGCGCGAGCAGACTGAAAACCGGCAAGCCGGCGGCGTCCGTCTCGTACCGTACGATTCCGTCCGCGGCCAGCTCACGCAGGCACGCGACGAGCGCGTCGCGCGGTTCCTGCCTGCACTCGTTCAGCAAGAAAGTGACAACTGGCCGCGGCAGTTCCTCGAGCCCGTGCGGCGGCGTCTCAACTCCTGGGTTCCTTCCCATGACAATCCTCCTCATTTCACCTCCAAGTACAGGCGAACGGGCCCGGCGCGAACCCCGTGCGATCACGGGGCCGCCTACCGTGACCGGAAGCGCCAGGTCAAAGGGCGCTGGAGTGGTATGACTGGAACCCGATGCCCCGTCGTCGGGGGACCATTACGGAGGCGGAGAGGGGCCAATCGGTTCAAGGTCGCCCCATCTTCCTAAACTGGTTGGTTCACGCGAAAACGGCGGCAGATCGGAGGGGAGCAGTGACGGGGGCGATCGCACCGTTGACTGGGTTCAGCGACTGGGCGCGCGGCGACTTGCTTGTCATCGTCTTGCTGGTGCTGGGAGCCATCCTGCTCACCCGGTTCGCCGACTGGGCGCGCGGCCGGATCGTGAAGCACATCGACGCCCGGTTCGCGCTCGGCGATGAACTCGTGCGATCGGAGGCCGCCAAGCACCGGCACGTCGTGGCTTCGGTCCTCACCTGGTGCGTGCTCGCCGTCATCTATGTCGTCACCGCGGTGCTTATCGTGGAGCTACTCGGCGTGCCGCTCGCCGGGCTGGTAGCGCCAGCCGCGCTCATCAGCGCCGCGCTCGGCTTCGGCCTGCAGCGGTTCGTGCAGGACCTCGGCGCCGGCTTCTTCATCACCGGAGAACGGCAGTACGGCTACGGTGACGTCGTTCGCATCTCCGTCAATGGCGTCTCCTCGCCGGCGGTGGGCACGGTGGAGGAGGTGACCCTGCGGGTCACCCGCATCCGCTCGGAGAGCGGTGAGGTCATCATCACGCCGAACGGCCAGATCACCCAGGTCACCAACCTGTCGCGGGACTGGGCGCGCGCCCTGATCGACGTACCGGTCCCGTCGACGATCGACGTGGGCCACGCCACCAAGGTGCTGCAGCGCGTCGGGCGGGATGTCTACGCCGACGACCGGCTGCGGAAGATGATGCTTGATGAGCCCACCGTTATGGGCGTCGAGCGCATAGAGGTCGACGTCTTCTCCGTGCGCATGGTCGCGCGGACGCTTCCCGGCATGCAGTTCGATGTCGGCCGGGAGATCCGCGCCCGGGTGGCTTCGGCCTTCCTCAGGGAGGGGATCGTGGTCGCCAGCGAACTCGACACCGGCGAGGCGACGGGGGCCGCCTCATGACCGGGCGGCCGCGCACCTCGACCCTGGTCCTCAGCGGGCTGTTCATTGGCGTGCTCGCTCTGTACATCCTCGTCCGGCCAGTATCAGCCGGAACGGAGCAGCCTTACGTAAGCCCCGCTCCCAGGACCCCTGCCCCGGCCAAGACGTACTCGCCCGTTCCCACGTGGTCGGCCTCGCCGAGTCCTGCCCGGAGGACCAGCCCATCCCGCACGCTCAGTCCGTCCCGGACGACTAGTCCCTCCGGTTCGGTGAGTCCGTCACCGACCCAGACGCAGCCCACGCCAGGGCAGACGCCGGTACCGGCCACTAGTCCGGCGCCGTCGACGCCGGCCGCCTCCGTCACGCCGGCGGCCGCGGCGAGCTGACCCGGCCCGCGGCTTGCTGCGGGCGGGCACTTGAACGGTGTCGAGGTGACACCGACGATGACCCGCCCGCCGCCGAAGGAGTCAAGCACGTCGCGAGTGGCGAAGGTCAGGACGGCTGGGGGACGATCCTGATGTACGGCTTGGGCTCGGCCCAGCTGCCGAAGATGGCCTTGGCCTGCTCGTTGGAGACCGATCCGGCAATCACCACGTCCTCGCCCTGCTTCCAGTTCACCGGGGTGGCGACCTTGTGCTTCGCGGTCAGCTGCAGGGAGTCGATCACCCGCAGGATCTCGTCGAAGTTGCGGCCGGTGGTCATCGGGTAGAGCATGATCAGCTTGATCTTCTTGTCCGGGCCGATCACGAAGACGCTGCGGACGGTCTGGTTGTCCGCCGCCGTGCGGTCGGCGGGGTCGCCGCTGACATCGGCGCCGAGCATCCCGTAGGCCTTGGAGACGGTGAAGTCGGCATCGCCGATCATCGGGTAGTTCGGGGCGGTGCCCTGGGTCTCCTCGATGTCCGCGGACCAGGCGGCGTGCTTGTCGACCGGGTCGACCGACAGCGCCATGACCTTCACGCCGCGGCGGTCGAACTCCGGCTTGACCGCGGCCATGTAGCCGAGTTCGGTCGTGCAGATCGGGGTGAAGTCCTTGGGGTGCGAGAAGAGCACCGCCCAGGAATCGCCCATCCAGTCATGGAAGCTGATCGGGCCGTCGGTAGTCGCGGCGATGAAGTCAGGGGCGGTGTCGCCAATGGTGAGGCTCATGGCTGGTCTCCGTTCCAGAGAAGAGGGCCGGTGCCCGGTGGCACGCGGCCTCGCTGTCATAGGAGACACTACGCATGCGGCGTTCCCTGAACGCTCCCTGGGCTAATTTGCCGAACCAAGCCCGCTGAGCAGCGCAGACGTCCGGCTGGCCCGTCTTGCGGTTTACTGGCAGCGTCCCGCAAGCCGGCGAGCGCGCCGCAGGAGGTACTGTTTCATGCCCGACCCGACCGCCCCGCCAGGCCCGCCCGCCCCGCCAGGCCCGCCGTTCGCCCTCGTGCGCCGCCCCGCTGCCTCGCTCGCCAGCGGCTGCGTCAGCTTCATCGAGCGGCAGCCGGTTGACACGGAACGCGCGCGGCGCCAGTGGCAGGCGTATGTCGACGTCCTGCACGCGCACGGCTGGCCCACGGTCGAGGTGGCACCGGACGACAGCCTCCCCGACTCCGTCTTCATCGAGGACGCGGTCGTCATGTTCGGCGAGCTCGCGGTCATCACCAACCCGGGAGAGCCGACGCGCACGCCGGAGATCGCCGCGGCGGCCGAGACGGTCCGGCGGCTGGGGTACCACCAGGCGCACATCACCAGGGGCACATTCGACGGCGGTGACGTGCTCAAGGTCGGCCAGACCGCGTACGTGGGCCTTAGCGGGCGCACCAGCCAGGCGGCCGTCGACGAGTTGCGGGAGCTGCTCGGGCCGCGCGGCTGGCAGGTGGCCGCCGTGCCGCTCACCAAGGTGCTCCACCTGAAGAGCGCGGTGACCGCCCTGCCGGACGGCACCGTCATCGGTTACCGCCCGCTCGTCGACGACGAGAGCGCCTTTCCCGCGTTCCTCGGCGTTCCCGAGGAGGGCGGCGCCCACGTCGTGGTGCTCGGTGACGAGACGGTGCTGATGAGCGCGCACGCGCCGCGCACCGCGGAGATCTTCCGTGAACGCGGCCTGACCGTCGTCACCGTCGACATCTCCGAGTTCGAGAAGCTCGAAGGCTGCGTAACCTGCCTGTCCGTCCGCGTCCGCGCTTGACCCGGCCGGCCGGCGATCTCATATTTGAGATATCCTTTGGGGTATGGACGAGCTTCCGGTCCTGCCCGGGTTCCGCGAGCTGGCGCTGCGCCGGATGGCGGAGCAGCGGGCCGGCCTGGTCCGCGAGCTGGTCGCGCAGCGCCTGACGGCGGGCCTGTCGCAGACCGAGGTGGCAGCGCGCATGGGCACCTCGCAGTCGGCGGTCGCCCGGCTTGAGTCCGGCGCGACCGACGCCCGGGCCTCCACGCTGGAACGGTACGCGGCGGCCATCGGCGGCGAGATCAACTGGAGTCTTCATGATTAACCGGCACGTATCCGGCGTCCTCCGCGACGCCCATGACCCGCGGAGCGGCAGCGACCATGAAGCACGGAGCGGCAGCGACCATGAAGCACGGAGCGGCAGCGACCCGGAGTTCCCGTGGCCCGGCCGCCCGTTCCCTGGCCAGCCCCTCCCCGGCCAGCCGCTGCCGGGTCGGCCGCCGTTCCCCGGCCGGCCGGGGCCGGACCCCGTGCCGCCGGCCAGGGTGTGGATCGACCCGCACGCCGGCTGGCAGGACCGGCTCTTCGAGCGGCTGCTCGAGCAGCGTATCGTCCTAGCCGCTGGCGTGCTCGACGACGCCGCGGCGACCAGGCTGTCGGCGCAGCTGCTCACCCTCGATGCCGAGGGCGACGGGCCGATCCGCCTTGAGCTGCAGAACCTCCAGGCCGACCTGCCCGCGGCGCTCACCTTTATGGGGGTGCTCGACGTGATGCGCGCGGAGATCCACGCGTTCGCGAGCGGTGAGACCGGTGGCGCGGCGCTCGGGCTGCTCGCCTCGTGCCCGCGCCGGCTCGCGTATCCCAACGCCTCGTTCACGCTCTCCGAGCCGCGGGTGCGGTTCGTCGGCGGGACCGTCACCGCGGTGTCCAGCTATGAGCAGCAGGTGAGCCGGATGATCGACTCGCTGTTCTACCGGATCGCGGAGGCGGCCGGCCGCGAGGCGGAGGACGTCCGCGAGGACGCGCGCCGCGGGCGCGTGCTCACCGTCGCCGAGGCCATCGGCTACGGCCTGATCCACGACCGGGCCACCAGGCGGTCGTCCTGACCCGGGCTACCTGGGCCGGCGCCCCATGGGCGAGGATGGGCGCATGACGACAGCAGACGACGTGACCGCGAAGCAGATCAGCGCGCTTGAGGCCAGGCGCTACCAGGCGATGACCGACGCGGACATCGCCACGCTCGGCGAGTTGTTCTCCCCGGACCTCGTGTACACGCACTCCGATGCCACGTCGGACAGCAAGCAGAGCTACCTGGACCGGGTGGCCACCGGCTTCTTCGATTACGGCCCCATGACCCACCCGGAACACAGCATCGTGGTGCGCGGCGACTGCGCCCTCGTCTTTCATGACATGCGCGGCGAGGTGCTGGTCAACCATGAGACGAAGCGGGTGCTGAACAGCAGGTCGCTCGCGGTCTGGGTCCGCGAGGACGGCAACTGGGCACTGCTCGCGTTCCAGCCGACCAAGTATCCGGCCTAGCCGCAAGGCCGGGGGCATCGGCGCCTGGAGCGCCGGGCCGCCCCTAGTCGGCGGTGTCGGCGGCGACCGCCCGCGTTGCGTCCCACTTCTGCTCGATCTTGCCGAAATGCCAGATGGCCAGGGCGGCGACCCAGGTGAGGACGAAGATGCCGACGATGACGAACCCGGCCTTGTTGATGTCGAAGTTCCCCATGAACGCCCAGAAGCCGCCGCTCAGGTCGTACTCCTGGCCGATGAGTCCGAGGATCTCCACGGTGCCGATGAACACGGCGACGAAGACCGAGAGGCCGGTGATCGTCATGTTGTAGTAGACCTTGCGCACCGGGTTGGCAAACGCCCAGTCGTAAGCGAAGTTCATGAAGCAGCCGTCGATGGTGTCGAACAGGCACATGCCCGCGGCGAACAGGACCGGCAGCGAGAGGATCGCGTAGAACGGCAGGCCGGACACGACGGCGGAGCCGGCCAGGACGAGCAGGGCGACCTCGGTCGCGGTGTCGAAGCCGAGCCCGAACAGCACGCCGATCGGGTACATCTTCCACGGCGCGTCGGCCCGGCGAGCGATGGGGCCGAGGAAGCGGTTCATCAGCCCGCGCTTGTCGAGCTGCGCCTCAAGCTCCGCATCGCTGTAGCGGCCGGCGCGCATCTCGCGGAACACTTTCACGATGCCCGCCAGGATGATCAGGTTGAGCAGGGCAATGATGTAAAGGAAGGTCCCGGACACGCCGGTGCCGATGATGCTCGTGATGCTGTGCAGCCCGGAGTTGCCGTTCCTTACCTGGTCGTCAAGCCGCCTGATGCCCAGGTTGAGCAGCAGCGACAAGACGAACACGATCGTGGAGTGCCCGAGTGAGAAGAAAAACCCGACGCTCAGCGGCCGCTTGCCCTCGCTGACGAGCTTGCGCGTGGTGTTGTCGATGGCGGCGATGTGGTCGGCGTCGAACGCGTGCCGCATGCCGAGCGTGTAGGCGAGCGCCCCGGTGCCGAACCCGAAGATCTCGTTGTTCGTGATGTGGTAGTGCCCGCCCACCGCCGCCGCGAGCAGGGCCCAGCCGACGACGTTCAGCGCCACGACCGTGAAGACCATCGCGCCCGTTCGCGCCCACTCGCGCGGTGTCAGGCCGTCCCTGACCCGGGCCAGCCGCGCGCTCACGTTCGCCATCAGCAGTTGCCTTCCCTCGAGAGCCTGGTCAGGAACCAGTCTAGGAATAACTGCGAACGACTTGCAATAACGAATGCTAGGTAAGTACGCGGGTGACTCAGGTCACGTGCGACCGGGAGAGTCCTGGTGGGAAGCGGCCGCCAGATCCGCGACGGCAGGCCGGGGACCGAGGGAGAAGGCCGCGGCGAAAGCGGCGACGAACATGCCGGCGATGAGCCACAGGGCATTCAGCAGGCCGCCGGACTGGGCTAGCGCGCCGGTGACGGGTGGCCCGGCGAGGTTGGCGAAATAGCCGATGGATGCCACGACGCTGATCCTGGCGGCCGGGTCTGGTCCGCTGTCCGCCGCCGCCGACATGCCGAGCGGGAAACCCATGGAGACTCCGACCGCCCAGAGCACCACCCCGAGCAGGACGATCCACCGGTTGCCCGCCAGGATGAACGCGGCGATACCGACCAGGCCGAGGGCGGTGGTCAGGCGTATCGTCGCGACGCGCCCGAGCCGGTCGACGACGGGGCCGGCGAAGATCCTGGTGAGGCCCTCGCTGACGGCGAAGACGGTGAAGAACAGCGCGGCGACCGCGGCGGTCTGGCCATGGTTGTTGTGCACCGCCAGGGTGAGCCAGCCGTTCGCGGAGCCTTCGCCGACCTCGACGCCGAGCATGACCAGCCCGATGAGCAGCAGCCGCCAGTCAAGCCAGCCGTGCAGCCACTGGCGGAGCTTCGCCGCCCGGTCCCGGGCCGGCTGCGCGGCAGGCGCGCGCCGCCCGTGCGGGATTCCGGCTGCCGTGCCGAGTGCCGCCGCCGCGATGACGACGGCCTCGCCGATGAGCTGCGCCGCGGGACTGACACCGAGTGCCGCGCAGGCCGCGCCGACCCCCGAGCCGATGGCGGCCCCGATGGACCAGGCGGCGTGCATCATCGGCATGAGGGTGCGCCCGGCAGCCTGCTCGACCGCGGCGCCCTCGACGTTGATCAGCACGTCGAGGGTGCCGATCCCCGCCCCGATGATCACGAAGGCGACGGCGATCAGCGGGACCGAGCCGAGGACGAGCGCGAGGCCCATGACGGCCATCGCGGCGGCGATGAGCAGGATCGCGCCGCCGACGGCCCGGCGGCTGCCCAGCCGGTGCAGCACTGGGGTCGAGATGAGGAGCCCGAGGATGGCGCCGACGGTCCCTCCGGCGAGCAGCAGACCGATCGTCGCCGTGCCGACGCCGAGGTCGGCCTTGATGGCCGGCAGCCGGGGGCCCCAGGCCGAGATGGTGATACCGCCAATTCCGAATGCGGCGGTGACCGCCAAGCGCCAGCGGGCCAGCCCGGGGGCGGGCAGATGTTGACCGCTCACGGCGCCTCCGCTCAGAAAAACCTTCCAGTGGAAGGTATCATCTGCCTGGGCTTCCCGGGAGTAGCCGTTCCGTCCGGGTCAGGTTTCCCTGAGGCGCCGGCCTTGCCGGCTGAGGTAGCGCTTCTCCGCGGCGTTGGTGGCGTACCTGGCAGCCGTCTCATAGGCGGAGGCGGCCGCGGCGGGGTCGCCAGACATCTCGAGCAGGTGACCGCGGACCGCGTGGAAGCGGTGGTGCCTGGCGAGCGGGCCGGCCAGCTCGCCGGCCGCGGCTAGGCCGGCCGCCGGGCCGTGGACCATGGCGACGGCCACTGCCTTG
>Ga0207664_10002416_pt1 | contig 12350 bp, 10 predicted proteins | sample LARL83metaG_FD_184349 | JGI IMG/M metagenome (GOLD analysis project Ga0207664, IMG submission 184349) | Corn, switchgrass and miscanthus rhizosphere microbial communities from Kellogg Biological Station, Michigan, USA - LAR L8-3 metaG... | ecosystem: Host-associated > Plants > Roots >...
TGGCGGCGCCCGGCGAGGCGGCCACGCCGTGCGCCAGCACCGCTATGTCAGCATGCGGGTCGAACGTCGGGTGCAGCAGCGCGTCGAGCTTGCCGGCGTCGATCGTCATGAGCGCCTGCTCGCGCGTGAGCAGCCCTTCGCCGACGGCGTCGACCGCGAAGCGCACGGCGGCCTGCGCCGGGCGCTTGGCGTTGCGCGTCTGCAGCATGTACAGACGCCCCTCCTCGATCGTGAACTCGGTGTCCTGCATGTCGCCGTAGTGGCGCTCGAGCGCTCTGAGGATCTCCATCAGCTCGGCATGCGCCGCCGGCATCACGTCTGCCAGCTCCGCGATGTCGCGCGTGTTGCGCACGCCGGACACGACGTCCTCGCCCTGTGCGTTCTGCAGGAAGTCGCCGGAGGGCTCGGGCTCGCCGGTCACCTCGTCGCGGCTGAACGCGACGCCGGATCCGGACGTCTCCCCCTTGTTGCCGAACACCATCTGCTGCACGTTGACCGCCGTGCCCCAGTCGTCGGGGATGCGGTTGATGCGGCGGTAGTGGATCGCGCGCTCGCCCATCCACGAGTCGAACACGGCGCGGATCGCCTGGCGCAACTGCTCCTGCGGGTCCTGCGGAAAGTCCTCGCCGGTCTGCTGGCGGAAGAGCGCCTTGAAGCGGTCGGTCAGCTCGCGCAGCGCGTCGACGTCGAGGTCGGTGTCGAGCGTGGCGCCGCGTTCGTCCTTCAGCCGCTTGATCGCCTCCTCCAGCCGCTCGCCCGGCACGCCCCGCACGACGTTGCCGAACATCTGCACGAAGCGGCGGTAGGAGTCCCACGCGAAGCGCGGGTTGCCGGTCTTCTCCGCGAGCCCCTCGACCGAGGCGTCGTTGAGGCCCAGGTTGAGGACCGTGTCCATCATGCCCGGCATCGACTCGCGCGCGCCTGAGCGCACCGAGACCAGCAGCGGGTCCGCGGCGTCGCCGAGCCGCTTGCCGCTCGCCGCCTCCAGCCGCGCGAGCGCCTCGGCGACCTGCTCGTCGAGCCCGTCGGGCTCGCTGCGGCCGCCGTCCATGTAGGCGACGCACGCCTCCGTCGTGATCGTGAAGCCGGCGGGAACGCGGTCGGGGCCGAGGATGCGGGTCATCTCGGCGACGTTCGCGCCCTTCCCGCCCAGCAGCTCGCGCAGCTCGCGCGATCCCTCGGCGAAGTCGTAGACGTATCTCGTGGCGGCGGAAGTCTCGGGCATGACGGGAGTCTAGGTCCGCCCGAGATGGAACAGCCGTTCCACGCTCGGGCGGACCCGCGAGCCCTGCCCGACGCTCAGCGCTCCAGCGGCGCGATCGGCGCGGAGGTGCTCAGCACCGCGCCGTGCGCGTCGCGCGCCTGCACCGCGACGAACGCGGCGCCCGCGACCTGCGCGGTCGTCTCGAAGCCGTCGGCGCGCACGCTCGCGACCGGCTTGAGCGCGCTCGCGCTCGCGCCCGCGAGCACCTCCCAACTCGCGACGTCGTCGGCGCCGTTCCAGCTCATGTAGACCTGCGTGCGTCCGCCGGCGGTGCTGGCGGCGAGGGCCGGCTTCGTCGTCGGGTGCGGATCCCATGGGAAGCGGTAGGCGCGGTAGGACTCCGAGCCGCTCGCGTAGGTGTAGACGCGGGCGAGGGCTCCGTGCTGGCTGAACTCGGTGATGTAGGGCTGGCTGCCCCATCCCACGAGCACGTCGCCGCCCGGCAGCACCTGCATGTTGCCCTGGCTGTTGGCGAGCGTCGAGGGCGACGGACGGTACTCGTGACGCAGCCACGCGCGGTGCGCGTGCGTGTCGATGCCGATCCCGATCCCGCGCGACTGCTTGCCGACGGGCGGCGCGCCCTCGTCGTCGAACAGCGTGATCGTGCCGTCCGGCTGCACGCGCGCGTCGTGCTGCCACGCGAAGCGGGAGCCGGGCAGCATGCGGAAGCTGCTGCGCTTGCCGTTCAGGCGCCACTGCACCGCGCCGTCGGCGCGCGAGACCTTGTAGATCGTCCATGTGTTGCGGGCGGAGACGATCAGGTTGCCGTCGGGCGTCTCGTCGACCGAGTTGATGTGGAAGTAGTCGTCGCTGTGGCCGTCGACCGCCGGCGTCGGGTTGTAGGACTCGGCGACGGAGACGTGATCGAGGCTGTGCCACTCGAACAGCACGAGGCCGGTCTTGACGTCGATCTCCTGCACGATCGAGTCGAGCACGACGGCCTTCGTCGCGCCGTGGACGGCGGAGAGGTCCTGCACCACCGGGTTCTCGACGACGAGCAGCGCGGTGCCGCGCGGCGTGAGCTTGAACTCGTGCGGGTCGGCGCCGTAGCCGTTCGCGGCCGAGACGGTCGCGATCTGGTGATAGGCGGTGTCGAAGACGCGGCCGGCGCCGACGCCGACGCCCGCATTGACGAAGCCCTGCCACCACGTCAGCACCGGCTTGCCCTGGTACTGCTGGACCTTCACGTCGAGCGCGACCTGCCCGTCGGGGACCGGGTGGAACCAGATCAAGCGCCCGTTCGTGTCGAAGATCGCCGGGCCCGGCTCGCCCGGTCCGAGCTGGAAGGGCGCCGAGAAGAGGCCGACGAACAGATCGCCGGGCGCCGTCGGACCGTGGGCGGCGGAGGCGGTGAGCGTCGCGGGGTGCAGGTCGTGGCGCGAGTGGAAGTACTGCAGGCCGGGGCTGTGCAGCAGCAGCGGCGGGCTTCTCGGCAGCGGGGCTATCGGCGGCCCCTGCGTCGCGATCTCGATCGTGAACGCGCCGAGGCGGCCGAGGTGGATCGGGAGCGAGGTGCGGACCGTGACCGTCTCGCCCTGCGCGAACGGCTTGTCGGGCACGAAGCTCGCGCCCCGGCCGTCGGAGTGCGCGACGACGCGGCCGCCGTGCGCGCCGCTGACCGAGCCGGTGACGGAGATCGCGCCGAGCCGGCCGGGCGCCACGCCGCGGAAGCTGAGCTGCGTGCGAGGCGAGGCGAACTGCGACCCCGGGCTCGGGTAGACGTCGACGACGGCCGCCGAGGCGGACGCCGCGCCCAGCGCGACCGCGATCGCGACGGCCAGGACGGCCCACGACATTCGATCCAGCATCCAGCCTCCTCCCGCCGACCGGCGGTACGCGTTTGTCCACGGAGGTAAACAGATGGTAAAGACGGAAGTTCCGGTGTGCCCGGATCGCGGCCGGGAAACCGCTCAGGCGGCCGCGCGCGGCAGCGGTCGCAGATGCACGTGCGCGTGGTGCTCAGCCGTCTCCGCGATCGCGCGCTCGGCCTGCCGGAGCGCACGCGGCGAGGCGTCCGGCGCCTGCGCCAGCGGACGGCCGAGCGCGGCGACGAGGAACGCGTGCGCCTCCTCGGAGAGCGGGAAGGCCGACGCCTCGCAGGCTGCGCAGACGACACCGCCGGCCGCGCCGGAGAAGCCGACGAGGTGCTCGGACTCCCCGCAGGAGGCGCAGGAGCCGAGCTGCGGCGCGAAGCCACCGGCGACGAGGAGCTTCAACCGGAACGCGAGCTGGTGCGCGGCGCCGGCGGCGGCCGGATCGCCGTCGAGCAGCCGCAGCTCGTTGGCGAGCAGGTGGAAGACGGCGGGGCTGGGGTCGTCGGTCTCGAACAGCCGCGCGACCGCGTCGCACGCGCGCGCGGCGGCGTCGAGCGAGGCGGCGCGCTCGCGCAGCGGGCCGTGCGCGTCGAGCGTCTCGGCGCTCGTGACGGTGAGCAGCTCGCTGCGGCCTCGGTAGAGGATCGTCCGCAGGTGGAAGAACGGCTCCAGCCGCGCGCCGAAGCGGCTGCGCGTGCGCCGCGCGCCCTTCGCGATCGCGCTCATGCGTCCGTGCTCGGGCGTGTAGAGGTGCAGGATGCGGTCGGCCTCGCCGTAGCGTATGGAGCGCAGGACGATCGCCTCCGTGCGCAGCGAGCCGGGCATCAGCGACCCGCTATACTAAATGAAGTAATGCCGAACACGATCACGCTGTACACCACCGACAAGTGCTCCTCATGCCTGCGCGCGAAGGCGCTGCTGACCCAGCGTAGGCTGCCGTTCGAGGAGGTCAACCTCTCACGCGACCCCGACGGACGCGCGGCGCTCGTCGCGCGGACCGGCATGATGACGTTCCCCCAGGTGCTGGTGGGCGAGCACACGCTCGGCGGCTTCGAGGCGCTCGCCGCTGCCGACCGCGACGGCCGCCTCGCCGAGCTGCTCGCCGCCTGACGTCCCAACCCGCCCGACGCACCCTGAAGCGGTGCTAGCGTAGGCGCGCGGCCCGTCCGGGGACAAAGGGGGAGTCATGAACATCGCCGCATTCGTCTGGGGCGGCCACCCCAGCTCGAACTACCGCGCCATCCACCCGCTGACAGAGCTGGCGCGGCGCGGGCACCTGATCGCGACGTTCACCGAGGAGGAGGAGCTGACGCCGAGCGACGCCGACCTCGACGTCATCCTCGAGGACTTCGACGTCGCCTACATCGGGCGCTACATACAGCCGGAGGCGGTCCAGCTCGCGCGGCGTCTGGCGGCCGGCGGCATGGGCGTCGTGTGGGACAACGACGACGACGTCGTCAGGCCCGAACGCCGCGCCGGCTTCGACGGGATGGCCGAGGTCGTCGACGTGATCACGACGACGAACGAGGCGCTCGCCGAGCGCTATCGGGAGTACGGCGCCCGCACCGTGATGCCGATCCCGAACTTCCTCACGCGCGCGTCCCTGATGGCGCAGCGCAGCAAGCACGACGGCGTCGTGCTGGGCTACGCCGGCTGGATCGACCACCAGGACGACTGGGACGCGCTGGGCCTCCAGTCGATCGTCGAAGACCTGCTGGAGGTGCACCCCGACCTGCGCGTCGAGAGCGTCGGGCCGATCGACCTGCGCCTCCCCGGCGACCGCTACCGCTCGCATGGCGCGCTCTCCTTCGAGCAGCTCCCGCAGGCGATCGCCGGCTTCGACGTCGCGATCGCGCCGCTCATAGGCAAGCCCGGCAACGACACGCGCTCCGACATCAAGCTCAAGGAGTACGCGATCGCGGGCGTCGCGTGGCTCGCCTCGCCCTACGGACCCTACGTCGGCTACGGCGAGGAGCAGGGCGGGTGGCTCGTCGAGGACGAGCAGTGGTTCGACGCGCTCAACGCGATCCTCTCAGACGGCAAGGCGCGCAAGAAGCTCGCCAAGCGCGGTCAGAAGTGGGCCAAGGACCAGACGCTGGAGCGCAACGCGCCGCTGTGGGTGGAGGCGTTCGAGGAGGCGATGGCGAGCGCGGAGGAGCGCGCCGACGCACGCGCGGCCTGACGGACGCTCAGCGGCTCATCGGCACGATCCGCGCGCCGCGCGGCCGCGGCTGGCAGCGCTCGCAGACGTAGGTGCCGCGGCCGGCGGCGAGCAGCTTGCGCACGGGCCCGCCGCAGACGGGACACGGCTCGCCGGCGCGGCGGTGGACGAGGAAGCGGTCCTGGAAGGCGCCGCGCGCGCCGTCCAAGTCGCGGAAGTCGTCGATGCTCGCGCCGCCCGAGTCGATCCCCTCGGCGAGCGCCTCGCGCACCGTGTCGCGCAGCAGCGCCCACTGCGCGCGCGTGAGCCTGCCGGCCTCGCGCAGCGGGTGGACCCGCGCGCGGAAGAGCGCCTCGTCGGCGTAGATGTTGCCGACGCCCGCGATCCGCTTCTGGTCGAGCAGGAACGCCTTGACAGGGGCGCGGCTGCCGCGTGCGAGCGCGTGGAGGTGCGTGCCGGTGAAGTCCTCGCCGAACGGCTCGACCCCGAGCCGCGCATCGAGGTAGGCGTCCAGCTCAGGCTCTCCCGCGAGCAGCCAGCCGGTGCCGAAGCGGCGCGGGTCGACGAAGCTCAGCGTGTGCTCGTCGTCGAAGCCCAGGATCGCGCGCGTGTAGGGCGCGGACGGCTCGGCGTCGTAGAGCAGGTTGCCCGTCATGCGCAGATGCATCAGCAGGAACAGCTCGTCCTCGAAGGCGGCGATCAGATACTTGCCGCGGCGTCTCAGCGCCTCCACGCGACGGCCGACGAGCGGGCCGAGCACCTCGTTCGGCGCGCGCGGCGCCGTCCAGCGCGGGTCCGCGACGCGGTAGGCGACGAGCATCCGCCCCTCCAGGCGCGGCGCGAGCTGGCGGCGGACGGTCTCGACCTCGGGCAGCTCGGGCATCGTCCGGCAGGGTAGCCAGCCGCGCTCGGCCTGTCGTCCTGCCCTGGTGTCGTCGAGCGACACCAGGGCAGGACGATCCCTCGGATCAGGGCACGAACGGCGCGCCTGGCATCTCGGGCGCGCCGCGGCCCGTGAGCCAGCGCACGACGCTCGCGCCGACGTCGGCGAGCGGGCCGTCGTGCCGGCGGCCGCCGTGGCCGTCGAAGACGGCCAGCAGCGGCGCGTGCTCGCGCGTGTGGTCGGTGCCGGGGTGCAGCGGGTCGCAGCCGTGGTCGGCGGTGAGGATCAGGAGGTCGTCGGGGCGCAGCAGGGCCGTCCACTCGCCGACGGCCGCGTCGATCGCGCGCAGCGCCGCGTGGAAGCCCGCGACGTCCTTGCGGTGGCCGTAGACCTCGTCGGTCTCGATCAGGTTCGCGAACACGAAGCCGGACTCGAGCTGCTCCAGCAGCGCGGCGGTCGAGGCGAGCGCCGCAGCGTTCGTGGCGCCCGCATGAACGCCGGCGAAGCCGAAGCCGGCGAACAGCTGGGCGACCTTGCCGACGGCGTGGACCGGGAGGTCGGCGTCGGCGAGCGCGTCGAGGTACGAGGGCGAGGGCGGCGCGAGCGCGAAGTCGCGGCGGCGCGGCGTGCGCATGAAGCCGCCGCCAGGATCGCCCGCGAACGGGCGCGCGATGACGCGACCGACGGCGTGCTCGCCGGTCATCCGCTCGCGCACCCGCGCGCAGATCGCGTGCAGCTCGTCCACCGGCACGGCGTCCTCGTGCGCGGCGATCTGGAGCACGGAGTCCTGCGAGGTGTAGACGATCAAGACGCCCTCCTCGCGCGCGAGCGCGCCGAACGCGTCGATCGCCGCGAGGCCGTCGGTCGGCGCATTGCAGACGACCCGCCGGCCGCCGATGCGCTCGATCTCAGCCACGATCTCCGGCGGGAAGCCGTCGGGATACGTCGGCCGCGGCGCGCTGACCACGATCCCCATCAGCTCCGAGTGGCCCGTCGTCGAGTCCTTGCCCGAGCCGAGCGGGTGGAGGCGACCGTGGAGGACGGGATCCGCCGCCGGGGGGACGCCTCTCAACGGCAGGATCGAGCCGAGCCCGAGCACCTGAAGCACCGGCAGGTCCAGCCCGCCGGCGGCCTGCGCGAGGTGCGCGAGCGTGTTCGCCCCCGCGTCGTCGTACTCGGCGGCGTCGGGCAGCGCGCCGACGCCGCAGGCGTCGAGCACGACGACGAACGCGCGCCGGTTCACGCGGCCCGCCTCAGACGGGCCGCTCGGCCGACGCGCGCGGGTGCGCGGCGAAGTAGACGTCGCGCAGGCGGTCGGCGGAGAGGTGCGTGTAGATCTGCGTCGTGGCGATGTCGGCGTGGCCGAGCATCTCCTGCAGCGAGCGCAGGTCGCAGCCGCCCGCGAGCAGATGCGTCGCGAACGTGTGGCGCAGCGTGTGCGGACTCATCTTGTCGGCCAGGCCGGCGCTCTTGGCGTGACGCTGGACGATCTTGTAGAGGCCCTGGCGCGTGAGCCCCTGACCGCGCTGGTTGACGAACACGTGCGGCTCCTCGCGGATCCCGACGAGCTGCGGGCGGCCGAGCGTGAGCCACGCCAGCAATGCCGCGACCGCCTTGCTGCCGATCGGCACGAGCCGCTCCTTCGAGCCCTTGCCGTTCGCGCGCAGGACCCCCTCGTCCAGATCAACCTCTTCCAGCCTGATGCCGACGGCCTCCGAGGCGCGCAGGCCGCAGGCGTACATCAGCTCCAGCAGCGCGCGGTCGCGCAGCGCGGTGGGCGAGCCGCCTCTCGGCTGGGAGAGCAGCAGCGCGACCTCGTCGCGGCTCAGGACCTTCGGCAGCCTCTTGCCGCGCGGCGGGCCCTTCAGCTCGGCCGTCGGATCGCGGTCGAGCAGCTCCTCGCGGCGCAGGTGACGGTAGAACGAGCGCAGGCACGTGACCTTGCGCTGGACGGTCGTCGAGGCCGCCGGCGGCCGCCCCTCCCCGCCGGCCGCGAGGTCGGCCGCGTACGCGGCGAGGTCGCCGTGCACGACGTGCAGCGCGTCCTTGCCGTGCGCCTCCAGCCACGCGCCGTACTGCAGGAGATCGGAGCGATACGCCTCCAGCGTGTTGCGCGAGAGCCCGCGCTCCAGCTCCAGGTAGGCGACGAAGTCGAGCACGAGGTCCTCGTGCGAGCCGGTGCGCAGCGGTGCGATGGCGGTCGACGTCACGCACGGGTGATTCGCCGCGAGCGCGGCGGCCTCCTGCTCACCTCCGCGCGCGCAGGAGCAGCAACCCGACGAGCGACTTCGCGTCCTCGCACTCGCCGATCGCCTCGTCGAGGCGGTGCAGCGGCCACGCGACGATCTCGATCCGCTCGTCCTCCTCGACCGGCGGGCGCTCGACGTCGCGCAGGTCGGTCGCGAGGAAGACGTCGATCCGCTCGTCGGTGAAGCCGGGGCTCGTGTAGATCGCCTTGAGGTGCTCCCAGCGGCCGGCCGCCTTGCCGATCTCCTCGGCCAGCTCGCGCTCGGCGGCCCGGAGCGGATCCTCGCCGTCTCGGTCGAGCTTGCCGGCCGGGACCTCCAAGAGCGCTCGCTCGCCGCAGATCTCGCGCGGCTGGCGGATCAGCCACACGTGCTCGGCGTCGATCGCGACGATCGCGACCGCACCGGGGTGCGCGACGTTCTCGCGCGTGACGACCTCGCCGTCGGCGTGGCGGTAGCGCTCGACTCTGACCGTGCCGATGTGGCCCGACCAGACCGTCTCGCTGCCGACCCGCTCGAACGCGTCGCTCACGCGAGCAGCTCCGCGAGCGCGCCGCCGGCCGCGAGCGCGGCGACGAAGAAGAGGCGGTCCTCGTCGAAGGCGCGGCCCATCGTGCGGGTGGGCAGGCCGCTCGCGCGGTAGCCCTCGGGATCGACCGCCGCCTCCACCACCGCATGTCCGGCGGCGCGCGCGGCGTCGAGCGCCGCGCCGATCCCGTCGATCTCCGCGAACAGGCGCGCGCCCGGCGGGACCGCGAGCGTGACGGGCTTCAGCAGGAGCTCCAGGACGGTGCGCGTGTGGTGCGAGAGGCCACGGTGGCGTGCGCGCGGATCCCCGGACGACATGCGCGCGGCGAGCACGGTCGGGCAGCCGAGCGCGAGCGCGGCGTGCGCGGAGTCGAGCGCGACGAGGCCGCCGTGACCGAGCGCCGTGTCGGAGCCGAGGATGCCCGGGCCCGGGCCGACCAGCGCCACGTCCCAGCCTTCGACCGCGAGCCCGTCGTGCAGGGCGCCGGCCGTCGTGATCGCCTCCTGCCCACCGCCGTAGGCGGGGCCGGCCGTCGTGTGGCCCGCGAGCAGGCCGCGGTGCAGGAGCTGGCGGACCGTGTCCGACAGCGCGCCGGGCAGCGCGCCGCCGGCGCTCTGCACGTAGCCGACCTTCGCGTGCGGCCGCGCCTGCGCGAGCGCCCACGCGATCGGCGCGAGCTGTCCGTGGAGCTGGAAGACGCCGACCGGTCTGCCCAGCGGCGCGCGCAGCTCGCGGCCCTCGGCGGGCAGGACGGCGTGCTGCATGCTCGTGTAGTTGAGCTTCATCACGTGCGCGCCCGGCATGCCCCTCCCGTCGAGGCCGCGCGTGAGGTTGACGTGGACGAGGTCGAAGCCGCCGGAGCCGAGGCGCAGGTCGCGGGCCTCGACGTTGACGATCACCTCGTCGCCGGCTTCGCACGGACCGACGAGCGCCGTGTCGGCGCACGCCGCGCGGCGCTCCCCGGCGACCTCCACGGTGAGCCGCTGCCACGGGGCTGGGGCCTCGGCGTCGGTGACCACTGCCCGCCGCAGCCTCAGCATCGGCGGCCCCCACGGCGGCATCGAGGGGGACGTCCGGAGCGGGGGTGCGAGTTTCCCTCGCCTACCGAGGGAAAGTTGACAGTCATCCGCCCGGTGCGTTGTCGAGGAGGGCGAACGTGACGTCGAGCATCTGCTCGAGCGCGGCCTGCGTGACCTGCTCGTTGGGCTGGTGCGCGTGCTCGGTGCCGTTGGCGAGATTGACGCAGGGGAAGCCGGCGGCGATCAGCGCGTTCGCATCCGAGCCGCCGCCGGTCGTGATGTGGCTCGGCGCGTGGCCGGCCGCGCGCAGCGCCGCCTCCGCGAGCTGGACCTCGGGCGCGGAGGGCTTGAGGCGGTAGCCGTGGAAGAGGCGCGCGACGGTCACGTCGAGGTCGCACTCGGCTGCGTTGGCGCCGTCGGTGAGGTGGTCGACGATCTCGGAGACGACCGCCTCGACCTTCTGCTCGTCGAGGCTGCGAACCTCCGCCTCCACGACGCAGCGCTCGGGCACGACGTTGATCCCCGAGCCGCCGGCGATCGTGCCGACGTTCGCGGTCGTCTGCTCGTCCAGGCGCCCCAGCGGCATCGCGGCGATCGCGCGCGCGGCGGCGACGATCGCGCTGCGGCCGTGCTCCGGGCGGATCCCCGCGTGCGCGGCGACGCCCCGCAGCTCGGCGACGATGCGGTGGTAGTGCGGCGAGGAGACCACGATCTCGCCGATCGGCGTGGCGTGGTCGAAGACGTAGCCGAAGCGGCTGCGCAGCTTCGTCGCGTCGAACGCCTTCGCGCCCGCGAGCGCGTGCTCCTCGCAGACGGTGAGCAGCAGCTCGACGGGCACGGGCGGCGGCTCGCGCACCCAGCGGCGCGCAGCCTGGAGCATCACCGCGACCGCCGCCTTGTTGTCGGCGCCGAGGATCGCGTCGTGGCGATTGCGCCACACGCCCTCCTCGCAGACGGGCTCGACGGGGCCGGTCAACGGGACGGTGTCGAGGTGGGCGCAGAGCAGGATGCCGGCGCGGCCGGCCGCGACCGGGCCGCCCCCCTCGATGCCGCCGTTCGCCGAGGGAACGCTCGCGAGCAGGTTCCCCGCATCCGACCCGGCGACCGGACCCGCGTCGTCCTCGGAGACGTCCAGCCCGAGCGCCCGCAGCTCGGCCGCCACGCGATCCGCGCACGCGCGCTCATGCCCGTACGGCGACTCGATCGCGCACAGCTCGGCGAACAGCTCGCCGAGCGCCCGGCGCTCCCCCTGCTCGGCGCGTCTCACGCGGGCGTCGCGCGCGTGACCGACGGCTCGCCGTCCGGGGCGGCCGCCGCCGCGTGCTCGAGCGCCGCGCGCACGAAGCCGCGGAACAGCGGCGCCGGCCTGTCCGGGCGCGACTTGAACTCGGGGTGGTACTGGGAGGCGACGAAGAACGGATGCTCGCTCGCCGGCAGCTCGACCGCCTCCACGAGCTGGTCGTCCGGCGAGGTCCCGCCGACCACGAGGCCGGCGTCCTCGATCCGGCGCCTGAGGTGGTTGTTGACCTCGTAACGGTGGCGGTGGCGCTCGTAGATGACCGGCTCGCCGTAGAGCTCGCGGATGCGCGTGTCCTCGTGCAGCTTGACCGGGTCGGCGCCGAGCCGCATCGTGCCGCCGAGGTCGGAGATCTCCTTCTGCTCGGGCAGCAGGTCGATCACGGGCCACGGCGTCTCGGGGTCGAACTCGGTCGAGTTCGCGCCCTCCATGCCGACGACGTGGCGCGCGAACTCCGCGACGGCGACCTGCATGCCGAGGCAGATCCCGAGGTACGGGATCGCGCGCTCGCGCGCGACGCGCGCGGCGGCGATCTTGCCCTCGATCCCGCGCCCGCCGAAGCCGCCGGGGATCAGGATCCCGTCGGCGCCGTGCAGGCGCTCGGCCGCGTTCGCGACGTCGAGCGTCTCGGAGTCGATCCAGTCGATCTCGACCTTCGCGCCGTGCTCGATGCCGGCGTGGCGCAGCGACTCGGCGACGGACAGGTAGGCGTCCTCGAGCTTCACGTACTTGCCGACGAGCGCGATCCTGACGGGTCGCGTCGCCTGCTCGGCGCGCTCCGTTATCGCCTCCCACTCCGTCAGGTCCGGCGGCGCCGCGTCCATGTGGAAGTGGTCGAGGATGAAGTCGTCGACCTGCTGGTCGCGGTAGTTGAGCGGCACCTTGTAGATGTCGTCCACGTCGGAGGCGGAGACGATCGCGTCGACCGGCAACGAGGCGAACAGCGCGATCTTTCTGCGGATCTCGCCCGACAGGCGCTCCTCCGAGCGGCACATCAGCATGTCGGGCGCGATGCCGATGCGGCGCAGCTCGTTGACCGAGTGCTGCGTCGGCTTCGTCTTCAGCTCGCCGGCGTGGCCGATGTAGGGCACGAGCGTCAGGTGGATGTACATGCAGTTGCGCCGGCCGACGTCGACC
>Ga0207664_10002418_pt1 | contig 12346 bp, 10 predicted proteins | sample LARL83metaG_FD_184349 | JGI IMG/M metagenome (GOLD analysis project Ga0207664, IMG submission 184349) | Corn, switchgrass and miscanthus rhizosphere microbial communities from Kellogg Biological Station, Michigan, USA - LAR L8-3 metaG... | ecosystem: Host-associated > Plants > Roots >...
AACGCTGAGCGGCCGCGGCTGTCCCGGCGCCAGCGGCCCAGGCCCTGGCCCGGGCTAAGCCGGCCCAGGCCCGGCCTCCGGATCCCACCGCGGCCCCGGACAGCACGGTGGTCGCGGTCACCAGCATCGCAACCGACGCAGCCACGGCACGCTCACGTAGCCCAGCCATCACCAGAAACCCTCCCAGGACGGCGTCCACCAGGACGCTGCTTCCCGCCACCCGCGAACTGCCTGATTGTTCAATCAAAGCTAACAGTCAGGTACCCAACCGCCCAGAGGCACAGCCATAACGAGACACGGGCGACGTCGCGGGGTCGCATGGGGGACGCCGGCGGTTCAGGCCATCCTGGGCGGAGGAGAGATCCGCTGATAGCTAAGCCGGGCCCGCTGCCAGCTCTCTGGGCTGGGACATCACGCAAGGTTCCGGGCCGGTGGTCGCCGGCCGCTGCGGGGAGCCGTCAACCCCCCGAGCCTAGGATGCCGCACCTCGCTGGCTGGCGAGGTGCGGCATCCGTTACTAGCTGCGGATTGTGTTTACGGGGTGACGAAGTTGACCGAGGTTCCCCAGTTGGATATGCCGTTTCTGGTTCCGCCACAGGTCGCGTTCTTGTTCACGTTGAACGACGCCCCGGTGCAGTTTGCGAACTGGATGTACTCGTTGGCGAAGTAGATCCGCCCGCCGGTGCCGGGCACGAACAGGCCCCAGCTGTAGTCGCCCCAGCGAGGACGGGTCGGGCCCGGGAAGCCCTGGTACTCGCTGAAACCGTCCTGCGGAGACTGGCCCATAGCCGCGATGTTGACCCTGGAATTGAGCAGGCGGCCGGAGGTGCTGGTCAGCCGGCCGAAGGCGGTACTCGGGAAGAAACCGCCGTGGTCGGCGCCGGTCGGCCCGCCGTTACCGGTCAGCGTGAACAGCATGATCGCCTTGCCCCCGCTCGTGGGGGTGGCGGCCATGGCCGGCATGCTCAGGTCTTCATGCTTGGGCGAGACGTAGCCCTGGCTGGTCAGCGTGAACCTGCCGGTCTTGTCGAACGACCTGGTGCCGACCACCCAGTACACCGCGCCCATGTGGATCTCCGCGTTGGCCCTGGTGTAGGTCTGGGCAATCTGGGTGCTGGTGGCCGCCCAGATCTGGCCCTGCGCCTGCGAAGCCTGGGTCAGGTTGTCGCCGTTGGTAGCGAGCCCGTTCAACGGGCAGGAGGCGAACACGCTCAGGCCGGCCGCTCCGCACTGATCGCCCAGCGGTATCGGGCCGTTCCGTTGCGGGGCGAAGATCCCGCCGAAGTTGGCCGTCTCCGGATCGTAGTACCGGTCGACGCCGGAGAACAGCTGGCCCTGGAACCGGATGCCCGAGCTGCATGTGGCGCAGCCCTTGCTGTTGAGCGCCGACAGCCCGGTCCACGCCCACACGTCGAGCCGGTTGTCACCAGAGGTCGCCAGCGGGACGAACCCGTAGAAGTCCAGCGAGCCAATCATGAACCCAGTGCCGCCGTGGCTGTTGTCGAACCGGCCCGCGACCGGCTGAGCCGGAATCACCGCCACCCAGCAGGTGATGCCGCCCTGGCGCAGCACATTGTCGCGGGCGCAGGTCCCGTCCGGGGTGCGGATCAGGCCCATGTTCACCCGCGCGACCGTGACCGCGCGGTTCGGGTGTCCATTCACCCGGACTGGCAGGCCGCGCTCGAGAGCAGACTTGTTGAACGCGAACTCCTGCGCCCCGTTGAAGATGCCGCCGCCGAAGCCGGGCAGCGACGACGGGAGGAGCGGGAACTCGTCGTAGAACATCAGGAAGGCGTCCCGGGTCACCGAGATCTTCGCGAAGTCGTTGAGCAGGGACGGGTAACCCGGCTCGGCCGGGTTGTAATCAGCATGCGAGAAGTACACGTGGTAGGGGCCGAACGGGTTGTTACCGTCGGTTACCGCGATGCCCTCAAGGCACTGGTTGGCCACGCCCGCGAAGCAGCCGGTGAACGCGCCGCCCGCGGAGTTCGGGCTGGCCGAGACGATCTGAGTGAAGAAGAAGTGCCCGCCGTTGGCCGGGTCGTAGATGCAGGACGGATCCCCGCCGCTGCTCCAGTTCTTGCCGGTGAGTCCCATGATGGTGTCGAACGAGATCGGCGCGGACTTCCGCTGCAAAGCGGTGTTGAAGATCAGGATCTCGCCGATGTTGTTGGTCTCGACCACGAACCCGTTGCCGGCGCACAGACCCTGGTCCGGGGGCTCGACGTTATTGAAGATATTGGTTGTGTGCTCAGCGCTGTCGACCGCGTTCAGGCCCTTCACGCTGGTGGCGCCGCCCCTGGAGGTGCTGATGTTGTCACAGCCTCGGCCCAGCGGCACACAGCTCACCGACGGAACCGGGAAAGACGGGCTGTGCGTGAGCACGCGGCGCCGTTGGGCCGCCGAGAGGCGGAGGTGCCGGAGATTCGGCATAGCATGCGCGCGAGCCACGGCGGTGGGTCGCGGGCCGGTGAGCGCGTGGCCGCGTGCGGCGGCCGCGGTGGACGGCGTGTTGAGCGGGCCGGTCAGCAGATTGCAGTTGACGGCGCAGCCGGTCGCGGCCGGGCCGGCGAAGGTTGGCTTGAACGTCCCGAGGCTGGACGTGGTCACGGCGCTCGCCCGGGCCGTGGCGTGACTCGCGGTGGCTGCCGTCGCCCCTCCGGTGACGCTGAGCAAGGCCACCGGCAGTGACAGTAATGCCAGTAGCGCGATCCGTGGACGCAAGATCCTACGCATGCACTTCTCCCTCACTGGGTACTTGTTGGTTGCTCACCATGCAGGCCTCGGCCCGGAGAATCCGGAAAACGATGTGCGCATAGCATCCCCGAGTGGGCCGCCATCGTGCCCGTATCTGATGCCACGCTGGCTCCACGTCGATCGCTGAGACTGCTTATGGCGCTAGCCCGGACCATACATCTCCTGTTGGCTGGACAATAGGCCTACGCAGAGCAGACGTGAATTCTTGCCCGCTGCTTTACTGACGATCACGGTCCGCGCAGGTACCCGCGGCCGGCGTATTTTGACCATGGGCGGATGCGGTGAGAGCGATCTGCGGGCAGCCGGTCGAGACCAACCGGGACCTGGCGCGGCGCCCTGTCCGGCCCTGGCTACGTGAGCGCGTCGGCGCAGGGCCGCTACCAGCCGCTCGCGGTCAGCGGCGCTGAGCCCGGCGAGCATCTGCTCCTCGATGGTGCCGGCCGCCTGCTGGCAGGCGCGGAGCACAGTGCGGCCGTCCCGGGTAAGGCCCGCTGGCGGGATGCGGCCGTGGCCAGGATGAGGACGGCGGATCACCCAGACCTTATCCTCCAGTTCGCGCAGTATCTGGTTCATGCTCTGCGGGGTGACGAACGCCCGGCGCGCCAGGTCGGCGTTGGACAACCCGGGCCGCTCATCCAGGAGGGCGAGCACGCCGTAATGGGTGACGGTGACGCCGTGCTCGCGCAGGGCCGCTGCGACTGCGGCATGCGCCGCGGCCTGGACCTGTCCGGTATATGTTTCACGCCTTCCGCAATATCGGGAGGCTCCGGCATTCTTAGTGTATGACGCGTTTTATTAGTCATCAGGATATCCTTTTCGACCCCGATGGCGGTCGGATAACACGCAGACCGCGGCTGCGGGACACGATCCAGGGCCAGGACGATGACCCTGCCCGGGACGCAAGGCTTGACGCGAACCAGCACGGCCGTCAATCCCGGATGCCAGGTTGGCCGTACCTAACCTGGCCCCATGCAATCGTCGTGTGCTCCGGGCTGATCCGCATGCGACCGAAGTGGCCGCCACATGGGTAAACCCCAGAAGGGCTCATCCCGTCCCGACGCTCCCCATTCGTCAAGCGGTTCGGCGGCGCGGCGTGGGAGCGAGTGGCCGGGCATCGGTTAGCCGGCGCGGGCAGGCAGTAGCCGAATCGGCGGTCCGCGCCGCCCTCTTGACTGATTAGACCTGTCTGTCTACTATGTCGATTGTACAGACCTGTCTACTCAATGAGGGTGGGTTTCCGGACATGACGATGCACCACGGGGCAGGACCGAGAGCAGGCGTCGCAGAGGCAGCGCTGGCGCCGCATCCGGCCGGGCGGCCCGCGAGTGACCAGGCCCTGCAGGTCCGCCGCCCGGCCAGCGGAGCCGCCGCAGCCCTCCCGGCTGACCCGTTCGCGCGCCGGCCTCGGCTGCTCGGGCACGGCGGCCGCCGGCTGAGCGGGCGGCCCGCCGTGTTTGTGCTGGCCTCGCTGATCGTGGCGCTCCTGGCCTCGTCCGCCGCCCCCACCCCGCTGTACGCGATCTACCAGGCCAAATGGCACTTCACGCCGATCACCACCACGGTGGTGTTCGGGGTGTACGCGCTGGCGGTGCTGGCCGGCCTGCTGTTCCTCGGCAGGCTCTCCGACCACGTGGGGCGACGGCCGGTGCTGCTGACCGCGATCGCCGTGCACGCGGGCTCGCTGGTGATCTTCGCGACCGCTGCCGGGGTGCCCGCGCTGCTGTCCGCCCGGATAGTCCAGGGCCTGTCCACCGGCGCGGCTCTGGGCGCGATCGGCGCGGCCATGCTGGACATGGACCGCGAACTCGGCACCTTCGCCAACGCCGTAGCGCCGGGCATGGGCACCGCGAGCGGCGCGATCTTGTCCGCGCTGGCGGTCCGCTTCTTGCCTGACCCCACTCACCTCATCTACCTGGCCCTGATCGGCGTGCTCGCCCTGCAGGCGACCGCCATCGCCGCGATGCGCGAGACGGTAAGCCGGGCACCGGGGGCGCTGGCCAGCCTGCGGCCGGAGATCGTCCTGCCGCGCGCGCTGCGGGCGCCGGTACTGGCTGCCGTGCCCGTGCTGTTCGCGGTGTGGGCGCTGGCTGGGCTGTACGGCGCGCTCGGCCCGGCGCTGGTACACGCTCTGACCGGCTCGGACGAGGTGGTGCTCGGCGGCCTGAGCCTGTTCGTGCTGGCCGCCTCGGCCGTCGTCGCGGTCATCGTGCTGCGCTGGGCCGAGGCCCGGACGGTGATGCTGATCGGCATCCTGGCCTTGATCGCCGGTGTGGCCGTCACCGTCGTGGCCGTGAACCTGGGGTCCGCGGCGGTCTTCTTCGCAGGCTCCACGATCGCCGGCGTCGGGTTCGGCAGCGGCTTCCAAGGCAGCATTCGCACGGTGGTTCCGCTGGCGGCGGCGCACCAGCGAGCCGGCCTGGTGTCGCTGCTCTACGTGGTGTCCTACCTCGGGCTGGGCGTGCCCGCCGTGCTGGCCGGGTACGGCGTGGTACACGGCGGAGGGCTGATCAACGCCGCCCGCTACTACGGCGCCGCCGTGATCGCGCTGGCCGCGCTGGCCCTGTTCGGCCTGCTGAAGAACCGCCCCGGCCGCGCCGTGGAGCCTGGCCGCGCCCCGGCCCGGGACATAGGATAGACAGGTCTGTCTAGGAAGGTGGCCATCCCCATGACTGTCAAGGAAGCGAGCGCAGTCCGGCCATCGGCGCGCGAGCGGCTGCTGGCCGCCGCCAACGAGCTGTTCTACGACGAGGGCGTGCACACGGTCGGCATCGACCGCATCATCGAGCAGGCCGGCGTGGCCAAAGCCTCGCTGTACAACACCTTCGGCAGCAAGGACGAGCTGGTCCGTGCTTACCTGGAAACCCGCCGCGCCAGCGTCACCCAGCGCATCATGCAGGCGGTGGACCGCTACGACATCCCGCGCGAGCGCCTGCTGGCCGTGTTCGAAGGCCAGGGGGAGCTGTTCGCCCAGCCTGACTACCGCGGTTGCGCGTTTGCCCGGGCCAGCGCGGAATCCCAGCCCGGCGACCTGGCCGAGCAGGCCGCCGAGGACTACCGCCGCTGGGTGCGGGCGCTGCTGACCGAGCTGGCCGCGCAGGCCGGCGCGCCCGAGCCCGAAGTCCTGGCCCGGCAGCTGCACCTGCTCTACGACGGCAGCGGGCAGTCCGCGCGGATGGACCACGACCCCGCCGCAGCCGCCGCGGCCCGCGCCGCCGCGGCCACCCTGCTCGATGCGGCCCTAACCCGCGGGACGGCAACCCAGCCCAGTGGGTGACCCGGTGGGGTCGTGTCCCGGCGATTCCGCCGAGTCCGGCGGGTCTATACATCAGTAGGCCGCCCAGCGAAGCGCTCGAACACGAGCACGCGGCCTTCGGGCAGGTACCGCCTGACGCGGCATGCGCATCGGGACGAACGCCGATTGCGTGTCGCGGCCAGGGGCGCCGACTCGCAACCGCACCCCGAGGGAAGACCAGACGCGATGACAGAGCACAAGATTGTCGACTGCCAGGGGTGGGAGGCCGCCCGTAAGGCATTGCTTCAACGCGAGAAAGAACACACCCGGGTGGCAGACGAGCTGGCGCGCCAGCGTCGCGCGCTGCCCTGGGTCGCGGTCGAGAAACAGTACCGGTTCGACACCGACGACGGGCCTGCGACCCTGGCCGAGCTGTTCGACGGCCGCTCTCAGCTCATGTTCTACCACTTCATGTTCGGGCCGACCTATGCGGCGGGATGCCCGGTCAACTCCTCGATCGCCGACAGCCTGGGCGGCCTGCTGCCGCACCTGCACGCCCGCGACGTTACGTTCTTGCTGGTTTCCCAGGCCCCGCTGGCCAGGCTGCAGGCCTATCGGCAGCGGTGAGCGTCTTCACGCTCCAGGACGGAACCGTCTACCAGACCTATACGGCCACGGCGCGCGGGGTCGAGTCCCTGATGGGCTACTACCCGATCCTCGACCGGGTGCCCAGGGGGCGCGACGAGGGCGATGGGTTCCAGACCTGGATTCGCTGCCACGACGAGTACGTCGGCCGGTGACAAGCGGGTAAACCGAACGCTCGTTCGTGGACAACCTGTCGCGGCAAGCCCGTTGGCCTGTTCGACCACCGCCCTCTTGAGGTTCGCTTCTCAAGCCTGGACGACTGGCGGGGTAGCCAAGGGGGGGCGGGCGGCCCGCCCGGTGGTGTTGAGGTGGCGCAGCGCTTGGGCGTAGGAGCCGGCCAGGCTGGCCTGGCAGTAGGGCAGGCCCTTCTGCTTGCAGAAGGCAGCGACCAGGGCCTGGGACCGCCGCAGGTTGGGGCGGGGCATGGAAGGGAACAGGTGGTGCTCGATCTGGTAGTTCAGGCCGCCCAGGACGAGGTCGGTCAGCCAGCCGCCGCGGACATTGCGGGAGGTGAGCACCTGGCGGCGCAGGAAGTCGCTGTGGTCGGCCGGGCCAAGGATGGGCATGCCCTTGTGGTTGGGGGCGAAGGAGCATCCCAGGTACAGGCCGAACAGGCCCTGCTGGACCAGGATGAACACGATCGCCTTGACCGGCGAGAGCACCAGGAGCAAGGCGGTGAGGTAGCCCGCCACGTGAGCGGCCAGCAGCACCGCCTCCCAGGACCGATGCCGCGGAGCTTGGCTGCTCAGCGCGCGGATGCTGGTTGCGTGCAGGGCGAACGCCTCGCCGAGCAGCATCGGGAAGAACAGGTACGCCTGGCAGCGGTACACCAGCCGGGCCGCGCCCTGGCCGGCGCGCGCCTGCGCGGCGGTAAACGCCAGCGCGCTGATGGCGATGTCGGGATCGGCGCCTTCGGTGTTGGGGTGGGCGTGATGGCGGTTGTGCTTGCCCACCCACCAGCCGAAGCTCAGCCCGATGCCCAGATTGCTGAGCAGAAGGCCGGCTACGTAGCTGGCCCGCTGCGAGCGGAAAATTTGCCGGTGCCCGGCGTCATGGCCCAGGAAGCCGACCTGGGTGAACATCACGGCGAGGAACGCGGCCACCCCCAGCTGCCACCACGAGTCACCCACCAGGACGAAGGCCGCCCACCCGGCGGCCAGCAGCACGACAATGGTCGCGATCTTCCAGATGTAGTAGCCCGGGCGGAGCTCTAGCAGCCCGGCCTGCTTGACCTGCCGGGACAGCTGCGCATACTCGCTGCCGCGCCGCTGCGCTGTCGCGGGAACCGGCCCAGAATGCTGGCGGGCCCAGACAGTCTCTGATTCAGAAGATCGCATTCCGGGGACTCCTAGCACGCACATCGTGAGGTGGCGCCAGGGTCTGGGGCGACGGCTGCCGGACAGCAGCGTGTCATGAATCGCGCCGGCAGCCCGGATGAATATCCGTTACCAGGCTAACTCAAGTCCAGCTGACGGGAACCCGGCCATCCGCCGATACCAGGTGCACCCGGTGGGCCCCGGCGCGCTGACCTCCTGCACCAGGTCCCGCGGTCGGCGGATTCGCGGAAGAAGCGAAGCCGCCGGGATGCGCGTCCTCGGGACTGGTACGAGTGCCCCCGCCCGAAGTAGTGCTCGGGGGCATACACTGGACCTGCTACTTAGGCAGCCTGAACGCGTTTCTTGTCAGGTCTAGACCTCACGCCGGTCTCGATCCGCTTCGCTGCGTTGTCTCTATCCCGCGATGCGGAGTGGTGATCGTGACTGCAAGTATTACGAGCGCAGCCTATGACGACGCCGGGCCCCTCCCGGCTGCCAGCGCCCCTGTCCGGACCGGCGTCGAACGCGGCCAGATCGATCTGTCAGCCGAATTAATCCGCGGGTTCGAACGCCTCGGATTGATCAGCGGCGTGCGGTGGCCGGCCTCTGCCCGGCTTCAGCAGCGCAGGCGGCGATCGTCCAACGCTGGCTGATGACCTCCTCAGTTGCGAGGACCACCCACCGCTGGTCGAAGACCTTCCCGGACATGCGCACCACTAGCACGGACAGGACCCGATGAGGACCATCGCCGAGCTGCCAGGGCAGCTCAAGGGCCCGGAGGCCGGCCCTGTCCTCAGTGATGTGCAACGGCCGGAGCCAGGGGCCGCCATCGCCCAGCCGCATCGCGCCCGCAAGGTTCTCCGCATCGTGGTGTCGGTGGCCCTGGTCGCGGCAGTGTTCGGGTTCGCCCTGCCGCGGTTCGCGTCCTATCGCAGCGTGTGGGCCAGCCTGGACGGGATGGCCTGGCCGCAGGTGCTGCTCGTCGGCGCCACGGCGGCGGCCAGCATGGCCTCGTACTGGTTCCTGATCTGTGCGGTGCTGCCGTCGGTGCGCCTGCGCGAAGCGGCGGCGGTCAACCTCAGCTCCAATGCGGTGGCGAACACGCTGCCGGCCGGCGGTGCCCTCGGCATGGGGGTCAGCTGGGCCATGCTGTCCAGCTGGGGCGTCAGCACGGCGGACTACGTGCTCTACACCCTGGTGTCGGGAACCTGGAACGTGCTGGCCCGCCTGGGCCTGCCGGCCCTCGCCCTGCTGATCTTGATGACGGCTACCCGGCCCGATGCCCTCCTGATCGCTGCCGCGGCCGTGGGGCTGGCCGTGCTCGCCACCGCGGCGGCCGGGCTCGGGCTGCTTGTGCGCAGCGAGTCTTTCGCGCTCTGCGCGGGCGGCGCGCTGCAGCGCGTGCTCGAGATCGTGTGCCGGCTGGCGCGCCGGCGGCCGCCCTGCGATATCCCCGGATCGCTACTCGGGTTCCGCCGCCGGGCCGCCGCCCTCATCGCCGCGCGCGGCTGGCGGATCACCGCCGCCACCGTCGCGAGCAACCTGCTCTTGTGGTTGGTCCTGCTCGCGTGCCTGCGCGGTACCGGCCTGTCCCAGGCCCAGGTGCCCTGGCAGACCTCTCTCGCGGCGTTCGCGTTCGTCCGGCTGCTGACCGCGCTGCCCATCACCCCCGGCGGTCTCGGCATCACCGAACTCGGCCTGGTCGGCACCCTGGCCGCCGGCTTGGGAGCGGGTCCCGGCGCGCGGGTGACCGCCGCCGTGCTGCTGTACCGGGCTGTCACCTACCTGCCCCCCATCCCCCTTGGCACCGTCGCCTACCTCATGTGGCAGCACGTACCCGCACTGCTGCGACCGCCTGGGCAACGACGGCGGGGCGGCCGCAAGGCGCAGGTCCCTGGGTAGCAGCCCGCTACGTAGTCACCTAAACACACCCAGTGACTGTGGTGGCGTTGTGCGAGGGCTAGGCCGGCTGACTCAGGTCTACGGTAAGAGTCCGGTGCGGCAGGGCGATTCGTGCAGGTCGTTCAGCACATGCGAGCCGTCGGCCTGACGGAGAGGACGAGCATGGGTGACTTTTACGGGATTGAGCCGGGCACGATTCCCGGCTTCACGGAGGTCGGCGACGGAAAGTTCATGAGCGTGGAGGGCCTGCCCAACCGCACGCTGACGAACATGGTGGCGTTCATGGAAAAGCTGCGCCGCATGCACGAGGATGACCCCCTCGCGTTCGAGGTGTGCGTGCGGCATGTCGCCGCCGCCGTTGAAGACCAGCGCAAGGGCGAAGGCAGAACTGACCCTCGGGATGCCGCTTCTTAACTTCACAGCGACCAGCGAATGGAATCTTCCGCCGGGCATCAACGTGCCCGACACGGGGCCACAACCCTTGGCCTGAAGGGCCGACTCACCCTCTTTCCGCCGGGCCAGCCGCCGAAACGGTTACCTGCCCCGGCGGGCGCCCCGCTCAGGCCTGCTGCAACAGGTCAGTCAGCCGCGTGCTCAAGCGCGCGGTCAAGCTCCCGCAGGTCGCAGCCGTCGGCCTGCCACGCGGGGATCGGCGCCAGGCCGGCGACAACCAGCTGCCCGCCGTGCAAGCGAACCTGCCCGGTGGCGCGCGCCAGCACTGCCTGCGCCTCCGGCGACCACGACAGCAACCCGGTGAAATCCAGCAGGATGGCCGGCCGCGGGCGGGAAACAGACCGGGCCAGGGCCGCCTGGAACTGCGCGATCGTGCTCCAGTCAATGATCCCCGCAACAATCAGCAGCGTGGCAGAGGACCCGACGACGCTACTCTCCACATTCAGGCGCATGGCCTGACCTCAAGACTGCCGGCCTACCAGGACCAGCGCAGAAGCTGCCGTGAACAGCTATCCGACACGCTAGCATTCCCCGGCCGAGGCGCGGGCTGTCGCGCCGACCCGTCCGCCGCCGCGCCGAGCGAGGTCAGCCCGAACTTGCTCCCCGTTGAGCAGGCAGGCCGAACACCTGAATGGCTACGCCGCGACGCCCTGGCCGGCAACTTCACCACGACCGGCTGCCGTGCCACAATACAGATCATCAGTCACCGCCGCTTCGCCGCCATCGCAGTGATCTAACGACGAGACCGACGGCCTCGTCGTTACACGATAATGTCGACAGACGGTCATCCTTGAGTTTCCGGCGGACTGATCTGGTGAGGATGTCCGCACGAGAAGAGCAGCCATGACCGACCCTGGCCTCACCCGCGTCGCTGTCTACATCGACTTCGACAACATCGTGATCTCACGCTACGACCAGATCCATGGCCGAAACCAGTTCCAGCGTGACAAGGCACGCGGGTTCGACAGGGCCGACGGATCGGCCGATCCCGGCATAGCGGACAAGTTCCGGCGCGCCACCGTGGACGTCGGCGCGGTCATCGACTTCGCCTCATCGTTCGGCACCCTCGTCCTTACCCGCGCTTACGCCGACTGGTCAGCCCCGGTGAACGCCGGCTACCGCGGGCAACTCGTCAGCCGCGCCGTGGACCTGGTGCAGCTTTTTCCCGCCGCCGCCTACGCCAAGAATGGTGCCGACATCCGGCTGGCCGTGGATGCGGTGGAGGACATGTTCCGCCTTCCCGACCTGACCCACGTGGTGATCGTGGCCGGGGATTCCGATTACATTCCCCTCGCCCAGCGGTGCAGGCGTCTGGGCCGTTACGTGGTAGGGGTCGGAGTCGCAGGATCGGCCAGCAGATCGCTTGCCGCCGCGTGTGACGAATTCGTGACCTACGATGCACTGCCGGGCATCACCCCCGCGGACGCCTCCCAGCAGGCAGACGCGTCGGCAACCGGCGCACAGGCCGAACCCGAGGAGTCCGGCAGCGCGCCGCCGTCGCGTGGCTCGCGGCGTACCCGGCGGCCAGCGGCCGCGGCGGCAGACGAGACTGATCTCGATTCCGAAGACCCGCAAGAGCTGGCCACCAGGCTCCTGGAACGGGCGCTGCGGCTCGGTCAGGAAAAGGATGACGCGGACTGGCTGCATAGCTCTGCGGTAAAGAGCCAGATGAAGCGCATGGACCCGTCATTCAGCGAGAAAGCACTCGGCTACCGCTCATTCTCGGACTTCGTGAAGTCACGGCAAACCGTCGCCGAACTCGACGAGGCAACTTCCGCACGGCTTATACGGCTCAACCCGGCCATGACCGCACCGTAGTGCCACGCGGTCCAGCCGCAGGACGGACACCGTCGACCATATCCGCCAGCCTGACGGCCCTCGGCCAGGTCAGTCGAGGTAGTCCCGGAGGAGCTTGGATCGGGACGGGTGGCGCAGCTTGGACATGGTCTTGGACTCGATCTGCCGGATCCGCTCCCGGGTGACGCCGTAGACCTTGCCGATCTCGTCGAGGGTCTTGGGCTGCCCGTCGGTCAGCCCGAAC
>Ga0207664_10002419_pt1 | contig 12345 bp, 4 predicted proteins | sample LARL83metaG_FD_184349 | JGI IMG/M metagenome (GOLD analysis project Ga0207664, IMG submission 184349) | Corn, switchgrass and miscanthus rhizosphere microbial communities from Kellogg Biological Station, Michigan, USA - LAR L8-3 metaG... | ecosystem: Host-associated > Plants > Roots >...
GGAGCGCATGTCGGTACTGTCTCGCGGCAGCTCTTCGAGCCGTTCCTGCAGGAACGCGAGGTGGTTCGCTGTGGTGGTTTGCCGGCGCAGGTTCGCCAGGATCACCGCCGCGTCGCCGTAATCGGGCCAGCGCCGCAGCGTTTCCAGCAGCACGTCTTCGGCCTCCGCGAGCCGGCCGGTGAACTGCAGCAGCATGGCATCGAGGTAGTACTCGGCCTGGCTGTCGATGCCGGCCGCAACCGCCCGATCCATCCGCGCGCGGGCAGCGGGAATGTCGCCGAGCATCCAGCGCAGGTGCGCCTGCTCGGCGAGCAGCCACGCGGGCGGATCGGGAGCGCGCTCCAGATGCTCGATGCACGAGCGCAGGGCCGAAGTCTCGCCTGCCGCGGACAGCCGCCACGCCAGTTGCACGATCATTGGCGCATCGTTCGGCAGCATGACCCGGGCCTGCACGAGCTGACGCGTTGCGGCCTGCAGATGGCCGCGGCGCAACGACAGGTCGGCCAGCTCCATGCGCAGCGCGACATCGCGCGGCGCCAGCTGCACAAGTTCCTGAAAGGCGGCCTCCGCAGCGGCCCATTGGCCGGCTTCAAGATGCTGTGCGGCGCGCTGCCGCAGGCTGGCGGCGTCGATGGAAGTCATCGGCCGGCGGCCTCGGCGGTAGCGGTTGGCAGGCGGGACATCATCGGCCCAGCCATCGCCGCAAAGGTTCGAGGTGGTGCGCATACGGCTGCCACGTGCCCAGGCCGCGGGTATGGATGGGCTCGCGCACCTGCATGCTGCTTGGAGTGGCGACCGGCGCTGCATTGCGTTCGGGGTGCAGGCAGGCGTCCTCCTCTTGCAGGCCGCAATGCTGCAGGACCGCGCGCAGCGCGATGGCGGGTTCGCGCACCAGGTCGGCGTAACGTACCTCGAGCATCGCGCCCGGCAGGCAGGCCTGCCATTCATCGACCAGCCGCCGATAAAGCCCGTGGTAATGGGCCAGTGCCTGCATGTGGTAGCTGTAGGCGGACACGTTGCCGAACATCGCCCTGAAGTTCGAGAAGCACACATCCATCGGGTCTCGGACCATGTGCAGGATGGGCGCGTGCGGCAACGCCCGGCGTATGAAGGGCACCATCTGGATGTTGACCGGCAGCTTGTCGATATAGAAACGGCGGCCATGCGCACGCCAGCGGGTCTGCGCCAGGTATCGCTCGCCAACTTCCCGCAGGTTCATCTTGGGAACGCGTTGAAGGGTTGCCAACATTCCCGCCACGCCCACAGGCGGTACGTCGGCCAGCCAGTGCAGCTGGCGCAGGAAATCGTTGATCTCGCCCGCGGAAGTCACCTGCGAATGGCTCGACAGCATGCGGTCGAGCAGGGTCGTGCCGGAGCGTGGCATGCCGACGATGAAGATGGGCATGGGCCCGGCGGATACGGGCTCGGCGTCACCCGGTGGATCCAGGGAGCGCGCGATGTCGATGAGGCCTTCGACGACAGCCGCCTCGCCGACCCCGTCGTAGGGGTTGATCGATTTCATCAGCGCATTGCTGCGCGCCAGTGCCGGCCATGCTTCGTCGTGGCGACCGAGGTCGTCCAGTTCCTTGAAGAGCGCAGATTCGAACTGCGCGCGCACGAATCGCACTTCGGGCGCTTCATCGTGCGCGGGCAGGCGGCGCAATTGTCCGTGCAGAAAATCCAGATGGTTCGACACTGCCGTCTGCCGGCACAGGTTTGATCGCGCGACGGCGGCGTCGCCGAAGGATGGCCAGCGGTGCAGGCAGGTTTCCAGGACTTGGCCGGCGCGATCGATCTCGCCGGTCACCTGAAGCAGGGTCGCGTGGAGATGTACCTGGTCAGGACTGTCGAGGCCAGCCTCGCCGGCACGATCCATCAACCGCGCGGCGGCGTCGAACTCGCCGAGCGTCCATCGCAGACGTGCCTGCGCCACCAGCAGCGGCACCGACGGGTTGGCCAACTGCCCGAGACGGTCGAGACAGGCTCTTGCGGCCACGATTTCGCCGCTGAAGCAGAGCCGCTGTGCAAGCTGGATGTCGAGTAGATCGCCGCCCGAGGGAGCCGCTGCGGCCTCCAGCAACTGCCTTCCCGATGCGCGAAACAGCCCTTGTAGCAACAGCACGCGAGCCAGCTCCAGACGTGCCGGCACATCGTGTGGCGCGTGTTCCAGAAAAGATTCGAGAGCGGTCTGCGCCGCGGTCCAATCGCGTGCATCGGCATGAGCGCGCGCTGTCTGGCGAAGATCTACTTTCACCGTGGGCATGTTTCGCTGATTCATTTATTGAGCTTAACCCAGCGCGTGAAAGCCGATGATGGAACGTGTACGCATCGGCCCGATGCACTCACCGTGGGGAAGTGAGGGCAAAAAAAACCACCGGCCGAAGCCGGTGGTTTCCAGGTTGAAGCTCGACTGGGAGCTATCAGTAGTCGTAGGTGACTGACAAGCGCACCGTGCGCGGTGGCTGGTAGAAGATCCCGTCTCCATAACTGTTGCCGATGGAAATCGTGTTGCTGTCGGGATCGTAGGCGCTTTCACCGGTCGGATCGGTTTGTACGGGTTTCTGTCCGTTCAGCGCATTGAAGACGTCCAGGTTGATCCCGAGCTTGTGGTCGGCGAACGCCGGGGTGTAATGCACGCCGAGGTTGAGCTGCTTGGTCCACGGCGTATGGCCGATGGAGCCCGCCGGCATGCGTATGCCATGGCACCAGTGATAGTTGCCGCTGCCATAGTTGTTGTAGCCGCTCGGATCGCCAGGGTTGCCTGCGCCGTAGTAGCCGTCGCCTGAGCCGCCCGTGCCGTAATAACCCAGGCACTCCTTCGGATAGCCGGACTGCGCCAGCAGCGTGCCGGATACCAGCCACTCGTCCGAAATCTGGTAGGCGCCGCGGATGCGGAACTGGTGTTTGCGCACGTTGGCCAGTTCGCCGTTCGCGCCGTCCATGAGCTGCCAGGAATCCCAGTCCTCCGTCTTGGAGACGTCTGCTTGGCCGAAGTCGGAACGCACCTGGCCTTCGGTATTGCCGAAGCCGCGCGTGAACGTGTAGTCGATGCGTGCCTGCCACTTGCCGTCGAACGGATGCTCCAGGTACAGGTTCAACGAACCGGTCTTGCGCTTCACGCCCTGGATGTAGCCCCAGTCCTTCTGGCTCATCGACACGAGGACGCTCTTGGTGCCATCGTCCGACTTCACCAACATGTCGTTGGTCTGGCCCGGGTTGATCAGGCGGCAGTACGAAGCGCCATACAGCGAGTTGTAGTAGTCGTTCGGATCCAGCCCCATCGATGTCATCTTGTCAGCGATATGGCCCGGCGCGCACTCATCGTCGATGGCGGTCTTCAGGTCGCGCCACATCGCCTTGGCACCGTAGTTCCATTCGTCGTTGAGCTTCTTGTCGAAGCCGAGGATGAACTCGTCCAGGTATTCCGGCTTCAGGTTGCGTGCGGTGACCTCATCGGTGGCCTTGGGAAGCCCTTGTTCGCCATCGGGCGAGGTCGTCGGCCCAAGCGGTGTGAGGCCGGTCGGAACGCCGTTCGCGTCGATACCGGTATAGCTGTAGTTGGTGGTGAGGTACGTCGATATGTTGGCGGCGCGCTCTGCCGCGTTGTCCGGCAAGGCCAGGTAATAGCGGCCCACGTTGCCGTAGATCTTGAACGACGAATCCCCGTTCACGTCCCAGCTGGCGCCGATGCGCGGTTCCCACTGGTTCTTCTCGTCGACGAAGGCCTTGCCCAGGTCGTTGTAGTTGGTGAAGTGATCGTTACGGACGCCGACGCTCAGCAGCAGGTTGGGCGTGACTTGCCATTCATCCTGCAGGTAGTACGCCTTTTGCGTCATGGTCATGCTGGTCTGCCAGCCGATCTCGCGCTTCTGCACCCGGTTGCCGGTGAGGTAGCGCCAGTAGTAGTTCAGCGCGGGGTTGAACGGGTTCTGCTGATTCGGGCCCTGGTTGCGGGCCTGATAGGACATGTTGTCGATGCCGACGGACAGATCGTGCGTGCCCAGCTTGTAATCGAAATCGGCGCGCAGGCCATGGGTGCCGTTGGTCGCCTTGTTCGACAGCCAGCTGGTGTTGGGTTGCCCGTTGTTGATGCCGTTAGGGCCGGTGCCCGGCGGCAGATAAGCCGGGTTCTCGTTGTACGGACGCGAAATATACGGAAGCGAGCTGACGGAGCTCTCACCGTAAATCGTCGGATCCTGGAAGTGGGCCTTGCCGTACAGGATGCTCAGCGTGGCCGCGTCGGTGATGTAGCTGGTGAAGTGGGCGAGGTAGAACTGGGCGTTGTCCTTGGTGACATCGTTGGGTGTGACGAACGCGCCCGACTTCAGGGTGGTGTAGTCGAAGTCGTAAGTCTTGCCCGCGCCGGTGGACGACCGGTTGTCCAGCGCCGTCAGCTCCAGGATGTTGCTGTCGGTGATGTTCCAGTCCAATTTGCCGTAGAACTTCGTATCTTTGTCCTGGTTGTACTGGACGAGGGCGTTGGAAGCGTTTTCCACATTGGTGGACTGCGTCTTGGTGGTCTCGGCCGCCAGGAACATGAACAACTTGTCCTGGATCAGCGGACCGCCGAGGTAGGCCGAATAGACGGTTTCCCACTGCTTGTTGTCATTGCGATACTGATGCAGCGTGCCCGCCAGAGCCGGGTTTTCCAGCGCATAGTTGACCTGGCTGGTCGAAGCCGGGATGGCCGGATTGCCGTAGTAGCGGTTGACCGGGGTGCCTTCGAGGAAACGCGGTTCCCATGCCACCTGGCCGCCGAAGTGCCACTCGTTGGTGCCGCGCTTGCCGATCTGGTTGATCACGCCGCCATCGGAGCGACCGTACTTGGCGTTGTAGCCGCCGGTGAGCGTTTCCTGCTGATCGATCGCGCCATAGGGCAACTGGAACCCACCCAGGTTCTTGTAGGGTTCGCCGGTGTTGTAGCCGTTTACGTAATAGGCGTTCTCCGTCACGCTCGATCCGCCGAACGAGACGAGGGAATGATTGCCAGGGCCGGTGAAAAAGCCGCTGCCCGACGTGGTGCCCGGTGACAGCAGCGCGATGGACTCGGCATTGCGGGCGACCGGAAGTTTCCGCAGGTCGGCGGCGGTGATCACCGTGCTGGAGTTCACGCTGGACACGTCGATGGACGGAAGCGCGTTGGCCGACACCGTTACCGCGCCGAGTGAGGTTGCCCCGGACGGGGTCTCGAACGAGATCGAAGCGCCAGCGCCCGGCGACAGCGCCACGTTCTTGCGCGTATCGATGACGGCGCCGTCCTTCTTCAGCGAAACCGTGTAAACGCCGACAGGCACGTTGCCGATCTGGAAACGGCCGGAGCTGTCGACGGCGACTTCGCGCGTCAGGCCCGAGTTGTTGGTCGCGACGACGGTCTCGCCCGCGGCTGCCGGTGCCTGGCCGAATATGGAGCCGGTCTGGGACTGCGCCATGACGACACCGCCGAAACTCATGCTCAAGGCCACGGCGAGTGCGGTATGGCGCCAGTTGGGTGTGCGTATTTTGCTGCGACTGCTCATTAGGTTGTCTCCCCGGGTTAAATGATGGAAACGTTGAATAAGTGATTTCTCGAGCAGCAGGTCGGACGTCTGGGCAGTTATTCCGATAAACAGGCAGAAGGCCATGCCCGTCGTCTCTGCATAGACACGACGCAGCTCGCTTGGCGAACATAAGGCGACGTAAATGCCGTCGTCAACAAAATATTTATGATCATTTTGTCAATTAGTAATTTCTTGCGGATAAGTGATCATTACGTCAAGAACTTGCGATATTTTGTTTCCATTGCCGATTATTTCCGCCACAATTCATTAAGCTGTTTCCGCATTATGAACAATGGGAAAGATCGGCAGGAAACGCCGCTTTAACGGCGATGTCCGTTGCGCGCCGTTGTTGTCGCCGCTAGAGTGCCCGCTGTTCAGGTGTCCCGACGGCAGCCGCCGAAGGGATGAAACGGGAAGCCGGTGCGCGGTGTTTCGACACTGCAAGGCCGGCGCTGCCCCCGCAACGGTAAGCGAGATCCGAACGGCGAATGCCACTGTGCTGAGCACGGGAAGGCGCCGTTCCAGGCCTGCGATCCATCGCAGGCACTCGCCAGCCCGGAGACCGGCCCGAACGATTCCTGGTGGCTCGCGGTGGGCGAGGCCGAACCACGTGTTGGGCGATCGCGCCTGTCCGTCGTTCCGCCTTTCTCCCGCCTGTTGCCAGCCCATTGAACGATGGCGCCGTGCGCGGGTGCGCGGCCGAGGAACGACATTGAAAAAGACCTTGCTGGCAACGGCACTCCTGAGTTGCGCGATCGCCGCCCACGCGGCCGATCAGAACGACGCTTCATCGCTGGGTCCGGTGATCGTCACCGCCACGCGCACCGCCATCACCACCGACGAGGCGTTGTCGTCGGTCAGCGTGATCACCCGCGCCGATATCGAGCGGCTGCAGCCGCTGTCGGTGCCGGATCTGCTGACCGGCCTGCCGGGCATCAGCTTCGCCAACAGCGGCGGTTACGGCGAGCAGACCTCGCTGTTCATGCGCGGCACCAATTCTTCCCACACGCTGGTGCTGATCGACGGCGTGCGGATCGGCTCGGTCGGCAACGGCCTGGCCGCGTTCGAACAGTTGCCGGTGGAGCAGATCGAGCGCATCGAGATTGTGCGCGGCCCGCGCTCGAGCCTGTATGGCGCGGATGCGATCGGCGGGGTGATCCAGATTTTCACCCGGCGTGGTTCGCCCCAGGGCGGACTGCAACCGTCCTTCAGCCTGACCACCGGCAGCAACAACCTGTTGCGCGGGCAGGCCGGCCTGTCGGGCGGCAGCGAGCACGCCTGGTACAACCTCGCCGTCGGCGCGCAATACACGCGCGGCATCAACTCCTGCCGCATCGGCGCCGCCGAAGTGTTCGCAGGCTGCTTCGCCGATGAACCGGACCGTGACCCCTACCGCAACCGCAACCTCAGTGCGGCCGGCGGCTATCGCTGGGACAACGGTGCGGAACTGACCGGCACCTGGCTGCGCAGCCTCGGCGAGATCCATTTCGACGGCACCTACCAGAACCGCTTCCGCACCGTGCAGCAGACCGCCGGCTCGGCACTCAGCTTCAATCCGCTGCAGGCATGGAAGACCACGCTGAGCGTGGGCCAGAACCTCGATCGCTACGACAATTACGAGAACCGCGATTTTGTCGGCTACATCTACTCGCGCCGCAACCAGGCGGCATGGCAGAACGATCTCAGCGTGGCCGACAACCAGCTGCTGACGCTGGGCCTCGACTGGCAGGGCGAGCACATCGACAGCGACACCGGGTTTCTTGCCACGCGCCGCAACGATACCGGCGGTTACGTGCAATACCAGGGCACGTTCGGCCGCAACGAACTGCAGCTCTCGGCGCGACGGGATCACAACAGCCAGTTCGGCGACCACAACACCGGCGCTGCCGCGTGGGGCTACAGTTTCGACCACGACCTGCGGCTGTCTGCCAGCTACGGCAGCGCATTCCACGCGCCGACCTTCAACGACCTGTATTACCCGTACGGCAGCGGCAATCCCGACCTGAAGCCGGAGGAATCGCGCAGTGCCGAACTGGGCCTGAGCCAGCGGCTGGATGCATGGAACTGGGCGGTGAACGCCTACCAGACGCGCATCGACCAGCTGATCGCGCTGGACGTCAACTACTTTCCCTCGAACATCAGCAAGGCACGCATCCGCGGCGCCGAAGGCCAGCTCGGCACCACCCTGCGGCTGGCAGCTGCAGGCTTACCTGACCTGGTTGCAGCCGCGCAACGAGGACGGCGGCCCGAACAATGGGCGCGTGCTGCCGCGCCGTCCGGGCCGCACGGCGCGGCTGGATCTCGATCGCCGCTTCGGGGATTTCGGCGTCGGCGCCACGGTGTACGCGGCCGGCCGCAGCTACGACGACGCGGGCAACCTGCATCCGCTGGCGGGCTACTCGACCACTGACCTGCGTGCCAGCTACCACTTCGCGCCGGAGTGGCAGGTCGAGGCGCGACTGGCCAACGTGTTCGGCCGCCACTACGAAACCGTGTACTACTTCAACCAGCCGGGGCGCAGCGCGTTCCTGACCTTGCGCTACAGCCCTGTCATGCGCTGAGCCGGATGCCATCTCCACGCGGAGCGTGGGGATGGCTTCAGGCACATACGCCGAACTGCGCCAGCTGGCATAACGTGCGGATGAATGGAACTCTGGCGGCGACACCAGCCCTGCCGCCGGCGCTCCCGTTATGCTTGCAGGTCAGGGAGGGCTCTTGAATATCTTCGCACCGCTGGTTCGCCGCCCAGTCGGCACTTCATTGCTGGCCATCGGGCTGATGCTCGGCGGCCTGTGGGCGTATCTGCTGCTGGGCGTGGCCGCGTTTCCGTCGATCGAGTTTCCCGGCGTGGCGGTGTTCGCGCAGATGCCGGGCGCGAGCGCGCAGACCATGGCGACCACCGTGGTGGCGCCGCTGGAACGCCATATCGGGCGCATCCCCGGCGTACGGCAGATGTTCTCCAGCGCCAACGAGGGCGGTGCGCAGATCCAGGTCATCTTCGACATGGACCGTGGCGCCGACAAGGCCGCGCGCGACGTGCAGGCAGCGATCAACGCGGCGGCGCCGGACCTGCCGACCGGCCTGCCGCCGCCGGGATACTTCAAGTTCGATACCTCGCAGATTCCCGTGCTGTTGGTTTCGTTGACCTCCACCAGCCTGCCGCCGGACCAGTTGTTCGACCTCACCGACACCTTGCTGAAGCCGGCGGTGGCGCAGATCCCCGGCGTGGCCCAGGTGAACGTGGGAGGTGGCACGCCCAAGGCGGTCCGCATCGTGCTGAACACCAGCGCGCTGGTCGGCATGGGCATCACCGCCAACGACGTCGCCAATGCCCTGCGCGCCGCCAACGTCACCTCGCCGCAGGGCACGCTCGGCAACAACGTCACACGCATGACGGTGAGTGCCAATGACTCGTTGCACACGGTGCAGGACTTCGCCGCGCTGGTGATCGCCAGCCATGACGGCACACCGGTGCGGCTGGCCGACGTGGCGACGATCAGCGGCGGGCAGGAGGACAAATACGCGGCGGCGTGGTTCAACGGCCAGCGCGCGGTGGTGATGCAGATCAACAAGCGGCCGGAAGCGAACGCGGTAGCCACGGTCGAGGCGATCCGCGCGCGACTGCCCGAGCTGGCCGGGGTGCTGCCGGCGGACGCGACGATCACGCCGATCTTCGACCTCACCCCGACCACCGTCTCCGCGCTGCACGAGGTGGAAGTGGCGCTGCTGATGAGCATCGTGATGGTGGCGCTGGTGATGCTGGTATTCCTGCGCCGGTTGCGGCCCACCGTGATCGCGATGTTCAGCGTGCCGCTGTCGCTGGCCGGCGCGTTCGTCGCGATGTGGATGCTCGGCTTCACGCTGAACATCTTCTCGCTGGTGGCGCTGGTGCTGTGCGTGGGTTTCGTGGTGGACGACGCGATCGTGGTGATCGAGAACATCGTGCGGCACATGGAAAAAGGCATGCCGCCGCTGCAGGCAGCGCTGACCGGCGTGCGCGAGATCGGCTTCACCGTGCTCTCGATCACCTTGTCGCTGATCGCCGTGTTCGGGCCGATGGTGTTCGGCAACAACATGTTCACCATGCTGATGCGCGAGTTCTCGGTGACCCTGATCGCCACCATCGTGATCTCGGCGCTGGTCTCGCTCACGCTCACGCCGGCGCTGTGCGGTGCATGGCTGGCGCACGAGCCCGAAGGTTCGCGCAAGCCAGGCCGGCTGGAGCGCATCGCCGAGCGTTTCGACGACGGCATGCTGCGCATCTACGAGCGCGCGCTGGACTGGGCCATGCATCACCGGCGGATCATGCGCTGGCAGCCGATCCTGCTGCTGGTGCTGACCATCGGCATGGCGGTGGCGGTGGTGATGACCGCCGGCGGCGGGCTGATGCCGAAGGAAGACTCCGGCCTGCTGCAGGTGAGCATCACGGCTGACGCCAACATCTCGCCCACGCTGCTGGCGCGGCGCACGCAGGAGGTGGCGGCGAAGATCCAGGCCGACCCGGCGGTGGGTGACGTTTCAGCCTTCCTCGGCAGCGGCAACAGCGGCGGCGCGGTGGGCAACCAGTCCAGCCTGTTCGTCGACCTGAAGCCGCTTGGCGATCAGCCGGGCCAGCGCCAGGTGGCGGCGCAGGCAGTGGTCGACCGGCTCGACAAGTATTTCAAGAACGTGCCGGATCTCGACGTGTCGCTCACCGTCAACCAGTTCATCGGCGGCGGCGGTGGCTCCGGCGGCGGTGGCCGGGGCCAGTACGCGCTGCAGCTCAACAGCCTCGACGGTACGCCGTTGCAGCAGCCGACCCTGAAGCTGGCGCGGACGATGCGCGCCATGAAGCAGTTCCGCAACGTCAGCACCAGCTTCGACAGCATCGGCAAGCAGCAGATGCTGCAGGTGGATCGCACTGCCGCCGCGCGGCTGCACGTGAGCCTGGCCCAGGTCGACACCGCGCTGGCCAACGCGTTCGGGCAGACCCCGGTCTCCACCATCTATTCGGACATCAACCAGTACCGCGTGGTGATCACCGCCGCCAGCGCCGAGTCGCTGAGCCCGTCCACCCTGCTCAACACCTTTGTGCGCAACACGCAGGGACGGATGATCCCGCTGTCCGCGCTGGCGAAGATCGAGCCGCACATCGCCCCGGTCAGCATCAGCCATTACGACCAGCTCGAATCGGCCGCGATCAACTACAACCTGGACAAGGGCGTCACCCAGGCCGAGGGCCTGAAGCTGGTCGACCAGGCGATGTTCGCCGCGCAATTGCCGGCCGGCGTGCAGAAACAGTACAGCGGCGACAACAAGAACCTGGTCGATGCGCTGAACAACGTGCTGATCATGCTGCTGGCGGTGATCCTGGTGATGTACGTGGTGCTTGGCATCCTGTACGAGAGCCTGATCCATCCGCTGACGATCCTGTCGACCCTGCCGGCGGCGGGCATGGGCGCCTTCCTGGCGATGCTGCTCACGCATACGCAGTTGACCCTGATGTCGGTGATCGCGGTGCTGATGCTGATCGGCATCGTCAAGAAGAACGCGATCCTGATGGTCGACTTCGCGCTGGTCGCCGAGCGCGACCACGGCATGTCAGCACCCGAGGCGATCCGCGAAGCGGCGCTGGTGCGCTTCCGCCCGATCACCATGACCACCCTGGTGGCGATGGGGGCGGCGCTGCCGCTGGCGATCGGTTTCGGCTACGGCTCGGAGATGCGCCAGCCGCTCGGCATCGCCATCCTCGGCGGCCTGTTCGTGTCCCAGCTGCTGACCCTGCTGAGCACGCCGGCGATCTACCTGTGGCAGTACGACCACCGGCAGCGCAAGGCGGCGCGGCGGCAACTGCGCGCCGAGATAAGACGACAGCAGGTGCTGCAGCAGCAGATGCCTGCGCTGCCGAAATAGCTTCGCGTTCCGCCCGAACTCCGCACCATGCCTTCCGACACGGTGTGGACTTCAGGCACATACGTCGGTGCGCGGCGGCTGCCATAAAGCCGGCATGAACGGAACTCTCGCCCTTTCGCCTTGCTTGTTGCGCGCGCCGAACGCACGTGCGCCGTGCCAGCCGTCATACTTGGCGGCCACGGAAACCGCATGAACATTTTCGCTCCCCTGATCCGCCGCCCGGTCGGTACTTCGCTGCTCGCCATCGGCCTGATGCTGGGCGGTCTGTGGGCGTACCTGCTGCTTGGCGTGGCCGCGTTGCCGTCGCTGGATTTCCCCGGCGTCTACGTCGTGGCCAACCAGCCGGGCGCCAGCGCGCAGACCATGGCCAACACCGTGCTCGCACCGCTGGAGCGGCACCTGGGGCGCATTCCCGGCATTGACGAGATGTACGGCAACGCCAGCGAAGGCGCCGCGTCGGTGATGGTGCGCTTCACCATGAGCCGCACGGCCGACAGCGCCGCCCGCGACGTGCAGGCGGCGATCAATGCCGCCGCGGTCGATCTGCCCACCGGCATGCCGTCGCCGCCGCAGTATTTCAAGTTCGATACCTCGCAGATCCCGATCCTGTTCATCACGCTGACCTCCGACGGCATGCCGCAGGACCAGCTGTTCGACCTCGCCGACACGCTGCTGAAACCCGCGGTGGCGCAGATCAACGGCGTGGCGCAGGTGCAGGTCTTTGGTGGCACGCCGCATGCGGTGCGCATCGAACTGGACAACAACGCGCTGGCGGCCAAGGACCTCACCGCCAACGACGTGGCCAACGCGCTGCGCGCGGCCAACGTCACCTCGCCGCAGGGCATCCTCAGCGATGGCCGCACGCAGATGACGGTCAGTGCCACGGATGGCCTGCAGACCGCGCCGGAGTTCGCGC
>Ga0207664_10002420_pt1 | contig 12344 bp, 11 predicted proteins | sample LARL83metaG_FD_184349 | JGI IMG/M metagenome (GOLD analysis project Ga0207664, IMG submission 184349) | Corn, switchgrass and miscanthus rhizosphere microbial communities from Kellogg Biological Station, Michigan, USA - LAR L8-3 metaG... | ecosystem: Host-associated > Plants > Roots >...
CATCCGGCTGTGGGACGTCGCCTATACGGACGATATCGGGACATATTTGTGCGGCTCTGCAGGACGATCACTTACACATGAAGAGTGGACGCGATGGGTACCGCCAGGCCCGGCTTACCAGGACATCTGCCCCTGATCATCGGTGCGTGGGCAGCAACCCGGACAGATATTGCGGCGAGACCCCATGAGCCGGTCAGTCACGCAACCCCTCCCCAAGCCCGGCTCGGACGTCATCAAGGCGCGGGCGGGCAGTGAGGGCGTGACCGTCACATATCACGTAGACGTGGCCGTGCTTGCCGATCACCATCCACCGGGCGGGCGTGATGCATGGAAGGCCGGCGCATATGCCGCGGTGCAAAGCGTCGATCTCATCGGCCAGCGCTTCGGCGCGAATCGCGGGGCTGAGCGCCCGGCTCAGGCCTGCCGCAGCGTAGTGGGACCTGTCGTTGATCACGATTGTCATAGGTGACTCCTCCCGCCCGAGGGGGTCACGGGGGCCAAACCGGGGGCCAACCTGCTCAGGCCCCGGCCGACTCAGCGCGACCCACTCAGAGCGTTTGCACAGGTGGGGGTGAGGGGTCCCCGGTTCGGCTTTGCCCAGACCAGGGCATATCCGCCGAGATTGCTTCGGGACGAAGAGGCCGCCGGTTCAAATCCGGCCACCCCGACCCAGGTCACAGGCCACTTGCGATCTTCGCGGGTGGCCTTCCCGTGTGCTGAGTGACTAACTCTGGCGGCCAGGCACAGGCGACCAGGCACAGCGTCGGCCAGGCATACGTACTGGCGGGATATGAACGACTACGCTTCAGGTGTGGATGCTTCATCGTTGTCGCCTGACGATGTCCGCGCCGCCGCCGAGGTGCATCGTGAACTCGGTCCCCAGTACAGCGATGCGGTGGTGGAGTCGTTCTTGGAGAAGGTGGACCGGGAGATCAGCGCCCGGATCGATGCCAAGCTCGCCAGCGTTGCTCAGGCTGATAATGCTCCAGCGGGACTGGCGAAGACCGGCAGACGTCGTGCGCTGCGGACGGGGCTAGCGGTCGGGATGGTAGCTACCGGCGTTCCGCTCACCTGGCTGGCGGTTGTGGTGCAAGGGAGCGCGGCAGCTCGGTCGGACTTTGGGTTCTGGTTGCTCGGCGCTTGGTTGGCGATCGTAGTGATCTGTGCTGCCGTAGCCCTAGTTCGCAAACCCCGGGGCCGGGGTTGACCAGCGAAACCGAGTGACTAACTGAGTGACGATCGCGGCGTACTTCGGTGGACTTTGACGGACGTAGGCGGACAGTGCGAGCAGGTCAAGCCCAGCATGTCCGCACTCTAGAGCCACGCGAACTTGGCTTCGGGACGAAGAGGCCGCCGGTTCAAATCCGGCCACCCCGACAGAGAAGTTCCAGGTAGATGGCATGATCGCTAAGCGTGGCGGTCATGCCATTGATCATTTGTTGGCCATATTCGTTGGCCGGACAGGACCTTTGTGCGCGGCATGCGACGGGGAGGATCGGCAGGGAATGCCACCGCGGCGGGACGTCGGCCTCACGGGTTGAACAGCTCCGGGCTCCCTCCTATGGCAAGTCTGGCGTTGACGGGGCCCACATGCTTTCCAACAATGCTGACCAGCGTTCACTGGCGGCCGTCACCCCGTCCGCGAACTGCGCAAACACGATCCGAGCGAACATCGGTGAACCGCCCCGGGCGGGCAGCTAGCTCGCGTAGAACGGAGAGCCAGGTTTCCATGTAGTGCTGCGGATCGTGCGTCTCGTCGCCTGCCAGGTGCAGCGGGGGCGGGCCCGAGGCAGCCAGTTCGGACAGCGTCCGGTACAGCTCCGAGCGGGCGGCCAGGGTGCTCCATTACCGCGGTTACGACCTCCACAAGCTCGATTCAGCGAGCATGAGAAAGCCCGGCGATGATCTGGGCACCGGCTCGTAACCGGCAGCAGGGCCAGCTGGTGGCCACGATCCATCAGCGCGCGGCCGGTTCGATGACGTCGTGCTCGCCTAGGAGCTTGCGCCGACAGCAGGCCATGGCTACTAGCCAGGTGGGGGATGTGATCTACCGCGCCCGCGGGCCAGCGTGGCAGTGGGTCTTCCTACGATCACGCGCTCGTGTGTCCGCAGGCACGACTGGACGGAGGCGTGCTTAGGGGCACTTAGGAGGCGTTTTGTGCTGTTCAATCCCGTGGAGCGAGCCGGGGGCGCCGCTGCGGGAAACGATCTTGGCCCAGGCTCGGGCCAGCGGCCTGATCATTACCACCCCGCGGACTGACAGCCAGGGGTCACGATCATGAGATTTCAGGGTGCCATCTTCGACGTCGACGGCGTGCTGGTGGACTCACTGCACAGCCGCACGTGGCGTGAGGCGCTGCGGGAGTTGATGGACACCGAGTGGGTTGGTATCCACGACCGCACCAGCTACTCTCCCAAACGGTTCACGCAGGATGTTTATCAGCAGGTGATCGCGGGCCGGCCGCGGCTCGCCGGCGCCCGGGCCGCGCTCGACTACTTCGGCGTACACGACGCCGACTGCAGGGCCGAGCGCTGCGGGGCGGGCAAGCAGGAACACATCACCAAGCTGATCAAATTGGGGCAGTTTACGGCCTTCCCGGACGCGCTCCGCTTCGTTCTGAATGTTACGACGATCGGTATCCGGGTCGCCGCTGCGTCCTCGTCCAAGAACGCCGACCTGCTCCTGCAGCAGGTCCGGCTGGATACCTTCGCCGCCGAACATCACCTGGACAGCCCGCTCATCCGGCCCGGGCTCACGCTGCTCGGGCCGCTGGCCGCCGATGTCTCCGGGGGGTGACCTGCCGCGGGGCAAGCCCCATCCGCTGATCTTCGTGACCGCGGCTAGTCAGATCGGCGCCGTGCCCGGCAGGTGCTTCGTGGCCGGGGACGCGGTGCCCGGGGTGCAGGCCGCCAAGGCCGACGCGATGGCGGCACTGGGCGTGCCGCGCCTCGGCGATGAGAAGGCGCTTCGCAGCGCAGGCGCAGACCTGGTCGTACGCACGGGCGTGCGGCAGCGGTGACCGCGCCGCCGGGGAGCCGCCGCGTGCCGTCGTCCTGGCCCGTGTTGCAGGCGGTGCTGCCCGTCCGGCAGTCGCAGGTGCCGCGGGACTTGCTCGCGGGCGTCACGCTGGCGGCCCTGGCGATCCCCCAGGCGCTGGGCTACGCGAAGATCGCGGGAATGCCGGTGGTGACCGGCCTGTACACGATGCTGCTTCCGATGGCCGCGTTCGCCGTCCTCGGCTCCTCACGGCACCTGGTCGTCGCCGCGGACTCGGCGACCGCCGCCCTGCTCGCGGCGGCCCTGACCGGGCTGGCGGCTCCCGGGTCACCTGCTTACGTTCATCTGGCGGGCCTGGCCGCCCTGCTCACCGGCGGGCTGCTGCTGCTGGCCCGGCTGGCCCGACTCGGATTCCTCGCCAACTTCCTGTCGCGGACCGTCCTGACCGGATTCCTCGCCGGTGTTGGCATCCAGGTCGCTGCAACAGCGTCCTGGTCAAGTCGCCATCCGGCCACTGGCACCCCATCCCGGTACGGCCCGGCGCGCGAACCGAAGACGGCCTGGCCGTCTACCGGTTCGGCACCGACCTCTACTACGCCAACGCGCCACGGCTGGCCGACGACGTCAGGGCGCTCACCGGCCAGGGAGGCCCGCTACGGTGGGTGGTCCTGGACAGCGCGGCCATCGGCGACGTCGATTACACCGCCGGGTCCGTCCTCATCCAGGTCATCGAGCAGCTTCATCAGCGGCACATCCGCTTCGTTGTCACCAGCATGCTCGGCCCGGTACGCCGCCAGCTTGACCGGTACGGTGTCGGCGGACCCAGCGGCCCGGACGCCTATTTCGAGACCCCCGGAGAGGCGCTGGAGGCTTTCCACGCCGTCCAGGCCCCGGCAGAGGCCCGCCCGGGCCAGTGACCGCTGACCATCCGGGGGATGTGGCAGCTTTGGGACCGCAAGAGCGTGTCCTGCGTGCAGATCACGATGGCCGAGGACTTCGGCATCGAGGGCCGCGGCGCGTTCTACGACTCCGTCGGCGCGCTGCGCGATGTGGTCCAGAACCATCTGCTGCGGGTTCTCGCCCTGGTCGCGATGGACCCACCGGCCGGCGGCAGCGCCGATGACACCCAGGACAAGAAGGCGAGGTGTTCCGCGCCATGCCGCCGGCCGATCCGCGGCACTGTGTGCGTGGCCAATATTGGGGGTATGCCGACGTCCGTGGTGTGGCCCGGGGTTCTGCCACCGAGACATACGTGGCGCTGCATCCGCGCTGGCAGCAGCCGTGGCTGGCCGTGAACGACTGACCGGGCGGCGGGCTCGCCCTCATGACCAGCGCAATCTGGCCGTACCGCCAGCCCCGGCGGCCGGCCGCTGGGGGAGCTTAAGGGCGCTCACCACCAGGGACTTTGACCGGTTCACGGGCAAGTCGACGCATATCGTTTTGCATCCGGTACTGACGCCTGCTGCGGGGAAAGGCGTAGGTTGTAATCGTCGCGTTATAAATGAGCAGTAATCTCCCGCGCCTGTGGGTTAGCTGCCGTCAGCGTTCTGTGACGCGGCGGCTACGTTACGGCAGCACCTCTGGGGCTGACGGCATCGCTCCGAGGAGGATCCGATGACCGAATCCGTGGCACTAGGAGTCCTTGGCTTGCAGGTCCCCCGTGGCACCCACATCTGCACGTTCTACGGAGGGTCGTCGGGGCGAGACGAGATCGTGCTGCCTTTCCTGGCCGAGGGCATCCGGGCCAGGGACAAGTGCCTCTGCTTCGTTGACTCGGCTATGCCGTCAGAGGTTCTCTCCAAGCTGGCCCTTCAGGTCGACGTGGGGCCGCCAGTCGAGACGGGGCAGCTTGAGGTGGGTACCCCGGCCGATTCCTACCTGCGCTCAGGCAGATTCTCGGCCGATGAGATGATCGATTACTGGGGTGAGGAGGCGGCCGCGACGCGGCGCGGCGGAGACTTCAGCCTCACCCGGGCGACCGGGGAAATGCCCTTGGCTCTCAACGAGCCCGCGGAGCGGGCGGAATTCCTCCGCTACGAGGCCAGGCTCAACGAGGTCATACCGGACTATCCACAGGTGATCTTGTGCCTGTATGACCTGGAGCGCTTTGGCGCCGACGTGCTGATGGATGCCCTGCGGACCCATCCCATGGTGATCGTGGACGGCATGGTGCACGGCAACCCCTATTACATCGAGCCGGGCAAGTTCCTCGTCGGCCGGAGGTAGCGCCGGTGGTGCCGCGTGGCGCCGCTGGCGGCGATGATGCACTCCGCGAGCAGCTGTCCGCCCTCAGGGGCCTGCTCGTCCTCTCCAATCTCCTGACGCGTCAGGAGGACGAGGCCGGGATCCTGCATCTGGTGGCGAGCGCGGTCGAGTCTTTCGGGCACTGCCGGACGGAACGCATCCGCCTCGACGGGCGGTGGACAGAGGTCCGGGTGCCGCAGCACGAGCCATCCGGCGCGGACCTCGATGACAACATGCCGCCAGACGGCGTGCGGTTCGACCTGGCGGGTGTGCCGTGGTCGTGGGCCTACTCGATGTCGAGCGCGCGCGGGGCGTCCGGTTGCCTGGTGGTCGGGGCCGAGCAGGAGCCAGCCGAGGGCGAGCGGTTCCTGCTGCAGGTCCTGGCCCAGCAGGCGGGGGTAGCCCTGGCCAACGCCCGCCTGCACGCCCGCGAACGGGAGCAGGCAGAGCAACTGCGGGTCACCAACCTGGCGCTGCAGCGCACCATGGAGATCCACGACAGGCTGACCCGGGTGGCACTGGAACGCCAGGGCCAGGAGGGGATTGCGCAGGCCGTCTACGAGCTGACGGGATACCCGGCGGCCATCGAGGACCGCTTCGGCAACTTGCTGGCGTGGGCCGGCCCTGGGCGCCCCGACAGCTACCCCAAGGACACCCCGGGCCACCGGGACAGCCTGCTGCGGCGCGCCATGGCCGCAGCCGGCCCAATCAGGGACGGGAAGCGCCTTTTCTCGGTGGCCCCGCTCGGCCACGCCGCCGCCGGCGTGCTCGTTCTGCACGATCCAGACGAGACGGCGGAGGAGGCCGAGCGGGTGACAATCGAGCATGCCACCACGGTGCTGGGCATGGAGTTCGCCCGGTTGCAAACCCTGGCCGAGGCCGAGGCGCGCCTGCGCAGCGACCTCGTCGTCGAGCTTGTTGAGGGCGTGGAGGGGGCACAAGCGCTCAATTATGCCCTGACCCTCGGCTATGACCTCGGCCGCCCGCATCGGGTTGTCGTGGTTGAGGGATGCCACGGCGACGATCAGGCCGGCGACTTTTTCCACGCCGTCCGCCGGGCTGCCCGGGATGCCAGGATCGGGTCGCTGGTTGCCGCCCGGCCCGGTGAGGTTGTCATCCTGGCGGACACGGAGGCGCCCGGGGAGAAGTTCTGCGCCGCCCTGGCCGCGGAGTGGCACCATGCTGACTGCCGGATCGGGGTGGGTGGCCGCCGCGGCAGGATCGACGAGTTCCCCCATTCCTACCGGGAGGCGCAACTCGCCCTGAAAATTCAGCAGGCCGTCGGCGGCCGTGAGCGCCTCACGCTCTTCGACGATCTCGGCGTGTACCAGGTACTGGCCACCGTGCAGGACCCGGCCACCCTTGAGCGTTTCGTGCGCGAGTGGCTAGGCACCCTGATGGATTACGACGCCACCCATGGCGCTCAGCTGGTGATGACGTTGAGCGAGTACCTGGAGTGCGGCGGCAACTACGATGCCACCGCCAGGGTGCTGTCGGTTCACCGCAGCACGCTGAAGTACCGGCTCAGGCGGATCCGCGAGGTGTCCGCCTATGACCTGCGCCTTCCTGACACACAGTTCAACCTGCAGCTGGCTGCCCGGGCGTGGCGGACCATGCAGGTATTGCGCGGCACCTGAGCAATCCCTGGCCGGTCTGTCCTGCCGGGACAGCAGGTTGGTCCGGGCGGGACGGTGCGCTCCGGCCACGGCTCACCAATGCTGAACCTAAGAGACCACTGGAACGATCTGAACCAGGGGGCCAGCGAGGCGAGGTGTGCCGTGATCCGCGTAGAGCAGGACCTCCATGCGTACGTCCACGATCTGGAAGAGCGCCTGCAGCTGAGTGTGTTCAGCCGCGGCGCGGCCGACCCGGAGGCAGCGGTCCTGCTCGTCCGCGGCGCGCTGGCCGCTGACGACCCGCCTAGGGCCACGGAGCTGGCGGCGGCAACGGAGCAGCTGGCGGCGGCCCGGCCCGGGGATGATGACATGGCGGCGGCGGGCGCCCACGCCCGGGGGCTGATCGAGCAGGACCCGGCCGCCCTGGAGCGGGCCGCCAAAGAGTATTCGTCCCCGCTGGGCCGCGCCTGGGCGACCGAAGATGCCGGGGCCGCCTGGGCGCAGCGGGGCAACAGCGAGCAGGCCGTGGCCCGGCTCCGGGAGGCCCACGCGCTGTACAGGCAGCTGGGCGCCGCGGGCAGCGCGGCCCGCGTCCGTGCTCGGTTGCTGGCCACCGGGATCCGGGTCCGGCACTGGCGCCGGGCGGACCGGCCGGCCTTCGGCTGGGAGAGCCTGACCGAAACCGAGCAGCGCGTCGTGCACCTGGTGGCGCGGGGACTCAGCAACCGCCAGATAGCAAGCCAGATGTACCTGAGCATTCACACGATCGCGTTCCACCTGCGCCGCATCTACTGCAAGCTCGACCTCACCTCACGAGTGCAGCTGGCTACCCTGGCCACGGAACGGGCCAGGCTGGGCATGGAGGGCTAGCTGCCCTGGCCGTTGTTGTCCGGGTGACTCCGGCCGTCGCGCCGGGTGAGGTCCGCGGTCATCGGCCTATGACCCACAGCTCGAACGGGACCGGATGCTGGCTCCGGCCAGCCGCGGGTGCAGCGGCGCGGCGCCCAGTGATATCGGGCCCCCATGCACACGGTGTGCATGTGCGCCAGCGTCGCCATCAGGCGGGCCGGCTCACATCCCCCGTTCGTGCGGTTCTGGCGGCCGGGCGTCTCGCGTGAGCCGCACTAGCCATGAACGCCGTCCTCCCATCTGAGAGCCGCGGCGTCCTGAAGGATGGCGTCAACTGACCTGCCCGCGCTGTCGGCGTAGAGTTCCACGAACATGTTGGCCAGCGCGGTCAGGCCGAACACGGCATGCTCGACCGCGGCCGCGCCGCCTTCCGCCGTAACCTCGGCTAGCCTGTGCGCGAAAGCATCCTGACCGCGCGCGTCATCGGCCTCCCGCCGGGCCGCGATCAGCCCGAGCGCGAGCTGCCAGCTCCTGCCCTCGACGTGCTCTTCCATTACGTAGGCATTGTCCCCGACGGCGGGCGCTTCCAGTTGCCCATGCCTGCCCCCTTCCTCACCTCCGGGCTCAACCCAAGCTTCCCGGGGCTGTGGGCAAGTCAAACCGCATGATCGGCTAGTTTGTACCGCACGCCGGGCCGCCTACTAGACGATCTGAGGATGTGCGGGCCCGGTGAACCGGCGAGTCTTGGCTGGATAAGAGCGGCTAGGCAGGCGATGCGGTCGCGGCGCCGTCCGGGTTGACAACTGACACAGCCCATCACCGGCCGCCGGGCCTGGCTGCGGCAGACACGTCAGGAAGGCCAGCGGGTCATTCCCGTCCAGTTGTGAGCAACCGGATAGCAGCCCTAGGCCAGGCAGTTCCGCGGCGGATTGCCGGGGATGATTCCCGGCTGCCATGCCTGGTGACAACCGCTCTGGACCGGCTGGCCAGCCACGGCATGCTGTGGACCGGGCTGGCGGCCGGGCTGTGGCTGACCGGGAACAGGTGGGCGCGCAGGGCCGCCTGGCGCGGCATGGGTGGCCTGGCCGCCGCGGGCACGGCCGCCACCATCGTGGGCAAGGGCCTGCGGACTTCCAGGATCACCTTCCTCCCGTCCGCTGGTGCGGCATCGGGGGCCGCCTTCGCGACCGGGGTGGCGCTGGAGAAGCCGGGCCTCGCCGCACCCGGCATCGTGTTGGCAGCAGCCATGGGAGCGTCGCAGGCGATCACGGGGGAGCGTGATCGGTCCGATGTGCTCTCCGGGCTGGCGATCGGTGTCGCGGCCGGGGCAATGACGCTGCGCTGGTGGCCGCGGCGGCCCCCGATCCCAGCGGCCGCGGTCAGGCCGCCGCGGGCGGCTCCCGCGGCGCCAGAGGGCAAAGGCCTCGCCCTGGTGGTCAACACATCGGCGGGGACGGCCTCACCCGGGCTGGCCAGCCGGCTGCTGGCCGAGCTCCCGGAGGCCACGATCATGGAGGTGAACGCCGGCCAGGATTTCGCCGGCCAGCTACGCCTGGCCGCCGCCGAGGCACAGATCCTCGGGGTGGCCGGTGGCGATGGCACCATCAACGTGGCCTCGTCCGCCGCGCTGGAGGCGGGCGTGCCGCTGCTGGTGATCCCGGCCGGTACGTTCAATCATTTCGCCGCCGACCTGGGCATATGGTCCGTCGAGGACGCACTGGCCGCGCTCCGGGCCGGTGAAGCCGTCATGGTGGACGTCGGCGTCGCCGGGCGGCGGACATTCATCAACACCTCGAGCACGGGCGTCTACGTCGACCTCGTGCGGGCCAGGGAACAGCTCGAGAACGCGCTAGGCAGGCGGCTGGCCGTGGTCGTCGCTCTGGTGCGGGTGTTGCGGCGTGGCCGCCCCCATGAGCTGATCCTGAACGGTCAGCACCGGCGGCTGTGGCTGTATTTCGCGGGCAACTGCCGGTATGAGCCGACGGGGACGGCGCCCGCCTACCGTCCCGACCTCTCCGACGGCTATCTCGACATCCGCGTGATCGAGGCCGGGCCGCTAGCCAGGTCGCGCCTTGTCGCCGCCGTCATCACCGGGACGCTCGGCAGGTGCCGCGTCTACCACGCCTGGCAGGCCAGGGCGGTCGACATCTCCCCGGCGCACGGCGCTCCGATCTGGCTATCCGTTGACGGCGAGGTGGCGACCGCGGAATCCAGCTTCAGGCAGGGCAAGCGCCCGCAGGGGCTGCTGGTCTACCGGCGAGCCGCGAGCCCGCCCGGGGACATGCCATCAGCGGCGCCCCACTGGCTCCGCCGGAAGAGTTCCGGCCGGAGACCGCCCCGGACCGCCCGGGATCTGCTGATCTTGCGCGGGCGGGGATAGCGTGCCGACGCTGGCGGCCTCCTTGAGGTAGCGCAGCGCGCCCAGGCGGGCAAGAACCGCACCGCCAGGGGCGATCACCACCGGCGTCACCGGGGCGGGCAAGGCGCGCCACTCCCCCTGCCACCGCCGGATGCGCCGTTCGCCCGCTGCGGTCAGCGGACCTTCATACACCGTGACCGTGCCGCCGGACCGGCGCACGATCCGGTTCACGTCCGGGTCGTGGAGGACCGCAACCGGCAGGTCGGGACTGATCAGATGGTGCAGGATCCGCCCGCAGGCTCGCCAGATAGCAGTAAGGACAGCTGAAGTCCGCGTAAACAATGATCTCCATCGCCACATCTCCCGCCCGTCACGCAGCGTCCATGACCACTCTGTCGCTGCCGTGCCGGCCAACTGCGGGCACTTTCTTGCCAACCCTCACCGCCGCGGCGGGCTGGCACATCCTCACGCCAGCTAGTCCGGAAGGACGGGATCACCCTTTTGGCCGCCGTGGATGGAGCCGTGTGCTGAGCAGCCGGGACCAGCTTGCGTCCCGGTGCTGCCAGTGCTCCCGGGCGCGGGCATGGCGCTCTACTTCCAGTTCCTGCCTGAGCCGGCTGAGATGGCTGAGCAGCTCGCCGCGCAGCGGCCAGGCCAGCTGCCCCTCCACGGTCGCGTGCTCGTCGCGCAGCAGATCGGCGAGCTTGTCCTGGCCCCGCCGGGCCTGCCCCAGCTGCTCGGCCAAGGTGGTCTCGAGCTGCCGACGGGTCGCCGCGGCGCCCGGCTGGGCGACGGCGTCGGCGCGGACGAGGCGCCCGAACGTCCGGATCGCCGCGGCGAGTTGCCGCAATACCGATGCGAGGCACTCGCGGGTCGCCGCGTCCTGGAGCACGCCGTCGTCCGCCCGGGCTTCGTCCGCGATCGAGCGCGCTACTCCCCGGACCGTGGTCGCGGCGTGTTCCAGGGTTTCCAGCCCGTCGCGGAGCGCGGAGCTGACATAGGGGATCCACCGTTTCCGGGGATTGAGCCGGAGGCTTTCCTCGGCCTCGGCTAGGGCGCGGTCCACGTGCCGGATCTCGCCGCCGATCGCGCGCGCCTGGGAGAGCCGCTGGCCAGCGGTGGTCGTGGCGGAGCCGGCTTCCAGGTCGCCGGCCATCTCGTCCAGCAGGGTGGCCAGCTGGCGGCCGAGATCCTCGATGGCCTCCTCGGCGGGCTGCACCCGCAGCGGCGCGAAGACGAGCCCGCCGAGCATTCCCGCACCGGCGCCGACGAGTGTCTCGAAGATCCGGCCGGTGGCGGCGCCCCCGGTGCCGGTGCCCAGCGACAGGATCAGCATGGCGCTGATCGGCACCTCCAGGATGTGAATGCCGAGGCGCAGTGCCTGTCCGATGGCAAGGCCAACGGCGATCACGATCACTAGGCTCCACCATGTGAAGCCAACCAGGGCGGAGAAGGCGACGGCGACGAGCACGCCCGCGACGACGCTCACGACGCGCTGGAGCGCGTTGCGGATTGTCTGGTACATGGTGGCCTGCACGATGAGCAGCGCGGTCAGCGGCGCCAGCACGGGCTGCGGGCTGACCGGCAGCTGCAGCGCCACCAGGTAGGCGAACGCCGCGGTCACGGTCAGCCGCGCGATGTACGCGGCCGGGGGCTGCGCCCGGCGGCGGACCAGGGTCAGGGCCGCTGGCGCGGTCTGGACCACGGCACGGACCGTCGTCCCAACCGGGCCGTCCGGCAGCCGCGCCAGGACGGCACCGGGGAGGGCGGGCGCGGAAGGGGCAGTCGGCGACGGGCCGCCGGGGCGCCGCCCCGGGATGGGAGGCAGCCTCAGCCAGCGCCGACCGCGCCCTTCCCTGGCCATCAAGGCTGTGTTCCTCACACTGCTGAATATGGACGACATCCGCGGATATCAGCGCATGCACAACATGTGATGCGGCGGGCGACGGCTCACGCGGCCAGCAACATGGCCGCCGCCTGCCGCTGCATCGCCCCGCCCGGCTACACCACCCGTCGGCTACACCAGCAGGTCGAAGATGCTGAACACCTTCTCCCACTCCTCGCCGTGCAGCCGCCGGGGCCGGGGGTTGATGATCTTGAACGTGCGGGCGAGCGCAACGCTGAGCCCCCCCACGATTTCGGGCAGGCTGGCTTCGGTCCGCTCGCTGAGTGCGGTCTCGAGCGGCGGCCGTGCCGCCATGTACTCCAGGATCGGGCGGAGCTCGATCTCGGCGTCGATGCTGCGGAAGGCGTGGATGCTCTCCTGCAGGCCCTTGGT
>Ga0207664_10002421_pt1 | contig 12340 bp, 9 predicted proteins | sample LARL83metaG_FD_184349 | JGI IMG/M metagenome (GOLD analysis project Ga0207664, IMG submission 184349) | Corn, switchgrass and miscanthus rhizosphere microbial communities from Kellogg Biological Station, Michigan, USA - LAR L8-3 metaG... | ecosystem: Host-associated > Plants > Roots >...
GCGAGCACGATCAGGCGGCTGGTCGCGGCGATCATGGCGCGGTTCATGTCCGCCTCCATGAGGTTGGGCGTGGTGAGCCCGGCCTTGGTGTCCATCCCGTGCACGCCGAGCAGCAGGGCGTCCACGTGCAGGTCGCTGATCGTCTGGACCGCGACCGGGCCGACGAGCGCGTCGGACGGGGTGCGCACGCCGCCGGTCAGCAGCACCGTCTGCGTCCTGTCACCGTAGGCGTGCAGGTAGTCGGCCACCCGCACGCTGTTGGTGACCACGGTGAGGGCGGGGATCCTGGCGAGGTGGACGGCCGTGGCGTACGTCGTCGTGCCGGCGCTGACCGCGACCGTGCTGTGCGGCTCGATCAGGGCCGCCGCCACGGCGCCGATCTGGTCCTTGGCCGCCAGCTCGCGGTGCGACTTCACCTCGAAACCCGGCTCGTCGCTCGTGCTCCGCGCCGGTGCCGTCGCGCCGCCGTACACCTTCTTGATCAGGCTGCGGCGGGCGAGCGCGTCGAGGTCCCGGCGCACCGTCATCTCGGAAACGCCCAGCTGCTCGGCTAGCTGCGTGATCCGGGCACCGCCGACGCGCTCGATCTCCGCGAGTATCCGGTCCTGGCGCTGGGCCGGCAGCATAGCGGGGCCGGCCGCCTCCTGCTCCGCCATGGTCAGCCCTTTGTTGATCCGAGAGTGAGTCCAGCGATGAACTGGCGCTGCAGCAAAAGATATACGACCAGAGTAGGCACCGCGACGATCATGGCCGCCGCGGCGATCAAGTTCTGGTTGGAAACGAACTGCCCTTGCAGATTGGCCAGCGCCGACGTCACGGGCCGCTTGCCGCCCGTCGAGATCAGCGTGATCGCCCAGAAGAAGTCGTTGTAGATCCAGGTGGTCAGCAGCGTGGCCATCGCGGCCAGGGCGGGGCGGCACAGCGGCATCGTCATCCGCCAGTACCGTGCCCACAGGCCCGCGCCGTCCACCTCGGCCGCCTCGTACATCTCAGCGGGGATGGTGCGCATGTAGTTACTCAGCACGAACACGCAGAAGCCGGTCTGGAACGCCACGTTGATGACGATGAGGCCGGTGTAGGAGTCGTACAGGTAACCGCTCGAGCTGAGGAAACTGGGCAGCGGAATGAGCAGGTAGAGCCGGTAGAGCGGGGTGATGATGACCTGCGGCGGCAGCAGGTTCCCGGCGGTGAACAGCAGCAGCAGGGCGAGGTTGACCTTCATGTTGACCCGGGTGACCACGAACGCGACCATGCTGGCCAGCAGCAGGGTCAAGATGACCGCCGGGATGGTGATCAGCACGGAGTTGCTGAAGAACCGCAGCATGTCGCTCTGGGTCCAGGCATTGGCGTAGTTCGCGAAGGTGAGGTGGTGCGGCAGGCTGACGTAACCGTACTGGCTCGTCTCCGCGTACGGGCGGAAGCTCACGTACAGCGCGAACAGCACGGGGAGGAGCCACGCGACGCAGGCCACGATCATGAACGCGGTACCCGCGGCGCGCCATGACGCTCGGTTCATCGTGCCTCCTTCCGCACGAACATCTGGTAGAGGAAAGCCGAGATCGGGACCAGCGAGATCACCAGCAGCACCACGCCGATCGCGGAGCCGAAGCCGATCCGCGAGGTCTCGCCGACGATGTTGCTGGTGACCAGCGCGGACAGCAGCTCAAGCCCGTTAGTGCCCTTGTTCGTGATGTACACCAGGTCGAACGCCCGGAGCGACTCGATGACCGTGACGACCGCGACCACGATGTTCATCGGCATCATCGACGGGAAGGTGACCCGCCAGAATGTCTGCCAGGCGTTGGCGCCGTCGATCCGCGCCGCCTCCTTGAGGTTGGCGTCTACCGCCTTCAGCCCGGCGAGGTACAGGACCATCACGTACCCGGCCTGCCGCCAGCTCGCCTCGACCAGCACCGCCCACAGGTTCAGGCTGGGGTCGCCGAGCCAGTCGATCAGGTTCGCGTTCGTGTTGTGCCCGGTCACGGTGTTGATCAGGCCGTAGTTGGGTGAGTAGAAGAATTCCCAGATGATGCCGATCAGCGCGAGGCTGAGCATGACCGGCAGGAACAGGACGGTCTGGTACACCCGGCTGCCGCGCAGCCCGGTGTCGATCAGCACGGCGAAGAACATCCCGAGTGGCGTCGCGATGAAGACGAACACGCCCAGCCAGATCAGGTTGTGCTGCACCGCGGGCCAGAACGGCGGGTAGTTGGTGGCCGCCTCGTGATAGTTCCCCAGGCCGGTGAAGCAGCCGTTGTCCGGGAACAGGCCGCCGGCGATGCAGTTCCGCGCGTGCAGGCCGCCGATACCGCTCCACTTGAACAGCGAGAGCGCGATCGAGACCACGGCCGGGCCCCAGATGAAGGCGATGTCGCCCAGGACGGGTATGGCGAGCATCGCCGCGACGACCAGGATGTCCCGGCGGGAAAAACGGCGGCCGGACCGCCTGCGGCGGCCAGCGGGCGCCTGCTTTTCCCGCCGGGACGGAGCCCGGCGGGTCACATCGTGGGTCACGGCTGGTGTCCCGTTCGCATTGTTAGCCAAAGATCGACTTCGCCTGACTGGCCAGGCTGGCTTGCATCGGCTTGATGCCGGAGGTGGCGGGGTTGGCGATGAACTTCAGGATCGCCGTCTCCAGGGCCGTCGCCATCGGCGGCGCGGTGTCCCGGTCGCCGAACTGCGCGACGCCCTTGAGGTTCGCCATCGCCTGGACGGACGCGGTCTGGATGGAGTTGTAGGTCGGCACCTGGGCGCCGGTGGCCACGGCCACGTCCCACTGGTCGTACTTGAGGTAGCTCGCCTCGGCGGCGCCGCTGCCGATGTACTCGAGCACCTGCTTGGCCGCGTCCTTGTTCTTGGCCTTGGCCGGCAGGATGAAGCCGTCCATCGGCGCGTCGATGTAGTCCTGGCCGTAGGTCGGGTTGATGGCGGGGAACGGGAAGAACCCCAGGTCAGAGAGCCCCTTGCCGTCGGTGACGTACTGCGCGCCGATCTGGTTGGTGCCCTGGAACATCATGCCCGCCTGCTTGGCCTCCAGGACCTTCACCCCGTCCTGCCAGATGCGGCCGGCCGCGCCGCTCTGCATGTAGGGCAGGAGCTCGGCCCACTGGGTGAACACGGCAGTGACCTGCGGGTCCGTGTACGACGCCTGGTTGTGCATCAGCTTGATGTGGTAGTCGAACCCGTTGATCCGCATGTTCAGGATGTCGAACAGGCCGAGCGCGGGCCACTGGTCCTTGTCGGCGAAGCCGAACGGGATCAGGCCGTCGGACTTCATCTTCTTGACCAGGGTCATCAGGTCGTCCCAGGTCGCGGGGACGGTGTAGCCCTTCTGGGTGAACGTGCTCTTGTTGTAGAAGACCACCCACGGGTAGTTGTAGATCGGCACGAAGTAGTAGTGACCGTCCGTGCCCTTGCACAGTGACTTCACCGCGTCGCTGAAGTTCGTGCCGATCTTGTCCCACACGTCGTCGATCGGCGCGAGCAGCCCCTGCGCCGCGAAGTACTGCATCCGGTACCCGGCGAACCAGGTGGCGAGGTCATCCGGCGTTCCTTGCAGGTAGGACGTGATGTCATTCTGAAAGGTGTTGTGGTCAACGGTGTTAACCGTGATGTTGACGCTGGTGGACTGCTTGGCGTTGGCGACCAGGGCCGCGAAGGCCTGCTTCGGCGCGGGGTCGGAGTAGTTCGAGCCGAAGCTGATGGTGCCGCCGCTCGTCGCGGCGGAAGCCGACGAACTGCCAGCTCCGGCGCTGCTCGTGCTGGCGCTGCTCGAGCTGCTGCTGCTCGTGCTCGAGCTGCAGGCGGCGAGGGCACCGGGAACGGTGACCAGGCCGGCGGTCACGGCCAGCCCCCTGAGGGCGTCCCGCCGGCTGAATTGAAAGTCTTCGTTGGAGGGTGTGCGCTTCATTGCCACTCCTTGCAGGTGCTGCCCGCCTTTTCGGAAGCCCTCGGCGTGGTTAACGAGAGCTGACAAGATAATCTCAACAGAGAACATGATCCTGTCAAGATCTGCTCACACAGGCTTACCGAGCCGTTATCTTGGCATACATGGACGTCGAAATAGCTCGCTGAACCAGCCCCGGGACCTCGCCGACGACGGTCCTGTCGCGCCAGAAGGGTCTTGAGCGTTAAACTTTGATAGAAGTTGACCAACTTCTTGACGGTGGCGTATGAACGTACGGCAGGAAGTGTTAAGTCGCGCTAAGCCGTACGACCTCGGGAAAGGCCAGTGACAGTGCCAATCACCCGTCTCTCCGTGATCAGGCAATGACAATCCGCAAACTGACGAGCGGGCGCTGCGCCTCGAGCGCGGCCGCCGGCCGGCGATGAACGGGTTGCCCGCATGACCGGCATCGCCAAGCGCGTCTCCGCCCTGGCCGACGGCCGGGAGCTCATCTATTTCGACGACGCAGACACGACGCTGCCGCCGGACCGGGCAGCCGACCCGCGCCGGCTGGACCTGCGCCCTCCGACCCCCGAGATGCGGCTCGACCCGCTGACGGGGGAGTGGATCGCCGTGGCCGCCGCGCGGCAGAACCGCGTCGTCATGCCCCCGACCAGCCTCGACCCGCTCGCCCCGCAGGCGCCCGGCAACCCGTCGGAGATCCCGTCGGACTATGACGTCGCGGTGTTCGAGAACCGCTCACCCGCCTTCGGGCCCGGGCTGCCCGACCCAGACTCCGCCTGGACGGATCCGTCGTACCTCGACGGCACCGGTATCGACGGCGCTGGCCTCGGCCGCGTCGTTCCGGCGTACGGCCGGTGCGAGGTGATCTGCTTCAGCTCCGCCCGGGAGGGCGCCTTCGGGTCAATCAGCCGGTCCCGGGCGCGCACCGTCATCGAAGCCTGGGCCGATCGCACCGCGGCCCTGTCGTCGCTGCCCGGCGTGCGGCAGGTGTACATCTTCGAGAACCGCGGCGCCGAGATCGGCGTCACCCTCCAGCATCCGCATGGCCAGATCTACGGTTACCCGTACATCACGCCGCGCACGCGCCAGTTGCTGGCGCAGCTCGACGCGTATGGCCCGCCGCTTTTCGCTGACATTCTCAAGTTCGAGCAGGCGGGCTCGCGCGTGCTGCTCACGGGGGAGCACTGGACCGCGTTCGTGCCGTTCGCCGCCCGCTGGCCGGTCGAGGCGCACATGGTGCCGCACGAGCACGTCGCCGACTTCGCCGCCACGAGCGAGGCGCAGCGGGACGAACTCGCCGTGCTGTACCTGCGGCTGCTGCGCGGCGTCGACGCGCTCTATGACGACCCCACGCCCTACATCGCCGCGTGGCACCAGGCACCCGTGGGATCGCACCGCGACACCGCACGGCTGCACCTGCGGCTGATGTCGCCGCGGCGCGGTGCGGGCAAGCTGAAGTACCAGGCGGGCAGCGAGTCGGGAATGGGCGCATGGATCGGCGACATCCCGGCCGAGGTCCAGGCCGAGGAGTTGCGTGCCGCCATCGCCCGGGCGGACGTGGAGAACCCGGTCTGACCGCCCAGCCGCTCACTCCAGGCTCACGGAGCGGGAGTGCGCGTCCGTGGGCCGCCCTGGTTTACCTGGCGCTGTGAGGACGACACTGGGATCATGAACGAGACGCAGGCTGACACAGGAATCGCCGGGGCCGGCCTGGCCCTAGGCGGCCGCAGGGTGGCGTTTCTTGATCGCGCGCGGATCTACGCGTGCGGGATCACGCCGTACGATGTCACGCACCTGGGGCACGCGGCCACGTTCGTGTGGGTGGATGCGCTGGCCCGGACGCTGCGCCTGCTCGGCGTGGAAACCGAGATATGCCGGAACGTCACCGACGTCGATGACGTGCTTGACGCGGCGGCGCACCGGGCCGGGGAGCCCTATGACGCGTTCGCCGCGGTTCAGCAGTACTACTTCGACCGGGACATGGCCGCGCTGAACGTACGGGACGTTCAGCATGAACCCAGGGCTCATCGTTACGTCGACCAGGTCACCCGCCTGGCCAGCGGTCTGCTGGCCGCCGGCGCCGCCTACGTCCGCCACGGCAGTGTCTACTTCCGCGGTGACCCCGCCCTCCGCGGGTCGGGGCTGGACCGGGACGCCGCGTTGCGCCTGTCGGCGGAGTACGGCGGTCGGCCGGACGACCCGGCTAAGGATGACCCGCTGGACGTGGCGGTCTGGCAGGCCGGAGAGCCGGGGCATCCGGCGTGGGACTCGCCGTGGGGACAGGGGCGGCCAGGGTGGCACGCGGAGTGCGCGGCCATGGCCCTGTCGGTTTTCGGTGCCGGCGTCGATGTCCACGCGGGCGGCGCCGACCTGCGGTTCCCGCATCATGCCTACCAGGCGGCGATGGCGGAGGCGTTTACCGGTGTCCGCCCTTACGCGCGCGCATGGCTGCATCCAGGCACGGTGCGGGTCGAGGGAGCGAAGATGGCCAAGTCCACAGGAAACCTCGTGCTCGTCCGCGACCTGATCGACGGCCATCCTGCCGCGGCCGTGCGGCTGATGATCCTGGACCGGCCGTGGAGCGAGGACTGGGACTACACTCCCGCCCTGCTCGACCGGGCGGCCAAGCGCCTGGAAGAGCTGTACCGGGCGGCCGGGCGCACCAGTACGGCCCCGGCCGTGCTGACGGAGACTGGCCGGCTCCTGGCGGCCGACCTCAACGTGACCGCGGCGGTCGACGTGGCCATCGAGGAAGGCGGGTCCGCCGCCCGGAACGTAACCGCAATCCTGGGACTCAACTGATCCGGGTTCTGGCACGGCGTCTGGGGTCCGCCGGCCTGGTTACGCGAGTTCGATGCTGATGCCGGAGGCGCCAGCGGCTGGCAGGCCGCATGATGAGGGATATGCGTACCCGCTTCCGCTGGTGGACCAGTCTCAGCCCGCGGCGCAGGGTTCTTCTCGGCGGGGTCGGCCTGCTCGCGGTCACGGTCGGGATCGGCCGCCGGGGTGCTGGGGTCGCGCGGCGCGCCGGAACCGGTCGCTGGCCGGCCCGGCACGGTGCTGCTCGTTCCCGGGTACGGCGGGTCGACCGGCTCGCTGGACCAGCTGGCCACGCGGATCCGGATGACCGGCCGGACCGCGGTCGTCGTGCCGCTGGCAGGTGACGGCACCGGCGACCTGACCGTTCAGGCTCGGGTGCTCGACGGGTACGTGAACCGGGCCATCGGTGCGGGATCCGGGCCGGTCACCGTGATCGGCTACTCGGCGGGCGGCGTGGTGGCGTGGCTCTGGGACGTCGATTACGGCGGCCAGGGGCGGGTGGGCCGGATCATCACGCTGGGTTCCCCGCTGCACGGCGCGCGCATCGCGGCGGTGGGTACCGCGTTCGACCCCGGCCTGTGCCCTGTCGCCTGCCAGCAGCTCGCGCCTGGCAGCGCCCTGCTGACTCAGCTGCAGCAATCGGGCCAGGCGCGACCGCCGTGGCTGTCGCTGTGGAGCACCGACGACCAGACGGTGCAGCCGCCAGACTCGGCGCAGCTGGCGGGCGCGGTGAACGTGCCGCTGCAATCGGTTTGCCCGGGGACGGACATCCAGCACAGCCAGTTGCCGACCGCGCCCCTCGTCGTTGGCATCGTGCTGCGCACGCTGGCCGGCCACGGCGTCACCGCCCCGGCACCCGGCGGCTGCGCGTCCCTTGAGGCTCTCGGCGGCTAGCGGACCGGAGCCGGGCCGCACCTGGCCGAACCGCTCAGGCTGACAGCATTGCCGGGGCAGAGATCCGAAGTCCGCGGGCGGTCTAGCGGACAAGAAGCGCCATGTCATGGACGAGATGCGCCAGCGCGCACTGATTAGGCACGGCGCCGCCTGAGAGACCGGCAGAATCCGGTGCAGTCGGGGTTTGCGGCGAATGACGTCGCGGTCCGGCGTTGCTCAGTGTCCTGGCGATTGCCGCGAACAGCCTGCGCCGATGCCACCGGCGCGATCAGACGCCGTGGAGGAATCTCAATGCTCAGACTGCCGGTCATCGGCTCCGGGCAGCTTGGCCTGGCTCCGCTGTGATGGAATCTCAGCCGCTCGGCAGCCGGTATTTCCTTGAAGAGCCAATTGGGCAAGGCGGGATGGGGGTAGTTTGGCGCGGCCGTGACCGCGTCGGCGGGGATGTCTGCGCGATCAAGGTGCTGCGGCCGGAGTTCGCGGCGGATCCGGGCGCGGTGACGCGGTTTGTCCGCGAGCGCACCGCCCTGGTCAAGTTCCACCACCCGAACGTGGTGACCTTGCGCGACATGATCGTCGAGGGCGACTGCCTGGCTCTCGTGATGGACTTCATTGAGGGTGGCGACCTGGGCAGCCATCGGCGGAACGGCGGGGGGACGCTGCCCGCCGCCGCGGCGCTGCGGCTAACCGCCCAGGTCTGCGACGCGCTCGCCGCCGCGCACGCGGCCGGGATCGTGCACCGGGACCTCAAGCCCGCGAACGTCCTGCTGGACGGGGGAGAGGCCAGGCTCGCCGACTTCGGCATCGCGCGGGTCGCCGGCGAGTCGCCGGCGACGACCACCGGCATGGTCATGGGAACCGTCGGGTTCATGTCCCCCGAGGTGATCAGGGGCGAAGCGCCCGGCCCGGCGTGTGACGTGTACGCGGCCGGTGTCATGCTGTACGAGCTGCTGGCCGGGGAGCAGCCGTTCACCGGTCAGGCCGTCGCGGTCATGCACGGCCACCTGGACGTCGCGCCGCCAAGGCCCAGCGGAATGCCCGACCGGACGTGGGCCCTGATCAGCGCCTGTCTCAGGAAGGATCCAGCCGCCCGCCCGCCCGCTGCCAGCGTGGCCGTCGCGCTGCGCAATCCCTGGCTGCACCGCGAGGCGATGCTGTACGACCAGGCCAGGCCGCTTCCTGACGGCCCGTACGGCGTGGCGCTGCGGTCACCCGAGGGCATCCCGTCAGGCCCGCTGGCCGACAGCCTCCCGTCCGGTGCGTTCAACCCGTCTGGTGCGTCCAGCGTGCCGCCCAGCTCGGGTCCGGTCACGGCGTCCGCGCGGCTGGCCGCGGCCGCCCCGTCCGTGTCTGGTGCCGGGCCTGTGCCTGGCGCGATGGCCGCCGCGAGCGCAGCGGTAGCGGAGGCTGCTGCCAGGCAACGGGGAGGGCCGCCAACCGACGCGGGCTGGGGTGGTGTCGCTCAGGAAACCGAAGCGGGATACCTCGGCGCCGGCGCGGCAGGCCGGCCGCCCGCCCCTGGTCACCGCGTGAGCCGGCGCGGTCCCCGTCAGCGAGGAATCAGCCCCCTGCGGGCCGCGACCGCCATTGCCCTCGTCCTTGCCGGTGGCGGGGCGACGTACCTGGTGGCCTTCAGCCAGGCGCAGGGCAATGCCGCCGGGCCGCCGGCGTCGCGGGCCGCCGCGACGTCACTCGGCTCGGCCGCTCCCGCCGGAATCACGAGCCGGCCGGCCAGTCGCGTCGCGTCGCCGGGTTCCCCGGCCCACCCAGGCGCGCCGTCGGGGCGGCCGAGCGCGACGACCACCGCCACCCGCGCTCAGGCTCCTCCGGCGGCTACCCAGCGGCCAGTCACGCGGGCCCCCACGCGAACCGCTGCTCCGCCGCCGGAGCCGTCGAGGCCGCCGGCGCCCACGGGGCCTAACCTCGTCGCCGACGGATCTTTCACAGACTCCGACCTCAGCGCGTGGAACAACTACGCAACCGGCACGGTCGTGGTTAGCGGCGGAGCGGGCGGCGGGAACGCCGCGATGATGACCGGTCCGACGGTCGGGGTTTCCCAGATCGTCACCGGACTCAAGCCAGGGCAGTCGTACGAGCTGACCGGCTGGGCACTATCGAAGACCGGCGGCAGGACCTATATCGGGGCCAAGAACTACGACAAGACGGGTGATCACTCCACAGCGACCACCTTCAGCTCGTGGACCGAGCTGCCGCTCACGTTCACGGAAGGGGCCGGCCACACGACGGTCGAGATCTACTGCTGGCAGGCGGACGCGGGGACTGGTTACTGCTCCAACATCAGCCTGCGGGCCCTGGGCTGACCGGAGGCGGCGGCACCCTTGGCCCGGGACGGTCGCGTACTAGGTGGTGATGTCCCTCGTGGCGAAGTTCGCCCACGCCGCGCCGAGGAACACGACCACGTACACCAGCTGGATGGCGAACCCGCGCTGGATGTCGCGCCAGAAGATCGGCTGCCGGAAGAAGTCGATCCACGCCAGCCAGTACCGCGTCGGCAGGTAGGGCGCCACGGCGCTCGCGGATTCCAGCGTGACCAGGATCTCGCTGGCGATCAGCGTGGCCAGCGCACCGAGCGCGGCGCCGAGGGCGGAGTCGGTGAGCGTGGACAGGAAGATCGCGATCGCGGCGACGCCGAGCATCGAGACCGTGATGAACGCCATGGCGCCGAGGACCCGCTCCACCAGTTGCAGCGTGGTCAGCGGCGTTCCGGACAGCGACGTGATCGCCGCGCCCGCCTGCAGCCCGGCCGTGGGCGCGCCGCCGGCGCCCGCCCCGATCGAGCCAGAGCCCTGGCCGGGCGCGAAGCCCACCGCCGAGGCCCGGGACGGCCCGAGGATCAGCACGCCGATGGCATAGGCGCTGACCGTCACGGCGATGACCGCGGCCAGCGTGAACGTGATGACCGAGACGAGCTTGGCGGCCAGCAGCCTGGTCCGGCTAACGGGCCTGGCCAGCAGGTAGCGCAGCGTGCCCGCCGATGCCTCGCCCGCGATCGAGTCGCCCGCCACCACCGCCACGGCGACCGGCAGGAACACCGGCAGCACCAGGGCCAGCGCCGCCGCGGGGTACAGCTGCCCGTTGTTCAGCACCGCGGAAAGGAACGCGCTGCCCTGCCCGGGCGGCGGCGCTATGTGGGTGACCGCGATGAAGATGGCCACGATCAGCGGCAGCGCGCACATGAGGGCGATGGAGAACCACGTCCGCACGCGCCGGACCAGCTTGAACAGCTCGACGGCGATCACGGCGCCTCCTGGTCTGCCGGTGCTTGCCCGTCTGCAGGTTCCGGCGGCGGCTCGGGCGCTTGCGGCGGTTCAGCGGGCGCTGGTTCTGTCTGCCGGGCGGCTTGGGCTTCCTTGGCTGGCACGCTGAACTGGTCGGATCCGGAGCCCGTGACCTCAAGCACGATCTCCTCCAGGCTGCGCCGCTGCACCAGCAGCGACTTGACCGGCACGCCGGCCGTCACCAGGCGGGCGTTCAGCGCGGCCGGATCGGGAGAGCGCACCACCAGGTCTGCCCCGTCCCTGTGCTCGACGAGGCCGTCCAGAGCCGCCACCGCCCGTTCTGGATCATCGGTTGTCACCACGACTCGGCCGGTCGGCTCCTCCAGGGACGCGAGCTGCTCCTGCAGCACCAGGGCCCCCGAGTCGAGCACCCCGACCCTGGTGCACAGCGCGGAAACCTCCGGGAGCAGGTGGCTGGACAGGAAGATGGTCACCCCCGATTCGTTCAGCCCGATCAGCAGGTCGCGGATGTCCCTGATGCCGCGCGGGTCGAGGCCGTTGGTCGGCTCGTCGAGGATCAGCAGCCGCGGCGGGCGGACGAGCGCGGCCGCCAGGCCGAGCCGCTGGCGCATGCCAAGTGAGTAGGCGCGGACCGGACGGCGGTCGATGCCGGCCAGGCCGACCTGCTCAAGGGCGTCATCGACGCGGCGCCGCCTGGTCCGCCGCGACCCGCGCGGGCCGGCCGCGTCGAGCAGCCGCAGGTTGGCCCGCCCGGACAGGTGCGGGTAGGCCGCGGGCTCCTCGACCAGCGCCCCGATCTGGGGCAGGACGCGGCTCGCGTGCCGCGGCACCTGCTCACCGAGCACGGTGATAGACCCGCTCGTCGCGTACACCAGGCCAAGCAGCATGCGGACGAGGGTGGACTTGCCGCTGCCGTTCGGGCCGAGCAGGCCGTAGCGGTCGCCCTCACGGACGTCGAGGCTCACGTCGCGGACGGCCGCGATGTTGCCGAAGCGCTTCGTCAGGTTCTGTGTGGTGATCATGGACCTGCTTGAGCCCGCCCTTCGTCGATGAGATCTGACGGGCCGGAGGCCCCGAAGCTGAAGGGGCTCACCGGAACAGATCCCGGTCGGGCCTGGTGGCGAGCTCCCCGGCCGCCTGTTCGAGCGTGGCCTTGCTGACCAGCCCGACCAGCAGGAAGACGTCGGGCGAGTGGGCCGGGCGGACCAGGACGAGGTTGACGAGGGGCGCGCCCGCGACGGCGCCGGCCCTGACGTCGGGGCCGCTCAGCGGCGCCGCACCAGCGTCAAGCGCGTTTTGCAGCAGCTGAGAGCCGGTGTCGTGGTGGAAGGTGAGCACGGCGAACACGGCCAGCCCGTCGCCGTACACGCCGACCTGCGGAACCGGGGACGGCTGCCGGGCGAGCCCGGCGAGGCTAACGGGGAGCCGCTCGTCGTCCAGGTCCTTCAGCACGCCG
>Ga0207664_10002422_pt1 | contig 12340 bp, 12 predicted proteins | sample LARL83metaG_FD_184349 | JGI IMG/M metagenome (GOLD analysis project Ga0207664, IMG submission 184349) | Corn, switchgrass and miscanthus rhizosphere microbial communities from Kellogg Biological Station, Michigan, USA - LAR L8-3 metaG... | ecosystem: Host-associated > Plants > Roots >...
CCGTCGTGCTCGATGAGCAGGCGGGTGCCGGCTCCCTCGGGCGCCACGGTGAATGTCACGGCCGAGTCCAGGCCGCTCATGGTCTCATCCGCCGCGGCCCAGGCGATCCGCAGCATCGTTCCCTCGTCGAAGGCGAGCACCTCGCAGTGTCCGGTGCCGCCCAGGCCGCACTGCCGGACCGGATCGCTGTCGATGCCGAACCGGTGCCCGGCCTCCAGCCGGAAGTCGTTCGGCATCAGCCAGCGGCCGATCAGATCCGGGTCGGTGAGCGCCCGCCACACGCTCTCCGTGGAGTAGGGCAGGAACTCCTCCACCCGTAGCACCTGCCGCACGGCCGTCTGCTGACTGGTCACGGCTCGTCCGTTGTCATGACGTCTCCCATCCTGAGCCTGCCTCGCCGAGGATAGCTGCCATGACCTCAGCGCCCGGCAGGTTACCCGGATCCGCGGCAGTGATGAATCGCTCTAACCCGGCGTCCTTCACCGGCATACCGAGCAGCGGGAGTGGGCGCGGCGACAGCAGCCAGCGACGTCACGCAGCGTGATTGGCACTGTAGAGAGCGAGCTACGAGATCGCCGAATATTTTGCTCGTTTTCGCAGAGGTATCGTCGCTGGAGGGAAGCGCAGATCCGCCAGTTCGGGGCTGCCGGGACGCAGTCAGCCAGCCAGGCAGGCAGGCGGCGCGGTCGGCGCTGGGCCGGTCCAGGCCACCGCCTCATCCTCGATGATCAGCGCCGCGTCGTCGATAGCGGTGGGACCCGCCTGGTTCGTGACAGGTTCCCCTTTCCGGGTAAGCAGAGTGGAGGACACAGGCCGAAGTCCTTCCCCGGGCAACCAGCAAGCCATCTCGTTCGTGTGGTGTGCATGAAGCCGAGCGGATTTTCCGCGGAGAGCCTTGCCGAGGTGTTCCGGTGCCGCCGGTCCGAGCTGGTCCGGCTGGGCGCGTTCATCCTCGGTGACCGGTCAGCCGCCGAGGACGTCGTGCAGGACGTGTTCCTGCGGGTGCACCAGCGCGGGGACCGGCTCGCCGATCTGGATGATCCGCTGCCGTACCTGCGCGGCGCGGTGGTCAACGGCTGCCGGTCGGTGCTGCGCCGCCGTCGGCTGATCCGCCGTCATGCCGGCAAGGACCAGCCCTGCCCGCCGCTGTCCGCCGAGGAAGCGATGCTGCTGTCCGAGGACCGCAGGCAGGTGCTGGCGGCGCTGGCCCGGCTGCCCGCGCGGCGCCGCGAAGTCCTCGTGCTGCGCTACTACGCCGGGCTGTCCGAGGCGGAGATCGCCGTCACGCTCGGCATCAGCACGGGCACCGTTAAATCCACAGCCGCGCGAGGCCTGGCCGCGCTGGCCCGCGCCCTGAAGGAGTCCTGATGATCACCCAGGATGAACTGGCCCGGACCGCGGAGCGGCTCAGGGACGCCCTGTCCGCCGCGGCGGACGTCATGGGCGAACCCGATGCCGCCGCGGTCAGCACCCCCGTTCCGCAGCGGCCCGGCAGACCCAGGCGCGCGAGGGCATGGCTGATCCCGCTGGCCGCCGCAGCCTGCGTCGTCGCGGTCATCGCTGCCTCGGTACTGCTTACCGCGAACCTCGCCCGCACCTCCTCGCCCGCCAGCCAGCCGGCGCACCCGAGGTCCCCGGGGTCCCCGGTCTGCCAGCCGCCTCCGGCGGCCGGACCGGGAACGGCCCTGCCACGGTTCTACGTGACGACTGACGTGGCGGCCCGCCCGATTCAGCTGCAAGTACGCCGCACCAGCGACTGCGCGATCACCGCGGTGGTGCCGTTGCCCGCCGGCTGGCTGCTGACCGGAGGGATCTCGGCGACCGCCAGCGACCGTACCTTCTTCGCAGCAGCGTTCAGCGCCAGGAGATGCCCGGTCCAGGCGGGAGCCGGCGGCATCTCCTCCGCCGCGCACGAGACAAGATTCTTCAGGTTCGCCGTCAACGACCAGGGCCGGGCCGGACGCCTTACCGTGGTCGGCCCGCCCGTCTCGGGGATAGTCGGCCCTATCGCCGCCTCGCCAGACGGTTCCCGCATCGCGTTCAACGCCGCCAACGGGAACTTCGTGGGACCCGGGAACGCCTGCGCGGGCGGGGAAGCCGAAGGCGCCGCCATCCGCGTCATCGACCTCGCCACCGGGAAAATCCGCACATGGCAGACCCCGGAGATGCCGCCAGCTCCCGCCGGGACCTCGGTCACTCCCCATGAGGTGTCATGGATGGCAGACGGGCGCACGCTGGCAGTCAGCTACGTGTGGCCGCCCAGCCCGTCCGGCCCGCAGCTATCCATGGCAGTGGCCGCACTCGACACGACCAGCGCCGGCGGTTCGCTGCAAGCGCACAGCCACGTGCTCTGGAGCCAGCCGCAGAAGTACGTCTTCAGCGTGCAGGAGGCGCTGATCAGCCCCGACGGGAAGAGCCTCACGGCGGCCGCGACCCAGCAGACCGCGCATGGCTACCGCAACGCGCTGCTGCGGATCGCGCTCCCGTCAGGGCGATACCATGTCCTTTACGAGTCTCCCGCGGAGACGAACTCGACCTCCACCTTCACCCAGGACGGCTCGGGGCAGCACGTCATCGTGGTGTCCGGCTCCCAGGCGGGCTGGATCAGGGCAGGCAAGCTGGTCCTCCTGCGAGCACCCGGCAGCGCGCTGGAGTCCTTCCCCGCAATCACCACCATCGCCTGGTGATCCGGTTCAGGTCGAGAGCCTGGACACGGCCGTTGCCCCAGGTAACCGATGACCTGCGCCCGGCACCGAGTCCGGCCTCATCCTCCAACCACCCGCGGCATAGCCAGACGAGCTGGACCCGGCCGATCCGCAGCCAAGCCTCAGGCATCAGGCGCATGCCCGCCGATGACCGGCCCACCGGTCGTCTTAACCATCCCGCCGGCATCATGGCCGGCGGATGGATCCGCAGGAAAACCAGCGACCAGGCGATAAAGCAGATCATTCGTTCGCGCGCGATAGGCCGACAGTTCCGCCCGCTCTGACCAGACCAACAGATCGGCGGCAGTGCGCGCGTTCCTTAATCTCCCGTATCACTCAGCGTGATGCTGGCCGCAGGTATGGACGCTCCGGGCAGCTGCGTCTTCCTCTGTTTCGGTGACATGGACCACGATTAGCCTGGCCGCCAGAGGTGGCGCCCCGTGCGGCATGAGTACGGGCGAGGTGCCAGCGTCATGGCGATCCAGAGCGACCCTGACCGCGGCATTCAAGGACATCCGATGCGGAACGGAGTTGCGGGGGTTATGGCACCGCAGGTGGCGGGCTGGCCCAGCGGGTCTCGCCGTCATGGATGACGGCGGTGGGCACGAGCCCGGCGGCGCGGGCGACCCGCTGGGAGGCATGGTGGCCGGGATTGATGTGAGCGATGACCGTCCATCCGTCGTGCCGTAGCACGGCCACGAGGCTGCGGGCGGCTTCGCTGGCATAGCCCTGGCCCTGCGCGGCCCGGGCCAGGACCCAGGCGATTTCGGCCGGGCCTGCCGCCGGCCCGGCCGCGGGAAGTGTCGCCTGCACGGTCCCGGCCGCCGCGCCGGTGGCCCGGATGCGGATCACCCAGTTGCCCCATAGCTGGTCACCGTCGGGTGAGCGGCGTGTGGCCAGGCGCGCGTACCGGGCGGCCAGGGCCTTGGCGGACAGCGGCGTGCCGCCGGTGAACTCATGCAAGGCGGCATCATCGAGCAGCGGCGCGAGCTCGGCCGCATGCGCCACGGACAGGGGCTCCAGGTCGAGCCGCTCGGTAGGCCAGCCACGCTCAAGGTCAATCACCCGCCGACCATAACCGCCGGCCAGCGACTCACCTCAGGACCCGGCCGGCGGCTGACAGCCACGGTCCTGCCGGCGATCATGGCCATCTGACTGCCAGGCCGCTGACCAGGAGCCGGCTCGGTGGCCTAGTCCACGAGTACGCCCAGGCCCCATAAGGTGACATGGTTTCCGGCACCCGCAGGCCGCAGCCGTTCCTACTCGCCGGCGGCGGCCTTGAACTTGACGACCAGCCCGGCCGGGATCCGGCCACGGTCCTTTACCTCGATGCCGTGCGACCTGGCCCACTCGCGGACCTCGGTGGTGTTCACGCCGTCCGGCGATCCCCGGCGGCTGCCGCGCGCTGCGGGCCGCCTGGCCGCGCCGCCGACACGACGGGCGGCGCCCACATAGCGGGACAGGGCGTCACGCAATTCCCTGGCGTGTCCGACGTTCAGGTCGATCTCATACTCCGCGCCGTCCAGCCCGAAGCGGACGGTCCCCTCGGCATCGCTGCCATCGAGGTCATCGATGAACAGGGTCTGTACCTTCTGAGCCACGGCCGCGCGTGTCCTCTCACTTGATCTCTGGCGCACTAGTGTATGCACTTTAGGCCGGCAGTGTATGCAGTTCAAGCCGGCGAAGCGCACGGGAACACCAGCCTGTTCACACCTGACCCGCCAATGCTGACCAGCACCGCACGAGGCAGGCAACTGCTACGAATGACGATTCAGAGAGATCGCTCGCTGCTGCACCGGTACATCAGCGCACGAAGGCAGAAGCCGGCCAGTCAGCCTTCAAGCCAGCCGGAACCCCTTACGACCTGACGCGCGACCTGCAATTAATTCAGCGCATGCTACAGAACGCCGATTCTTTGTGCCTGACATTCGGACTGCAGCAGGCCGCAGTGGCGCGCAGATATGCCAGTTCTGGACGCGTTGGCCGCCCCGGGCGTGGCGGATCGTTCGCTTTTCAGGGAACAGAATTACCGCCTCATGACCAGTTAAAGACGCAGCATGGTGCGCCGAGCTGGGTACGTATCGGGCATGATCAAGCGCCCAGAGCCAACATGACGCGTCCTGGCCGCGTCCGTACTTTTCCCACCGCGCCTAACGCTAGAACGCAGATGACCGGCGCGCTGTACCGCCGGGTGGGCTCGGCGCTGTCGGCTGGCCGGTTCCCGTTCGTGTACGGCGCTGACTGCTCGGTCCTGCTCGCCGCGGTTCCCGCCCTGCGTGACGTCGCCGGCCGGGCGGGCCTGGTGTTCGTGGACGGGCACGAGGACGCCACGCCGATGGACCTGCCGGCGAGCGGCGAGGCGGCGGACATGGAGATCGCCTTGCTGCTGGGCCTGACCGGCGAGCAGGCGCCGCCATCGCTTCGCGCCCGGCTGCCGGCGCTGGACCCGGGCGCGCTCGCCATGCCCGGGCCCCGGGATCACCTGTTCCGCCAGGCCGCGAACGTGCCGGCGGCAGCCGGCCGGGTGTGGCTCCGCCCGGCGGATCAGGTCGCCGCGGACCCCGCGGGGTCCGCCCGCCGGGCCGCCGGGCATGTCACGGCGCACGGGTCCCGCTGGTAGCTGCATATTGACCCTTGACGTGCTGGCCCGCAGCGAGTTCACCGCGTGCGGCGCTCCCGGCGAGGTCACGCTGGGCGGCGGGCTGACCTGGCAGCAGCTCACCGAGGCCGGCGTGCCGGCCGTGCACAGCGGCGGCTGCGCCGGCCGGAGCGTGTCGGTATATAACCCGGACCTGGATCCGGACCGCAGCGCCGCGCGCCGCATCGTCGAGTTCGTCGCCCGGATCGCCCCTTCCGCCGGCCGATAGGATCCGCGGGTCGCATCACATCGGGTACCCATTTCTCCACACCGCCTCCACGGCAACTGCATCGGGCTTTCACGGGCGCGCGTTGGCCTGCCATGCAGTGGACGGGCCGTTTCGCCAGTCCCAGCGTTGTAGGACCGGTACCTGGTCATCCCGGAGGCGCGGGACGGGTCAATGCGAGTGCCAGTAAGGCCGCTGGTCGGGCGTGATGCTGACCTGGTCGTCCTCGGCCGGGCCCTTGCTCGCGCGCGCCGGGGCGACGGGTCCGCCGTTATCGCGCTCGGCGAGCCCGGCATCGGCAAGACCCGATTCCTTCACGAGATCCGGCCGTTGGCCCGCATCGGCGAGGTGGTCGTGACGGGCAGCGCCTCCGAATTCGGCGGCGCGCTGCCGTATGGCGCCTTCGTCGTCGCGCTCGACGATTACGTCCAGACGGTCGACGCTCGTCTACTCGGCACGCTCGATGACGAGCTGCACGCGACGCTCGCGGCACTGCTGCCGTCATACCCGGTCACCCCCTCAGGGTCGCCGAGGGGAACCGTCGACGCCCAGTATCAGGCGCATCGAGCGATGCGTGCCCTGCTGCAGTGCCTGGCCGCCGCCAAGCCGCACATCATTGTGCTCGATGATCTGCATTGGGCCGACACGGCAACGATCGCGATGGTGATCTCGCTGCTGCGGCGCCCACCCGGCGGTCCGGTGGTTTTCCTCTTCGGCGCGCGGGTACGGCAGGCGCCAGCTGGGTTGCTGGCAGCTGTCAGCGAGGCTGTTCTGGCCGGATACGCGGCTCGGGTGGACCTCGCACCGCTCACCGCAGCGGAGAGCCGGCAGCTGCTCGATCCCCGAGTTCCGGGCGACGAGGCGCAGCGGCTGTACATCGCATCCGGTGGTAACCCGTTCTACCTCGAGCAACTGGCGCGCATCTCCTCGTCCAAGCCGGGCTCGGTACGCGCCGACGCCGGCGATCGGCACGCTGATCTGCCGCCCCTGGTCGCCGCCGCGCTGACCGAAGAGCTCGGGGCACTCGATGCCGCGACCCGTCAGTTCCTGCGGGGCGCGGCTATTGCGGGCGATCCTTTCGAAGCGGACCTCGCCGGGTGCACGGCGGACCTCACTGATCGCGGTGCCGTCGAGGCCATCGACGTCCTTCTGCACCGCGACATGATCCGTCACACCGACGTCCCGCGCCGATTCCAGTTCCGGCACCCGCTGCTGCGGCGGGCGGTGTACGAGACGACGCCGGGTGGCTGGCGACTTGCGGCGCATGAACGATGCGGGCGGGAGCTCGAGCGGCGCGGGGCATCCCCCGTGCTGCTCGCTGCGCACATAGAGCACGCCGGCCGGCATGGTGACCAGCACGCCATCGAGATGCTGACCAGGGCAGGCGAATCGCTCATGACGCGCTCGCCCCTCGGCGCGGCTCACTTCTTCGCCGCCGCCCTTCGGCTGACGCCGAGCGGCCCCGGGGATCATCGTCGGGTCGCGCTCGGCGTCGCGCTCTCGACGGCGTACGCATCGGGCGGCCGGTTCTCAGACGCTCGTCAGGCCTGTCTCGACGTGCTCTCGCTGCTGGGCGAGGAGCATTCGGAGACTTATTTCGAGCTCGTCAGCCTCTGCGCACGTCTCGACCAGCTTCTCGGCCACCATACCGAGGCACGCGCGCGACTCACCCAGGCGTTGACGCGCGTTCGCGCGGCGCCGACGGTGCACCGCGTCGATCTGCTGACCCAGCTCAGCATCGACGAGTTCTACGCACTCAATCTCGACGCCATGGCGGCCTGGGCCACCCGGGGCCGCACCGATGCGGCTGCCCTCGGCGATGAACTTCGCGCTGTCAGGACGACGGCTCTCGTCGCGCTCGCGGCGGTGCTCACCGGGAAGGTCGATGACGCTCGCACCGCCCACGCCGAAGCCGCGAGGGCGGCTGACGCGCTGCACGACGATCAGCTGGCCGAGGACCCATACCTCCTCGGCCAGATCGCAACGGCAGAGTACTACCTCGACCTGTACCCAGAGGCGAGTACGCACATCGAACGCGCGCTGAGGGTGGCGCGCGCCTTCGGACGAGGCCAGCACGTGCCGCTGCTCTACTGGTCGGGGACGATCCGCGCGGCGCGGGGCGAGCTGGATCAGGCTCTCGATGTACTCGAGACCGCAGTCGATTACGCGCGCATCAGCGACCACAGCCTGGGGATCGCCTGGAACTTGTCGGCGCAGTCGACGATCCTGAGCTGCCGTGGAGATCGTGAGCGGGCACTCGATGCGGCCCGCGAAGCCGCGGAGCGTACGGGTACGTGCGGCGTCACGCTACCCGCCGAGCTGGCCCGGCTGTCACACGCGGCCGTCCTGTTCGACTGCGCCCAGGCCCAGCGCGCGCTCCAGGAACTCGACGCCTGTGCCGGGGGCCGAGGGCCAGCTGGACTGCCGTTGCGCTGGCAACTGCAGGCACGCGAGCTCGCGACACACTGCCTGATCGCGCTCGGACGCACCCGTGAGGCGCAGCGTCTCGCCGCCGACATGACCGCGGTCGCCGACGCATTGAAGCTCCCGACCGCGGTCGGCTTCGCACAGCGCGCCACCGTCGCGTTGGCCCTGTCCGAGCCAGCACGCGCGGAGCGGCATGCCTTCGCGGCGCTCGACGCTTTCGCTGCCGCGGGGGCCGTGATCGAAGCGGAGAAGACGCGAGTCGTTCTCGGGCGAGCCCTCGCGGCGTCCGGACGGGCGGATCGAGCAATCGAGGAGCTGACCCTGGCCGCGACCCGGTTCGAGGAATGCTCCGCGCATGGCTTGCGCGCCGAGGCCGACCGCGAGCTCCGCAAACTGGGCCGTCGACGGTCTCGCCGCGCCGCGCCAACCTCGACCGGCGCCAGCAAGCTCGCAAACCTCTCCGCGCGCGAGCGGGAAGTCGCGATGCTCGTCGCGCGGGGCAAGTCCAACCCGCAGATCGCGGCCGAACTGTTCCTGAGCGGCAAGACCATCGAAAGCCATGTCCGCAATGCGTTCCACAAGCTACAGGTGACGTCGCGGCTCGAACTGGCGCGGCTCGTGGACCGCGCGCGCGAACGGGAAGCCTGACCGCTCACAACGACCGACCCGGCCCAGCGATGGACGTGAGTTTCAGGGGGCAGGATCAGGGTGTCGCCGGATGATGCTCGCGGGTCCATTCCCGCACGATGACGAGGTGCCTGCTTTCGTCATCCACCACCGGCATGAGCCCGCTGAGTGCGGCGCGGTCTTCGCGTCGTTCCAGGGCTTTGTCAGCCCGTTGCGGCAGCGCCAGGCGGCGGCTTCCTGCTTCTACGGCGGTCATGACATCTGGTGGCTTGTCGAGGCGGACACCGCGGCTCACGCGTTCGAGCTCGTACCGGCGTACGTCGCGAAACGGGCGGCCGTGACGCAGGTCGAGCGCCTCGTCATTCCCTGAGCACCCCCATCAGCTGAGCCACAGGCAACCCACTCACCTCGCTCGAAAGGAGCGCCCGAGATGCCAGACATCCTCCGTGACCAATCGACGCTGAGCTCCCTCCAGCGCGGGACAGCGGCACTGCCCGACATGGCCGGAGACGCGCTGCGGCACCGGATCGCTGCGCTCGCCCGACGTCACGTCGGCAGCGAGTCCGCGAGCTCCGTTACCCGCGGCGTTCTCGCCATCGCGACCGGCGTGACGGCCATCGTGTGGCCTGAGATCTCACTCGGGGCGATGCTCGTCGTCTTCGGCGCCTACGCCATCGCCGACGCGCTCCTTGCTTTTGCGACCGCCATCGCGGACGCCAAGCACCGGTGGCAGTTGCTTGCCCAGGCTGGCGTGGACGTCGCCGTCGTCGTTACCGCACTTGTCTATCCCGACGTCACCCGCAGCGCCGTGCTGACGCTCCTCGCCGTGTGGGTGGTCGTCATGGGCGCAATGCGTCTCCGCGACGCGATCAGCTTCGGCGATGGCATACACGTCAACGGCCTGCTCGCCGCGCTTGCCTTGCTCGCGATCATTGCGGGTGCAGGCGCCATCGTCGCACCGAACAACAACCTCGAGGTGGTGATGATCAACGTCTGGATCTTCACAATCCTCCGCGGCGTGACGCTCATCGCCTCGAAACGCCCGGCGGCGGCGAAGCCATGACGCGCGACGTTCCCTGGTTCCGGTTCTTCGCCGGCTTCCTCATCCTGTGGTCAGCGCTCTACGGCCTCGGCCGGATCGGCACGGCCAGTATCGACCACGGCGTCATCGCCGCCGCCGTCGTTATCGCCCTGGCCGTGGTCGTCGAGTCCCGCGTCCTCAAGACCCCGCGCGCGGACATTCCGGCCCGGCTCGGCCTCAGCCGGCCTGGCTCCCGGGCGATGGTCGCCGCGCTGATCGTGTCCCTGATCGTGGTGGCAACCCTGCCGGCGTACGCATACATCGCCGGCGAGCATCTCGAGCTCCGGGCCGGCTGGCCCTGGCTCGCGGTGAACCTGCTCGCCTACCACGGGGTCGCAGAGGAGCTGTGCTGGCGTGGCTACGCGTTCGCGCACCTGCGGAGCGGCCGCCGGTTCGGCGCCGCGGTCGTCGCCACGATGCCGCTGATCGCGCTCACGCACGTGACGATCGCCATCGAGGGCGGGATAGGCGTCGGCGTTGCCGCGGTCACGGTCGCCGCCGTGACGTGCATCCCGCTCGCTCATCTCTACGAACTCGGACGGCAGACGATCTGGGCCTGCGCGCTCGTGCACGCCGCGATCGATGCCTTCAAGCTCATCGACGACCCAGCCCGGTACGCCGGCCTGTCTGTCGCGATCGCCGGCGCGGCACTCGTGTGCCCGTTCGCTGCCCTCGCGTGGAAGCGGCGCCCGCGGACGGTCTCAGCGCAGATGAGTTCTGCTCCCCGACGGCACGCGCCCGGACGGAGTGTGCCCGGCATCACCAGAAAGGAACAGCTATGACCGCCACGACCCGACCCCTTCCTCCCCTGGCGCCACCGGCGATCGCCAGCACGGGCACCAGCGGGCAACTTGCCGCGCACCCTCGAATGGCCGGACAGCATCAACCCGACACCGAGATCCACGGCACCTGTTCCGATCGCTTTGCCCGCGTGCGCGATGCGTTCATCGACCTCTTGACGAACGGCCAGGACGTCGGCGCATCGGTGGCCGTGCTGCTCGATGGCGAACCTGTCATCGACCTGTGGGGCGGCTACTTCGACGACACCTACACGCGCCCGTGGTCACGCCACACGATCACGAACGGATTCTCCTCGACCAAGACGATGACCGCGCTGTGCGCGCTAATCCTCGCGGACCGCGGTGAGCTCGACCTCGACGCGCCGGTGGCCGAATACTGGCCGGAGTTCGCCGCGGCAGGCAAGGCCGCGGTGGCGGTACGACACCTGCTGGGTCACACCTCCGGCCTCGCCGGGTGGACCGAGCAGATGACCCTCGATGACATCTGCGACCTGGAACGGTCAACTCAGCTGCTCGCGCAGCAGGAACCGTGGTGGGAACCGGGCACTGCTGCGGGCTACCACGGCTTCACCCAGGGTCACCTTGTCGGCGAGGTCGTGCGCCGCGTGAGCGGCAAGCCGCTCGGGACCTTCCTCACCGAGGACATCATGACGCCGCTCGGCGTTCCGGGCGACTACTACATCGGCACCCCGGAAGAGGCCGACCCGCAGGTGTCGCTGCTTATCCCCGGATTCCCGGTCCACCCCCGCGGCAACCGCTTCTTCGCACGCGCGATGCTCAACCCGCCCGCGACGCCCCGCGACACATGGGCCATCCCGTGGCGTCGCGCCGGCATGGGCGCGCTCAATGGGCACGGCAACGCCCGCGGCATCGCGACGGCGCAATCGATACTGGCAAGCGGCGGTGCCGGCGGCAAGCAACTGCTGAGCGCGGCCGGCCGGAAGCGGGTGCTCGAGCAGCAGGCGGCCGGTGTCGACATCGTCCTCGAGCTCCCGCTGCGCTGGGGCATGGGGTACTGCCTGAACGGTGAGATCGTCCCCGCATCGGGTGGTACCCACGTCGCCTGGTGGGCCGGCAACGGCGGGTCAATGTCGTTCGCCGATCTCGACCGACGCTTCAGCTTCGGCTACGTCCCCAACCGATGGATCACCGGGGCGCACGAGATGGATCGCAGCCTCCGCTTGCTCAATGAGCTCTACCTCGCTCTATGACGCGGCGGGAACGGCGCCGCCCCGGCGGCCCCTGACCGCCGGGGCGGCGAGGGCACAGACCTGGGTATCACCGCCCGTCAGCACAGCTTCTGGGCGCTGACCTTAGAGCAGGAGGACCACGTGAACGCCCACCCGACGACACCCGCTCGTCCTGACGGTGACCGGGTTGCCCGGCGCCAGGACGACGGAGGGCCGCCCGCAGCGGGGCCGGAGGCGGGGGCGCGTCCGGTGACGATGTTCCGCTGGGGCATCTACGTGAGCGCGGGCGTGATGACGGTTCTGGCCGCGGCGGCCGCCGTGTACACGACCAGGGCGGTGCTGGTCCGGGTGCTGATCGCGCTGTTCATCGCGGTCAGCCTGGACCCTGCGGTCCGCATGCTGACCCGCCGGGGCATGCGGCGCGGGCTGGCCGTGCTGGTGATCTTCCTGCTCGCGGCCGGGCTGACCACGGTTTTCCTGTACTCGGTCATCCCGGCGATGGTCCACCAGTTCCAGGCGCTGGTGCACGACTTTCCCGGCTACGTGGCGAACCTGCAGGGACGTTCGGCCCGCTTCCGCGAGCTGACCGACCGGTTCCACCTGACCGGCAAGGTCCAGGACCTGCTGGCCAGCCTCCCCGGCCGGC
>Ga0207664_10002425_pt1 | contig 12335 bp, 10 predicted proteins | sample LARL83metaG_FD_184349 | JGI IMG/M metagenome (GOLD analysis project Ga0207664, IMG submission 184349) | Corn, switchgrass and miscanthus rhizosphere microbial communities from Kellogg Biological Station, Michigan, USA - LAR L8-3 metaG... | ecosystem: Host-associated > Plants > Roots >...
TGGGGTCCAAGGCGTCCTTGATCGTCTCGCAGAAGCGCCGGTAGGCGTGGTCGCCGAAGGAGTACTGCTCGGCGGCGAGGTCCATGAAGTCCAGGTGGGCGCGGTACTCGCCGTAGCCGAGCTTGGCCGCCTCCACCACCAGCCGGCGGCTGACGTCGTAGGCGGCCCGGCATTGGGCCTCGTCCTTGGTGTCGAAGATGACCATGGTGATGTGGATGAAGCTGCGGGCGTTGACGGGCAGCAGGCCGGCGATGTAATCGAGGCCCGCGCCCTCGACCATCCCGCGCAACAGGTCGCGCAGCGCCAGCGCGTCGGGGCCGGTGAGCGGCGCCACCGGCGAGAAGCCGATGTGGCCGCCCTCCTCTCCCCCGTACCAGGCGGTCATGTTGTTCCAGTCGAGGTTGGGGATGCCGCCCTGGATCTTCTCGGCGGGGTTCTCGATGCCCGGGATCTCGTCGGCCGCGTACTTGGTGCCCCACACCTCGGCGCCGGGAATCGCGGACTCGAAGGCGCGCTTGATCTTGGCGAACTTCACGTCGGCCACCGCCTCGTCCTCATACAGGGCAAACCGCATGAGCCAGCGGCCGATGTCCAGCTGCCGGGCCATCCCGTCCAGCACGTCATCGGGAATCGGGCCCTCGCCGGTCCAGAAGTCCGCGCGCTTGGCCACCACGGCGCCGTACAGGACCGTGTTCATGACCTGCGGGACCATACGGATCGTCCCGTCGAGCATGAGCCGCCGCAGCGTCTCGAACATGGGCGCGAGGTCGTCGTCTGACCACACGCGCAGCCACAGCGGCATGTAGACCTCGGGCGTCGGCATCAGCCACACGCCCATCTTGGTCACGATCCCGAAGTTGGACTGCATGAAGAGCTGGTCGGGCGTCGGCCCCAGGCCCCGCTTGTAGAGGTGCCAGGAGCGGTTGCCGGGCATCGCGCCCATCCCGGTCCGCATCACCGTGCCGTCGGCCAGCACCACCTCCATCCCGCACTGCATCCCCATGTCGACCCCGTTCGGCGCGTAGGTGACGCCGTGGTCCAGCGTATTGCCGACCACGCTCCCCCACCCCAGATCGGCGATCGACAGCATCAGGGGGTACCCGGCGGCCTGCACGGCCTCGTGGAGGTCGAACCAGCGCACGCCGGGCTCGACCACGGCGTAGGCGAGGTCGGGATCGATCTCCAGCACGCGGTTCATCTGGCGCAGCGACACGATCACCGAGTCCTTGACCCGCGGGGCGGGCCCGCCGTAGCCGTTGTTGCGGCCCTGCCCGTGCGTCCACAACGGGACCCGGTGGCGGTTGGCGATCTGGACGATCTCCTGGATCTCCTCGACGGTCGTCGGCGAGAGCACCGCCGACGCGGTGTTGTCCTCCCAGGTCGCGAACTGGAACGGGTCGCGGAAGCCGCGCAGGCCCTCCGCGTCGGTGATCACCCGCTCCGCGCCGAGGACGCCGACGAACTCGCCCAGCGCCGCCTCGAGCGCCTGGCGCGAGACTCCAGAGCCGATCACGGTCGCCACGCCGCCAACCGTATCCCCCTGTCCACGTGCGGCGAAAGGCCATGCGCGCTCATCGACAAGACACCCTGCGCGCTCTCACTGGACTCACCAGGACCCCGGCGGTAGCTTGGCCCTCGGCCCGGCAACGAGGAATAGGAGAGCCGGTGGGCGAGATCGAGGTGATGGTCACGTACTGGACCGTGAGCGGTCCGGTCGTGGTCCATTTCGGACGGGAATGGAGCACGTTCAGCTGGGAGGACCGCTGCGCGCACGCCCAGCGGGTCGGCTTCACGGGCCTGGGCCTGTGGCACGCGGACGTCGAGCACCAGCTCGAGAGCACCACGCTGCAGGAGATGGCCCAGGTCTTCCGCGACCACGGGCTGAAGTACCTGGAGGTCGAGTTCCTGGCCGACTTCTTCGCGCCGCAGGGCAGCGAGGCGCGCCGGGCGTCCGACGTGCAGCGCCGCAAGCTGTTCGAGACCGCCGCCGCCTTCGACGCGCACCACATCAAGGTCGGCAACATCCCCGAGACCGTGTGCGAGTTGGACCAGGTGATCGAGGAGTACGCCGCGCTGTGCGATGACGCCGCCAACCACACCGACGCCAAGGTCGCCTACGAGATCATCCCCTTCGACCCCAACGTCGGCACCTTGGAGGCGGGCCTGCGCCTGGTCACCGAAGCCGACCGCCCCAACGGGGGTCTGGCCATCGACACCTGGCACATGGGCAAGCTGCAGATCGACCCCGCTCGCCTGGCCGAGATTCCCGCCCGGCACATCGCCTGGGTGGAGCTCTCCGACGGGCGGCAGGAGTACATGGAGGACAAGCTCGACGAGGTCATCAACCACCGCGAGCTCCCAGGTGAGGGCGAGTTCGACATCCCCGGGTACATCGGCGCGCTGCACCGGGCCGGCTACCCCGGTCCGTGGGGCGCCGAGATCCTGTCCGAGAAGCTTCGCAACCTGCCCATCGAGCAGGAATTCGACCGTGCCTATGAGACGACGCTGGCGCAGGTTCGCGCCGGCGTCGAGTGAGAGGAGACCGAGGATGAGCACCGCCGAGCTGAGCGACGAGCGCCTGATCTGGATGTTCACCCAGATGCTGCGCATCCGGGAGTTCGAGGAGCGCGTGAAGCGCACGTTCGAGGATCACCCCGGCGTGATCCGCGGCCACACCCACCTGGCCGACGGCGCCGAAGCGTCGATCGTGGGATCACTGGCGACGCTCAAAGACGGCGACCAACTCCTGACCACCTACCGCTGCCACGGGTACCCGATCACGCTGGGCACCGACACCAAGGCGATGATGGCCGAGATCTACGGCCGCAAGGACGGCCTCTGCGGCGGCTACGGCGGCTCCATGCACCTGTGCGATCCCGGACGGGGCTTCCTCGGCACGAGCGGCATCGTCGGCCAGGGCATCCCCCACGCCACCGGTGCGGCGTTCGCCGCCCAGCTCCGCAAGGAAGGCCAGGTGGTCCTGTGCTTCTTCGGCGACGGCGCCTCCAAGCAGGGCGCGTTCCACGAGTCGCTCAACCTCGCCTCGCTGTGGAAGCTCCCGGTCGTCTACATCATGGAGAACAACGGCTACAACGTGGCCACGCACTCCGAGCAGGAGGACGCCAACGCCGCCAATGGCGAGCCGCTCAGCGTCAAGGCCAAGGCCTACAGCATGCCCGGCGTGACCGTGGACGGCACCGACCCGCTGGAGGTCTATGAGACGGTCAGCACGGCGGTGCAGCGCGCCCGCGGCGGCCAGGGCCCCACCCTGATCGAGTCCAAGGTCTACCGGCTGTCGGCGCACGGCAACCTGATCGCGCCCCCCGGAGTGCCGCTGCACTACCCCGAGCACGAGGCGATCACGGTATTCGGCAACCGCGAGGAGTACGAGGCGGCCCTGCGCGGCGATCCCGTGCCCCGGTTCCGCATGCGGCTGGTCGAACAGGGCACGCTCGACGCCGACCGTGCCGACGCGATCGCCAAGGAGGTCACGGAGGAGATGGACGCGGCCGTCCAGTTCGGGCTCGACAGCCCCTTCCCCGAGCCCGAAGCGGCCACCAACTTCGTCTACGCCTAACCGGCGCCCAGGAGACACGCAATGGCACGAGAGATTCCCTACATCGCAGCGGTCAACGAGGCGATCGCGCAGGAGATGACCCGCGACGACACCGTGGTGTTCTACGGGCAGGACGTGGCCCCGTCCGACGAGGACCCGCTGGTCAAGTCATTCGGGCGCGATCGCGTCCGGGTCAGCCCGATCTCCGAGACAGCCGAGATCGGCATGGCGGTGGGGCTGGCCCTGGCCGGCTACCGGCCGATCGTGGAGCTGCTCATGGCCGAGTTCATGCTGGTGGCCATGAACCAGGTGACCAACGAGGCGCCGCGCCTGCGCTACATGAGCGGCGGCCAGGTGAAGGTGCCGCTCGTCCTCAAGGCCGGCTACGGATTCACGGCCGGGTGGGCGGGCCAGCACACGGGCTCGATCTACACGATGTTCGCGGGCGTGCCGGGGCTGAAGGTGGTGCTGCCCTCGACCCCCGCCGACGCCAAGGGCCTGATGGCCGCCGCGGTGCGCGACGACAACCCCGTCGTCTATCTCATGCACTACCTCCTGGTGCTCGAGCACGGTGACGTCCCCGAGGGCGAGCACCTGGTCCCGATCGGCGAGGCCGCGATCCGCCGGCCCGGCAACGACGTCACCATCGTGGCCACCGGGTGGACGGTGGGCAAGGCCCTGCAGGCGGCTGAGGCGCTGGCGAGCGAGGGCATCGACGCCGAGGTCATCGACCCCCGGTCGCTGCAGCCGCTCGACATGCCCGCGATCCTCACCTCGGTCGAGAAGACCGGGCACCTGGTGCTGGCCGACCAGGCCACGCGTCACGCGTCGGCGGCTTCGATCATCGCCGCCGAGGTCGCCGAACATGGCTTTGGCTACCTGAAGGCGCCGATCAAGCTGGTGACCGCGCTGGACGCCACCATCCCCTACAGCGAGCCGATGGAGGCGTTCGTCCTGCCCGACGAGACCAAGATCGCCGGGGCCGTGCGAGAGGTCCTCGGCACGGCATCCGCCGTGGCCTGACATGGTCGAGCGCGAGACAGCGCTCGACCTCCTGCGGACGATGTGGCGGATCCGCTGCTTCGAGGAGCGCGTGGCCAAGCTGCACCACAGCCTCCAGGTCCATGGGCTGGTCCATCTCAGCATCGGCTCCGAGGGCGTCGCCGCCGGGGTGTGCCGGCAGCTGCGCGACGACGACGCGGTCTACAGCGGCCATCGCGCCCATGGACATGCCCTGGCCAAGGGCGCGCCGATGAACCGGGTGATGGCCGAGCTGATGGGCCGATCGGCGGGGCTGTGCCAGGGGCTGGGCGGCTCGATGCACCTCGTCGACACCGCGCACGGCCTGATGGGCGCCACCGGCGTGGTCGGCGGCAACCTGCCGATGGCCGCCGGTGACGCCCTGGCCAGCCGGCTTCGTGGCGAAGACCGCGTCACCGTCGTGTTCTTCGGCGATGGGGCCGTGCAGGCCGGTCACTTCAACGAGACCGTCAACCTCGCTGCGCTGTGGGAGCTGCCGCTCATCTTCGTGTGCGAGAACAACGGCATGGCGGAGTTCACGCCCCGCTCGGCTCACACCAAGGTCGCCCGGGTCATCGACGTCGTCGCCCCCTACGACTTCGAGCGCCAGCTGGTGGAGGGATCCGACGTCGGCGCGGTGTGGACCGCCTTCGGCGCCTACCTGGACGGGGCGCGGGCCGGGAAGGGGCCGTTCCTGCTCGAGTGCTCCACCCACCGCCGCAGCGGCCACTACGAGGGCGACCAGCAGTCCTACCGCGATGCGCTGGAGGACGCCGAGTGGGCCAAGCTGGATCCGATCGCGCGGCTCGAGGCGGTGGCGATGAAGCGCGGCTGGATCGACGAGCAGGCCGCGCAGCGACTCACGGCCGAGGCCGACGCCGAGGTCGACGAGGCGGTGCGCTTCGGCCGCGACAGCCCCCCGCTCACTGCCGAGCAGGCGGCCCGGCTGGTCTACGCGAGCCCCGAATGAGCGAGACCACCTACGTCAAGGCCATCAACGCCACGCTGGCCCAGGCGATGCGCGACGACGAGCGCGTGATCGTCGTGGGCGAGGACGTCGCCGAGGGCGGCCCCTACCTGGCCACCGAGGGCCTGTCTGAGAAGTTCGGGCGCGAGCGCGTGCGCAACACGCCGATCAGCGAGAGCGCGGTGTGCGGGATCGCCGTCGGCGCCGCCCAGGCCGGCCTGCGCCCGGTGGTGGAGATCATGTTCATCGACTTCATCACCCTCGCGCTCGACCAGCTGGTCAATCAGGCCGCCAAGGCGCATTTCATGTCCGGCGGCCAGCTCTCGGTGCCGATGGTCCTGCGCACGCAGGGCGGCTCGGGCGGGCGCGCCGGGGCCCAGCACTCCCAGAGCCTGGAGGCGTGGCTGACCCACATCCCCGGCCTGAAGGTGGTCATGCCCGCCACCGCCGCCGACGCCGCCGGCCTGCTGCGCTCGGCCATCGCCGATCCCAACCCGGTGGTGTTCGTGGAGAACAAGTCGTTGTACTTCCGGCGCGAGACCGTGCCCGACACGCCCGAGGCGGTCCCGCTGGGACGAGCTCAGATCCGGCGCCGCGGCCGCGACGTGACCATCGTCGCCCTGTCGCGCCTGGTGGGCGAGGCGCTGACCGCCGCCGAGCGGCTGGCCGATGACGGGATCGAGGCCGAGGTCATCGACCCGCGCACGCTGGTCCCGCTGGACCTGGAGACGGTCGCCGATTCAGTGCGGCGCACCGGACGGGCCGTGGTCGCCCATGAGGCGGTGCGCACCGGCGGCTTCGGAGCCGAGCTGGCCGCCGAGCTGCAGGCGAGCGCCTTCGACTATCTCGACGCCCCGGTCCAGCGCGTGGGCGCACCCTTCATGCCGGTGCCGCTCAGCCCGCCGCTGGAGGACGGCTACCGCCCCCAGAGCGACGAGATCTACGCCGCCGCGCGCCACGCGGTGCACTGGGCCGACATCGAGGAACCCGTCCCGGTCAGGGAGACCGGCGTCGGCGGGGCACCGTGACCGGCCGGGTGTCAGGTGGCCGGCTCGGGCTCGGGCTCGGGCTCGGGGGCCGCGCCGGACGAGGGCTCGTCGGTGAGCGTGATGAGATTCGCTCCCGGCACGCGGTCCAGGACGTCGCGGTGCTCCACCACGATCTCGAGGTTGGCCAGGGCCAGCCGCGCGTGCTCGCGGGCCAGGCTCTCGGCGCGCGCGCCCTGGCGCCGCTCGATGGCGTCGATCAGCCCCGTGTGGTGGCGGTAGGCGATGACCAGGATGTCGCGCGAGGCGGGCAGCTCGGCCTGGGCGAAGACCAGCGCGCTCGGCCCGGCGAACGGGAGCGACACGATGCCCTCCAGCGATCGGACGAGCAGCGGGCTGCGGGCCATCTTGAGCATGCGCGCGTGGAAGGCCTCGTTGAGGCGCAGGTAGCGCTCGAAGGACTCGTAGTCGCTGCGGTGCACCAGCGTCCTGATCGTCTCGTTGGTGGCGCGCAGCGCCGCCAGGTCGCGCGCCGCGACGCCGCGCTCGGCGGCGAAGCGCGCCGCGGTGCCCTCCAGCACGCCACGCAGCTCGATGGCGTCGCGCACGTCGCCCTGGGTGAACTCGCGCACGACGTATCCGCCGGCGGGCAGGCCGCGCAGCAGTCCCTCGTGCTCGAGCTCGGCCAGGGCCAGGCGCAGCGGAGTGCGGCTGACGCCGAGCAGCTCGACGAGCGGCAGCTCCGACATTCGTTCACCCGGCGAGAACCGGCCGTTGAAGATCAACTCGCGCAGGCGGAGGACCGCCTTCGTGATTTGGGTTCGGTGAGCTGGCCTGGCCAATTCGATCGCCGTGCCCGGCAGGGCCGGTCAGAACGGGCGGAGTGCCCGGAAGACCGTCTGAGGCGGGGGCAGTGTAATGCGGGAGCGTCGTTGCATGCAAGAAATGGCCGAAACCTGGTCAAAAGCGAAGCATTGCGGCCGGATTACCGCTCTGTTAGTCGGTTCTTGCATGCAGGCGGACGCACAACTAGTATGCGCGCAGCCTCGAGAGGATCTCGGGGCCGGCGAGACACCCTGAGGAGAGGAGAGCCGTGAGGAGTTATCACCTCTTGCCACGGATGCGGATCGGACTCGCATCGGTGGCAGCCGTCGCGCTATTGGCGCTGGCGGGATGTGGCAGTAGTGGCTCGAGCAAATCCGCCAGCGGCGGAGGTGCGACGACGAGCGCAGCAGGAACGTCGAGTGCTCCGGCCGGCAGCACCGGCACGAGCGGCGGCGGCACGGCCAGCGGCGGCGTGTCGTCGTGCGGGCCCAAGCCGGGGCAGAAGGCCACCGGATCGCCGATCAACATCGGCACCATCGACACCCACCAGCCGGGCACGGACTTCACCGACGGCCCGAACATGATCCAGGCGTACTTCAACTGCGTCAACGACAACGGCGGCGTCAACGGCCATCCGCTGAAGCTGTTCGTCGAGCTTGACCAGACGCAGCCCGCCCAGATCACGGCGGCAGCCCACAAGCTCATCCAGTCCGATCACGTCGTCGCCATCGACGGCGTCTTCGACCTGCTTGAGTGCACGCTGGACCAGTCGTACTGGAAGGGGCTGGGCATCTTCGAGATGGATGCCGGAATCGCCCCTGAGTGCTGGTCGACCCCCAACAGCGCCGCGGTCAACATGGGACCGCGCTACAGCTCGGACGGGGCCGTGCAGTACGCGATCGACGTGGCGAAGGCCAAGAAGATCGTGTTCGTGCAGTCCAACGTCCCGGGCACCGGCTACATCGCCGCGGGTCCGTCGGCGCTGGCCAAGGCGTCGAACGTCCCGATCAAGGAGCTCACCGAGAACGTGCCGATCAACGACGCCAACTCGGTCGCGCTCAACCTGGTCAACTCAGCCGGCCCCGACGGGTGGGTCGTGCTGAACTTCACCCCGCCCGAGGCGCTGGTGATCCTGCAGGCCGCGCAGAAGCTCGGCCTCGAGGATCGCGTCAAGGGATGGGGCTGCTCGACGCCGTGCAACACGGACTTCCTGGCCAAGGCGCTGGGACCGAAGTGGAACCGCAAGCTGTTCGTCAACGCCGAGCTGGCCTCCCCCGACGACCACAGCGGCCCGGAGTGGGACCTCTACAAGGGGATCCTCTCCAAGTACGGCTCCAGCGTGGCCGGCGGAATCGGCTCCTTCAGCCAGATGGGCTTCGTCCTGGCGAAGTTCCTGGTGCAGGCGCTGCAGAACGTCCACGGTGCGTACACGATGAAGAGCGTCAACGACGCGATCGTCGGGATCAAGGACTACAAGACGTCAATGATCTGCGAGCCGTGGACGTACGGGAAGGTGGCTCTGCACATCCCGAACAACACCGACTACACGACGACGCCCGATAATGGGAAGATGGTCACGGCCCAGGGCTGCACGCCGATCTCCGCAGCCGACCCGCAGATCGCGCAGTACCGCGCTGCGGCAAAGGCGGCCGGGATCTAGTGACCCAAAGGATGATCTGAGACGACTATGAGATCGGGGCGCTGAACGTGCATCCATTGATCCACCTGGCACTGTCGCTTCCCAGCTGGCAGGACGAGCAGCCATTTCTCGTCACCGGCCTGGCGCTCGGAGGGGTCTACGCCCTCTCCGGCGTGGGGATGATCGTGCTCTTCCGGACCACGGGTGTGCTCAACCTCTCCTTCGGAGCGGTGGGCGCGTTCGGCGCTCTGATCTCATGGCAGCTGATCAACCACTCGGGCATGAACCAGTGGCTGGCGTATCTGGCGTGTGTCCTCTTCGGAGGCGTGATCACGCTGGCCTACGGGATGGTGTTCGGCCGAGCGCTGGCGGGTCGTGACCCTCTGGTCAAGACCACGGCAACGCTCGGCCTGACGCTCATCCTCCTGGGGGCGATGGACCTGCTGTGGACGTCCAACGGCGGCGCATCGCGATCGATCTCGCTGCCCACCGATAACCACGGCTTCATGGTGGGCCAGATCCAGGTGACCACCACCGACGTCATCGCGCTGGCGATCGGCGTCGCGATCACGGTGGCCACGACGCTGTTCCTGCGCTACTCGCGGCTGGGAACCGCGATGCGCGCGATGGCAAATGATCGCGAGATCACGGCCACCCTCGGGGTCCCGGTCCGGCGCGTCGAGGCGTCGGCCTGGTTCGGCTGCGGCATCGTGGCCGGCATCTCCGGGATCCTGCTGGCCGATCTGGTGGCCCTGGACGCCACCACCCTGACCTTCCTGGTGATCTCGTCGCTGGCGGCCGCGCTCATCGCCCGTCTGTCGTCGATCTGGATCACCTTCATCGCGGCCATCATCATCGGCGTGGTCGACGCGGGGGTCACCCCGATCACGTCGCTGACCAACTACCGCGACATGACGCCGTTCGTCCTGGCGGCGATCGCGCTGGGCTTCCTCAACCGCAAGCGCGTGCTGTCGCTCGCGCGGCAGGAGTTCTAGACCATGAGCACCGCTCAACTCGCCACCGAGGCCAAGCCCACGACGCCCTCCGCGCCGCCGCGCGTCGAGCGCGGGTTCTACGTGCGGGCCGCGATCATCGCCGTCGCCGTGGTGGCGGTCATCGTCCTGCTGCCGCAGATTCTCAGCCTCTACTACATCGACGCGATGACCCAGGTGGCGGTCTACTCGATCGTCGCCCTCGGGCTGGGCGTGCTGGTCGGCCGCGTCGGCCTCATCTCACTGGGTCAGGCGGCGGTCCTGGCCATCGGCGCGTGGGTGGCCGCCCGCCTGCTCTTCGCCACGTCGCTGCCCTACGAAGTGGTGCTGCTCGCCGCCGGAGTGATCACCATGCTCCTGGGGACGCTCGTCGGTCTTCCCGCGCTGCGCATGCGCGGTCTGTACCTGGCTCTGATCACCCTGATGCTGGCCGGTGCCATCACCGTCGTCCTGGCCTCGCTCAACTTCCCCAACGGCGGCCACGGCTTCAGCGGCTACAACGGCGCGCTGCTGCACATCCCGCCGATCCGACGGCCCGGCATCGCGCAGACGGACCCCGCCTACTTCCGCTACTCGGTGATCGCCGCGGTGATCATGTTCCTGATCGTGCTCATCCACGTGCGCACCAAGCCGGGGCGTGCCTGGGCCGCGATCCGCCAGTCCGAGCCCGCCGCCTTGGCCGCCGGAATCAACACGACGATGTACAAGCTGTGGGCGTTTGCCCTGGCGTCATTCGTGACCGGAGTCGCCGGCGGCGTCCTGGCCGGGGCGGTCCGCTACCTCTACTCGATCGACTTCCAGACCCAGGACTCGATCACGCTGCTGGCGGTGGTGCTCATGGGCGGCGCCTACAGCATGTGGGGGGCGATCGTCGCCGGCCTGCTCTACCAGCTGCTGCCCGCGATTCTCAACGATCTCGGGATCTCCCCGGACTGGCTGACGATCCTCTTCGGCATCGGCGTGCTCCAGGTGCTCACCACCGCGCCGACCGGCATCGTCGACCAGCTGCCCAAGGACATCGCGAAGCTCATCAGGTTCATCAGCGGCTCCAGCCGGCGCTCGGCGGCCAACCAGGGCTCGGCCTCATGATCGAGGTCTCCGGCATCACCGTCCGCTTCGGCGGCGTCACGTCGCTGGACGGCATGAGCGTCACCTTCGCGGCGGGCACGTGCGGCCTCATCGGCCCCAACGGCGCGGGCAAGACGACGTTCTTCAACGTGCTGTCGGGCTTCGTGCGCCCCGCGTCCGGCTCTGTCCAGGCGTTCGGCGAGGACCTGCTCTCCATGGCCCACTTCCGCCGCGCCCGCTGGGGCGTGCGCCGGACCTTCCAGACCGAGCAGGCCATCGAGAACCTGTCCGTCTACCACAACGTCTCGATGATCCACGAGCACTCCAAGCTGAGCGGCTCCTCACGTCAGGACGACGTCCTCGGCGCCATCGGGCTCGTGGGGCTGGAGTCGGTCGCCTACGCCAAGGTGCGCACCCTGGGCGCGGGCCAGCGACGGCTGGTGGAGGTCGCGCGCGCGATCGTCGGCAAGCCCAAGCTGGTGCTCCTGGACGAGCCGGCCGCCGGCCTCCCGGAGGCCGAGACCGCGCACCTCGGCGAGATCATCCGCGGCATCCCTGAGCACACCGGCGCGATGACGATCCTCGTCGATCACGACATGAGCCTCGTCTCCTCGTGCTGTGAGAACACCGCGGTGCTCGACTTCGGAAAGATGATCGCCTCGGGCCCGACCGCCGAGGTGCTGCGCAACGAGCAGGTCGTCCGGGCCTACCTGGGCGCCGAGGACGTGGCGGCGTGAGCGACGAGACGGCCGCGACCACCGCCCCCACCCGCAGCGGTGAGATCCTCAAGCTGACCGGGCTCACGGTGGCCCGTGGTGGCCGCGACGTCGTCCGCGACGTCACGCTGGAGATCCCGGCCGGCGAGGTGACCGCGCTGCTGGGGCCGAACGGCGCCGGCAAGTCCAGCATGGTGCTGGCCGTCGGCGGCGTGCTGCCGATGAAGGCGGGCTCGATCAAGATCGGTGAGCGCGAGCTGGCCGGGCGGCGACCGGAGAAGATCCGGCACGCCGGACTGGCGATCGTGCCCGAGGGCCGGCGCCTGCTCCCCGGCCTGACGGTGGAGGAGAATCTATCCGTCGCCACCTACTCCCTGAAGGGGAAGACGGCCGCCGAGGGCCGGTCGCACGCGCTGGAACTGTTCCCGGAGCTGCAGAAACGGCTCAACACCCTGACGCGATCGCTGTCGGGCGGCGAGCAGCAGATGGTGGTGCTGGCCCAGGCGCTGGTGTCCAAGCCGCGCTTTGTCATCATCGACGAGCTGTCGCTGGGCCTGGCCCCTGTG
>Ga0207664_10002426_pt1 | contig 12331 bp, 15 predicted proteins | sample LARL83metaG_FD_184349 | JGI IMG/M metagenome (GOLD analysis project Ga0207664, IMG submission 184349) | Corn, switchgrass and miscanthus rhizosphere microbial communities from Kellogg Biological Station, Michigan, USA - LAR L8-3 metaG... | ecosystem: Host-associated > Plants > Roots >...
GCGAGAGGAGTCGTTTATGATGCGAAGGGCCGACTCTCCATTTGGCGACCGACCCTTGTAAGCAGCAATCAGCACGCTGCTGTCCAGAAAAGTGAGGATAGGCAAAGATTAGTTATCTGGACGTGCCACGTCTCTCATCGACTTCTTGCAGGATCTCATCATGAGACAGCAGCTTCCCGCCGCTCTCCTCGTACTGTCGAGCGAGCGATGTCATTCTCTCTCCGGCTTGGAAGATCCAGGTAACGTAGTCATGAATCACAGATTTAAGATCATTCTGTAGTTCATTGTTCAGAGGCTGAGAAATCACATCGTAAAGCGTGAGCACCAGGCAACTCATCATGTGATCTAAACTTCTTTGAACATAGTTGAACTTTGCTGCCTTTAAGTCTTCAAATGCCGCAGCGACGCCCGGCTCCTCTCGATGCTTGTTTAAAACAGCGAGTAATTCATCGAACAGCTTCGCATTGTTGTCAATGGTGTAGTCCATTCGTTGGCCCGGCATCTTTAGTCTACACCCTCGGCTACAAGCTTCTGGGCGAGCTTATCCCAGATTCGGGAATATATACGGCTCACGATACTTGGGCCGCGTCCGCATCGCATTCGCCTCGGTGTCGTGCGGAAAGCTATCGGTCCCCGAATCGAATTCCAGCTTGCGGCCGAGCCGATAGCTTATATTGGCCATGTGCACCAGCGACGCTGAGGTCACGCCTTCCTGTACATCGCCGCGCAGGTCCTGCCAGCGCCGGCTCTTCACCGCATCCAGGAAATTTTGCATGTGCGGACCGGTCTCGCCAGGCTCCGCCTTTCCCGATGGGCCGGGCTCGCGTTTCGGGCCGAGAAATATCTGGTACCCAAGGTGGTCGACCGATAGATAGCCCTGCTCGCCAAAAAAGATGTTGCCGACGAAATTCGAGCCGCCCGGTTCGATGGTGGCCTCGCCGCCGCTTGGAAAACCACGAACCTCGAAGACTAACTCCGCGTCGCCGTAGTCGAAGGTGGCGATTTGGGTGTTGGGCGTCTCCTGATCGTCATCGTAGACAAACTTGCCGCCCGTGGAAACGACGCGCTTAGGCAGCGTCCGATTCAGACCCCAGCGCGCAATGTCCATCTCATGAATGCCTTGATTGCCGATGTCGCCGTTGCCCGTGTCCCAGAACCAGTGCCAGTTGTAGTGAAACCGGTTCTTGGTGTAAGGACGCATCGGCGCAGGCCCCAGGAAAATATCCCAGTTCAGTCCGGCCGGCACGGGTTCGGGCGGCGTCTTGCCAATGGATGGACGTCGCTTGAAGCAGAGACCGCGCGCCATGTAGACTTTCCCGATCGCTCCACCACGCACCAGCTCGATGGCCTTCCGCTTGTGCGTCACGCTGCGGCCCTGCATGCCGATCTGCACGATGCGGTTGTGCTTGCGCGCCGCCTTCACCATCTGCTGACCTTCGAAGATGTTGTAGCAGGCCGGTTTCTCGCAATAGACATCCTTGCCGGCCTCGATGGCCCACACCGTCGCCAGCGCATGCCAGTGATTGGGCGTGGCGATCGACACCGCGTCGATATCTTTGTCCTCATAGAGCTTCCGAAGGTCCTGATAAGCTTTCGGGCGCTTTTGAGTCTGCCGGTACACAATCTGCGAAATACGTTCCATCTGCGCGGTGTCGACGTCACATAGCGCAGCAATGCGGGCCGAAGGCAGTTTCAAATATTCTTTTACGTGATCGGTCCCGCGGGAGCCGACGCCGACGATCGCCATATTGACGGTCTCATTTGCCGCATAGGCCTGAAGAGCAGCCGCGCCGCCGAGAAGGAAGGTTCTACGTTCCATGGCGCCCATTCTAGCGCGACCTCTCCTTCGCTGCCGCGAAAAAACTACAGGATGTAACGTTACCACGCCCATGTCTTTTCTTCTTCTTGCGATGGCAGCCGACCTGCTCCACGCGTCAGGAGGCCCTATGGAACAACAATTTTCCAGGTTTCAAGAACAGATCGCGTTATTTCTCGGCGCGGGAACATTGCTGGGACTGGCTTTCGGGAGACGCCGGCCCATTTGGGGAGGGATCATGCTGTTCGGGGTGGGAAGCCTTCTCCTACGGTCCGGGGTCGGCTGGTTGCGCTCATCGAAATCGGACGAAAAACGCCCCAGGGCATCGGCCCCCTCGTTCGACATTGTGACCGAGACCTCCGAGGAATCGTTCCCGGCCAGCGATCCGCCGGCCTTTGCGTTAGGCGTCCGATAGCGGCCAGCCAGCCGCGCGCGTATCATGAAAGCATGCGGTATGCAATACTTTCCCTCGTCCTGACACTCCCCCTGCTGTGCGCGGACATGACGAAACTCACCATCCAGGTAAAGAGCAAGTCGGGCAAGCCGGTGGATCACGCCAGCGTCATCGTGAAGTTCGTCAAGGGACATTCTGTGGTCAAGCTGGGTCGGAAGATCCGGACCGAGTGGGAGCTGCAGACTAATGAGGACGGAATCGCCAAGATTCCACCCATCCCGCAGGGCACGATCCTGGTGCAAATCATCGCGAAGAATTACCAGACCTTCGGGCAAAACTTCGACGTGGATGACGAGCAGAAGACGCTCGACATCACGTTAAACCCGCCACAGGAGCAGTATTCAGTTCATAAGTGAGATGAAACCACCGCGATGGCGTCGATCTCGACGCTGACGTCCCGCGGAAGCCGCGCAGCCTGCACAGTAGAGCGTGCCGGCGGATTCGACGTGAAGAACCGGCCGTACACCTCGTTCATCTTCTGAAAATCGCCCATGTCCTTCAGAAATACGGTGGTCTTCACCACCGATTCGAGTGACGCACCGGAAGCCTCCAGCACCGCCTTCAAGTTCAGGATCACGCGCTCGGTTTGCGCCGCGATATCGCCTTCGATCAGTTGATTGGTAGCCGGGTCGGTCGGGATCTGCCCGCTCAGATAAGCCACGCCATTCAATACCACCGCCTGCGAATAAGGACCAATCGCCTTAGGCGCCTTCTCAGTTGAAACTGTCTTCTTCATATTTGTAGAGTTCCCACCAGTTCCTTCACGTTTTCTAGTTTCTCTTTTTTCAAGTACTCATCCAGCTCGCGCGCGATACGGCAGGGCGCCCCCGGATCCCAAAAGTTTACGGTACCAACTTCAACGGCCGACGCTCCAGCCACCAGAAACTCCGCCGCATCCTCACCCGTCCGAATGCCACCCAAGCCAACCACCGGAATTCGGACCGCTTTGGCGGCCTCGTAGACCAGGCGCAGCGCGATGGGTTTGATGGCGGGGCCGGAGAGTCCTCCGAAACCTGCGCCGATGCGTGGCCGACGCGAATGAGCATCGATGGCCAGCGAGACGAACGTGTTCACCAGGCTGATGGCGTCGGCTCCGGCCTGTTCGGCCGCCTGAGCCAGCGGCTCGATGCGAGCGACGTTGGGCGACAACTTCACGATCAAGGGACGGTGCGCCAGCGGCCGCACCAGCTTCACCACCTCGCTCAACAGTCCGGGGTCGCTCGAAAAATAAATGCCGCCATGCTGTGTGTTCGGGCAGGAGACGTTCAGCTCGTACCCGGCAATGCCCTCGGCGTCTTCGAGAATGCGGATCACTTCGGCGTAATCGTCGGGCGTATATCCGAACACATTGGCGAAGATCGCCGTCTTCAGGCCTCGCAAAGCGGGCAGCTTCTCGTGAACGAAGGCTCTCGCGCCGATATTTTGGAGACCGATGGAATTGATCATTCCGCCTTCGGTCTCAAACAAACGCGGGGGTGGATTGCCGCGAATGGGTTCGCGCGATAGCCCCTTGACTACGATCCCGCCGATCGCGTTCAGATCCGCGACTTTCTCAAATTCGAGGCCGTATCCATAGGTTCCCGAGGCGGCGATCACCGGATTCTGCAGCTCCACGCCGCAGAGCGTGATCCGAAGGCGGCTCATTCCGTCCAAGAATAACATTGGCGGCCCTAAGGTACGGCTCTCAGGTGTTTCCCTTATGAAGGGCACGGTAGAATTTCCGATCTACGGTTATGCCCAAGGGGTCGAAAAACGACCGAATGGTGGCACGTCCGGGGCCTTTGCGTTCCCTAGCGTCCAAGTTCTCGATCTTCACCGCCGTCCTGCTGTTCTGGGTGGTGGCGACGTTCCTGGCCTACGATCTTCGCCAGGAGACCTTCGACGCCGGCAAGGGGCTGCTGCTGTTCGTGATTGTGCTGCTGGTTTCAGCGGCCATCGCGCGTTTCACGATTCGCATTCTGGCGCGCCCCCTAGGATCGCTCGAGGCCGGCATCATGTCGATTCGCAACGGCAGTCTGGAACCCATTGCAGTCAGCAAGACCGGTGATGAAATCGAGTTCCTGGGCGAAAGCTTGAACGGGATGATCCAGGCGCTGGCCAACTCGCAGAAGGAGCTGCGCGAGCAGCAAGGACTACTCGAACGACGCATCAAGGAGCGTACCGAGCAGTTGGAGGAAGCCATGCGCGGTGCTCAGGCGGCCAATCAGGCCAAAAGCGATTTTCTGGCGAATGTGTCGCATGAGCTGAGAACGCCCATGAACGGCGTCATCGGGATGTTGGACCTGGTGCTGGAAAGCGACCTGGCGCCAGAGCAAACGGAGCAATTGCAGACCGCTCAAAACTGCGCTTATTCTTTGCTCACGTTACTCAACGACCTGCTGGATCTCTCCAAGATCGAGGCCGGCAAGATGACGCTGGAGAAAATTCCATTCGACATACGGGTCGTGGTGGACGAATGCATCAAGGCGCATCAGCCGCGCGCGATCCAGAATCGAACTGTACTCCGCCCCGAAATTTCCCCCGACGTGCCCCAGCAGATTGTCGGCGATCCGCTGCGAATTCGTCAGATTCTCTCGAACCTGATCAGCAACGCGGTGAAGTTCACCCAGGCTGGCTCAGTAGATGTGCAGCTGGATACCGAGTTTTCAAGTAAGGGAGAATTCTGGCTTGAATTTACAGTCGCCGATACCGGAACCGGGATTCCAGCCGACAGGCTGGCTTTGATCTTCGACAAATTCACCCAGGCGGACGGCAGCGTCAGCCGTAAATATGGAGGCACGGGCTTAGGGCTCGCCATTACGCGGAAATTAGTCGAGATCCATGGCGGGGAAATTGAAGTTGAGAGTGAAATCGGACGAGGTACTACGTTTATGGTAAAGCTCAAGTGTGAAATTGCGATCGATGAGGCAGGCAGCGCAAAATTCATAGAACGGCTTCCGGCCGATGCGGCGGACACGGCCTTAAGTATGTTCCGCATCCTCGTGGTGGAAGATAACCAGGTGAATCAGAAGGTGGTTACTACGGTCCTTCGCAAACGAGGTTACACGATCGAACTGGCCAACGACGGCACCGAAGCCTTGGCCAAGCTCGAAAACAGCGCCGTTTTCGATCTCATCCTGATGGATGTGCAGATGCCGGTGCTGGACGGGTTAGAGGCGACGCGTCTGATCCGGAAAGATGCGCGCTGGAAAGGGCTGCCCATCGTGGCCATGACCGCGCACGCCATGAGCGGCGACATGGAGCGCTGCCTGGAGGCAGGCATGAACGGCTACATTTCGAAACCCGTGCATCCTTCGCAGCTATTGGAGACAGTGGACGGTTATCTGCATCGGTCGCTCGTGCATTAATGTGTGTAGGGCGGTCCCCCCGGACCGCGGCCGACGCCCTCGTCGGCATTTGTAAAGGCCGAAGGCGTTCGCCCCACCGGTTCGCAGCTTGATGTAGGGCGGTCCCCCCGGACCGCGGCCGACGCCCTCGTCGGCATTGTTTGTAAAATGCCGGACCGTCGGTCCGGCGCGGACGAAGGCGTCCGCCCACTTGTTCATGGCGCGGCCGCGGTCTTCTTCGCGCTCTGCTTCACCAACGCCCACACATCTTCCAGATCCTCCCACCGGGTGGCGATGTTTCCGATGGCCAGCCGTAACACGAAGCGCCCGTTCAACACCGTGTGCGACAGGAAGGCTTTTCCGGAGGCGTTGATGCTCTCGAGCAGCGCCCGATTGTCGTCGTCCGAGCCCCGATAGCGGAAGCAGACCAAGGAGAAAGGCGTCGGCGCGGCGATCTCGAAATCCGGATGGGCCCGGATCAGGCTCGCCAGCTTCTGCGCGTATTCGATGTGCGAGCGGATGATCGCGCAGGTTCCCTCGCGCCCATAGTGGCGCATGACGAACCACAGTTTCAGAGCGCGAAAGCGGCGGCCCAGTTGGACGCCGTACTCCATGTAGTTGACGGCTCGGGGATTCTCTGCCGTCTTCACGTACTCCGGCACCAGCGAGAACGCACGGCGCATGATTTCGGGCTCGCGGGTGTAAAGCGCGCTGAGATCCATCGGCGTGAATAGCCATTTGTGCGGATTCACCACCAGCGAATGCGCCCGCTCCGCCCCGGCGAGAATACTGCTGAGTTCGGGCAGTATCGCCGCTGCGCCTCCATAAGCTGCGTCCACATGCAGCCATGCGCCGAACGCTTCGGCCACGTCCGCGATGGCTGGTACCGGGTCGATACTGGAGGTCGAAGTGGTCCCCACTGTCGGCACCACGCAAAACGGCTTCTTGCCGGCCCGCCGGTCCGCATCCATGGCCTCGCGCAGCAAATCCACCCGCATCCGAAATGCTTCGTCGCAGGGGATCTGGCGGATGTTGTCTTGCCCGAGTCCGAGCGTCATCCCGGCCTTCTCCACCGAAAAGTTGGCATGCTCGGAAATGTACATCACCAGCCGGCCCGAATTGCCCTTCCTGCGCGACTCCGGCTCGGCCATCTCTCGCGCCGCGGCAATCGCGTGCATAGTGGCTACTGACGCCGTATCGTGGATGATGCCGAAAAATTCTTCCGGCAGGCCCAACCATTGCCGCAGCCAGCCCAGCGTGACCTGCTCCAGCTCCGTGGCAGCCGGGCCGCTCTTCCACACCATGCCATTTCCGTTCAAGGCGGCGGTCAGCATCTCGCCCAGGATGCCCGGATGAGAGCCGGAATTCGCGAAATAAGCGAAGAAGCGTGGGTGATTCCAGTGCGTAGTACCGGGCACGATGGACTGCTCGAAATCTTCGAGGATTACGTCCATGGATTCGCCCCGCTCCGGCGCCTCTGCCGGCAGGCGGTCCACCAGAGCGCCCGGTTGCGTGTCCGGCAATACCGGGTACTCGCGGATGTTCTCCAGATAGTCGGCTATCCAGTCGACGGTGTCGTGTCCGTGGCGTCGAAATTCTTCGGTAGTCACTTGGGTTGAGTCGCTCCCGCGCTCTTCGTATTGTGCAATATTAGCCGACTCGTCAGCGGCCGCACTCGCGCAGGACTTCCGGCAGCCAGCCCTGGAACCATTCGCGAAATTCTGCCAGCTTCCGTTCACCGTCCTCACCCAGTGGCACTGCCGGCGCTCCTACTTTCAACTTGCGTTGCCTGGCTGCTTCCTTGATTGCAACCGTCATGGGAAGAACCGCCACCCAATGGGCGAGCTCGTTCACGCACCTGGCCAGCCGAGCGACGCTGTCTTCGGCGCCGGCACAAATCGCCGCATCCAACGCCACCAGCAGCTCGGGCACAGCCGAGGCAGTTCCGAAGATGGCGCCATTTGCTCCCAGGCGGCGGGCCTCGACGTAGAGCCGCTCCTGGCCGCAGAACAGGGTGAAGGGAGTGCGTGCAGCCTGTTCGCTGAGCGCGCGGAAGTAATCCAGGTTTCCGCTCGAATCCTTGATACCGGCGAACTTACCGCTCGCCAAGAGCTCGGTGGCAGTGGAACTCGCAATATCGCTGGTGCAGAAAGGGATGTTGTAGAGATAGATTGGCAGCGCGTCCCCGATGGCCGCTGCGAAAGCAAGATAAAAGCTACGGATCGCGCCCTGGTCCTGTGGGAAGTAATAGGGGGGCATCAGCAGGACCCCGGCCACGCCCGCGTTGGCCGCCTCCCGCGCCAATTCGATCGCGCCGTCGAGGGTAGAATGCGAGACGTTCACCAGCAGCGGAAGACGGCTGCGCTTGGCCGCAAAGTTCACCATGTGGCGGCGATCATCCAGCGCAAAATGCACGAACTCACCCGTGGAACCGAGCAGCGTTATGCCTTGCAGGCCGCTCTGGCACAAAAAGTCGATCATCTCCAGAGTTGCGCCCAGGTCGATAGAGTACTCGTCAGCGCGGCGGGGCGTCAGAGCCGCGACCAGCATACCTGTGAGCCGGGCACTTGCAGGGTGAGACATGGAGGGCAAATTGAATCATAGCCTGCGCTTGGCCCAGGGCGGAATGAGAGAACGGTTCTGGCGGGTTCTAGTTGGCCAGCTTCGAGATGCGGTTGACGGTGCGGATCACCAGACGCCGGGGATCGAGCATGTGCTGCGGCTTGAAATGGCGCGACGACCATCGGCAGCCCGGCTCAAATTCGACGCCCAGAAAGTAGCCGATTTCGCGATAGACGCAGTACCGCACTTTCCCAAGAAGCTCACCTTTGGGATAGCTGATAAGAATGTCAGTCTGCAAGGGAACTGGCTGGTCGAATTGAAGGCAGGCGCCGGTTAGAGAGATGTCTTCCAAGTTGGCCAAGGTGCGCCGCAGACGTCCGGTTTTGTCCTTCCACTGGACATCCACCATGTCCGCACATAGCATCCTGGGTTCTATCCGCCTGTCCAACATATACTTTCTTATCGGCGAGCCAAAGGCTAAGGATTACGAGGCGCCTGGCCATAAAACGCCCTACAAAACAGTAAGGGCTAAGCACCACCCACTTGGTACTGCCAGAGTACCATTTCGACAGCAAGTTATACTGGATTCGCACCCATGGCACGGCAGGCAGTGGTAATCCTTTTCACCGTGTTGGCCTTCGGAATTCTAGTGCCCTGGTACAAAGGTTTTACGTTTCTCGATCCCCGCATCCTATTGGCATATGCCCTTCTAGCCCTCCTTTTCGTAGCACCCGCGAGCGCCGAATCGGCCGCGGCCCACGCCCAGTCGACGTCCGGCGTTTTGAGCCGGGTCGTTTTGGTGGTAGCTTACGGCTGGGGCGTGGCGATGTTGATCCTGCTCACCGCCCTGGTGACAGTCAACCTGGCGAACTGGAGGGGCTCGTTGATTGCTCCCCAGGCCGCCTTTCTTTCCGCAGTGCTGGTCTTCAGCCTTACAGCATCGTTCGCAGTGGCGACGCTGAGCGCCGTCTTGGCGTGGCGCTTTTCGGCCGTCGCCATCAAATCCATTCTTCGCTTCGGCTTCCTGGGACTGCTGCTGGCCCTGGCTTTGAGTAATCGTTTTCTGCCGGAACGGTGGCAGATTATTCTGAGCGATTACAGCACCCGGCGAGCCTTGACGCGCGTGGCCTGGGATGGCGCGGCGATTTGTGCGGGAGTGACAATCGTTCTGTTAATCCTGCTTTTGAGAAGAGCGCGGGAGGATCGCTCGCGTACGCCGCTGCCGCAATCCTAGCGCACTACCCACCCGCCTGCCCCCCACTTTTCTTTTGCTAAGATACCTATGGCAGAAAATCCTGGCAAGGAGGAAGATGAGTAAGGAAGACAGCATTGAAGTTACTGGAACCGTAGTTGAAAAATTTCCGAGCGGGCTATTTAGCGTCCAGCTTGACCAGGAGCGCACCGTGCTGGCCCACCTGGCCGGCAAGTTGCGCCGCAATCGAATCCGCGTGCTCGCCGGCGATCGTGTCACCCTGGAACTCTCTCCCTACGATCTGACCAAGGGACGCATCACGTACCGGCACAAATAGAATCCTTCACTCCCGCCCTGCGACAGGGCACACCATCGGATGCATAAGGTCTTGTTGATCTTCGGTACCCGGCCGGAGGCGATCAAGCTCTGTCCGGTGATTCGTAGCCTGCGCGAATTCCCCACCCGCTTCGACGTTCGCGTCTGCGTCACTGCGCAGCACCGCGAGATGCTCGATCAAGTGCTCGAAGCATTCGACGTCAAACCCGATCACGATCTCGACCTCATGCTGCCGGGCCAGACTCTGTTTCAATCCACTTCGAGGATTCTGGCGGGGCTCGAAAGTGTGCTCAAAACCGAACAACCTTCGATCATAATCGTGCAAGGTGACACTACTACGACGCTCTGTGGAGCGCTGGCCGGGTTTTATCTGCATACCCCGGTAGCTCACGTCGAAGCCGGCTTACGCACCGGCGACATGCGGCAGCCCTTTCCCGAGGAGATGAACCGCGTTCTTACCTCGCATCTGGCGGAACTGCACTTTGCAGCGACCGAACAGGCCGCCGATAACCTGCGAACGGAAGGAGTGGCGCCGAATTCCATCCACGTCACCGGCAATACCGGCATCGACGCAGTTTTGTATGTTCGCGACGGTTTGAATCAAGGAAGACTGCGGGGGCCGCGCGAGTGGCCGGAGTTGGATCCGTCAAAGAAGTTGATCCTGGTGACGGCACACCGGCGCGAGAGTTTTGGCGGCGGCTTCGAGCGAATCTGCCGGGCCCTGGCGGAACTAGCCGATCGTCCCGACGTTCAGGTGGTTTACCCCGTGCATCCCAATCCGAATGTGCAAGATCCAGTGCAGCGCCTTCTTGCCGGCCATCCCAACGTGCATTTGATCGAACCTCTCAGCTATGTCCCCTTCGTGGATTTGATGCGTCGGGCGTACCTGCTGATCACCGATTCGGGCGGCATCCAGGAAGAAGGCCCTTCGCTTGGCAAGCCCATTCTGGTGATGCGCGAAAAGACCGAACGGCCGGAGGCAGTGCTGGCCGGCACGGTGAAATTGGTGGGAACCGGCCAGCGACGCATCGTGGACGAGGCCCAGTTGCTGCTGGATAACCCGGCTGCCTACCAGGCCATGGCGCGCGTTCACAACCCCTACGGGGATGGGCAGGCCAGTAGTCGGATCACCGAGCTAATCCATTCATTCTTGACGCGAAAGACCTGAAGTTATAGCCTCAAAAACCACGCAATCGGCACGCCGGAACTGCGGCTGCTGGCAGCACGCCCTTGATAATAGGGACGGAAGCAGTATTCAGACATGCGTTATCCCGCGACTCAATCGAATACGAGATCGATCGATCCCCTGAGCGATCTCGAAATGGTTCTGTCTCAAAAGTTAGTGGGGCAGCCGGCTGCAATCGCCACCATCGTGCCCTACGTCCAGATATATCGGGCCCTGCTGTCACCTGAGGGCCGGCCGGCGGGGGTCTTCCTGCTGCTCGGTCCGACGGGAACCGGAAAAACGAAGACAGTGGAAGCTCTGGCCGACGTGCTGCACGGCAGCCCCAAGAAGCTTCTGAAGGTGGATTGCGGCGAGTTCCAGATGGATCATGAAGTGGCGAAGCTGATTGGCGCGCCGCCAGGTTACCTGGGCCATCGCGAGACTCAACCCTGGCTGACGCAGCAGAAGGTGAATGCCGCCAGCAGCGAATCCTGCGATCTTTGCATGGTGCTGTTCGACGAAGTGGAGAAGGCCGCGCCCTCGATGACCCGTTTGCTGCTCGGCATTCTGGACAAGGCCGCCCTGCGCTTGGGCGACGGGACTACGGTTAGTTTCGAGAATACGATGATCTTTTTGACAAGTAATCTGGGGGCGCAGAGCATGGCCAAGGAATTAAATCCGGACTTCGGTTTTGAATCCCTGCAGCCCCGGGACAACAGCGGCCACAAATCCAAACTGGAAGGCATCGCCATGCGGGCCGTGCGGAAGCAGTTCTCTCCGGAGTTCGTCAACCGGATCGATGCGGTGGTCACCTATCGGCCGCTCGGATCCGAATCTTTGACCACCATCCTGGACCATGAGATTCGGCAGTTTCAGGACCACATGGACCGGCGGCTGGGTGATCGCACCTTTCGCCTGGAGGTACCTGCCCGCGCACGCAAGTTCCTGCTTGAACGGGGCACCAGCATGGAGTATGGCGCGCGCGAGCTCAAGCGCACGCTGCAGCGCCAGCTCGTCCAGCCGCTGGCAGCCTTAATCGCGACGGGAGAGATCGGACCAGGCGGACGTGTCCGCGCAGACCTCAATTCCCGGAAGGACAAGCTGGTGTTGCGCGATGTAGACGACGAGGCTTGTGTTCCGGCCTGATCGGCGAAGTCACTGTTTCCATTCCACCGTCTCCGCAACACTGTTCGAATCTTTCAGGAAAACTTCGAGATGGAAACGAACCTGATTCGAATAATGCCGGTAGACTACTTCGCTACCACCCTGGAGGCGATCGGCATCCAGCTCGATCGGTTTGTGGTAGTTTCCGTCGTCGATGGTAAGAATTCCGCGCAGCGCTTTGCGGATGGCCGGCGACCGACGGTCCCATTTGACTTGAAGATCGCTGCCGGTGGGCGTGACCGTGAGGGCGACATGGTAGGGATCCAAACCCCCTAGTGCCTGTGGTCCCACTCGCATGGCGGCCTGAAATCCGGCC
>Ga0207664_10002427_pt1 | contig 12329 bp, 9 predicted proteins | sample LARL83metaG_FD_184349 | JGI IMG/M metagenome (GOLD analysis project Ga0207664, IMG submission 184349) | Corn, switchgrass and miscanthus rhizosphere microbial communities from Kellogg Biological Station, Michigan, USA - LAR L8-3 metaG... | ecosystem: Host-associated > Plants > Roots >...
CCATTTACAATCTCTACCGGGCTCAGGTTGGAGACTACACCACCGCGCTGGATGCCATGGATGAGGATTGCAGCGGAGCCAAGTGCAGCATCTATGGTCCCAACGCTATCTTCAGCAGCCAATATGGTTCTCTCGCCGCGCTCCGCTCGCTCGGCTCCGGCCACTATCACGCCATGCAGTGGACGCTTCGCAAACGCTTTAGCGCCGGCTTCCAATTCGACTTCAACTACACTTATTCCAAATCGATCGATCTGGCCTCGATTCCGGAAAATAACCAACTGACCTCCGGTGGACCCGCTTCGCAGATCAATAGCACGTCCATCATCAATTCCTGGTTCACGAACGATATGAAGGCTGTCTCCGATTACGACGAGCAGCACGTCTTCAGCGCATTCTGGGTCGCAGAATTGCCGTTTGGAAAAGGCAAGAAGTTCGCTGGGAATGCCAACCGTTTAGTGGATGGAATCATCGGCGGTTGGGCCCTGAACGGTCTATTCCGCAATGGAAGCGGCTTTCCAATCGGAGTGGGTGCCGCCGGTGTTTGGCCGACCAATTGGCAGGTCGGTTCCTACGCTATTCAGACTGGAGCCGTCCCGGCGCCCCAAACCACCAGCAACGGGCCAGCGCCAACACAGTCGGGCAAGTCAGGTCCAAACATCTTTGCTAACCCGGCCGCTGCCATGGCAGCCTATTCTCTCCCGCTGGCTGGTGATTCGGGCCAACGCAATGGAATTCGCGGTCAAGGCCCCTTTAGTATTGATCTTGGTCTGGGAAAGCGGTTCAACCTGTACACTATCCACGACCAGCAACACTCCATCCAGATTCGCGCGGAGGCGTTTAACATCTCGAACTCAGTGCGGTTCGATCCCGCTACGATCAATCTCAGCATCCTGAATCCGGCCCGATTCGGGCAGTACACGTCGACGTTAGGAACACCACGCGTTTTCCAATTCAGCGCGCGGTACGAATTTTAGACCAGCCCTGAGCTGATCGCTTAAGCAAAGAACCGACTCCGAGCCGCGCGCGTGTTACTGAACCGCGCGCGTTAGCAAGCGGTGGTCACACCTGTCAAAATAGAAGTACATGACAGGAAATGAGATCCGCCAGAAGTTTCTCGACTACTTCGCGGCGCAAGGTCACAAAATCGTTCGCAGCTCCTCGCTGGTTCCGGCCAACGACCCCACGTTGCTGTTCGCCAACGCCGGGATGAATCAGTTTAAGGACATATTCACGGGCGTCGAAAAGCGGGACTACAATCGCGCCGTGACCGCGCAGAAGTGCGTGCGTGCCGGCGGCAAGCACAACGATCTCGACAACGTCGGCTACACGCGCCGCCATCATACCTTTTTCGAGATGCTTGGAAACTTTTCTTTCGGTGACTATTTCAAGAAAGACGCCATCGCCTTCGCCTGGGATCTGGTCACCCGCGAATTTGCGATGCCAAAGGAGCGCCTCTACATCACGGTATTCCGCGAAGATGACGATGCCGAGCAACTCTGGCAGAAGTTCGTGCCGAAGGATCGCATCTTCCGCATGGACGAAGCCGACAACTTCTGGCAGATGGGCGACACCGGCCCCTGTGGTCCATGCTCAGAGATCTACTACGACTTCGGCCCCGAAGCTGGACCCGGCGAGTTCCCTGCCAATCCCGCCGATCGCTTCGTCGAGATTTGGAACCTGGTGTTCATGCAGTTCGACCGTTCCGCCGACGGCAAAATGACCCCGCTGCCCCGCCCTTCCATCGATACCGGAATGGGCCTGGAGCGCACCGCCTGCGTCCTGCAAGGCAAGCTGTCGAACTACGATACGGATCTGCTGCGGCCGATAATCGATCGCGCGGCCGAGCTGATCGGCGTGACATATGGGGAAGACGAGCGCAACGACGTCGCTCTACGCATCAATGCCGACCATGTCCGCGCCACCACATTCTTGATCCACGACGGCATACTGCCATCCAATGAGGGACGCGGCTACGTGCTGCGCAAGATCATGCGCCGTGCCATTCGCAACGCCCGGATGATCGGCCGCCAGGAACCCTACCTGTTTGAGCTCGCCGGATTCGTAGCCGAGCTGATGAAGCCCGGCTATCCGGAGCTGATGGAGAGCGTTCAGCGTGTCGCGCGCGTGGTGAAGGACGAAGAGCACCGCTATGCGACCACTTTCCAGATCGCGGAGCGGATGTTTCAAGCCGAAGCCAAGAAGGGCGGCGTTATCCCCGGCGAAGTGTCGTTCAAGTTGTATGACACCTTCGGGCTCGCTCTGGACGAGCAGGAAGACATGGCGCGTCAGTACGGGACTTCGACCGACGTTGCTGGATTCCAGGCCGAGATGGAGAAGCAGCGCACCCGTGCCCGCGCCAGTTGGAAGGGCGCGGATAAAACCCAGACCAATCCGGTTTATCAAACCTTGCCTAGGACCGAATTCATTGGCCGCGACACGCTCGAGTCCCCGGCCACCGTCGTTGCCGTGCTCGATGACGGAATTATCCTCGACCGTACGCCGTTTTATTCCGAGTCCGGAGGCCAGGTAGGCGATAAGGGCACTCTGATTTCCGCCGAAACTGGCGACGTCGTGCCTGTTGATACCGCCATCTCTCCCGCGCCTGGAATAACCCTTCATCGCGTCGCAGATGCTTCCACCCTGAAGAAGGGCGACAAGATCATCGCCCGCATCAACCCCGACTTACGTCACGCTACTATGCGCAACCACACCGCCACGCATCTGCTTCACGCGGCCCTGCGCAAGGTTCTCGGAACCCACGTCAAACAAGCCGGCAGCATCGTCGATCCCGGCCGGCTGCGTTTTGATTTCACCCACTACGCCGCCACCGACCCGGAGGAGCTGGCGGAAATAGAAAAACTCGCCAACGAAGAAATATTGAAGAATATCGAGGTTAAAACTAATATAATGGACCTCGATCAGGCGTTAACTACCGGCGCAATGGCGTTGTTCGGCGAGAAATACGGTGATAAGGTGAGAGTTGTCTCCGTCGAAGGCTTCAGCAAGGAGCTGTGTGGCGGCACGCACGTTCACCGCACCGGTGACATCGGCCTATGCAAGATCGTCTACGAAGGCAGCATCTCAGCCGGCGTCCGGCGCCTGGAGGCGATCACCGGCGATGCGATCCTGCATAAATTCCAGGATGAGGCTCGCGTCTCCCGCGAGGCGCAGGAGAAACTGGCCGAAGAGAAAAGAACTTTGGAGAAGCGACTCGAGCAGATGAAGGAAAAGCTCGCGCGCGCTGAAGTCGCTGGACTCGAATCGAACGTAAAGGACATCAAGGGCGTCAAAGTGCTCGCTGCTCAAGTGCCCGGTATGGATCGCGATCAGTTGCGAACCATGGTCGATTCATTACGCGTCAAGTGGAAGAGTATCGTGGTAGTGCTCGCTTCGTCTGAAGACTCCAACGTGTCCATCGTCTCCGGAGTGACCAAGGATCTCACTTCCAAGGTCCACGCTGGAAAACTGGCCGGTGCAGTCGCGCAAGCCGTGGGAGGCAAGGGCGGCGGTCGTCCCGACATGGCTGAAGCCGGCGGGAAAGATCCATCCGCGTTGCCAGGCGCGTTGGCGCAAGTCTATACCGCGGTGGAAGGGATGCTCTGATGGTGCAGAAGTACGACGCGGTCGTAGTAGGCGCAGGGCCCACGGGCTTGGCCTGCGGCATCGAATTGAAGCAGCGTGGGGTCAGCTCAATTCTGCTCGATAAGGGTTGCGTCGTCAATTCCCTTTACAACTACCCGACCCACATGGTCTTCTTCACCACGCCGGAGCTGCTCGAAATCGGCGGCCTGCCCATGACCTCGCTCAACGAGAAGCCGGGCCGTACCGAGGCGTTGAAATATTACCGGCGCGCGGCCGAGCATTACCAGCTCGATGTTCATCAATACGAGCGCGTGCTGAAGATCGAAGGCGGCGATCGCGACTTCCGTGTCCACACCAGCAAGGCTGAATACGCCGCGAGCAAAATCGTCTTGGCCACCGGCTATTACGATTTACCTAATATGCTCGACGTGCCCGGCGAGCAGCTCGACAAGGTGATTCACTACTACAAAGAGCCTCACCCGTATTACAACCATGACGTAATCGTGGTGGGCGCTAAGAACTCCGCCGCCATCGCAGCGTTGGAATTGCATTGGACCGGCGCGCGGGTGACGATGGTCCATCGCGGCGCTTGGATCTCCGACCGCGTCAAATACTGGATCAAACCCAATATCGAAAATCGCCTCAAGAACGGAGAAATCCAGGCGTATTTCAAGTCGCGTCTGCTAGAGATTCATCCTAAGTCCGTGCTGCTGGATACTCCCGACGGCCCAGTCACGCTAAAGAACGATTTCGTTTTCGCCATGATTGGTTACCGGCCCGATCTCGAATTTCTGGGCTCGCTGGGCATCCGGCTCGATCCGGCCAGCCAGCGCCCCAGGACCAATCCGGATACGCTCGAAAGCGATCGGCCCGGCATCTTCCTCGCTGGTGTGATCGTCGCCGGGATGCATACGAACGAGATTTTCATTGAAAATGGGCGCTTCCACGGCAAGAAGATCGCCGAGGCTATCGCCGAATCCCTCGCCCGCACCCTAATTGGGTAGAATGAGATTTGGTGAACAAAGCGATCTTGTTGGGCGTAGCCCTGTGTGCTGCGGTGTGTCTAACGAACGCCGCGACCACTGCCACCACCAAGAAAAAGACCGCCAAAAAGCGGACCCATACAGTCTCGGCCCCGGGTAAGACCCCAGCTAAGACCACGGCAGTAAAAACCACACCGAAGTCGCGTACCGCGGCCAGCAAGACTACCAAAGGCAAGAAGACGACGGTGCGGAGAGCCTCAGCGCCCCGCCAACTCGCGCCCACTAAAGACCGCTATCAGCAGATCCAGCAGGCACTGGCTAGCAAAGGCTATTATTCCGGAGAGCCGAACGGCGCCTGGGGTCCCGACTCGGTAGAGGCTCTCAAGCGTTTTCAATCTGACCAAAATCTCACGCCCGACGGCAAGCTGGGGTCGCTATCGCTGATTGCTCTCGGTCTGGGTCCGAAGCGGCTGAGCGCGCAATCGGCGGCACAACCTGCTCACGCCGCCCCTCAACAATGATCGTCGGCGTTCCGAAGGAAATCAAAGATCAAGAAAGACGCGTTGGTCTGGTTCCGAGCGGTGTGACCGCCTTGCGCGAAGCTGGCCATCGCGTGCTGGTGGAAACTAATGCGGGCCTCGGAAGCTCGATTCCCGATCAGGACTATCAAAGCGCCGGCGCCGAAATCCTGCCCGCTGCGGAAGTCTGGAAGAAAGCGGATCTGGTCGTCAAGGTCAAGGAGCCGCAGCTATCCGAGTATCGGTATTTTCGTCCTGGACTAATACTGTTCACCTATCTGCATCTGGCGCCTCTGCCCGAGCTAACGAAAGAGCTGGTGGAGACCAAGGTGAACTCGGTGGCCTACGAGACCATTCGCGAAACCGATGGATCGCTGCCGTTGCTCACTCCCATGAGCGAGGTGGCCGGACGAATGGCGGTACAGGTCGGCGCACAGTACCTGGAGGCGCCCAATGGCGGCCGCGGTATTCTGCTCGGCGGTGTTCCCGGCGTGGCGCCCGCCAACGTGCTGATCCTGGGCGGCGGGGTGGTCGGCCACAACTCAGCCAAAATGGCCATCGGGCTGGGCGCGCACGTCACCATCATCGATCGCAATCTCGATCGCTTGCGCGAGCTCGATGATATCTACAGCAGCCAGATCGTGACCTTGGCATCCAACAGCTTCACCATCCGCGAGACCTTGCACGTCGCCGATCTGGTAGTGGGGGCGGTGCTGATTCCGGGCGCTTCGGCTCCCAAACTGGTCCGTCGCGATATGCTGCGCGGGATGAAGAAGGGCGCGGTCATGGTCGACGTCGCTATCGACCAGGGCGGCTGCTTCGAAACTTCGCACGCAACCACGCATACCGAGCCCATTTATTTCGTCGACGACGTGCTGCATTATTGCGTTTCGAACATGCCGGCCGCGGTACCGCACACCTCGACCTTCGCGCTGACCAACGCCACTTTCCCTTATCTCGCGGAGCTGTGTACTCGAGGTCTGGAGGGCGCTTGCCAGCAGAATGCGGCGATTTGCCAAGGCGTGAACACCTACGCCGGCTACATTACTTATCCGGGTGTTGCCGAATCGCAGGGGCTGGGCTGGAAAGAACTCACGGCTGTGATGTGAAAATCTTTTCCGCTTTGTCGCTCTTCAAAACATGTCCCGTTTCTTGCTCCTTTAACACCAGTGTCGTCCGCACGGCATCGGCCTGAACTCTCCACAGCTTGGTAATTTCACGCTGCTCTTTCCGATTCAAAACGAACGCCGCCGGGTGCAGTAGCGTTTCCGGCTTGCTCCACTGGCCGTTTGTTCGAGCCTCGCCGGTCAGTTCGAGCGCGATCGGAACGGTGACGCGGTCTTCCAGATTAGTAACTTTCAGTTTCACTATGACCAGTCCATCAGAACCCTGCTGGATATCAAGCGCCGTGGCAAGTTGCGGCGGGCTGGCGCATCCATACAACGCCAACAACAGCATCACTAGTGCGAGCAGTTTCAAACCGGTCTCCTTTGGGCTCACTTCTTATCTTTTTTTCTCAAGTCGCGCGATGCGGCGGCGAAGCGCGTCGGATGGATCCAGATCCAGCGCGTTGCGTGCCATCTCAAGTGCCATGGCGTAATTGCGTTCACGGTGTTCGTAATATTTCGCGAGTTCGGTGAAGGCCGCCGCCCGCCAGGGATTGCGCGCCGACGCCAGGTCCGTCAACATCGGCAGCGCGGCATGCTCGCGCCCCAGCTTCTTCTCCAGCGCCGCTACATCCCACATCGTTCGGAACAGCAGTTCATCGGGAAGCTCGCGATCCAGCGCCTGACGGAATAGCGCGAGCGCGTTCTCGTGCTGATCGGCCTGCCGCCACCAGCGCGCGAGTCCTACCATTTCGGCGGCATGCGAGAACTGCGCCTGCTCGGGGGAATGAAAAGCTCGCGGCACGATCGCTGTCAGGCAGGCCAACGTAAGAATGTCGACCGCGTTGTGATGGAAGATCGGCATCAGCCGGAAGATCTGGTGGGTCCGCAGATACTCGAAATAGAAATAGGGGATCATCTCGCCCGGAAGATCGCCCTGTCGTTCCACGCCGAGAATTTGGTTTTCGAGATCCACCAGCCGGCAGCTGTCGAAACGCAGATTCCATAACCGGCGCGCGCCGTGCAACAGATCCAGATGCTCGAGCCCGCTGAAAGGCGGCCGTTGCCGGACCATGCGAAAGCGCGTCTCAAGCAGCGGCTGATCGTAGGTGCGCCCGTTGTAAGTGATCAGCACCTCGAATTGCTTCAGATGCTCGTGCAGCGCGCTGAGCTGGCTGGCCTCTTCGCCAAATTCGCGCATGAAGAACTGCCGGATGCGAAATCCTTGCGGCGTGATGCGGCCCACTCCGATCAGAAATGCGTAGGTTCCCGATCCCCCCGCCAGGCCGGTTGTCTCAGTGTCGAGGAAGCACCACTTCGCGGGCGGGACGCCACGGATCAGACCATTGGAAATGGTGTCGAGCAGATCCGCGGGCAGATCCTCCAGATCGGCGATGCCGATGCTGCCGTGGCGGCGATGCCGTTCGTAGAGTTTTTCGGTTTCGCAGTGACGGCCATGTTGCGTTTCGATTTCATCGAACGGAAGGTAGACAGCGGGTGATGGCTCCGGCGCAACGGGCTTCCGGGGCGCGGGCCGCGCATACTTCTGGTCGATCTTCGCGATGCGGCGGCGCAGAATCGCCAGTTGTTCCTGGAAGTCGCTCATGCCTGCTGCGATTCCACCACGTGAGACACCTGTTCCCATTCTGCCAGCAGTTCGCTCAACTCAGTGCGGCGATTGTCGAGCAGGCTCGAAACCCGAACCGTTTCCTCCGGGCTGACAAAGTTGGCAAGTTCCGTTTCATAACCCGCAATCTCCGTCTCCATATCCGCTATCTCACGCTCCAGTTCCCGGCAGCGTTCCTGCATTTGTTTGAGCTTGATCGGATTGAGCCGCTTCGCGTCCGGGCGGTTGGTGGCAGGTGGCAGGTGGTTGGGAACCGAAGATGGCACACCTGGAAGAGTGAAGTCGATCTGTTTGCCTTCCTTGCGCCACAGGTAGTCTTCATAGTTGCCGGGGAAAATCTGGACCTCGCCGCCGCCGATCTCGAACACGCGTGTCGCTAGCTTGTCGATGAAGTAGCGATCGTGCGAAACGAACACCACGGTGCCGGTGAATTTCTCGAGTGACTCGAGCAGCACGTCTTTGGCACGCAGATCCAAATGGTTGGTCGGCTCATCCAGCAGCAGAAAGTTCGACGGCTGCAGCAGCATGCGAGCCAGTGCATAGCGGTTTCGCTCACCGCCCGAGAGCACGCCGATGCGCTTGAACACGTCGTCTTCCGAAAACAGGAAGCAGCCCAGCAGACTGCGCAACTCCGTGTTCGTGGACCGTGGGGCCATGCTCTGCAGATCGTCGAGCATGCGCGCGTCGGTGTCCAGCTCCTTGTACTGATCCTGCGCGAAATAGTCGACCTGCGCGTTGTGCCCGAGACGGTATTCTCCCGTAGTCAGCGGTTCGATGCCGGCGAGCAATTTGATCAGCGTCGACTTCCCGGCCCCGTTTACGCCCACCAGCGCAATGCGGTCGCCGCGTTCGATGATAAAATTCACGCCGCCGAAAACGAACTTGTCGCCGTAGCTTTTCGAAACATTTTGGAACTCCGCCACGATGCGGCCGCTCGGCTTGGGCTGTGGAAAGGAAAAGTGAATGGTCTTCTCTTCGGCCGGCAGCTCGATGCGTTCGATCTTCTCCAGCTCCTTGATGCGGCTCTGCACCTGCTTGGCTTTGGTGGCCTGGTAGCGAAACCGATTGATAAAGGCTTCCAGCTGCTCGATGCGCTCGCGCTGGTTGCGATACGCCGCCTCCAGCTGATCCGTGCGGTCCTGCTTCTGTTGAAGATATTTTTCGTAGTTGCCGCTATAGAAGTGCACGCCGCGGTTCCAGATCTCGACAATCTTATCCACCGTCACGTCCAGGAAATAACGGTCGTGCGAAATCAGCACGAAAGCGAATGGGTAATTCGTAAGGTACTGCTCCAGCCAGTTGCGCGCCTCCAGATCCAAGTGGTTGGTGGGCTCGTCCAGTAGTAGCACGTTCGGCTTTTCGAGCAGAAGCTTGGCCAGCGCAATCCGCATTTGCCAGCCGCCCGAGAATTCTTCCGTGCGGCGCTGCCACTCCGAGTGTGGAAAGCCCAGACCGGCCAGCACGGTTCCGACCTGCGCCTCGATGGCATAGCCGTCCCGATTGCGAAACTCGCTGTCGATTTGATGAAACCGGTCGGCGACCTGCGAGTACTCGGGACCTGCGGGATCCAACTCGGACATCTTGCGCGTGAGATCCTCCATCTCCTGTTCCATCTCACGGAGCGACGAGAAGACCGACATGCACTCGGCGAAGACCGTGCGCCCGGAGAGCGATAGACCGTCCTGCGGCAGGTAGCCCGCGCTGATTCCGCGCGTTATCCCGATGCCGCCGTAGTCGAGCGTTTCCTGACCAGCCAGAATCTTGAGCAGCGTAGTCTTTCCGCTTCCATTGGCGCCCACAAGTCCGGCGCGATCCTTGGGCGTGATCATCCAGTTCAGGTTTTCGAACAGAAGTTTCGGGCCGAAGCGCTTTCCCGCGCCGGAGAGTTGGATCATCTACTACCATTCTAGGGAACTCGGACGATTGATCCCCTAACGCGAAGATCTGTTAGCATAGATACGCGAGTGGGAACGAAGCTAGTCCGGTGCACAATATGGGCACTATGCGCGATGCTGATGATCGTGTCGCTCGACGCCGTGCCGGATCCCCCCGCTGTAAACCCACACACCATCGAAGTAAAATCCCCCTGCGTGGCCGAATGTCTTGCAGGCTTCTTTCCCCGGACTCTGAACCCGGCTTGCTCGCGCGGTTCCTGTGATCAAGCTTCACGCTTTATCGCTTTCGCACGCGACTACGAGCCGAATCGGCCCAGCGATTGGATTGTCTTAACCGGCCAGGCATCAGATCCCTCTCCTCCAGTTCTCTAACTGCAACTTCTGTCCGGAAAATCAACCTGGTCCAGTAATTTTTTAACCCAGGCAGGGTCTAGCCTATGTGCGAGAGCCTTTTCGACACAGCAGACAAGGATGATCTATGAAAACTTCGGAGATTTTGAGCGGGTGGCGCAAGATACTCAAAGGGGAGCAGCCATCCCTCTCGATAGAAATCACACGGGAGTGTCCGCTCCGCTGTCCTGGCTGCTATGCCTACGACGATGCGCATGTCGGCGGTGGCGAGACCTTGCGTAGCCTGAACGACCGGAAAGGACAGGAACTGATTGATGGCGTTCTGGAAGTGATCGATCGACTCCGGCCTCTACACTTGTCGATCGTGGGCGGTGACCCGCTGGTCCGATATCGAGAACTGGAGGTGCTGATCCCGTTGATAATCCACCGGGGCGTTCACGTGCAGTTAGTCACCAGCGCCTTCCGTCCTCTGGCGCCCGCTTGGGGGACGCTCCCGCACATGAACGTGGTCGTCTCGATCGACGGTTTGCGGCCCGAGCACGATGTCCGGCGTGCACCGGCGACCTATGATCGAATTCTTAAGAACATCGCCGGCCAGAACATCACGGCCCACTGCACCATTACCAGCCAGATGATGAAACGGCTGGGTTATCTGAAGGAGTTCTTGGAATTTTGGACCCCTAGGCCCGAGGTTCGGAAGGTATGGTTCAGTTTGTTCACTCCCCAAGTGGGAGCGCAGCTTCCAGAAATGTTGAACGCGCAGGAGCGTTCGCAAGCCATTGCCGACATGCTCGAATTGCGAAGAGAATTCCCGAAGCTGGACATGCCGGACGGAATGATTCGCCAGTTCGCCTCGCCACCACACAGTCCGCAAGATTGTGTTTTTGCTCTCACCACGCAAACGATATCGGCGGATTTGAAAACCAAGATCACGCCCTGTCAATTCGGGGGCAATCCGGATTGCGGGTCGTGCGGATGCGTCGCGTCGATGGGCTTGGCAGCCATAGCGGCGCACAAATTAGGAGGGATTCTACCGGTGGGAATGATCTTCAGGGCTTCCATCAAGATTGGCAGGGCTCGGAACAGAAGGAGCAGACCATCGCCGGCTGAGGAACCGCTGCGCGTGTTGCCGTAAGAAGGATTGTATGACCAATAATATGACAGCGTCCCAATATCACGAACTCCGGCCGCTGCTGGAACTATCGGCCAAGATCGGAAACGACCCGCTGCTTACGCAGGCGACCACCGGCAACGCTTCGATCAAGTTGAATGGCTTGCTGTGGATCAAAGCCTCGGGCAAGTGGATGGCCGACGCTCTGAGTGAAGATTTCCTGGTGCCGTTGGACCTCGATGTGGTCAGGGATTGCGTGCGGCGAAAAATGGATCCCACGGAACGGTACCGCAGGGCCTCACTCGAAACGGCCATGCACGCCGCCCTGCAGCACCGCGTGGTTCTGCATGTCCACTGCGTGAACTCGATCGCCTGGGCAGTGAGACAGGATGCGACGCATCAGCTGCAACAGAAGCTCGAAGGCTTACGCTGGCAGTGGGTACCATACGTCGCTTCCGGACTGGCGCTTGCCGGCGCAATCGAGCGGGCTCTTTCGGTCTCCGCGGACACAGACCTGCTGGTCTTGGGCAACCATGGACTGGTGATCGGCGGCGCGGACTGCAGAGCCGTTGAAGATCTACTGGGTGAAGTACGCCGTCGCTTAACTATTCCTGCGCGTCGCGCACACCCGGCGGACTATGCCGTGCTGGCAGAGATTGCCGATCGATGGTCCTGGGATTTGCCGGATGACGATGACGTGCATGCGCTTGGCACGGACCCGATTTCCCGAATGATTCTTTCCGGCGGGATTCTTTACCCCTGTCAGGCAATCTTCTCGAGCGCGAGTTCGGCGAAGCTGTTTCGATCTGTCTCTGGGGATTGGGAAGAGAGTGAGAACCGCGCGCGGCCTTTCTTGATCATTCAAGAGCGTGGCGTGATATTCAGCCGCGCCATGACCACGGCCGAGCGTGCGATGATCAGCGGTTTGGCCCAGGTGGTTCAACGCATCCCCGCGAACGCGCCTCTTCGCTATCTCACGGAAGCTGACCTGTCGGACATCGCCAACAATCTAACCCATCGCTATCGAGAGCTGGCCAATTCGAGTCGTTGAGGCGATTATTTCCAGCCCATTCGCTCCCGCAGTCCGGTGATGTGCGCCACATGGTGCCGGCCGTGCCAGGCATAAAGCGCCGCGTTCTGATCCAGCCGAACCGGG
>Ga0207664_10002428_pt1 | contig 12329 bp, 7 predicted proteins | sample LARL83metaG_FD_184349 | JGI IMG/M metagenome (GOLD analysis project Ga0207664, IMG submission 184349) | Corn, switchgrass and miscanthus rhizosphere microbial communities from Kellogg Biological Station, Michigan, USA - LAR L8-3 metaG... | ecosystem: Host-associated > Plants > Roots >...
CTCGTACAGGTAGGGCACGGCATCCAGCCGGAAGCCGTCCAGGCCCATGTCCAGCCAGAATCGCAGCACGCCGCTCATCGCCTCGTGGACCTCGGGGTTGTCGTAGTTGAGGTCGGGCTGGTGTGAGAAGAATCGGTGCCAGTAATAGGCGCCCGCCACCGGGTCGTAGGTCCAGTTGGAGACCTCGGTGTCAGTGAAGATGATGCGCACGTCCTGATAGCGCTCGTCGGTGTCAGACCACACATACCAGTCGCGCTTGGGTCCGTCCGGTCCGCCGGTGCGGCTCTCCTGAAACCACGGGTGGTCTGAGGAGGTGTGATTCATGACCAGGTCGGCGATGACACGGATGCGCCGCGCGTGGGCGGCGTCGATCAGCTCCTGGACGTCGGCCACCGTTCCGTAGTCAGGGTGCACGCGGGTGAAGTCCGAGATGTCATAGCCGCCGTCGCGCAGCGGCGACTCATAGAACGGCAGCAGCCAGATGCAGTCGATCCCCAGCCACTGCAGGTACTCCAGCTTCTCGATGAGCCCGCGGAAGTCCCCCGAGCCGTCGCCATTGCCGTCGAAGAAGCCGCGGATGTGGATCTCGTAGAACACCGCGCGCTTGAACCACAGCGGCTCGGCCTCGAACCACTGGTAGGCCTGGTTGGGGCCGGTGGTCGCTGCCGCGGAGGTCCAGTTGGCCCCCGGCCGGGGCTCCCGCGCCAGCAGGTGCGTCAGTGTCGGAGGGCCCACGCTCATCGCAGCTCGCCATCCAGGCTCGCTTGTGTCGCGATGGCGTCGGGCGTCATCCTGACACTCACCGTTCTACTTTGAGCACGTGCGCTTGGCGGACGCCTGGCGCCAGTGCCACGTAGTTGGCTCCGATCCGCCACTGGTAGCGCTCATCGGACAGCTCGTCGTGCACGGTGAAGGTGGGCGGCAGCCCGAGGCTCGCGGGAATCACCGCCACGCCCTGCTGGCCCTGGTGGGGATCGAGGTTGACCACGCAGACCATCGTCTCGCCGCGCGTCTGCTTGGCGTAGGCGATGAGCGCCTCGTTGTGGGTGTCCAGGAAGGTGATGTTCGACAGCTCCTGGAGCGGCGCATTCTCCCGGCGGATCTGGTTGAGCCGGGCGATCATCGGCAACAGGGGGCCGTCGAGGGCGCGCTGCTTGAGCTCGTACTTCTCGGAGTGCAGGTACTCCTCAGAGCCCGCGCGCACCGGCTCGTTCTCGAAGTGCTCGTAGCCGGAGTACAGGCCATAGCTGGGGCTGAGCGTCGCCGCCAGCACCAGCCGCGACTCGAAGGCGGCCGGGCCGCCGTGTTGGAGGTACTCGTGCAGGATGTCGGGCGTGTTGGCGAAGAAGTTGGGGCGGAAATACTCCTCCTCGCCGGAGTGCGCCAGCTCGGTGACGTACTCGGTCAGCTCCCAGCGGGCGTTCTTCCACGTGAAGTACGTGTAGGACTGGCTGAAGCCCAGCTTGCCCAGATGGCGCATGACCGCGCGCTTGGTGAACGCCTCGGCCAGGAAGATGATGTCGCGATCCCGAGCGTGGACCTCGTCGATCGCCCACGCCCAGAAGGCGAACGGCTTGGTGTGGGGGTTGTCGACGCGGAACACCTTGACGCCCAGGTCCACCCACTTGAGCATCGCGTCCAGCAGCGCCTGCCACAGGTTGCGCCAGTCCGGCGTCTCCCAGTTGACGTTGTAGATGTCCTGATAGCGCTTGGGCGGGTTCTCGGCGTACTTCAGCGTGCCGTCGGGCCGGCGGTGAAACCACTCGGGGTGCTCGGTGAGCCATGGGTGGTCGGCGGAGCACTGCACGGCGAAGTCCAGGGCGATGTCGATCCCGAACCCCGCGGCGGCGGACGTGAGCGAGCGCAGGTCGTCCTCGGCGCCCAGGTCGGTGTGGATGGCATCGTGGCCGCCGCTCGCGTCGCCGATCGCCCAGGGTGAGCCCGGATCGCCGGGCGCCGCGGCCAGCGCGTTATCCCGCCCCTTGCGGTTGGTGAGCCCGATCGGGTGGATCGGGGGCAGGTAGATGATGTCGAAGCCGAGCTCGGCGAGCCGGGGGAGCTGGGCCTCGACGCCGCGCAGGCCGCCCCAGGAGCGGGGGAACATCTCATACCAGGCGCCGAAGCGCGCCCGCAGCCGGTCGACCTCGATGGTCAGCGGCTGGTCGAGGGTGACGTTGCCATGGCGCTCCTGCTCGTGCTCGACGGCCAGAGCCAGCTCCTCTCCGAGCGCGACGTCGTGCTGCGCGCTCTCGGGCACGTCGGGATCGGAGAGCTGCTGCACCGCATGCTCCATGAGCTGTCGCCCGGCGGGGTCCCGGGCCCGCTCAGCCGCCGCCTCGAGCAGCACGCGGCCCTCGGAGAGCTCGCCGGAGAGGTCGTGCTGGTGCGCGTTGACTTTGCGCTGGAGCTCGTCGCGCCAGGTGCCGAAGACGTCGGTCCACGCCTCGATCGTGTACTGCCAGGAGCCGGCTCGGTCCACCGTGAACTGGCCCGCCCAGCGCACGCCGCCCAGATGCGCGTCGATCCGGCGCATCCCAACCTCCTGCCAGTCCTCGTCGCCGGGACCGCGGTAGCGGATCACGGCGCGGATCAGCTCGTGGCCGTCGCGAAACACGTCGGCCCCGACATCAACGACGTCGCCGACACACCGCTTGGCGGGGTAACGACCGCCATCGACCGCCGGGTGCGGGAACTGGATCACGATCCGCCGCGGCGCCTGCTGTGCCGCCTCCGCAGAGAGTGGGGGCGGTCCCGCGGACGGGCCTGCCTCGGTGCTGTCAGTCCGGGTGCTCACTCGTCTTGGAAGGTATCCATCACACGCCATCGGGTAAACCTCCGCTCGTGAAACGCTCGTGAACCAATGGCCGAGATCGAGCGGGGTCCAGCTGCACATCACCTCGCTTCCCGGGGGGCGGCTCGGCCCCGAGGCGTACCGGTTCGTGGACTGGCTGGCCGCCGCCGGACAGTCGTGGTGGCAGGTGCTGCCGCTGGGTCCGCCCGACCGCTACCGCTCCCCGTACAAGTCCTCGAGCGCCTTCGCCGCGTGGCGCGGTCTCCTGGCCGACCCACGGGCGCCGGTGTCGGCCGGTGAGATTGCCGACTTTCGCGAGCGCCACGAGTACTGGGTCGGCGACTGGGAGCGCTTCGCCGGCCGCGGCGCCGTCGCCGACCAGGTGCGCTTCGATCGCGAATGGGGCGCGCTGCGCGCCTACGCCGCCGACCGCGGCGTGCGGATCCTGGGCGACGTCGCCATCTACGTCTCCCCGGGCGGCTGTGATCACCGATCGCACCCCGAGCTCTTCCGGTCCGGCGTGGTCGCCGGCGCCCCGCCCGACGCGTACTCGCGCAGCGGCCAGCTGTGGGGCAACCCGCTGTATGACTGGCCTGCGCTCCGGCGCCGCCGGTACCGCTGGTGGGTGGAGCGGGTGCGGCGCACGCTCGATCTGTTCGATCTGGCGCGGATCGACCATTTCCGCGGCCTGGTGGCCTACTGGGCCGTGCCGGCGCGCGCGCACACGGCGCGCGGGGGGTCGTGGAAGCGCGGGCCCGGGATAGCGCTGTTCCGGGCCCTGGAGCGCGAGCTCGCCCCCGGCAACCGCGCCTCACTGCCGTTGGTCGCCGAGGACCTCGGGGTCATCACCGAGCCCGTCGAGCGGCTCCGCCGTCAGGTGGGGCTGCCCGGCATGCTCGTCATCCAGTTCGGCATGGACCCCGGCGAGCCGCGCAGCGTCCACCGACTGGCCAACCACACTGCCGACCGGGTCGTCTACACCTCCACCCACGACCAGGACACGGTGCGGGGCTGGCTCGAGTCGCTGGAGGGGCGCCAGCGGGCCTTCGTGGACTCCGAGGTGGCGCGGCTGGGCTTCACCGACCGACGCCGCCCCTGGTGGGGCCTCATCCGCTACGCCTTCGCCTCACCGGCCCAGATCGCCATGATCCAGGCCCAGGACGTGCTGGGGCTGGGCTCCGAGGCGCGGATGAACGCGCCGGGGAGCGCGGGGGGAAGCTGGCGGTGGGAGATGCGCAGGGGCGCTTTGACGAAGGCGTTGGCGCAGCGGCTGCGCGAGGCCAGCGAGGAGTCCGGGCGGCTTTCTGCTGGCTGACGCGCAGCGGCGCTGAGTCCTCAGATGCGCCCCGAGCGGCGCAGGCGGCGCAGCATCACCACCGCTCGCGCCCGCAGCTTGAGGTCCCGATAGACGTAGGTCATGTCGCCGCGCAGGCGCCCGAGCCGCGTCGTCTCGTATCTGATCAACGATGAGGGGGCGACCACGGGGGTCAGGCCGTCGGCCTCCAGCACGGCCAGCGCGCGCTCGGCGATCGCGATCTGGCCGAAGGCGGTGGGGTGGACCCGGTCGGCCATCACGTGGTTGCGCGCGCCGAAGGTGCTGAGATCGACGGCGAGCGCGCCGACGCGGCCGGCGGTCGCGCGGACGATCGCGTTGAGATCGGCCACCTTGGGGCCGGCCGGCGGGAGCCCGAGACCCAGCGGGGCGGTGAGCGTGAGGACCCGGTCACAGCGGTCGCTCATGAAGCGCAGGGCGGGTTCGAAGTCGGCGGCAAACGCGCCGGCGTCCCAGTCGAGCCCGCGCACGTCGTTGACGCCGATGTAGAGGCAGCCCACGTCATAGCGGGCGTCGGGCAGGACTGAGCGCGCAGCGAACGCGGGGATCTGCTGGTGCAGGACATCGCCGACGTTCGCGCCGTCGGTGGCATAGCTCGTGTATGCCAGTCCCAACGACCGCGCGGTCCACTGCGCCCAGGACTGCAGCGCCACGCCCCACTGCAGCTCGCCGCCGCCGTTGGTGATCGAGTCGCCGAAGGCCAGGACGCCGAGGTTCATCGGCCGGGACAGTACGGCAGTGGCGAAATCCGCTATTTCTGACCGCCGTCCCTCAAGGAGCGCGGCGTTGCGCCGATGGTCTCGTGAAATCACTGTTGTTGAGGGGCGTCTCAGGCGTCGGAAGGGTGGAGTCATGCGCTTGTTGAGGGACCTGTCGGTGCGGGGCAAGTTGCTGGGTGGCTTTGGCGCGGTGCTCGCGCTCACCGCCATCCTGGGCGTCGTGCTGCTGACGGAGATGGGCACGGTGCACAGCGGTGGCGCGGTGATGGGCAGCGAGGATGTGCCGAGCATCGAGTCCATCGGCGCGATCGCGCGCAACGCGACGGACCTTCGCCGCGCCCAGCTGAAGATCGTCCTCGCCGGTGGCGGCGCGGGGACCGCGCAGGCGATCAGCGACGTGGCCAGCGACACCGCGGGGTTGGAGTCGACGTTCAAGACCTACGCTGCTCATTACGTCTCTGACGCCGCCGACGGCCGCTTCCTTCACACCGCTCAGGCCCAGTGGGCTTCGCTCAAGAGCCAGACCGCGCGACTCCAGTCCCTCGCCCGCGGAAAGGCCAACGCAACGGCCGACGCGCTGATCACCGCGAGCCTGCCGGCGTTCAAGAGCCTCTCCAAGACCCTCACCGCCTGGACGCAGTACAACGATGCGCTCGTCAAGCGGACGCTCAACGCCAACGCCTCGACCTTCAACCGCGCGCGTACCCTGGGCATCGCGCTGATCGCGCTGTCGGTTCTCCTGGGTCTCGGCATCGCGTTCGTGGTGTCGCGCTCGATCAAGCAGCGCATTGATGTGGTCCTCGACCGGCTGAAGATGCTGCAGGAAAAGTGCATGACCTACGTCCGCGACGGCCTGGAGGCCCTCGCCGAGGGCGACCTCACGCGCGAGTACGAGCCGGTCACGCCACTGATCGACAATCCGTCCAAGGACGAGATCGGCCAGGTTGCGACGGCGGTCAACGAGGTGCGCGAGCGGACGGTCGCCGCACTGCTGGCCTTCAACAAGACCTCCGAGCGGCTGCGAGAGGTGATCGGCCACGTCGCCGCGACCGCCGGCAGCGTGGGAAGCTCGTCGCACGAGATGGCCGCGACCTCCGAGCAGGCGGGCAAGGCCACCGGTGAGATCGCGGAGGCCGTGGGCGACGTGGCCCAGGGCGCCGAGCGGCAGGTCCGGATGATCGAGGAGGCGCGGCGCTCCGCCGAGGAGGTCGCGCAGGCGGTCGCCTCGTCCGCCGAGAACGCCCACCAGACCGCGGAGGTGGCTCACGAGGCCCGCCAGGCGGCGGCCGAGGGCGTGACCGCCGCCGCGCAGGCCAATGAGGCCATGTCCTCGGTGCGCGACTCCTCGGTCGCGGCTACCGGCGCCATCGGTGAGCTGGCCGCGAAGTCCGAGCAGATTGGCGCGATCGTGGAGACCATTACCGGGATCGCCGAGCAGACCAACCTGCTGGCGCTCAACGCCGCCATCGAGGCCGCGCGCGCCGGCGAGCAGGGCCGTGGGTTCGCCGTCGTGGCGGAGGAGGTCCGCAAGCTGGCCGAGGAGTCCCAGCACGCCGCCGAGGAGATCTCCTCACTGATCGGCGCGATGCAGGCCGAGACGCAGAAGGCTGTCTCGGTGGTTGAGGACGGCGCTCAGCGCACTCAGGACGGGGCGGCCGTGGTCGAGCAGACGCGCGAGGCATTCGTGCGGATCGGCGCCGCGGTGGAGGACATGACCGGGCGGATCGAGCAGATCGCCGCGGTCTCCGAGCAGATCGCCGCCAGCGCGAGCAGCATGCAGGAGAGCATCGGCGAGGTCGCCGCGGTGGCCGAGCAGTCGTCGGCGTCCACCGAGGAGGTCTCCGCCTCGACCGAGGAGACGTCCGCCTCGGCGCAGGAGATCGCCGCCTCGGCGCAGCAGCTCTCGGGCAACGCCGAGGAGCTCAACCGCCTCGTCGCCCAGTTCAAGGTCCAGGACTGATGCAGTACCGCACACGGTCGCGGCCCTGCCTGGCCGCGACCGTGTCGCGCGGGACGGCGCCGCGCCGGTAGGTGCGCGCCACGAGCGGTGAGGGCGCGCTCATCGCCGCAGATGTTCAATACTGCCTCGTTTGGAGCAGCACGCCGCCACCCAGCACAACGGTCAGGGCGACATCCTGGCCGCCGCAGAGGACCTGTCTGAGCGCATCCCGGATGCGCTGGCGCCGCTTGCCCGCATCGCCTACAACTACCGGTGGGCGTGGACGCCCGGCGGCCCTGAGCTGTTCCGCGCCGTCGACTCCGAGCGCTTCGACCTGTGCATGCGCAACCCCGTCCGGTTGCTGCAGGAGTCCCCGGCCCGGGTCCTGAACCGCGCCGCGCAGGATCGCGATCTGGTGGCGCGGGCCAAGGGGCTGGAGGCCGCGATCGCCGCCGATCTGGAGCGGCCGCATGGTGGGGCGCCGCTTGACCCCGCGCATCCCGTGGGCTTTCTGTGCGCCGAGTACGGGGTGCACGTCTCGCTCCCGGTCTACTCCGGCGGGCTCGGCGCGCTGGCCGGTGATCTGCTCAAAGAGGCCTCCGACAGGGCGATCCCGCTGGTCGCCGTCGGGCTGATGTATCGCAAGGGCTACTTCCGCCAGCGGATCGACGCCTCCGGCTGGCAACACGAGTACTGGATCGACACCGACCCCGATCGTCTTCCCGCCGCCCTGGTCACCGGTCCCGACGGATCGTCGCTGACGGTCACCGTCCCCATCGGCGACAACGACGTCGTGGCGCGCATCTGGCGCGTGGACGTCGGCCGGGTGCCGCTGTTCCTGCTCGACACCGACTGCGCCGCCAACGGTCCCATCGACCGCTGGATCACCGGCCGTCTCTACGACGGCGATCCGCAGACCCGGCTGGCGCAGTACTCGCTGCTCGGCGTCGGCGGGGTCCGGGCCCTGCGCGCGCTGGGCTATGAGCCCGGCGTCATCCACCTCAACGAGGGCCACGCCGCGCTCGCCCCGCTGGAGCTGGCTCGCGGCTACCGCGCCGACGAGGGGCTGTCGCAGTCCGACGCCCTGGATCGTGCCCGCAGCCGGACGGTATTCACCACGCACACGCCGGTGCCGGCCGGCAACGACTCCTACCCGGCGGGGGAGATCGAGGACGCCGTCGCTCGCCTGGCCGGCGAGCTGGGCTTCTCCACCGAGGACCTGCTCGCCCTGGGGCATGACGTCGGCGCCGACGCCCGGGCCCCGTTCGGCGTCACCCAGGCGGCATTGCGCATGAGCCGCGCGGCCAACGCGGTGAGCCGCCGCCACGGCGAGGTGGCGCGCGAGATGTGGCAGACGCTGTGGCCCGACCGCTCCCTGGAGGAGGTCCCGATCGGCCACGTCACCAACGGGGTGCACGTGCCCACCTGGATCGGCCGGCCCATGCGCGAGCTGCTCGATCGCCACCTGGCCGACGACTGGTGCGAGCGCGCCACCGACCCTGAGGTGTGGGCCGGCGTGGACGAGATTCCCACCACGGAGCTGTGGGAGGCGCGACGGCGCCAGCGCGCCGAGCTCGTCGCCTTCGTGCGCGGGCGCAGCGTCGCCGACCGGCTGGTGCGCGGGGACCTGCGCGGCTATGTCGACGCCGCCGCCCGCGCCTTCGACCCCGACGTGCTGACGATCGGCTTCGCCCGGCGCGTGGCCACCTACAAGCGGCTGGAGATCCTCACCCGCGACCCCGAGTGGACGCTGCGACTGCTCGACGGCGACCGGCCGGTGCAAGTGGTGCTGGCCGGCAAGGCCCACCCCCGCGACGAGGAGGCCAAGCGCACGCTGCAGGCGGTGTTCGGCCTCAAGGCGGCTCGGGTGGTGGGCGAGCGCGTCGTCTTTCTGGACGACTATGACCTCGCCTCCGGTCAGGCCCTGGTGCGCGGGTGCGACGTGTGGCTCAACCTGCCCCGGCCGCCCCTCGAGGCCAGCGGGACCAGCGGGATGAAGAATGTGTTCAACGGCGGTCTTCAGCTCAGCGTGCTCGACGGGTGGTGGGCCGAGGCCCACGACGGCACCAACGGCTGGGGGATCTCCGGCGAGGTCGACCACGACCACCACGCCCAGGACGAACGCGACGCCGCCGCCTTCCACCATCTGCTCGACGACCAGGTGCTGCCCGCGTTCTATGACCGCGACAACGCCGGGCCGCCGGCCCGCTGGATCGAGCTCATGCGGGCGTCGTTGCGCACGCTGGGGCCGATGTTCTGCGCCAGCCGGATGCTGGCCCAGTACGTCGAGGGCCCCTACCGCGGCTGACCCTCTCGCGCCCGCGCGGCGGCGGCACCCAGATCGTCTGGACGCGGGTGATGACTATTGGACCTCTGAGAGCGGCCGGGGGCCGTGGCCGACGTACTTCGCGGTCGGGCGGATGAGCCGGCCCTCGCGCTTCTGCTCCATGATGTGAGCCGACCAGCCGGCGGTGCGGGCGCACGTGAACATCGGCGTGAACAGCTCGCTCGGGACCTCGGCGAAGTCGAGCACCACCGCCGACCAGAACTCGACGTTGGTGGCCAGCACGCGGTCGGGCCGGCGGGCCTTGAGCTCGGCCAGGGCCGCGGTCTCCAGGGCCTCGGCGACCTCGACGCGGGGCGCCCCGATCTCCTTGGCGGTGCGGCGCAGCACGCGGGCGCGGGGATCCTCGGCGCGGTAGACGCGATGGCCGAAGCCCATGAGGCGCTCGCCGCGGTCGAGCACGTCCTTGACGTACTGGTCCGCGTCCCCGGAGGCGGCAACGTCGTCGAGCATCTTGAGCACGCGCGAGGGCGCGCCGCCGTGCAGCGGGCCGGAGAGAGCGCCGACCGCCGCGCTGAGCGCCGCCGCGACGTCGGCGCCGGTGGAGGCGACGACACGGGCGGTGAAGGTGGAGGCGTTCATGCCGTGCTCGGCCGCCGAGTTCCAGTAGGCGTCGATCGCCCTGACGTGTCTGGGGTCGGCCTCGCCACGCCAGCGGATGAGAAAGCGCTCGGGGATTGACGTCGCCTTGTCGATCTCGCGCTGCGAGACCGGCGGACGGCCCATGCCGCGCGCGGACTGGGCCACGAAGGACAGCGCCATCACCGACGCGCGGGCCAGGTTGTCGCGAGCCTCCTCGTCGGAGATGTCGATGAGTTGCCGAAAGCCCCACTGCGGACCGAGCATGGCCAGCGCCGACTGCACGTCGACGCGCGGGTCGCCCGAGTGGACGCTGAGCGCGTTGGGCTCGGCGGGCGGCATGCCCGGCAGCAGCGCGTCATCGACGAGCAGCCCCCACACCTGTTCGAAGGGCACCGTGCCGACCAGCTCCTCGATGTCGACGCCCCGGTAGCGCAGCGCGCCACCTTCCCGATCCGGTTCGGCGATCTCGGTGGCGAACGCGACGACGCCCTCGAGTCCAGACTGAACTTCCGCTGTTGCGCTCATAAATGGAGTGGCTCCTGGGGAGGGGGGCTCAGGTGCGCCGAACATTAGTCCTTTGGGTCCGAAGCATCGCTGCCGCGCGCGCGTCGGTAGGGTGGCGCCCCGTGTCGGAATTGCTCATGCGCCCCGCCGTGGAGCTGGCCGCGCTGGTGCGCTCCGGCGAGGTGAGTGCCGTGGAGCTCGTCCAGTCGTCGCTTGACCGGATCGACGCGCTGCAGCCCACCATCAACGCCTTCACCCACGTCGCCCACGAGTCGGCGCTTGAGACGGCGCGGGCGATCTCCGCCGGGGATCCGCGGCCGTTCGCCGGGGTGCCCATCGCCGTCAAGGACAACCGCGCCGTCGACGGGATGCCGCTCACCATGTGCTCAGACCTGTTCGGCGACTACGTGGCGCGCGGCGACGCGTACCTGGTGCGGCGGTTGCGCGATGCCGGGTTCGTCATCGTGGGCAAGACGACGCTGCCCGAGAACGGGATCCTGCCCACCACCGAGTCGCGCCGCTTCGGGCCCACGGCCAACCCGTGGGCGCTTGACCGGACCCCGGGCGGCTCGAGCGGAGGGTCGGCGGCGGCCGTGGCCGCGGGCATGGTCCCGATCGCCCACGGCAACGACGGCGGCGGCTCGATCCGCATCCCGGCGGCCTGCTGCGGGCTGGTCGGGCTCAAGCCCGCGCGCGGGCGCGTCTCGCTCGGGCCCGACGCCGGCCACGGCTTCCTGGTTGCCGACGGCGTGCTGACGCGGACGGTGGCCGACACCGCGGCGGCGCTGGACGTGCTGGCGGGCTATGAGCTCGGCGACGCCACGTGGGCGGCGCCGCCCCCCGGGCCCTATGCCGAGCTCATGCAGCGCGAGCCGATGAGACTGAGAATTGGACTCGTTCTCAATCCGCCGCTCGATGGCGCCGAGCTTGACCCGGTCAACGAAGCGGCCGCGCGTGACGCCGTCGCCCTGCTGGAGTCGATGGGCCACCACGTGGAGGAGTACGAGGCGCCGTGGTCAGGACGCGACCTGCTCTCGGACTTCACCCGCGCCTTCGGTCCGGCGACGGCCATGGCCACGTTCATCGGGGGCCGGATCGCCGGCCGTGAGCCCGCCGAGGACGACGTCGAGCCGCTCACGTGGACGATCTGGGAGCACGCGCGTGACCAGGACACGATCACCCTGCTGGCCGCCCAGGGCAAGCTCGAGCGGATCGCCCGGCGGCTGGTGGCTGACCTGCGGCGCTTCGATGTCGTCGTCACCCCGGGGCTGGGGCGCCGGCCGGTGCCGACCGGCGAGATCCACGGCCGCGGACCGGACCCGTGGGGCAACTACCGGCGCTCGGCCGCCTTCACCCCCTACACGGCGATCGTCAACGTGATGGGCCTGCCGGCGATCATGCTGCCGCTCTACCACGGCCAGGACGGCCTGCCCACCGGCGTGCAGCTCATCGGCCCGCCGGAGCGGGAGGACCTCCTGCTGGCTCTGGCGGGACAGCTGGAGCGGACGCTGCCGTGGGCGGAGCGAGTCCCAGCACTTGGCCCATCGGTCGCGGGCTGACCCCGAGCGCCCGCGCGTCGGCCGTGCCCCGCGCCGAAATGAGCGGGATCTCCAGCAGCTCAGCCTCATCCCGGGTGGCGAACGCGGTCGGCCCGCCGACCAGCTCGACGGTCTGAAGGATCCTCCGGGTGAGCCACAGCGGCACGCTGAGAATGCGGCGACGGCGCCCGAACGAGCGCAGCGCCAGCGCGACGATCTCACGATGGGTGAGCGTCTCGGGGCCGGCGAGCTCGTAGCGGGCGTTGGCGGCCGCGTCGGCGCACGGCCCGCCGGGCAGCGCGGCCATGACGCACGCGGCCACGTCGTCGGCGCTGATCGGCTGAAACTCGGCACGGCCAGAGCCGGGAATCGCCATCACCGGCAGCCAGGACATGCGCTGCAGCAGCCGGAGGTACGGGTCACCCGGCGCGTAGATGATCGAGGGCGCGAACACGGTGTGCTGAAGCGAGGAGGCGGCCACGGCGCTCTCGGCGACCGCCTTGGCCCGCATCAGCCGCCCGCGGCTGCGCGTCGAGGCGCCCAGCGTCGAGAAGAAGACGAAGCGCGTGACCCCGGCGC
>Ga0207664_10002429_pt1 | contig 12326 bp, 11 predicted proteins | sample LARL83metaG_FD_184349 | JGI IMG/M metagenome (GOLD analysis project Ga0207664, IMG submission 184349) | Corn, switchgrass and miscanthus rhizosphere microbial communities from Kellogg Biological Station, Michigan, USA - LAR L8-3 metaG... | ecosystem: Host-associated > Plants > Roots >...
GGACGGGTCGAGGGTCACGTCGTCGCCGCGGGCATCGGGCAGCGTGAACGCCGGGGCGACGTCACCTACGGACAGGCGGCTCATGCCAGCACCTCCAGGACCCGCCGGACCGATCGCGCGGCGATCGCGACGCTGGTCAAGGTGGGGTTGCAGGCCGTCGCGGTCGGGATGGTGCCGTTGCCGCCCAGGAACAGGTTGCCAAGGCCCCACACCTGGGCGTGGCTGTCGCAGACCGACTGCGCGCCGCCGTCGTCACCGATCCGGTAGGTGCCCTGGTAGTGCAGTGATGACCCGGCTGGCATGATCTTGGGCTCGCCGCCGGGGACGAACCGGCCGAGGGCCTTGGCGGCCGTGGTCAGGTGCGCGATGGCCTGGCTGAGCTCGGCGTGCTCGCGGTCGGTGAGGGCGTACTGGATGGAGACCTTGGGCATGCCCCACTGGTCCGTCTCGGTATCGGAGAAGGTCAGGCCGTCCTCGGCGCGCGGGAACTTGCGGCAGCCCCAGCCCATGGTGAGGTACCCGGCCGGGTTCGGCTCGGGTACCCGGCCGCCGGTGAAGTACGGCGGGCAAGTGTCCAGGTGGAGCGCCTGGGCGTGGAACGGGTGCCCGGGGTCGGCGAAGGGCACGCAGATGACCGAGCTGACTGGGTCGGCGGCGCGCTCGGCTGAGGTTGAGTAGCCGGGCGCCAGGTCCGGACGTACCGCGACGACCGCGAAGGTCAGCGGGTGCTCGGTGAGGTACCGGCCGAGCGGCGCCGGGCGGATGCCCGAGGCCCACAGCAGCTGCGGCGTGTGCACGGCGTCGGCGGCGACGATGGTGACGCGGGGGTGCACGACGGTGATGTCGCCGCTGGTCATGTCAGCTAGTTCGGCCGCGGCGACGTGGTTACCCTTGAGGACCAGCCGACGGCACAGAGTGCTGGCACGCATCCGGTAGCGGGCGTCGCCGAGGACCATGTCGGCGCCGGTCCAGCGCACCGTGCCGTCCGCCCGTACCTGGCCGGCGACCGGCAGCACCCCGACCCCGCGCCCGCCGGGCAGCAGCGGGTCGAACAGGTCGGCCAGCGTCCCGATCACGGCCGTGCTCATGGCCGAGCCGGCGAACGCCTCGGTGGTGCGGCACAGCAGGCGGCCGGCGACCGCGACCGCCTCGTCCCACTCGCCGTCCGGGATGAAGCCGATCCGCTCGGTGTCGCGCGGGACGGGCACCGCGCAAGTCCACAGCGCCCCCTGGCCGCCCACGCAGCTGGCGAGGGCGGCGGCCGGCATCTGCTCGTTGCCCGGCTCCACCAGGTAGGTGCCCTGGCGGGCGGTGACGGTGCCCGGAATGTCCAGGGGCACCGCGTCAGTTCCGGGCAGCGCTTGCCCCTGGGCGAGCAGGCGGGCCTGTTCCTGCTGCGCCGGGTCGGCGATGTTGCGGAGGTTCATTCCGGGCGGATCGGAGACCACCGGACCCGCCTCCACGATGAGCACGTCGAGATCGGGCCGGGCCTCGGTGAGGAGCCGGACGTAAGCCGCCCCTACCGGCCCGCTGCCGACGACGAGCACATCGGGTTCGGCGGTCTTCTGGTCAGGCACGGACGGCCCTCTCGCTGAGCAGCCGGCGGAAGAGCTCGTGCTGGCCGGCGACCATGTCCCAGCCGCTGACGCTGTCGGTGTAGGCGTGGCCCTCCCACTCGCTGGACAGGTAGCCGGTGTAGCCGGCGTCGACCAGCACGTCGATGATCGCGGCGTTGTCGATGGAGGGCTCGTCGCCGTGGTCGTCGATGCCGTAGAACTTGGCGTGGACATGGACGACGCGGTCCATGATCTCGCTCCAGCGGCGCGGGTCCTGGCGGCCGTGCATGGTCAGCAGCATCTGGAGCTTGCCCATGTCGGCTGGGGTGGCGCCCAGGGCGGGAGCCTCGCCGGCGAACCGCTCGAACTTCTGCGGCATGGTGGTGTCGCTGTTCCACACCTCTATCGCCAGGTCGGTCAGCTCACGGCTCATGCCGGATTGCTGGTGGGCGGCGATCAGGCTCGGCGGGACCGAGTGCATGGAGGCGCTGAAGTCTGGCGTCCAGCCGAGCAGCGGGCTGTCGATGGCGTCGTAGAGTTCCCGCAGTTGCAGGATCTCGGGCGCGTCGACGGCCATCGGGCTGTGGACCTCGTAGCCGAACTTCAGGTCGCCGTGCTTCTCCAGGATCCGGACCAGGCCCTCGAGGAACGAACGGGTCGGGATGACAGTGGCCTTGCACACCGGGAAGCCCATCGTGTGCGCCACGGCGATCTGCGGCTCCAGGTAGTCCAGGGCCTCGTCCTCGTCCAGCAGCCGGCCCCGGTGCAGGCCCAGGTCGAGGTTCATGCTCAGCGCCGAGGGTTCGAGTCCGGTGCGCTCGCACTGGTCCCTGAAGGCCGAGATGACCTCGGCGGGGACGCGGGGATAGCCGCGCAGGCTCTGGAATCCGACCAGCTCCAGGCCCGGCCCGAGGCCGCGCTCAGCGACCTGGTCGATCATTCCTTCCAGGGTGTATCCCCGCTGGCGCATCTCCAGGGTGAAGCTGAACAGGGTGGTGCCCAGCTTGGGCAGGGAAACCGTGGTCGCGGTCATGGGGAGCATCCTTACTGGCAGGTGAGCGTGCGGGAGCTGTGGCTGGCAGCCAGCAGCGGCTGCTTGGCGTGCGGCGGGCCGATCAGGATGTACGGGATCGACAGGCCTAGCTCGAACTCGACGTGGTGGGACTGGCCGGGCTCGAAGCCGGGCTTGCGGACCCGCAGCTCGATGGGGTCGAGCACGTACCAGTACTCGTCGTAGCCGTCGGCCAGCTGAGGCACCGTGTATGTCTTGCCGTTCACGGCGACCGTCATGTCCTCTTCGGGCACCTTCTCGCCGTCGACGGCGAGGCCGAGCACGGTCAGGGAGGTCAGCGGCAGGGAGCGGTACCAGTGCGACCGGACGTCCAGGGTGAATCCGTCGCCGCTGGCGTGCAGCGCGTCGTCGTGAATGACATCTTTATCCAGCGGGCCCATGGCTTACGCCCTTTCTGCGATCACGCGCGCGGCTCGGACGGCGAGCGCGACGCTGGTGAGGGTGGGGTTGCAGGCGGTGGCGGTCGGGATGACGCCGTTGCCGCCGACGTACAGGCCGGTCATGCCCCAGACGGCGCTGTCCGGGTCACAGACGGACGTGCCGTCGTCGGCCTCGCCCATCCGGACGGTGCCCTGGTAGTGCAGCGACGTGCCGGCCGGGAGCAGGCGCGGCTCGCCGCGGGGGATGAAGCCGCCGAGCGCTTCGGCGGCGCGGCGCTGCTGGGCCATAGCGGCATCGATCTGCGCGTGGTCGCGGTCAGTGAGCCGGTAGCGGATGCGGATGGCCGGCAGCCCGAAGCCGTCCAGCTCGCTGTCGTCGAATTCCAGGCGGTCCTCGGCCTGGATGTCCTTGGGGCAGAACCAGCCCAGGCCGACGACGACGCCGGACGGGTCGGTCACGCCGAGGTCTATCGGCGAGGCGTCGAGCTGCATGACCTGGCCGTGGAACGGGTGCAGGCCGTCGACGAACGGTACCCAGGCCACGCCGGCCAGCTTGTCGCGCTGGTCAGCTCCCCCTTCGCCGTAGTTCAGCCCGGCGGAGCCGGCGCTGGTCCCGCTGTCCGCGGTCCGCACGCTGACGGCCGCCACGACCTGCGCCTGGTCGTTGAGATAGCGGCCCAGCGCGGCCGGGCGGATTCCCGATGCCCACAGCAGCTGGGGCGTCCGCAGCGCATCGGCCGCGACCACGACGACCCTCGCGGATATCTCGGTCCGCGTGCCGTCCCGGCCGGCGGTCTCCACCCCAGTCGTGCGGCCCCCGGCGTGCAGGATCCGGCTGACGGTTGTGTCCGCGCGCAGCTCGAAGCCGTCGTGCGGGCCGGCGGCCAGCGGGCCGAGCACGGTGTCGGCGCCCGACCACAGCGGCGACGCATCCGGGCGGGGGGTGCAGGCCAGCGGCATGGGCTGGACCTGGCGGCCGGGCGGGCGACCGTCGTCGAAGGCCGCGCCCAGGCCGGCCAGTGCCGCCCGGGCTCCGGCGGTCGGCTCGAACCCTTTGGTCGTGACGTGCAGCAGCCGCGCTGCCTCGGCCTCGAGCTCGGCCCACTCCGCGTCCTTGATGAAGGCGATGCGCTCGCTCCCGGACGGCGACGGGCACGCGCAGGTCCAGTGCGCCCCCATGCCTCCGACGTTGGTCGATACCGAAGCGTCCGGCATGTCGTCCTGGTCGGGTGTTCCTGGGCGTCGCCGGCGGACCCGGTAGGTGCCGGGCCGCGGCGAGTACTCGGAGCGGTGATCCGGGTCGGCGGCGACGTCCGGTCCTTCGGAAGCGGACTGGAGCCGGGCCCGTTCGGCGGGGTCGGCCTCGTTCCTGACGTTGACGCCGGGGACGTTCGTCAGCCGGGGACCCGCTTCGAGCATGAGGATCCGCAGGTGCGCCGCCCGTTCGGTCAAAATACGGGCGTAAGCGCAGCCCACCGGTCCGCTTCCGACGATGATGACGTCGTAGTCCTCGCTCATCCCTTCAGGCCGCCCGCGTAAGCCTGGATGAACTTCTTCTGGGTGAAGACGTAGAACACCAGGATCGGCACCATCGAGATGATGACGACCGCGAAGATGAGGTTCCACTGCGAGACCAGGGACCCGACGAAGTTGTACATGACCACCGGCAGGGTCTGCCAGCGCGAGCCGTTGAGGAAGATCAGCGCGCTGAAGAAGTCGTTCCAGACGATCAGCCCGGTCAAGATGGCGACCGATCCGGTCGCCGGTCCCATCAGCGGGAACACGACCCGTGCGAAGACCCGGAACCGGGACGCGCCGTCGATGCTGGCCGCTTCCTCGTAGTCGAGGGGGAGGCGCCGGTAGAACCCGGCGTACAGGAACACCGACAGCGGGAGCAGGAAGCCGGTGTAGACCACGACCATGCCCCAGGGGTTACCGACCAGCCCTAGATGCTTGGCGCCGACGTACAACGGCAGCGTGCCGAGCTGGGTGGGCAGCACGATCGCGCCCAGGAACAGGTAGTACGCACGGTTGCTCCAGGCCCGGGTCCGGCGGGCCAGCACGTAGGCGGCGGCCGAACCGAGGGTGACCAGGGCGATGATGGTCCCGGCGGTGATGAGCAGGCTGGACAGCAGGCCCTGCCAGATGTTCCCGGACTGGCTGCCGGACGGGGACAGGAGCGTGGTGAAATTGCTCAGCGTGGGGCTGGTCGGGGGGGCGAAGGAGGAAGTGGTCAGGATCTGGTTGCCGGTCTTGAACGCCCCGACGATCAGGATCCAGAACGGCGCTAGCAGGAGCAGCGCCGCTCCGATGGTGACGATCTCCAGGATGAGAGTGCGCTTGGTATAGCGGAACATGTCCGGGCTCCGGTCTAGGTGCGGTCGCGGGTCAGCGCGAGCTGGGCGATGGTGAACACCAGGATGAAGACGGTGAGGATCAGGGCCATCGCGGCACCGAGGCCGAACTCCTGGTAGGTGAAGGTCAGCTGGTAAATCTCGGTGGCCAGGGTCTGGGTGGCGTTGGCCGGGCCGCCGCCGGTTAGCGCCATGACCTGGTCGAATACGCGCAGGCCCTGGATCAGCGTCAGAGTGGTGGCGATGGCCAGCGACGGCTGGATCAGCGGCAGGGTGATGTGCCAGAACCGGTTCCAGTGCCCGGCTCCGTCGATGCCGGCCGCCTCTTCCAGTTCGTGCGGGACGGTGGCCAGGCCGGCCAGGTACACCACCGAGACGAACCCAATGCTCTGCCACACCATGACCACCAGGACGCAGCCCAGTGCCAGCTTGGGCTGGGCGAGCCAGTTGTGGCGCAGCGAGCCGAGCCCGACGTCGCCCAGGATCTGGTTCAGCGGCCCGTCGTAGGCGAAGATGAACTTCCAGATGAACGACACCGCGACCGGGCTCAGCACCACCGGCATGAAGATCAGCGTGCGCAGGAGGTAGCGGGTCTTCAGCGTCCGGTTCAGCGCCAAGGCAAACCCTAGGCCGATCAGGTTGGTGAACACCACAAACCCCACCGCCAGCAGCACCGTGTTGACCAGCGCGCCGAGCAGTTGCGGGTTCTGGAACACCTTGACGAAGTTCGAGACGCCCACGAAGCTGTACGGGCCGATCCCGGTCCAGTTGGTGAACGCGTAGAACGCTCCGGTCGCGGTGGCCAGGTAGATCACCGCTCCGGTCAGGACCAGGGCGGGCAGCACCCACCACCAGTAGCCGTAGTGCACAAGGCCGGAACGGGCAGCCCTGCCGCGCGGGGAGCTTTCGCGCTTGCTGATGGTCGGTGCAGCAGGACTGCTCGTCACTGACATCGTGGTGAACCTTTCGTGCGGTGAGTCGGATCTAATCCCGGGGAACCGTCGGCATCACGGAGCGTCCCAGTCGGAATCCATCTGCTGCAGCACCTGCTGGGCGGTCTGCTGCCCGGTCAGCAGGCCCTGAACGCCCGAGCCGAGATCGGCGTAGATCTTCCCGTTCGGCCAGTTGACGGTGGGGAAGTTGCGGGTCTGCTTACTGGTGATCATCGACGCGACCGGCTTGTACTGCGCGGGGAGCGCGCTGACGTCGGTCGTGCCCACCGGGAAGTAGCCGGAACCGGCCGCCATGATCTTCTGCCCGGCCGGGCTGGCCAGGTACGCCAGGAAGCTGGCAACCAGCTTCGGGCTCTTGGTGTGGGCGCTGCCCGTGATGGCGACATCGGAGCTCAGTGACGCGTAGGTCGTGCCGGACAACGCGGGGAACGGCAGGACCACGAGGCTGACATGACCACCGGACGCCACGTAGATGTCGTGGGCCGCGCCGCCGGGGGCGAAGAACCCGAACACCAGTCCCCGGCTGGAACCGTTGGTGATGGCGTCGAAACCCGCGCTCTCGGCGCCGGGCTGGTAGCAGCCCGCCTTGTTCATCTGGACGATGGAGTTCAGCGTGGCGGTCCAGCCGGGCGTGGTGGCGAACTTGACCTTGCCTGCCGTGCGCTGCGCGTCCCAGCCCGGGTCCGGCCCGTACACGGCCGAGGTGGCGATGATCAGGGCCAGGATCCCGGTGTTCGGGGGGGCCGCGCCCGCCAGCGCGAACAGCGCCTTGCCCTTCGCCTTGGCGGCCGCGCAGGCCTGCAGGACGTCGGAGAACGTCGATGACGCGGTCAGGGTGACCCCGGACGCCTTGGCCGCCTGGTCGTTGTACACGATGCCGTTCACCGAGCTGCCGAGGGACACCGCGTAGATCGTGCCGTTGTACTGGAACTGGGCCAGGCCGGCCGGCGCAAGGTCCTTCTTCACCTGCGGATCGGTCAGGGGCAGCAGCTGCCCGGCCTTGGCGAAGCCCTGAATCGAGTCGGTCTGGCCGGAACCGGATTCGGCTTGGAAGACGTCGGGTGCGTTGCCGCCCTCAACGCGCGTCGTGATCGCCTGGGCGTAGCTCTCCGCCGGCAGCGACTGCAGGGTGATCGTGACGCCCGGGTGGAGCTTCTCGTAGGCCTTGGCCGCGTCCTGGTAGTAGTGCTCGTTCCCGGATGGGTTGCTGTATGCGAACGTGATCGTCTGCGGTTCCTTGCCCGATCCGGTGCCGGCGCTCGAGGAGGAGCAGGCCGCCACGGAAACCCCGGCGAGCGCGATGACCGCAGCAGTCGCGGCCCACCGTCGCCGTCTTGTTCCTATGTTGTTGATCATGATGCTCTCCGTGTTGACACAGTTGAGGTGCGGGCACCCGGCTGGATGAGACGAGAGCCGGGCCTGATGTTGAGTTGTCCGGACCGTCGAGCGCCGACCGGTCGAGTCCGCTTCGATCCAGTTGCGCCGAAGTTGTTTGGTCTTCTGTCGTTTTCAGGCTTAACTTCGGCAAGTACCAATATCGGCGTGGCCACGGCGGCGGGGAAGATGACATCGCCGATAAGGGGTATAGGCGCCGCCGATATAAGCGGCAGGACTCCCACCGGGTCCGGAGCATGCCGCGATGCGCGACGACCCGGCCGAGGCATCCCTGGGCCGCCGACACCCGCCCGCGGCTCAGGAGCAGGTCATCGGCGTACATCGCGGCTCTCCACAGGATTTCCTTCCGTCATCATCTGAGAGAAGACTTACTGTATATTTCAATCTTTAGATTGACTATGGTTGACTTCTGACATTTTCAGTCGTAAGTTCTGCTGATAGCCGCACAAGAACTACACCAGACCCGGAGGTCAGCGCGTGTCCCTGTCCCGGACTGACCGGACGCTTGGCGTCGGGATGGTCGGCTACGCCTTCATGGGCGCCGTCCATTCCCAGGCCTGGCGGTCGGCGCCGCGTTTCTTCGACCTGGCCGTCCGGCTGCGGATGTCGGCGCTGGCCGGCCGGGACGAGACCCGGCTCAAGGCCGCGGCCGGCAAGTACGGCTGGGAGAGCTTCGAGACGGAGTGGACCCGGCTTCTCGACCGGAGCGACGTCGACCTCGTCGACATCTGCACCCCAGGCGATACTCATGCCGAGATCGCGATCGCCGCGCTCGAGGCGGGCAGGCACGTCCTGTGCGAGAAGCCACTGGCGAACTCGGTCGTGGAGGCCGAGGCGATGGCAACGGCCGCCCGCCGGGCGGCTAGCCGGGGCGTGCACGCGATGTGCGGTTTCACCTACCGGCGGGTGCCCGCGGTCCGGCTCATGGCCGACCTCGTAGCCGACGGCGCTATCGGCACCTTGCGCCATATCCGGGCGAGTTACCTGCAGGACTGGCTGGCCGATCCGGCCGCGCCGATGTCGTGGCGGCTGGAGAAGCACCGGGCCGGATCGGGCGCGCTGGGCGATATCGGCGCGCACGCGGTGGATCTGGCCCAGTACGTCACCGGCGACCGGATCACCGGCGTCGCCGCCATGAGCCGTACCTTCGTTAACAAAAGGCCGGTTCCGGACCGCCCGGGCTTCATCAGCGCGACGGTAGGCACCAGGAGCGAGTACGGCGACGTCACCGTCGACGACGCCACCATCTTCCTGGCTGCGACAGCATCCGGGGCACTGGCCACCTTCGAGGCCTCCCGGTTCGCGACCGGGCACAAGAACGGCCTGAAGCTGGAGCTCAACGGCTCGGCCGGATCGATCATCTTCGACCTCGAGCGGATGAACGAGCTCAGCGTCTACGACGGCCGCCAGGGCAATGCGGGCTTCCGCACCATCCTGGTCACCGAGCCGTCCCACCCGTACATCGCCGCCTGGTGGCCGCCGGGGCACATGCTGGGTTACGAGCACGCCTTCACGCACCAGGTCCGCGACTTCGTCGAGTCCATCGTGAACGGCGAGGACGCGCACCCCACGTTCGACGACGCCCTCGACGTCCAGCGGGTGCTGGCCGCCGCCGAGCAGAGCGCGGCCGAGGGCGCCCGCTGGACTGAGATTGCCACCGGAACCACATCACCTGGAGGCGCACGCGCATGAGCCGCCGCCCGATCACCCTCTTCACCGGACAGTGGGCGGACCTCCCGTTCACGGAGGTCTGCCGGCTCGCCTCGCAGTGGGGCTACGACGGCCTGGAGATCGCCTGCTGGGGCGACCATCTCGACGTGTCCCGCGGCGCGACCGACGACGCCTACCTGGCCGAGCGCAAGCAGATCCTCGCCGACCACGGACTGTCGGTCTACGCGATATCGAACCATCTCACCGGCCAGGCCGTCTGCGACCACCCGATCGACGAGCGGCACCAGGGCATCCTGCCGTCCCGGATCTGGGGCGACGGGGAGCCTGAGGGTGTCCGCCGGCGGGCCGCCGAGGACATGAAGGACACGGCGCGCACCGCGGCCCGTCTTGGAGTTGATACGGTAGTCGGCTTCACCGGCTCGTCGATCTGGCACACGGTCGCGATGTTCCCGCCGGTCCCGCCGGCCATGATCGAGCGGGGGTTCGCCGATTTCGCCGACCGGTGGAACCCGATCCTCGACGTCTTCGATGAGGCGGGCGTCCGGTTCGCGCACGAGGTGCACCCAAGCGAGATCGCCTACGACTACTGGACGACGGCACGGACCCTGGAAGCCATCGGCCGCCGCCCGGCGTTCGGCCTGAACTTCGACCCGAGTCATTTCGTCTGGCAGGACCTCGACCCGGTGAGCTTCCTGTGGGACTTCAGGGACCGGATCTACCACGTCGACTGCAAGGAGTCGGTCAGGCAGCTCAACGGGCGCAACGGCCGGCTCGGCTCGCACCTGCCATGGGCCGATCCGCGCCGCGGCTGGGACTTCGTGTCCACCGGGCACGGCGACGTGCCGTGGGAAGCATGCTTCCGCATGCTCAACGCCATCGGCTACGACGGCCCCATCTCGATCGAATGGGAGGACGCCGGCATGGACCGGCTCACCGGCGCGCCGGAAGCCCTGGCCTTCGTCAGGAAGCTGCTGTTCGACCCGCCCGCGGCGGCCTTCGACGCTGCCTTCTCCCAGAAGGGCTGACGATGAGCAACCTGCGCTGGTCCTACATGGACCACTGGCGAGCCGACACACCCCGGGGGCCGGTGACGCAGTACGCGTCGCGGCGGCTCATGGACGACTTCGTCAAGCAGATCAGCGTGGTCGGCTTCGAGGGCCTGGACATGTTCGACTTCCAGATCTACGGGCTGACCCAGATGTTCGGCTCGATCGAGAAGTACCAGGAGTATCTGCAGGACCACGGCATCGCCAAGATCGTCAACCTGTTCCGTGGCATCATGTACGACCCCCGGGTCTCCGACCCGCACGTCAGGGAAACGCACGACGAGATCGTGGAGAGCACCCGGCGGATGCTCGGAATGTGGGAGAACCTGCAGATCGAGAACCTCATCGTCATGCCCGCCAGCCTCTACGCCGACACCGCCCCGGTGACCGGGGACACGATCAAGGCGGCGGCCGAGTGCTGGAACCGGGTCGGCGAGATGAGCGCCGGATTCGGCGTGCGAACCACCGGCCACCACGAGTTCTTCTGCGCCATCAGGACCCAGGAGGACATCCTCCGCTTCTACGAGCTGACGGATCCCCGCTATGTCAGCTTCTTCTGCGACACCGCCCAGCACTGCATCGCGGGCGTCGACCCGGTGGAGTTGTACCTCGAGCTGCACGACCGCGTCTCCGGCTTCCACTTCAAGGACACCCGCGAGGTCGACACCACCGGGGCCTACGAGAACCGGCCCGACGCGGAGCTGATGGCTCCGCAGACCGCCCGGTGGTTCTACGAGATGGGGACCGACGGAGGACTTGTCGACTTCCCCCGCCTGATGCGCGAACTCAAGGGTCACGAGTTCTCCGGCTGGATCACCGTCGAGCACGACAAGGCCAACATCGGCGGCGACTACGCCGAGAGCACCGCCCTGTCGATGTGGTACGCCAAGCACGTTCTCGCGGAGATCTACTCATGACCGGGACCGTCCGCCTGGGCTACGCGATCAGCCAGTGGAAGCCGAACTTCGACGACTTCACCCGGCGCGAGCAGCACGTCCGGGCGCTGAAGGTGATCGCGGCGTGCGGCTTCACCGGGGTAGAGCTGCGGGCCGGCTCAGGACGCTGGGATCCGCTGGGCCGCCCGGCGTCGATCGCGGCGAACTACGGATCGGCCGCCACGTTCACTGACCTGCTACGGCAGATCGGCATCGAGGCCGTGTGCAGCTGGTATTTCGACCCGGGCGAGCCGATCGGCGAGGAACTGTCGCCAGGCCGCTCGGTCCTGGAGACCGGCGATCACCGGGCGATCACCGAGTCGGTGATGCCGTTCGCGGAGTTCCTTGCCGCAGCCGGCGGGTCGCGGCTCGTCGTCCGCGCCCTCCCCGCCGCGGGCCAGGCCGGCGAGCTTACCGCCGACGCGATCGCCGCGGCCGCCGAGGGCTGGAACCAGGTCGGCGAGGCCACGTCCCGGCTCGGCGTCACCGTCTCCCTGCACGTCGACTGCCTGAGCGCCGCCGCCGACGCCAAGACACTCGAGATCCTGCTCGAGGCGACCGATCCCGGCCAGGTCGGGCTGACCCTCGACACGGCCGAGCTCACCCTGGCCGCCATGGACCCGGTCGCCCTCTACCGGCGCCACCGTGACCGCGTCGACCACATCCACCTGAAGGACACCCGATACGTCGATGACCTCGGGGAGCGGCGAAGGCCGCACGCCGAGGCGGCCATGCTCCAGGCCGGCGGCGACCGCGGTATCGAGCGCTGGTTCTACGAGTGCGGCACTACGGGCGGCCTGGTCGACTTCCCGGCGCTACTGGGTGAGCTGAACGCCGACGCCTACTCCGGCTGGCTGGTCTTCGAGAGCGAGCAGACACCCAATCCCGCCCGCAGCGTCATGCTCAACGGCTGGTTCGCCCAGCAGATGCGGCTACCCTCATGACAACTCCGCTCTTTCTACGC
>Ga0207664_10002430_pt1 | contig 12320 bp, 12 predicted proteins | sample LARL83metaG_FD_184349 | JGI IMG/M metagenome (GOLD analysis project Ga0207664, IMG submission 184349) | Corn, switchgrass and miscanthus rhizosphere microbial communities from Kellogg Biological Station, Michigan, USA - LAR L8-3 metaG... | ecosystem: Host-associated > Plants > Roots >...
ACCGTGTCACCCGCACCCCACCCCCCGCCGTGTCAATTGCGCAATCGAGCCCACTAGAGCGTGTCAATGCGGGATCGGTAGTGTCCTATTTATGGCGGATGGCGAGGATGTGCGGCGGATCGCGATGTCGCTGCCGCGAACCAGCGAGCACCTGGCCCGGGACAACACCAAGTACCGCATCGGCCGGATCGTGTACGCGGCGGTGTCCCCCGACGAGGAACGGCTGGGGTTCGGGTTTCCCAAGGAGGAGCGGGCCGCGCTGGTGGCCAGCGAACCGGACAAGTTCATGATGCCGCTGAAGCGCGACGAGCGGTACAACTGGGTCCGTGCGCGCTTGCCGGAGCTGGAGGTCCAGGAGCTCCGCGAGTTGCTGATCGATGCCTGGTGCATGTGCGTGTCGAAGAAGACCGCCGCGGCCTACCTGGAAACCTTGGGGGTGACGGACAGCTAGGCCGGAAGACTAGGCCGGAAGACTAGGCCGGAGGGCTCGGACATGCACACAGTGGGAATGACGCTGCACCCGGAGCGGGATTGCGGCGGGGCGGTCGGGTCGATCCTGGAGTGGGCGATGCGCCGGAACATCCGGGTGCTCGCCATCGACACCGAGGTCAGCAGGATCGTCTGCACCGCCGAGCCCGTCACCGCCGAGGAGCTGCGCCAGCGCGCCGACCTGGTGGTGAGCCTGGGTGGCGACGGCACGATGCTGCGCGCCATGCGGCTGGCCGACAGGCAGCGCTTCCCCGTACTCGGCGTCAACGTCGGCAAGCTGGGGTTCCTCGCCGAGGTCGACGTCCCCGACCTGCCCGACGCGCTCACCGCGATCGACAACCACGCGTTCACCACCGAACCACGGCTGGCGCTCGACGCGGTCATCGGCGGCAAGACCATCACCGCTTTCAACGATTTCGCGTTCGTCCGGTTCCCTGGCAAGAAGATCGCCGCGATTGCGGTGCACGCCGGAGGCCGCAGGTTCGTCAGCTACGCCGCCGACGCGCTCGTGGTGGCCACCCCGACCGGGTCGACCGCGTACAGCTTCTCGGCGGGCGGCCCGATCGTGAGCCCCGCGGTGGAGGCCCTGCTGGTCACGCCCGCCGCGCCGCATTCCGCGTACAACCGCGGGCTGGTCGTCTCTGTCGACGACCAGCTCGCGCTGGAGATCCTGCCGACCAGCGGCAGCCTCGCCGTCGAGGCCGACGGCATCCTCGCGGCCAACGTGTCACCGGGTGAGCAGATCGAACTCATGCCCCGCCCGGGCGCCGCGCGGGTGGTCCGGCTGGGCCGCGCCACGTTCTACGAGCGGGCCAGGCGCAAGCTGCGCCTGGCCGACTCGCCGGAGCTGCCGAGCACGTGGCCGTAAAACCCCCGTACCTTCCGCCGTGGGCGCCTTACCGCCCGATTACGTCCAGCGCCAAGCAGAACCGTTCCCGATCCCGGACTCGTATCACCAAGGGTAGGGGAGCTAAATTCTGCACAAAGGGCACTTCCGCCCGATCACGCAGGGACGATGATGCCGCTGACCGCCGATCCGTTGCCAGTGCGGCTGAGCCCGCTGGTGGGACGCGACACCGAGCTACGCGACATCGCGCAGACTCTGGCCGGCAGCCGGCTGCTGACGCTGACCGGACCAGGTGGCACCGGGAAGACCCGGCTGGCACTGGCCGTCGCGGCCGCCACCTCCGGCACCGCGTGCTGGATCGACCTGGCAGCCATCGACGACCCGGCCATCGTGGGCACAGCGATCGCCGCTTCCCTCAGCATGCCGGAAATACCGGGCCAGGACACCACCGAGGCGCTCGTCGCGCACATCGCCGGTGAGCGGCTGCTGCTGGTGCTCGACAACTGCGAGCATCTGCTCGACGCCGTGGCGGGCCTGACCGCGCGCCTGCTCGCCGGATGCCCGAACGTGACGGCGCTCGCGACCAGCCGCGAAGCGCTGGGGGTGGAGGGCGAGCGTACCTGGCCGGTCCCCCCGCTCACCGGCGGCTCGGCGGCTATCCTGTTCGAGCAGCGCGCGCAGCTTGTCCGGCCGGCGTTCAAGGTGACCGACGACAACGCCGCCGACGTGCGGCTGGTGTGCGAGCGGCTCGACGGGCTGCCGCTGGCGATCGAGCTGGCCGCCGCGCGGATGCGGGTCTTGTCCTCGGCCCAGCTCGCCGCCCGGCTCGACGACATCTTCTCGGTGCTGACCGGCGGAGCGCGGTCCGCCCCCGCCCGGCACCAGACGCTGCGCGCCACGCTGGACTGGAGCCACGACATGCTCGCCACCCACGAGCGCGTCACGCTGCGCAGACTCGCCGTGTTCTCCGGCGGCTTCACCCTCGACGCGGCCGAGCACGTGGTCGCCGACGGCGTCGACATCGAATCTGGCGAGATGCTCGACCTGCTGACCCGGCTCGCGGACAAGTCGCTGGTGCGCGTCGAGCACACCGCCGAAAGCTCGCGATACGAGCTGCTCGGCACGATCAGGGACTACGCGGCGGCCAAGCTCGCCAGGACCCCGGACGAAGACCCGGTCCGCCGCGCGCACCTGGGCTACTACGCCGAATTCGCGGAGAACGCGGCGGCGCGCGACGACGGCGAGCTGGGTGTCCTCGATGACGAGCTGCCGAACCTTCGCAGCGCGATCGAGTACGCGCACCAGTCCGGCGAGCCGGCGGCGGCGCTGCGGATCGCCAGTTCACTGGACCGGTTCGCCGCGCTGCGCGGGCACTACCACGAGATCAGGCAGTGGCTGGATGCCGCGGTCAACGCTTGCCCGGACGGGCCCGCGGAGCTGCGCGCGAAGGCGCTGCTCGGCGGCGGCCGCCTCGCGCTGCTCCAGTGCGACTACGCGCCCGCGGTCCGCCGCGGCGAGGCGGCGCTGCGGCTCTACCGCGAGCTCGGCGACGGCGGGGGCATCTCCAGCGGACTCCGGCTGCTCGGCAGCGTCGCCCGCGAGCAGGGCAGGTACGCCAGGGCCGCTCAGCTCTACGCGGAGAGCCTGGCCGGTGCCGAGGCGTCGGGCGACCGTCGCGCCCAGGCCAGCGTGCACGGCTCCGTCGCGTTCGTCTCCTGGCTCCAGCTCGACTTCGGCCAGGCCGCCGCCGCCGCGAACCGTTCGCTGGACATCTGCCGCGCCATCGGCGACATCGAGGGCGTCGCCTCCGCACTCATCCATCTCGGCATCGTGGCCCGCTTTAATTCTGATTCAGAACGAGCTGTGGTGCTTCTGACCGAGGCCCGCGCCATAGCCGAGGGCATCGGCTTCCGTGAGGGCATCGCCTGGACACTGGAACAGCTCGGCCTGCTCGCGGCCGACCACGGGGACGCCGAAGCCGCGGCGATGCTGCGCCGCAGCCTGGAGATCCACACCGAGCTGCGGGACCGGTGGCGGATGACCAGCCTGCTCGAGGACCTCGCGGCGGTCGCCCTGCGCGGCGGCAATGCCGCGCGAACCGCACGGCTGCTCGGCGCGGCCGCGGCGATACGGGAGGCGATCGGCACGGTCATCGCGCCGGCCGAACGAGCGCAGCACGACGCGACCACCGAGGGTGCGCGGGCGGCGCTCGGCGCGGAGAAGTTCGGCGCCGCGCGGCAGCAGGGCCAGCTCGCCACCGCCGAAGACTTGCGCGCCGACCTCCCCAGGGCTGGTGCCCGCGCCGCCGACACCGTGGCAATGCCCGTCCTCGACCTGTCCGCCGCGACCGCCGCCGCGACCGCCGCCGCGTCCGGACAGCCGCTCCCGCCTCAGCCCGCCAAACCGGCCGCCGGTCAGCCCGCGGCACAGCCCGCCGCTGGTCAGCCCGCCGTCGGCCGCCCCGCCGCGTCCGCCCCGCCTGCCCCGGCCGCCGGCCCGCTGCGGATCCGCACGCTGGGCATGGCGGCGGTGCAGTTGGGCGACGTCACGCTAACCGCGGCGGACTGGGGCTATGCGAAGCCGCGCGAACTGCTGTTCCTGCTCGCCTCGTCGCGGCCGCTGACCCGCGACCAGATCGGCTCGACGTTGTGGCCCGACTTGTCCGGCCGCCAGCTGGGCAACGCCTTGCACACTGCCCTGCGCGAGCTGCGCCGCGCGCTCGGTGACGCCGGCTGGGTGCGCTACGCCGACGGGCACTACCAGTTCGACCGCGCTCGGCAGCACGAGTGCGACGTCACCGCGTTCGAGGATGCCCTCAGCACCGCGCGCCGTGCCAAGCCGTCCGCCGCCGGCCTGCCTGACCTGCAACGGGCCATCGCCGTCTACGGCGGGGACTTCCTCGACGGTATGCCGGTCGGCGAGTGGGCGCTGATCCGCCGGGACGAGTTGCGCCGCGCCTTCGAGTCCGCGCTGCTCGCCAGCGGCCGGATGCTGGTGGCGGCCGGCCGCCACCAGGCCGCCGCGTCCGCGTTCCGCCAGGCCGTCGCGCACGAGCCGCTCAACGAATCCGCGCACCGGGAGCTGATGGCCTGCTGGGTCCAGATGGGCGAGACCGCCCGCGCCGTCCGCCACTATGAGGAGCTGGCCGGACGGCTGCACGAGCAGCTCGCAGTCGCCCCCGCGGCGGAGACGACCGCGCTCTACAAGAAGCTGACCGCGAGCTAGCGCCGGGCGGGGCTTATCCCCCTGAGTTTCCCCCAGAGCCCCTTGTGGGGGGTTGGCATGCTCTGTTCATGCCTGATCCGATCGCACCGCCAGTCGCCCGGCGGGCCGAGGATGCCGTGGAACTGGTCAGCCAGGCATTCAGCGACGGCGACCTAGACGCGGCACTTGCCCAGTACGAGCCAGCCGCCCAGCTAAAGCCTTGGGCGCACCCAGACGGAACCGGCAATGGCCTGCGGGACTTCATGCGCGAGCTGATGGACCTGCGGCTTCCCCTTTCGCTCCGGATCGGCGAGACGCTGCAGGTCGCTGGCCTGACCGTGGTGATGTGCGAGCGGCGCATCGCCGGCATCGGCCCGGACTTCGAGCAGATCCGGCTGCGCGGCTACGGCTTCGCCGCGGTACGGCCGCAGGCTGACGGCAGCTGGCGGATCGCCATCGACTCCTGGTGCCTCGAAGGTCCCCCGGATGATCTCGGTGACTAGGGACCGGGGCGGATCATCTGGCCGCCGGACTTCTGCACCGACGCGGCTGAAACCACCGATGGCATGCTCGCGACGCCGTAATTAAGAGCGGCCATCGGCCAGAACCCCGGGGGTGCCCGCCCCCGGGGTTCGCCTATGTCAGCGGGTCAGACCGCCAGGTAGCGCTACGCGGCCGCCCGCCACCTCGCCGACCGTGTTGCGGAAAAGCGCGCGTTTAATACCACTGGATTTTGGGGATATGTGTAATAAATTACTAATAGTAAACTTTCCTATTAGTTTGGGGAGCAGGGTAATACCGCCTACCGGAGGTCACATGAGACCTGTCACACCCCTTCGGGTACTCTGCCTGCTTGTCCCGGCGGCACTACTCGCTCTGGGCGCCCATGCCACCGTCGCGAACGCCCAGACCAATCTCCTCAGCAACGGCAGCTTCAGCACCGGCAGCACGGCGGGCTGGACCTGCTCATCCGGCGACAAGGTGGTGACCTCGCCGACCTACTCCGGTGCCGCCTTCGCGCTCGCCGGCACGCCGACCAGCAGCGACGACGCCCAGTGCGGTCAGGTCGTCAGCGTGCAGCCGAACTCCGCCTACACGCTGACCGGATTCGTGGAGGGCGACTACGTCTTCCTCGGCGACAGCGGGACCGGCAGCAGCGACACCGACGCCTGGACACCATCGGCGTCGTCGTGGACCGAGCTGTCGACCAGCTTCAGCACCGGCGCGTCCACCACCAGCGTGACCATCTACGTCCACGGCTGGTACGCGCAGCCAACGTTCTACGCCGACGCGCTGACGCTCACCGGGCCTGGGGGCAGCGGCGGGGGCGGCGGCACCGCGCCGGCCGCGCCGACCGGGCTGACCGTTACCGGCACCACATCGTCCTCGGTGTCGCTGTCGTGGACCGCGCCATCCGGGCCGGTCAGCGGCTACGACGTATTCGAGAACGGCAGCCAGGTCGGTAACGTCACCGGCACCAGCGACACGGTCTCCGGGCTGGCCTCGTCGACGACTTACAAGTTTTCCGTCGCCGCGTTCAACTCGGTCGGCCAGTCGCCGCAGTCCAGCCAGGTCAGCGCCACCACATCCGCTTCCGGCGGCGGAGGCGGCGGCGGCGGGCTTCCCGCGCACGTGCTGATGGGCTACTGGCAGGACTTCACCAACGGCGCCCAGCCGCTCACCCTGGCCGCCGTGCCGAGCAGTTACAACATCGTCGCGGTCGCGTTCGGCAACTCCGACAGCACTCCAGGACAGGTGACGTTCAGCCTCGACTCGGGCCTGTCCGCCGCGCTCGGCGGTTACACCCAGCAGCAGTTCATCAGCGACATCAAGACGCTCCAATTCCGCGGTCAGAAAGTCATCTTGTCCGTCGGCGGACAGAACGGCACGATCAGCGTCAGCGACGCGACCAGCGCGAGCAACTTCGCCAGCAGCGTCGACTCCATCATCGCGCAGTACGGCTTCAACGGGGTCGACATCGACCTGGAGAACGGCGTAAACCCGCAGTTCATGGCGTCCGCGCTCGAGCAACTGGAAAGCGACGTCGGCTCGAATCTGATCATCACGCTCGCGCCGCAGACCGTGGACACGCAGTCCACCGGGAATGACTACCTTGCGCTCGCGCTCAACATCAAGTCCATCCTCACCATGATCAATACCCAGTACTACAACTCCGGCTCGATGAACGGCTGCGACGGCAACGTCTACTCCGAAGGCACCGAGAACTTCATGACCGCGCTCGCCTGCACCGAACTCCAGGGCGGGCTGTCCGCGTCGCAGGTCGGGCTCGGGCTGCCAGCGTCGCCTTCGGCGGCAGGCAGCGGGTACGTGTCGCCGTCGCTGGTGAACAGCGCGCTCGACTGCCTGGCCGCGAGGACGAACTGCGGCAGCTTCGTCCCGTCCACGTCGTATCCGGGGATCCGCGGTGTGATGACGTGGTCCATCAACTGGGACGCCTCCAACGGCTACAACTTCGCCGATACGGTGGCACCTCACCTGGCCACGCTGCCGTGACCAAGGCGAGGCCGCCCCGGGATCCGGGGCGGCCTCGCGGATCCGCCCAGCGTGCCGATGGCGCCAACGGGCACCGATGACCCCGGCCCGTTGGCACCATCCGCACGCCGCATGGCGACCCGATGGCGCCATCGGCATGGTGCGGGCGAGAAGCAGGGCGGCGAGGTCGTTCAGCTAGCCCGGCCGGCCGGAGCCCTGGGTGCCCTCGGAGTCGTAGCGGAAGCCGTCCAGGAAGCGGCGGAAGACGCCGCCCTCGCGGGTCAGGGGCTTGCCGGGAGCGGGCGACTCGGCGCGTTCGTGGCCCTCGGGCTGGTCGTAGTCGGCGCGGGCGATCGCGTCCACGATCTGCGCCTCGCCGAACGACTCCGAACCCGGGATCTGCGGGATGAAGCCGACCAGGTCGCCGTCGAGCATGACCTCGGCCTCTAGCGCGGCGGTACCTTCGGCACCCCAGAGGGCCTCGCGGCCACCCTCAAGCGAGACGCGGACGCCATAGGCGTCGTAGCCGGCCTGGTGCAGGTGAGCGTCTACGCCACGATCCCTGAGGAGGTCAGCGACCCGGCGGGCCCGGTTTTCGTCCATTGAAGGAGGCTACCCTTAGTTCCGTGGCGGACGAACAGTTCGAGCTGGGCACGGATGGGCCCAAGGCCATCCTGGTAGGGATAGACGACACCGTGACCTCGATGCGGGCCGGAGCCTACGCCGCGGGTCTCGCGCGCCGCCAGGGCGCACGGCTAATCTGCGTCTACGTCGAGCAGCTGAGCACCATGTACGGTGCCGCGGCCGGGTCGGGCGCGGCCGCGATCGCCGCGCAAGAGCAGGCGCTCCAGCAGGAGGCCGAGTCGCTGCGCAAGCGGGTCGAGGAGGCGGCCGGGCAACTGACGATCCCGGTCACGTTCATCACCGCACATGGCGACCCGTTCCACGAGATCAAACGAGTCGCCGACGAGACCCACGCAGACGCGGTCGTGGTCGGTGCCTCGACGAAGGCGGGTCACCGGCTGGTCGGCTCGCTCGCGATCCGCCTGGTCCGGGCGGGCCGCTGGCCGGTAACCGTCGTCCCGTGAGCGGCGTCGCCGTCGTCACCGGAGCTGGGTCGGGGATCGGCCGGGAGGTCGCGCGGGTCCTGCTCGGCGCCGGCTGGCGGGTCGCGCTGGCCGGCCGCCGCGCGGACCGGCTGCGGGAGACGGCTTCGGCCACTGCTAGCGCGGGCGAAGCGCTGGTCGCCCCCGCCGACGTGACGTCGGCGGAGTCAGTGGCGGCACTTTTCGACACGGTACGGGACCGCTGGGGCCGGGTGGACCTGCTGGTCAACAACGCCGGAATCGCCGCACCGGCCGGCGACCTGGACGAGATCTCGGTGGACGACTGGCAGCGGGTCGTCGGCACGAACCTGACCGGCGCGTTCCTGTGCGCACGGCAGGCAGTGCGGCTGATGAAGACCCAGACGCCGCGCGGCGGCCGGATCATCAACAACGGTTCGATATCCGCCCACTCGCCGCGCCCGGGCAGCGCCGCGTACACCGCGACCAAGCATGCGATAACGGGGCTCACCAAGTCCATTTCGCTGGACGGCCGGGCACACGACATCGCCTGCGGACAGATCGACATCGGCAACGCCGCTACGGAGCTGACCAGCGGGTTCGCCGCGGGCATGCCGCAGGCGAACGGATCGGTGCGCGCCGAGCCCACCTTCGAGGTCCGGCACGTGGCCGACGCGGTGCTGTACATGGCATCGCTGCCGCTGGACGCGAACGTCCAGTTCCTTACGATCACCGCAACCAAGATGCCCTTTATCGGCCGGGGCTGAGGTGTTGCGGTCCGGTCACTCTGCGGTGGATGATCTCGGGTAACCGAACACACACGTGACGGCATCCCGCAGCCGGCCGGTCGAGGAGTGCTGTATGCCGTCCGAACTCAGCCAGGAACTGATCGACTCGCTATTGCGCCAGCAGGCTGAGGAATTTGTTACAAATTTCGATACCGCGAACTATCTGCTGGCCACGACGGTAACGAGCACGCCGGAGCATGAGCTGCTGCGGGCCGGCCGGCGGCTGATCCTGAGCCCGGACGCCGCCGCGCGGATCCTCGGCACCCGCCTGGTCAGGGACCTGAAGGAGCTCCGGACGCAAGCCGCCGCCGACCTCGCCGACCTGCTCAGGTACGAACAGGACGAGGACGTCATCTGCTGGATCGTCAGCGCGTTCGGCTCCCTGCCCAGCGAGTCGGTGACCGATGAGCTCATCGCCCTGGCGGCACACCCCGATCCCGCCATCCGCTACCACGCGGCAACCGCCCTGGTGAACTCCGGCGACCCGTCGCCGGCCTCGTTCGACGTGCTGCTCGCGCTGTGCGCCGACGACGACGCCGAGGTGCGCTTCTCCGCGGTCTTCGAGCTCGGCGGCTGGTGGCAGGCAAGCCACGATGTCCGTGCCGAGGCCGTGCTCCGGCGCGCCATCCGGGACAGCGACCCGTTCGTGTTCCGCGCTGCCCGCGACGCGCTGTCGGCCTAGCGCCCTCGCGCATTTTGACACGCTCTAGTGGGCTCAACTGCGCAATTGACACGGTGGGAGCGGGGGCGCGGGGGCGCGGGTGCGGTGCGGGCGGGGGCGCGGGTGCGGCGCGGGGCGGGGGTGGGCGCGGACGCGCGGGTGGGGTGCGGGTGCGGGTGGGTTAGCGGGCTAGGGCGTGGAGGCGGGCGACCGTGTCGGCGTCGGCGGTTTCGCTGCCGATGGGGCCGCCGGTGAAGGAGCCGTGGTTGTCGCTGCCGGCCGTGGCGAGCAGGCCGAGAGCGGTTGCCAGGTGAAGCAGTGCTTGTCGTTCGGCCAGATCATGGTCTGGGTGAGCGACCTCAACGCCGGCGAGGCCAGCGGCGGCCAGCCCGGCGATTTCCTCGTCCGACAGATCCCAGGCGCGGCCCGCCCGGGGGTGAGCGAGGACCGGGACGCCGCCGGCGGCCTTGATCAGGGCGATGGCGCGGACCGGGTCGAGGGCGTACTTCGTGACGTAGGCGCGGCCGTCGTCGGCGATCCACTCGCTGGTGAACGCGTCGCTTGGGTCCGCAATTATGCCGGCCGCGACCATGGCGCGGGCGATGTGCGGACGGCCGACCACGGAGCTGCCCGCGATCGCGGTGACCTGCTCCCAGGTGACGTCCGCGCCCAGCTCGCGGAGCTTGGTGACCATCGCCTTGGCCCGGATGACCCGGTCGTCGCGGATGCGGTGTGTCTGTCCGGCGAGTTCGGCGTCGCCGGGGTCGAAGAGGTAGGCGAGCAGGTGCACGCTGCGATCGTTGAGGTGGCAGGACAGCTCCATGCCGGGGATCAGCGTGAGGCCTTCGGGTAGCGCGGCGCGCGCCGCCGCGTGCCCGGCGGTCGTGTCATGATCGGTCAGCGCCACCGCGTCGAGGCCGGCCGCGGCGGCGTTGCGCATCACCGTGGCGGGGTCGTCCGTTCCGTCGGAGGCGTTGCTGTGGACGTGCAGGTCGGCGCGCACCCTGCTAGCTTGCCAGCCGCGGTGAGCGCGCGCCGAACGGGATGTCCAGGTCCTGCCAGGGGTCGCGCAGGTCGCGCAGCACGATCGGGTCGATGAGCAGGGTGCCGGCCGTCTCCGGCCACAGCACCAGCCACAGCCATCGGCCCTTCGCCTCGCCGGCGAATACCGCGCGTTCGGGCGAGTCCACCAGCCACAGCGGGATGTCATGGTTGTCGAAGCTGGCGGCGGCGCTCGGCGGGCAGCACGCGAACTCCGCCCCAGGATCCACGTGGTCCAGGCCGGCCAGGCCAGCACCCAGACCGGTGCCGGGCTCCTCGGCGACGACCAGCATGTCGCCGGGACCGCCGAGCGGGTTGGGACCGGACAGTGCCACGACGCTGCCGCGGATGCCGGTGCGCTCGTCACCCGCGCCGGCGAAGCCGGCCACCAGCCAGCCCGTGGGAAGTGGCCAGGGCAGCCATACCGGGACGTCCCGGGTGGTGCGGAGCAGGGCTACCAGGCCGTCGCTCGACGGGGAGAAAGCAGGCAGCAGTGGATGAACCTCACCATGCAGGTCACAACGCCAGGCGCTGGACCAGGCGGTTGGCTCCTTGACCGGCTGGGTGCAGCGCGGGCAGCGCCGCTCGTTGTCCTGACCCACGCTGGCCTGTGTACCCACATCCGGGGGCGGGCATGCGAAGGGCGCCGGTTCCCGTCTGGGGACCGGCGCCCTCGGCCGTTGCTAACTGACTGTCGCGGACTAGAACAGCACGCCGAAGTTAGCGCTGAACATCTCGTTGTCAACCGTGGTGCCGTTGGAGAACTTCAGCAGGTTCCAGGTCTGGAGCTGCGGCCGCGGGTTGTCGGTCGGGAAGCCGCCGCTCGGGTAGTTCAGCACGAACGGGTGCGAGAAGTTGGTGTCCGACCCGTTGATCAGCGGGACGTAGAAGCCCTTGATCGCGGAGAACGAGTCGACCACCCAGACGGTCCTGGAGCTCTCACCACACGGCTGGAGCGAGACCTTGGTGCCGTTGTGCGCGGTGGTGGGGACACCGATGCACATGCCAGTGTCGGCGCCGAAGGGCGAGTACTCGAACTCGAAGGCCTCGAGGTTGTGGTAGTGCAGGTTGAGCGCCGCGCTCACCAGGCCGGCCGCGAAGAAGTCCTTCACCTTGCCCTGGAAGGAAACGGTGAAGTCCTCGGACCGGTCGCTGTTGCTCGCGCGCCACAGGATGATCGGCGTACCAGTGTTCTGGCTACCGCCCTTGGCACTGAACACAAACTGCGGATGTGCGTGCGAGCCGAACAGCCTGCTGTACAGGTCGATGCAGGTGTGTCCACACGGCGGTGTAGCGGCGTTGGCGGTCATCGCCCCCGTTGCAGCTGTGGCGCCGACCAGCGCGAGCGTGCCGGCGGCAGCAAAAAACTTAGACTTGAACGACATTACGGATGGTCCTCCTCGGGAACCCGAGCCGTACCCCTCGTACGGCTAGTGAGCCGCGTCGCCTCGCGAACGCCTTGACCGGTTCAGGGGCGGCTGTCCCGATCGCTCACATTGAAGACGCGATACAGCCTTGGTTGGTTGTCATGTCGGCTCTTTTACCGTAATGACATGAAAGCGGCACCGGCCCGGAACCGCGGTGGTCCAGAGCCGGTGCCTCTCGCGCTCATCAAGTAAGTGACGCCGGCCGCGAGGCTCGCGACCGGCGTCACTGCTAACCGGTTTACCAGAACTTAGGCTCCGGTCTTAGAAGACCTGGCCGAGGTCAGCAGCCCACAGCTGGGTGTCGCT
>Ga0207664_10002431_pt1 | contig 12319 bp, 11 predicted proteins | sample LARL83metaG_FD_184349 | JGI IMG/M metagenome (GOLD analysis project Ga0207664, IMG submission 184349) | Corn, switchgrass and miscanthus rhizosphere microbial communities from Kellogg Biological Station, Michigan, USA - LAR L8-3 metaG... | ecosystem: Host-associated > Plants > Roots >...
GCCGCGGCCCGGCTGAACGCCTCGGCCATGGCCTTGCCCAGTGCCTCGGCGCTGGGCACCCCGGCCGCGGCGGCCAGCGCCGCGGCCGCGTTGAGCGCAACCGTGTCCCGTACCGGGCCCGGGGTCCCGGTGAAGACCGCGCGGGCCACCGCGGCGTTATGCGTACTGTCCCCGCCCCGCAGGTCTTCCGGCCGGGCCCGGCCCAGGTTGAGCGCGACCGCCGGGTCGAAAACCGTCCGCGCCACCGTGCCGCCGTGCACCACCCAGACCGTCGAGGTGGTGGTCGGGGTCAGTTCGTCCAGGCCATCGTCGCCGTGGAATACCAGCGCGCTGCACCCCCGCCCGGCCAGCACCCCCGCGATGACCTCGCCCATCCGCGGATCGGCCACGCCCACCGCCTGCGCAGCGGGCCGCGCCGGGTTGGTCACCGGGCCGAGGAAGTTGAACACGGTGGGCACGCCGAGCTCGCTGCGCGCCACCGAGGCGTACCGCAGGGCCGGGTGATAGAGCGGCGCGAACAGGAAACAGATGCCGGTCTCCTCGGCCAGCCGCGCGCTGGCCTGCGGCGGCAGGTCGATGGCCACGCCGAGCGCCTCAAGCACGTCGGCGGCCCCGCAGCTGGAGGAGGCAGCGCGGTTCCCGTGCTTGACCACCCGGGCCCCGGCCGCCGCGGCCACGATCGCGCCCATCGTGGAGATGTTGACCGTGTGCGCGCCATCTCCCCCGGTGCCGACCAGGTCCACCACCGGGCCAGGCACGTCGATCGGGGTAGCGTGCCGCAGCATCGCCTGGGCCAGCCCGGTCATCTCGCTGACCGTCTCACCCTTGATCCGCAGGGCCACGCCGAACCCGGCGACCTGGACGGGCGTGGCCGCGCCGTCCATGATCTCGTCCATCGCCCACGCGGCCTCGTCCGGGCTGAGCGTCTCGCCCTTGATCAGCGCGCCGATCAGGGCGGGCCAGGACGGCGTCCGGTGCATTGCGGCCCCTTCGCCAGCAAGCTCAGCTCACGCCTGGGCGGAGAGCTGCCCGGCGCGCTGCCGCATGACGCCCGCCAGGGCCGCGGCGAACGCCACCGGGTCGATCGGGTGGCTGGTCACGGCGTCCGCCCCGGACCAGGTGGCCAGCCAGCCGTCGTCGGGGCGGCCGATCACCAGCAGCACCGGCGGGCAGTCGTGGATCTCGTCCTTGGCCTGGCGGCACACGCCCATGCCGCCCGCGGGCTGTGCCTCGCCGTCCAGCACCATGACGTCCACCCCGCGCGCGTCGAGCAGCCGGAACAGGGCCGGCTCGGTGGCCACCGGGATGATCTCGGCTTCGGGCACGTCGGGCGCGGGCCGGCGGCCGATGGCGAGCTGTATCCGGGCCCTGGTGTCCGCATCATGGCTGTAAACGACGACCTTCATGAACTGGATGGTACCGACACGGGGGGTCGGCCGACGCTCGCCTACGGGTTGTCGTAATAATGAGCGCGTGGCCACCGCATCCGTCACCGAGAAGGCACCCACTCCGCGCCCGCCATCGGCCCGGCCGAACCTGGTCAGTGTGGGCACCATCATCTGGCTGTCCTCGGAGCTCATGTTCTTCGCGGCGCTGTTCGCGATGTACTTCACCATCCGCTCGGTGGACAAGGGCGAAGGCCTTCCCTGGCCGGGTGCGCACCTCGATCTGACCCTGGGCTCGATCAACACCACCGTGCTGCTGCTGTCCAGCGTCACCTGCCAGCTCGGGGTGTTCGCCGTGGAGCGCGGCCAGATCGGCCGGGCGGGCCGGATCTGGCAGGTGTCGCGCTGGGGCCTGCGCGAGTGGTACTGGCTGTCGTTCCTGATGGGCCTGTACTTCGTGCTGGGCCAGGGTTATGAGTACCTGAGCCTGATCCGCGATGAGCACCTGACCCTGAGCTCCAGCGCCTACGGATCGGTGTTCTACATCCCCACCGGGTTCCACGGCCTGCACGTGACCGGCGGGCTCCTCGCGTTCCTGTTCGTGCTGGGCCGCACCTACGTAGCCAAGACCTTCACCCACGAGCAGCAGGTCAGCGCGATCGTCGTCTCCTACTACTGGCACTTCGTGGACGTGGTGTGGATCGGCCTGTTCACCACGATCTACCTCATCCACTAGCGCGACTGGCCGGATGCATGACTAGACGCGGTTCCTCCCCTAAACCAGAAGAGCACTGACCAGAAGACGAGGCAGCAGTGAGCTGGATCACCATGCGGCGGCGCCCGATCGCCGGATACGCCGTGGTGCTGCTTGGGCTCATCGGAATTGGTGGCACGTACGCGGCGCTCACCGCGCACGGCAGCCCGGCCAGCGCGGCCGGGAATGCCGCCAACCCGCAGCAGATCGCCCAGGGCCGCACGCTCTTCGTGCAGAACTGCTCCAGCTGCCACGGGCTGATGGCCCAGGGCACGGCCACCGGCCCGAGCCTGATCGGGGTCGGTGCCGCTGCGGTCTACTTCCAGGTCAGCACCGGCCGGATGCCCGCCAAGGAACTTGAGGCCGAGATGGCGCGCAAGCCACCGGTGTTCAACGACGAGCAGACGCGGGCCATCGCCGCCTACATCCAGGCCCTGGGCGGCGGTCCGGCCATCCCGTCCGCGGCCCAGGTGAGCACGGCCGGCGCTGACCCCGGCCTGGGCCAGGAACTGTTCACCGAGAACTGCTCGCAGTGCCACAACTTCGTGGGCGCTGGCGGGGCGCTGACCTACGGGAAATACGCGCCCGCCCTCACTGCGTCCACGCCGACCCAGATTTACACGGCCATGCAGACTGGCCCGGAGGCCATGCCCGTGTTCAACGACGGCACGATTACTCCCAGTCAGAAGCGCGATATCATCGCGTACGTCACGCAGACGCGCTCAGAGCCGAACCCGGGCGGGTTCAGTCTCGGCCGCATCGGGCCGGTGACCGAGGGGCTGGTCGCCTGGATTGGCGGGATCGGGGCGCTGATTCTGGCCTCGATGTGGATTACGGCAAAGCGGCGGTCACACCGATGAGCGGCACTGGCGAGCACGGCCCGGACGTCTCCCTGCCCGAGGGCGCTGAGGAGCGGTCACGGGCCCCGCACCGGGTGATCGGCACGCCGCCCCCCGCCGAGGAGCGGACGCTGCTGGGTACGGCCGGTGCGGACACCCCACCCCCGGCTCCGCGCGAACTGCCCGCCGACCCGGAGGACATGGCCGGCGCCAAGCGCGCCGAGCGGATCGTGGCGGCGCTGTTCATCCTGTCCATGCTGGCGGGCATCGGGTTTATCGCGGCCTACATCGGCCTGCCGGTCGGCCACTCACTGGTCCGGGTGCTGCGGTCCAACCTGGCCCTGGGCACCTCCATGGGGGTCGCGTTCCTCGCCCTGGCGGTAGGTGCGGTCATCTGGGTCCGGCGGCTGATGCCGGACGTGGAGCGCACCGAGGACCGGCACCCGATGCGCTCGCCCGAGCCGGACCGGGAAGCGTTCGTGGAGACGTTCCGCGAGGGCGCGGACACCAGCCAGTTCGTCAAGCGGCCGATCCTGCGCCGGACCCTGATCGCGGCCAGCATTCCGCTCGGGCTGGCGCCCATCGTGCTGTTCCGGGACCTCGGCCCGCTGCCCGGGACCACGCTGCGGCACACCGTGTGGCGCAAGGGGCTGCGGCTGACCATCGCGGCCACCAACACCCCGATCCGCCCGGCCGACTTCGACTCCCCCGGCGGAATGATCACCGTCATCCCCGAGGGCTACCAGGACAACGACGACGAGATCGCCAAGGCCGCGGTGATCATCATCAAGTTCGAGCCGGGGCAGCTCAAGCACCCGACCAACCTGAACTGGACGGTGGACAACATCGTCGCCTACTCGAAGATCTGCACCCACGTCGGCTGCCCAGTGGCACTGTACGAGCAGACCACCCACCACATCCTGTGCCCGTGCCACCAGTCCACGTTCGAGGCCACCCAGGGCGCCACGGTGCTGTTCGGCCCGGCTAACCGGCCCCTGCCGCAGCTGCCGATGGGCACGGACTCCGAGGGGTATCTGGTGGCGCTGAGCGACTTCAAGGAGCCGGTCGGCCCAAGCTTCTGGGAGCGGGGATGAGCAGTATCAACGGGGCTCCTGAGGGCCCGGTCGCCAAGCTGCTGGGGGGCACCGGGACGTTCCTGGACGACCGGCTGCACGCGGCCAAGGGGACCCGGACGTTCCTCCGGAAGGTGTTCCCGGACCACTGGTCGTTCCTGCTCGGCGAGATCGCGCTCTACTCGTTCATCATCCTGCTGCTCACCGGCACGTTCCTGACGTTCTTCTTCAAGCCCAGCATGACGTCGATGATCTACCACGGGACCTACACCAAGCTCGACGGCGTGCGGATGAGCGAGGCCTACGCGTCCACGCTGAACATCAGCTTCGACGTGCGCGGCGGGCTGCTCATGCGGCAGATCCACCACTGGGCGGCGAACCTGTTCCTGGCCGCGATCATGATTCACATGATCCGGATCTTCTTCACCGGCGCCTACCGCAAGCCGCGCGAGCTCAACTGGCTCATCGGGATCGTGATGTTCACGCTGGCCCTGCTGGAGGGCCTGTTCGGCTACTCACTGCCCGACGACCTGCTGTCCGGCACTGGCCTGCGGATCCTGGAAGGCGTGCTCCTCGGCATCCCGATCGTCGGCACCTATGGGTCGTTCTTCCTGTTCGGCGGGCAGTTCCCGGGTCATGACATCGTCCCGCGGCTGTACATCATCCACGTGCTGCTGATCCCCGCGCTGCTGCTCGCCCTGATCAGCGCGCATCTGTTCCTGATGTTCCACCAGAAGCATACGCAGATGCCGGGCAAGGGGCGCACCAGCTATAACGTGGTCGGCCAGCCGATGTACCCGTACTTCATGGCCAAGACCGGGGCATTCTTCCTGTTCATCTTCGGTGTGCTGGCCTTGCTCTCCACGTTCGCCCAGATCAACCCGATCTGGCTGTACGGGCCGTATAACCCGGCGGAGATATCCGCGGGCTCGCAGCCCGACTTCTACATGGGGTTCCTCGAAGGCTCACTCCGCGTGATGCCCAACTGGTCGTGGAACCTGTGGGGGCATACCTTTGCCTGGGACGTGCTCATCCCGGCGCTGGTGCCGCTGGGGCTGATCTTCACCGGCGCCGCGCTCTGGCCGTTCCTGGAACGCTGGCTCACCGGCGACCAGCTGGAGCACCACGTCAACGACCGGCCGCGGAACGCGGCGACCCGGACTGGGATCGGCGTGGCCGTGGTGACGTTCTGGGGGATCCTGTGGCTGGAAGGCGCCAACGACGTCATCGCCGACCACTTCAATATCTCGCTGTACCTGACCACGGAGATCGCCCGGTACGCGGTCTTCATCGGCCCGGTCGTCGGGTACTGGGTGACCAAGCGGATCTGCCTCGGCCTGCAGCGCAAGGACGCGCAGTCGCTGCTGCACGGCTACGAGACCGGCATCGTCCGGATGACCCCCGAGGGTGAGTTCATCGAGCAAGAGCGGCCCCTGCCGGAAGAGGACCGCGCGGTGCTGGCCGCCCGGCAGGACTACGCGATCCCGCTGCCCGCGGCGGACGAAGGCGCGGACGGAGTGCCCGCGCCGGGGACCCGGGGTGCGGTCGGCAAGCTCCGGCTGCGGTTCGCCCGCGTGCTGCTCGAAGGGGCACCGCCGGCCGGTGACGGCCACGGGAACGGGCACGGCAACGGCCACGGCGCCATCGGTGAGGGCGAACCCGAGCGCGCCGCCGTGACCGCCGGTGACGGCCCCGATCACCCCGCCGACGGCCCCGGCACCGACTCTGAGTAGCCTGCACCCGCCTGCACCCGCCCCAGCCCGGCCCCCCACCTGTGGACGTGGCCGGGTAACGGGACGGGCCGGGGTTACGGGCAGTGCCGGGCTAGCGCGGGCTGACGCGCTGGGTCTGCGGGTAGGTCACCGGGGTGGCCGCCGGGCCCGGTATGAAGCGGCTGCCGGTACTGTCGGCCAGGACCGCGTCCCCGGTGCCGCTGCCGGCCACCAGCTGGCGCCAGCTCAGGAAGTAGATGGTCCAGCCGTTGCCCCAGGTGCCGCGGACCGGGCTGCCCACCACGGTGACCGGGTCGCCCAGCACCGAGTGGTTGTAGTACCAGGTGGCGTTGCCGGGTGCCACGTTGACGCAGCCGTGGCTGACATTGACGATGCCCTGCTCGCCCACGGACCACGGCGCGCTGTGGATGTAGGTCCCGCTCATCGTGAACTGCACCGCTTCATAAACCAGCTCGTTGTAGTAGCCGGGTGAGCCGGGCGGGATGCCGATCGTGGCCGAGTTCATGTCCACCGGGTTAGCCTTGGCGAAGGACAGGTAGCGGCCGTTGGCCGTGGAAAAGCCTGGCCGGCCGGTGCTGATCGGCCAGTTGCCGATCACCTTGCCGTTCCACCAGACCCGCATGTGATGGGTGGCGGTGTTGGCCACCGCGATGAGCGAGTTGCCGATACGGAACTTCTGGGTCAGGTTGGCCCGGCCGTACATTCCGGGCGCGGCCTGGACACCGGCCAGGTGCGCGGTGAACCGCACCTGGGTGTGCCGGGGCCAGTAGTGCTTCGGCCGGAACCACACGGTCTTGCTGTCCATCCAGTACCAGGCCCCGGTGACCGGCTTGCTCGACCAGATCTGCAGCGACCGCTCGACCGCCGTCTTGTCCCTGATCGGCCGGCTGAAGGTGATCATGATCGGCATGCCCACCCCCACGACCTCGTTCCGGGTGATGGTCGTGGAGGCGGTGAAGCCGCGGGCAGGCCGGAAGGTGCGGAAGGTGCTGGCCAGGTTGGTGTGGTGGCCGTGCGCGCCGATCGCGGTCGCGGTGACCCGGTAAGTCTGCCCGGGCCGGAGCGCCCAGTCGGTCTGCCAGGTGCCGGGCAGGCTGCCGAACGTACCAGGCACCACCTTCCCGGCCGGGGTGCGCACGGTCACATCCGCCAGCCGGCCGCCGGCCACCGAGACCCGGACCCCCAGATCCGGGCGGGTGTCCACCGGGGCCTGCGGCGACGCGGCCCCGGCGGCATGCTCCCCGGCGCCATCTGGCGACCGGAACGTCAGGTTCCCGGTAGTGATCGTCAGCCGGGCCGCCGGGCTGGCGGCGGCGGTCTTCGGCGCGGCCACGCCCCCCGAGCACGCGCTGATCAGCAGCAGGCCAGCGGCCCCGGTCCCGGCGGCCGCCACCCACTTGGCGCGCTGATGCGGCAGATGCCCCCGTAGCGGAGCAGAACGTGTTATGTCCCCCGACATGTCGTAACTCCTCTGCCGAGCAAGAGTCCCTTAAGTTACTCTCCGTCGCTCCGGCAGCCAAAACCAACACGCCCTGCGCCTAACCAATAATTGACCAAACCGGGCGCCCAGAATGGGGTGGATTGCGGTCAGTGGGCAAAGGTCCCGCGGTAATACTCGAACACGAAGCCGATCACGGTGAGGAAGAGGCCCAGCAAGCCGATGAGGAACAGCCACCAGCCGATGGCCACCCCGAGCGCGGCGGTGGCGGCGGCCAGGCTGACGAACAGCGGCCACCAGCTGTGCGGGCTGAAGAAGCCGAGTTCCCCGGTTCCCTCGGCGATCTCGGCATCCGGCCGGTCCTCCGGGCGGGGCGGCAGCCGGCGCCCGGTGAACAGCAGGTAGAACCCGGTCAGGAAGGCCAGGCCGACGGCCAGCGCCAGCGCGGTGGTACCGGTCGGGTCCTTGGAGAAGTACCAGTAGACGATGTCCGAGGCGCCGAAGAACACCGCGCACCCGATGAACATCGATCCCTCAAACCTCATCTGCCACTCCTCGGCCAGTCGAGGCCATCGGCCCGGTCACTTGCGCGCCGCGAGGCGTTGGTCATGGGTCCGGCCCGACTGGACGTTCGGGTAGTGCAAGTCGAACGCGGGCCGCTCGGACCGGATCCGCGGAATGCGGGTGAAGTTGTGCCGGGGCGGCGGGCAGGAGGTCGCCCACTCCAGCGAGTTGCCGTAGCCCCACGGGTCATCCTTGGTGACCTGCTCCCCGTACTTCCACGTCTTGTAGATGTTGTAGAGGAAGATGAACGTGGACGCGCCCAGGATCCAGGAGCCGATGCTGGATATCTGGTTCAGCGTGGTCACGTCACCCGGCAGGAACGGGTAGTTCGCGATCCGCCGTGGCATGCCCTCGACACCGATCCAGTGCTGCACCAGGAACGTCATGTTAAACCCGATGAACACCAGCCAGAAATGCCATTTGCCCAGCGTGTCGTCCAGCATCTTCCCGGTCCACTTGGGCCACCAGAAGTAGAACCCGCTGAACATGGTGAACACCACCGTGCCGAACAGCACGTAGTGGAAGTGAGCGACCACGAAGTAGGAGTCGCTGACGTGGAAGTCCAGCGGCGGCGAGGCCAGGATTACCCCGGTCAGCCCGCCGAACAGGAAGACCACCAGGAACCCGACGGAGAACAGCATCGGCGTCTCGAACGTGAGCTGGCCCCGCCACATCGTGCCCACCCAGTTGAAGAACTTCACCCCGGTGGGCACCGCGATCAGGAACGTCATGAACGAGAAGAACGGCAGCAGCACCGCGCCGGTGGTGAACATGTGATGCGCCCACACGGTCGTGGACAAGCCGGCGATGGCGATCGTGGCACCGACCAGGCCCTTGTAGCCGAAGATCGGCTTGCGGCTGAACACCGGCAGCACCTCGGTGGCGATGCCGAAGAACGGCAACGCCACGATATAGACCTCGGGATGGCCGAAGAACCAGAACAGGTGCTGCCACAAGATGGCCCCCCCGGACGAGGCCGAGAATACCTGGGAGCCGAGCTTGCGGTCGATCTCCAGCACCAGCAGCGCGGCCGCCAGCACCGGGAACGCGAGCAGCACCAGCACACTGGTCAGCAGGATGTTCCAGGTGAAGATCGGCATCCGGAACATGGTCATGCCCGGGGCGCGCATGCAGACGATCGTGGTGATGAAGTTGACCCCGGACAGGATCGTGCCCAGCCCGGACAGGGTCAGGCCCATGACCCACATGTCGCCGCCGATGCCCGGCGAGTAGACCTGGTTGGTCAGCGGCGAATAGGCGTACCAGCCGAACTGCGCGGCACCGCCCGGGGTGAGGAAGCTGATCAGCAGGATCAGCCCGCCGAACAGGAAGAAGTAGTAGCTGAGGATGTTCAGCCGGGGGAACGCCACGTCCGGGGAGCCGATCTGCAGCGGCATGATCTCGTTGGCGAACCCGACGAACAGCGGGGTGGCGAACAGCAGCAGCATGATCGTGCCGTGCATGGTGAACAGCTCGTTGTACTGCGAGTCGGACACGATGCGGTTGTCCGGCCCGAACAGCTGGGCCCGCATGATCATGGCCATCAGGCCACCGATCAGGAAAAAGCCGAACGAGGTGATCAGGTACAGGTGTCCGATGATCTTGTGGTCGGTGGTGGACAGCCAGCTGGCCAGCAGTGACCCTTTGCGGTATCCCGCAGGGGCCTGGGCCTGAACGGGCTGCTCGACGGTAGTCATGGGCTAGGCACTCCCTGCTGACTTCTGCTGCAACTGCTGCTGTGCGCTGATCCACCGCTGGAACTGGGCCGGGGTGACGATCTTCACCGTGAACAGCATCCGGCTGTGGTAGACGCCGCACAGCTCGGTGCACCGGCCGATGAAGGTGCCGGTCCTGATCGGGGTGACCGCGAAGTGGTTGGGGTGACCGGGGACCACGTCCCGCTTGAACTCGAACGGGACGATCCAGAACGAGTGCACCACGTCCAGCGACACGAGGTTGAACCGGACCGTCCGGTTCTCCGGGATGACCAGCGTGGGCAGCCGGCCCGGCCAGGGCGTGCCCTGCTCGGTGACCACCCCGGCGGTCGAGCCCGGCACCTTGAACCCGGGATACTGGAACTGCCAGCTCCACTGGTACCCGGTGACGGTGACCGTGACGTCCGGGCGCGACGGCACCGCGTTGATGAAGTTCTCGTCCCGGGCGGTGAAGAAGAAGAACACGCCGACCATGATGAACGGCACGACCGTGTACATGATCTCGATGGGCAGGTTGTAGCGCACCTGCCGGGGCGGCCGGTCCGAGCGCTTCCGGTGGAAGATCACCGCCCACAGGATCATGCCCCAGACGACAGCCCCGACGCCGAACGCGGCGATCCAGCTGCCCCGCCACAAGGTGACCACGACTTCGCCCTGCTTGGTGACCGGCACCGGCAGGCCCAGCCGGGTGAACGTGGTCGACTGGCAGCCCGCGGTGCCCAGGATCACGGCGGTCATCAGCACCGTGACCGGCGCCCAGCGGCGCAGCCGGCCAGCGGGCCGGGCGCCAGCCGGGCGGGCTGGCCCGCCGTCAGCCACGACGGCTTTTTCCAGGCCGGGCGCCTGGCCCGGAGCGTGCGCGCCCCTTCGGCGTGGGGCGCTGGGGGTGGGACTCACAGGTTGCCTTCCCAGCGGAATGACTCCCGCCACGCGGGCAGGTGATGGCTCGTCCTACAGGCTGTCGTGCAAACAGTATCGCGCGAGGCCGGCCCGCCTCGCGGGGGACCCCGATTGCGGGCCCGCGTGTCCTGGGCCAGGTGTGCTTATCCATGCCGACGTGCGGGTATCGCTTCCCCGTGGCACGATGCAAGCGGGCGTCTGGCGAGCCGGCACCCGCGCAGGAGGGTATTGTCAGCGTCTTACCGGAAACGGCGCCGAGCGCACCGGACAGCACTCGCTCGGACCGGTACAGAGAGGCAAGCGCATGACCCCCCCGACGCGCCCAGCACCGATGCTGACGATTGACGCGCTGGGCCGGAAGTGCCCCATCCCGATCATCATGCTCGCCGAGCGGATCAGGGAGGTTCCCATCGGGGCCACCGTCGCCGTGCTGGCCGACGACCCAGCCGCCCAGACCGACATCCCGGCCTGGTGCATGATGAAGTCCCAGGAGTTCGTGGTGGAGACGGCGCTGCCCCGCGGCTGGGCGTTCCTGGTCAAGCGCACCTACTGAGCGCGCCGGAACCGGTCAGTGAACCTGGGGTCTCGTTCCCACCAGGGTGTGGTCGCCGGATCCGGCTCGTCTGCCTCCGCGGCCTCAACCTGCACGGCGTCGAGTTCCGCGTCCACCCGGGCCGCCTCGGTCTGGTCCTCCCTGATCATGTGGAAGAACTGGGCGGCCAGGAAGGGCAGCCCGACGATGTCGCCGAGCACCCACAGCGCACCGCCGCCGATGATCTGGTCACTGTGCAAGCCCGGGCCCCATGGGCGGGCCAGCGCGCGATAGTACGCCCCGGCGATGAGGTTCTGGTCGGCGAGCACAGCCAGGCCAAGGACGGCGTCACCGACCACCTCGGCCGCGCTGACCCACAGGGCCACCAGGTAGGTATAAGCGCGGGGCACCGGATCCACCCGCAGGAACATCCAGAAGAACACGAACCCGGGCGCCAGCAGGGCCAGGTAGGTGACCTCCCGGACCGCGGTGTGCTGCAGGCTGGCCGCGTACCAGGGTGAGAAGTACAGCACGAACGGCACCACGATCAGCACCATCGTGGTGATGGCCGGGAAGGTCAGGATCTGTGCGGTGCGGCTGTGCAGCGCCGCGTCCAGCCGCGCCCCGAGCCGGGGCAGGGCCGCGACGGCCAGCGTGACCGGCCGGCCGAGCGCGGTGAACAGCGGCGCCACCAGCAGCAGCAGGATCGTCTGCACTGACCGGATGTAGAACAGCACGCCCTGGTACACGCCCAGGAATGACATGGTGGCCACGATCAGCGTGCCCAGGCCGCCCAGGTAGAACGCGGCCACCCGGGCGGCCGGCCACGGCGCCCCGGCCCGGCGCACGCGGCGCAGCCCGGCCAGGTACAGCCCGCCCGCCAGCAGCACGGCCAGCAGCACGGGCAGGTCCAGCGTCCACGAGGTAAAGACCCGGGATGCGGTGAGTTCCGGCGGCCCGTGGTAGGCGGGCGCGGCCAGCAGGATCGGCGCCACCCCGCCACGGTATCCCCCGGCCGGGGCCGTCAGGTCGCGGCCCGCACCGCAAACCCACCACCCTGCTTAACGGCCTGTTCCGGCTCCTGACCCCGCGCCCCACCCCAGCCAGACGGGCCCCTGCCGTCTAACTACTAATAGTAATGACAAGAATGCTCAATGTGCTGAGCGCCTGGGGGTGCCGGTCGGTCTACCACGCGCGGCCGAGCGGCCGCCCGGTCTCGAGCAGCGTCTTGAGATCGCTCAGGATCCAGTCCCAGCCGCCGAGCGCCGCGTCACGGCCGTCCATCAGCGCGGCCGTGCGCGGCGCCCCGGCCAGTTCGTGGATGACGGTCAGCACGGCGATGCCCGTGTCGTCTTCCTCGATCTGCCAGGACAGGCGGGTCTCCGA
>Ga0207664_10002433_pt1 | contig 12315 bp, 7 predicted proteins | sample LARL83metaG_FD_184349 | JGI IMG/M metagenome (GOLD analysis project Ga0207664, IMG submission 184349) | Corn, switchgrass and miscanthus rhizosphere microbial communities from Kellogg Biological Station, Michigan, USA - LAR L8-3 metaG... | ecosystem: Host-associated > Plants > Roots >...
GCCAGGCTGGCTGGGACTGCCATGGCCTGCCGGTCGAGGTGGCGGTGGAGAAAGAGCTCGGGCTGTCGGGCAAGAAGGACATCGAGGCCTATGGGGTCGCCGCCTTCAACGAGCGCTGCCGCGAATCTGTGCTCCGCTACGTTGGCGCGTTCGAGGAACTCACCGACCGGCTCGGCTACTGGGTGGACCTCGACCGCGCCTACCGCACCATGGACCCGTCCTACATCGAGTCCGTCTGGTGGTCGCTGAAGGTCATCTACAACAAGGGGCTGCTGGTCAGGGACTACCGGATCAGCCCCTACTGTCCCCGCTGCGAGACCCCGCTCTCCGACCATGAGATGGGGCAGCCCGATGTCTACGAGACGGTCACCGACCCCTCGGTCACGGTGCGGTTCCCGCTGACCGATCTGCCCGCCGGGGCGAACCCGGCGCTGGCCGGGGCGGACCTGCTGGTGTGGACCACGACCCCGTGGACCCTGGTGTCCAACACCGCGGTGGCCGTCCATCCCGACGAGACCTACGCCGTCGCCCGCAAGGCGGGCGACAGCGAAACGGTGGTGGTGGCAGAGAAACTGCTGGCCCGCGTGCTCGGCGAGGGGTGGCATGCCATCGCCAGGGTGACCGGCGCGGAACTGGCCGGGGCTCACTACCGGCCCCCGTTCGACCTGGTCGATATTCCCCGCGCTCACGTGGTGGTGACCGGGACGTTCGTGACCACGGAGGAAGGCACGGGCCTGGTCCACCTGGCGCCCGCGTTCGGGGCCCCCGACATGGAAGCGTCGCGGGCGCACAGCCTGCCGATCGTGAACCCGATCGGGCCCGATGGCCGGTTCGACGCCTCGGTGCCCATGGTGGGCGGCATGTTCTTCAAGGACGCCGATCCTCCGCTCACCCATGACCTGGCCGAGCGCGGGCTGCTCTTCCGGTCCGAGCTGGCCGACCACAGCTACCCGCACTGCTGGCGCTGCCACACGCCGCTGCTGTACTACGCGCTTCCGTCCTGGTTCATCCGCACCACCGCGATCAAGGACCAGCTGCTGGCGCAGAACGAGCTGACGAACTGGCAGCCGCCGGGCATCAAGCACGGGCGGTACGGCGAATGGCTCCGGAACAACGTCGACTGGGCGCTGTCGCGGACCAGGTTCTGGGGCACCCCGCTGCCCGTCTGGGAATGCCAGCAGGGGCACGTGACCTGCGTGGGCTCGCTGGCCGAGCTGAGCGAGCTGGCGGGAACCGACCTGACCGAGCTCGACCCGCACCGGCCGTTCGTGGACGAGGTGGCGATCGCCTGCCGTGACTGCGGGGGGGTCGCCCGGCGGGTGCCGGAAGTGATCGACGCCTGGTACGACTCGGGGTCGATGCCGTTCGCCCGGCATGGCGCCCCGCGCCACAACGAGGAGGAGTTCGAGCGCACCTACCCGGCGCAGTTCATCTGCGAGGCCATCGACCAGACCCGGGGCTGGTTCTACTCGCTGATGGCGGTGGGCACGCTGGTCTTCGGCCGCTCATCGTATGAGAACGTCGTCTGCCTCGGCCTGGTGGTGGACGAGCGCGGCCGCAAGATGAGCAAGCACCTGGGCAACGTGCTGGAACCCATGCCGCTGATGGAGGACGCCGGCGCGGACGCGGTGCGCTGGTTCTTCGCCGCGGCCGGGTCGCCGTGGTCGACCCGCCGGATCGGGCACGCCGCGCTCGACGAGATCGTGCGCAAGGTGCTGCTCACCTACTGGAACACCGTCTCGTTCCTGGTCCTGTACGCCAACGCGGCGGCCGCCAACGGGCTGGCCTGGACGCCCGCCATGGTGGGTGACGCGCCCGAGCCGACGGCCCGGCCGCTGCTCGACCGGTGGCTGCTCAGTGAGCTGAATTCGGTGACCGCCGACGTCACCGCGGCCCTGGAGGCCTTCGACACCGCCGCCGCCGGGCGCCGGCTCGCCGCCTTCATCGACGACGTCTCGAACTGGTACGTGCGCCGGTCGCGGCGCCGGTTCTGGGACGGGCCGCGGACCCCGGACGGCGCGGCGGCGTTCGCGACGCTCTACGAATGCGTGCATACCCTCACCCGGCTGATGGCGCCGATCGTGCCGTTCGTCACCGACTACGTGTGGGCGGTCCTGCGGACCACCGACGACCCGGATTCGGTGCACCTGGCCAGCTGGCCGGCCCCCGACCAGGACCTGATCGACGAGCGGCTTTCCACCCAGATGCACCTGGTCCGGCGCCTGGTTGAGCTGGGCCGGTCGGCCCGGGCGGCCGCCTCGATCCAGATCCGTCAGCCGCTGGCCCGTGCGCTCGTGGGCGCGGCGGGATTCGCGGACCTCGCGCCGGAACTGCGGGATCAGATCGCGGCCGAGCTCAACGTGCGCTCGCTGGAGGGCGTGAGCACGGTCGGCGAGGACCTGGTCCACCACGTGGTGAAGCCGAATTTCCGGTCGCTGGGCCGCCGGTTCGGCAAGGGCACCCCAGCCGTCGCGGCGGCGATCACCGCGGCCGACGCGGCCAGCCTCGCCGCTGATATCCGCACGGCGGGCGAGACGTCGGTCGTGGTGGACGGGGAGCCGGTGCCGCTCGGAGCCGACGACGTGATCATCACCCAGACTCCGCGGGCCGGCTGGACGGTGGCCGCCGACGCCGGGGAGACCGTCGCGCTGGAGACCGAGATCACCGGCGAGCTGCGGCGGGAAGGGCTGGCCCGCGAGGTGATCCGCCTGATCCAGGACGCGCGTAAGGCCGATGGGCTCGACGTGAGCGACCGGATTTCGCTGTGGTGGCAGGCGGCGGACCCGGATCTGTCAGCCGCCCTGACCGAGCACGGGCAGCTCATCGCCGGAGAAGTCCTGGCCAGTGAGTTCCGCCCGGGGCCGCCCGGCGGCAGCGAGGGTCAGGCGCCGGCCGAGCACACCGCTGGAGATCTTGGCCTGACGTTCTGGCTGCGGCGGGCGTAGCAGCCTGGCTCGCCCGCCCGCTGGATCCGCGCGGCTGGCCGCCTCAGCTTGCCGCCGGGCGCGTCAGTTGCCGCCGGGCGCGTCAGTCCCCGGATGAGAGCGGCTTGTCCGGCTCGCAGGCCCGGCAAGGCGCGCAGCCTTTCGCCTCCGCCTCCTGCGCGGTCGCAGTTTCGAGGTCGTCGCTGCCGAGGAAGCGGATCAGGATGCAGCCGGCGCGGTGATACCGGGCTATCCCCGGGACGATCACGACGGCGTTGCCCTCCGCAGCCCGGGCGGGGCCGTTCCGCCCGGCACCGCCCTGCTCGGTAGCGCCGCGCTCATCGCCATCCCGGGCCGGCGCCGGGCCCGGCCCGGGTTTTCCAACGCCGCTTCCCGCCCCGGGCGCCCGGCCGCCGGCCCCCTCGGCCGGGCTGGCAGCCTCTCGCTGTGTGGCCGGCCCGGCCGCCTTCCCGGTGACCGGATCGGCGGAGCTGCCTGGGGTGGCACCCGCGGCCGTGCTGATGGGCGGCTGGAAGAGCGTGGCCGACGGCCGCCCTGCGGGCGCGGGCTTCTCCGCGGGCGTCGCTGACGGCGGCTTGGCATCGCCGTCTCCCTCACCTGCGCCAGCGGCCTTGGCCTTGTCATCGGCGGCATCGTCCCGGTCCGAGTGGGAAGCCACAGGGCCGTCGTCGGTATCGGCGTCCCGGTCCGCCGGGGTGGCCTTGACGCGATCACTGGCGCCAGCGTCACCGCCCGCATGCCTACCCACGTCGTCCCGGCCCACGCGGGTGGGCAGGGCATCGGCACCGCTGCCGATCCGCCCGGCGGTCGGCTCCGCCGTGGCGCGGTCGCCGCCGTCCCGGCCCGCGTAGGTGGCTTCGGCGTGATCATCGGCGCCGCCGTCCCGGCTCGCGTCGATATCCGCGTCACCCCGGCCTGCCGGGATGGCAGCATCGTCGCGGGCCGCCCGGGTGGCCACATCATCCCGGCCAGCCAGGGTCGTCACATCGTCCCGGCCGACGGAGGTGGCCTTGGCGTGGTCGTCGGCGACCGCCTCACTGCCCGTAGACGTGGCCGCCTCGTCCCGGCCCGCGCGCCTTGTCAGGTCGTCCCGGCCCGCGCGGGTGGGCAGGTCGTCCCGGCCGACGCGGGTGGGCAGGTCGTCCCGGCCGACGCGCCTGGGCAGGGGGTCAGCCCAGCGGGCGGTCCTTCCCGCCGTCGCGTCATCATCGGCGCCAGCCCTCTCGTCTGCGGCGTCAGCCTGATCGCCAGCGTCCCGGCCGGCCCAGCCCGCCGTGGCGCTCTTGCCGGGCCGGGTCAACCAGGGACCCCGGCCAGCACCGGCACCGGCCCGGTCAGCCTCATCCGGTTTCCCGGGGCCGTCGTCACTGTCAGCCTTGGCCGGCCCGGCCTGCTGCTCCTCGGCCCTGGCCCACGAGGGGCGGGCCCAGATATCCGAACCCCATCGCCCCGGGGCTGACTTTTCCCCGGCCTCGGGCGGCTTTCCGGTGTCCCCGACGGCGCCGGGACCGGCTGGCCGGCCATCGTCTTCCTCGTCGAGGTCACTGACATCACCGACGAGGGTCAGCGGGATGCTCCACGGCGAGGGGGCGGCTTCTTCCTCCTCGTCGGCTTCCTCTGCCTTAACGTCGGCTTCCTTCTCGACATCGGCAGGTTCCTTCTCGACATCGGCAGGTTCCTTCCCGGCTCCAGTAGGTTCCCTACCGGCTCCGGCCGGTTCCTTGACGTCGGCGGCCGGTTCCTTATCGGCGGTGCCCGGCTCCTTCCCGGTTCCGGCCGCGCCTGCGTGGTCGGCCGCGGCGTCACGCCAGGCAAACAGGGGGCCCAACGTCCCTGCCTTTGCCCCCTCGCCGGCCGCCCCCTCGTCAGCGCGGTCCCGCGACTCGACCTCGTCATCCGCCGCCGGGGAATCCGGCCGACCGGAAACGTTCGGCGTCCAGGGGTTCCAGCGCTCGCTTGCCCCGGACCGGCCCTGACCTGGGTCACCGGTACTGGAACCGGCGCCGGCGACCTCGTCCGCACGCCTGTCAGCCGGCCTGCTCCACAGGTCGCCGCCCGCCGCTGGGGGCGGGGGCCCGGCCGACGCCGCCCGCGGCGGGGTGTCCGGCTCGCGCTGAGCGTCGGCGGCCAGTTCGTCGTTCACCCGGTCCCAGAAGTCATCCTTGGGCGACGCCGGGCGATCTGGCCCGGACGGGGAGAGGGGCCGGTCCGGCGGCGTGGGTAGGGCGGCGGCGCGGTCCTCGGGCCTACGGGCCGGCCACTGGCCGTGGGCCGTCTCCTGCTGGGTAATGTCCGCTTCCGGTCCCCCGGGCCCTGGGGCCCGGACATCGGGCTCCTCGGCCGGGGAGGCGGGCACGTCCGGCGGCGGCGGCGTGGGTGGGGTGAAGACCCAGCCGCCGTCAGGCTCGCGCGTGTCAGGCTCGCGCGTGTCAGGCTCGCGCGTGTCAGGCTCGCGGGACGGCCGACGGGCATCCGCCGGCTCCTGCCAGGTGATGCCCGCGACGGGCCACTCCGGTGGCCCGGCTCCCACGGGCGGACGGCCGGACGGGGCTGCGCCGCGGCCGGGCGGTGCGGTCCCCGCGGCCCGCTGGTCGGGACGTGTGCCGTGGCCGGGCTGGTCGGGCCGTGGGCCCGGGCCGGAGTCGGCGGCGCCATTGGCCGCCGCCTCCCCGCCGCGGGGTGCCGTGGCCGCCGGCGGCGCCGCTGGCGGGGGCCGACCGGGCGGCGCGGTCGGCGGTCGCCCCTGCCCTGAGCCGTGCGTCCTGGAGTAGCCGCCCGTCCGGGCGGGGCGGGCCGGCCCGCCCTTGACGGGACCGTCTTGGCCCGTGCCGTTTCTGCCTGGGCCGGTCCTCGCCTGAGGGGCCCGCGCCGGGCCGACCTCGGAGGAACCTTCCTGCTCCTGCCATGCCCAACGGATCTCGGCCGGCACATCCCGGCCGGCCTGTCCGCCAGAGCTGCCGTTCCCGGAACCCGCTTCTGCCTCGGCCGGCTGCCGACCCGGCTCCTCCGGCGACAGTCCGGGCTCGGGGATCCTGGCCCGGCCGCCGACCATCACGGGCGTACCGGTGACCGGAGTGACTGGCCAGGCAGGCTGGCCGCCGACGGCTGCTGCGCCCGTCTCGCCGAAGATCTCTCTGCGCTGCAGGATGAGCCCGATTGCCAGCAGCACCAAGGCGAGTATGCTCACGCCGATCGACAGGTAGACCAGTGCCAGGCTGGTGGCGAGTACCCCCGCGACCAGGACGGCTAGCGCCCCGGCCACGAGGATGGCGCTGAACCTGATCACTAGCGCCCTCCACGTGCCCGGCAGCAGCTGCCGCGCAGCAGGTTAACGGCGGTCGTGCGCAGAACTGTCGGACGGATGGTACCCGCCGTGCCCGGAGGGCTCCGGCGAGCCGACGTAGGCGCCGGTCCCGACGGGCTGACCGCCGTTGCGGGAGTCCATCCTCAGGCCCGCGCCCACCGAGGACTGCGGTCCGCTGACAGTCGGGAAGGTGCCGCTGTCGGTGGCGCCAGCCTCCAGGTCGCGGAGCTGACCCTCCAGGTACGCCTTGAGCCTGCTGCGGTACTCCCGCTCGAAGGCACGCAGGTCGTCCACGCGCCGCTCCAGCTCTTCACGCTGCTGCACCAGGGAGCCCATGGCCTGCCGGTGCCGTTCCTGGGCGTCGCGCTCCAGGCTCTCGGCCCTGGCCCTGGCGTCACTGGTGATCTGCTCGGCCTGGCGGCGGGCCTTGCCGAGGATCTCGTCCGCCTCGCGCCGGGCGCGGCCCAGGGTCTCGTCCGCCTCGCGCCGGGCGTCCGCGATCGCCTGGTCGGCCGTCTGCTGCGCGAGCGCCAGCACCCGGGCCGCCGTGTCCATGTTGTCCTCGGGCGGAGGCGCCATGCTCATCATGGCGGGCTCGGGGCGGCGCTCCGGCTCGGGCATCATCGGCTCTGGGGCCATCAGGTCGGGCTCGTGCTCGGTCAGCGGCGAGTTGAGCGCGGACACGGCCGTCTTCCCGCCGCGCATGCACTCAGCCAGCTTCGCCCGGAGTTCCTCGTTCTCCTGGATGAGCCGGTCAAGCTCGACCTCGACCTCATCAAGGAAGGCGTCGACCTCTTCCTCGTCGTACCCGGGCCTGAGCCTCGTGGTACTGAACTGCTTGTTCCGCACATCCGCGGGCGTCAGCGGCATCTCGTCTCCTCGGCGCGCTTGGAGTGTGTTCCCCTATGGGACCGTACCGGATCAGAGCAGCTGAACGGCGTTGATCAGGATAAGAACCACGAAGAACAGCAACATGAAGCTGAGGTCGAGGGCAACACTGCCGATCCGGAGCACCGGGATGAACCGGCCCAGGAACTTCAGCGGCGGATCGGTGGCCGTGTAGACGGTTTCCGCTGCCACCAGCACCGCGCCGCGCGGCCGCCAGTCGCGGGAAAACGCCTGTATCCAGCTGAAAATCAGCCGCCCGAGCAGGAGCAGGAGGTAGAGCCAGAGGGCATAGGTCAGCACGACCTTTACGATCGTCACTGCTCTGCCCTGTCCCTGCAGCCGACGGCGGGGCGACCGCCGCGTGGTCGCCGTGTTGTTTCGTTCGTCACGGGGTGCCTAACTCTGGTTGAAGAACCCTCGTTCCGCCATCCGCGCCTTGTCCTCGGCCGTGACCTCGATGTTCGCCGGTGACAGCAGGAACACCTTGTTGGTCACCCGCTCGATACTGCCCCTGAGGCCGAAGATCAGGCCCGCCGCGAAGTCGACAAGACGCTTGGCGTCGCTGTCGACCATTTCGGTCAGGTTCATGATCACTGGGGTGCCCTCGCGGAAGTGCTCCCCGATAGTACGAGCCTCATTGTATGTGCGCGGGTGCAAGGTCGTGATACGAGTGAGGTCAGCCGCCTGTACCGTCGCCGCAGCCACGCGGGCACCTCCGCCTACCGGGTCGGCTCCCGGGTCGCCGGCCAGCAGGTTCGCCTGCCCGGCGGGGACGCCGGGCTGGACCTCTTCCTGCTCCTCGTACCCGGGGTACTCCTCCTCGTAGGAGTCGTAGCCGTCGTCGTATTGCCGGTCTTCCTCGACGAGGCCGAGATAGACCGCCATCTTGTGCATCGCGCCGGCCATCGTCCCTCCGTGATCCCAGTCGCGCGCCCGCTGCGACGGACACTACCTGACGAAAGCTGGCCGGCTGCCGAGCAACGCCGTACCGACCCGCACGTGTGTCGCGCCGACCGCGATGGCGGCCTCCATGTCCCCGCTCATGCCGGCCGAGATCATGGTCGCCTCCGGGCGGATCTGACGGACAGCGGCGGCGGCGGCGGGGAGCTGCGCGAACGCCTCCGCGGGCGGCACATCCAACGGCGCGATCGCCATCACGCCGCCCAGTACCAGGCCTTCTTCGGCGTCGACCGCCGCCGCGAGCTCCGGGACCTGGGCCGGCCCGGCTCCCCCGCGGCCAGGGTCGGCGTCCAGGCTCACCTGGATCAGGCAGGTGACCACCCGGCCGGCCCGGCGAGCCTGCTGCCCTAGGGCGCGCGCCAGCCGCAGCCGGTCCACCGAGTGGACGACGCGCGCATAGCGCACCACGCTCGCTGCCTTATTGGTCTGCAGCTGTCCCACGAAGTGCCAGGTCAGCTCCGGGGCCAGGTCGGCACACTCGGCTGCCTTCGGGGCGGCCTCCTGGTCGCGGTTCTCCCCCACGTCGCGCACCCCCAGCTCGTACAGCAGCCGCACATCCGACGCCGGAAAGGTTTTGGTGATCGCGATCAGCGTCACCTCACCCGGATCGCGCCCCACTGACACACAGGCCGCCGCGACCCGCTCCCGGACGGCCGCCAGCCGCCCACTCAGCTCGCCCTTCCTGCTCTCAGCGGCCAACTGCTCCTCGCCCGTCACCGCCCCATCATCGCGCCCGGCCAGCCCAGGCCACTCAGCCGCCCGCTGCCCAGCGCGGGCGGATGCGGGCGGGCCCGGTGCGGGCAGAGCGGCCGACGGGGCGCGGGGCGGCCCGCACCCGCCCGCGCCCCGCCGCCCCGCTCGTTCAGAGGGGTCACTTCAGGAAGTCGGGCACGTCAAGCTCGTCATCCTCCTCGAACACGACGCTGCGGCGGCGGGTGGTGGCGGCGTCGAACACCCGGGCCGCGGAGGCGGTATCCGGGCGCGGCCGGACCGGTTCCTGGGCCGCCCGTGGTGGTGGCCCGCCGTCGGCGTCCGCGGCCCGCGGCGGAGGGCCGCCGTTCGTTCCCCCGGCCCGGGGCGGGGACGCGCCGTTGGTGTCCACCCTCCGGCTGGCCGCGGCGGCGGCCATCGCCCGGCCGGCGGCCACCGCGCCGTAGGCGGAAGCTGTCCCGGTGCCGGGGCCGGCGGCCACCGCGCCGTAGGGGGCGGCCGTCCCGGTGTCGGCGGCGGCGACGGATGCCGCTTCCGCCAGCGGGCCACCCACCTCACCAGGATCGGTCACCGGCTCCGTGCTGGCCGGAAAAGAGCTGGGGCGGAACGCGGCATCGCCGGTGCCCTGGCCGGTGGTCAGCTTGGCCGGCCGGGCGCGGGAGTTGCTGGCCTCGCCGAAGCCGGCGGCGATGACCGTGACCCGCACCTCGTCACCCAGCGCGTCGTCGATCACCGCGCCGAAGATGATGTTGGCCTCGGGCGCGGCCGAGTTGGCGACGAGCTGGGCGGACTCGTTGATCTCGAACAGGCCGAGGTCACTCCCGCCCTGGATCGACAGCAGCACCCCGTGAGCACCGTCGATGCTCGCCTCCAGCAGCGGGCTGGAGATGGCCATCTCGGCGGCGGCCACCGACCGGTCGTCGCCACGGGCCGAGCCGATTCCCATCAGCGCGGAGCCCGCACCGGACATGACCGACTTCACGTCCGCGAAGTCCAGGTTGATCAGGCCGGGGGTGGTAATCAGGTCGGTGATCCCCTGCACACCGGAGAGCAGCACCTGGTCGGCCGCCTTGAACGCGTCGAGCACGCTGACCTGCCGGTCGGAGATGGACAGCAGCCGGTCGTTGGGGATCACGATCAGGGTGTCCACCTCGCTGCGCAGCCGCTCGATACCCAGCTCGGCCTGGGACGCCCGGCGCTTGCCCTCGAACCCGAACGGGCGGGTGACCACGCCGATCGTGAGCGCACCCAGCGACCTGGCCACGTTCGCGACCACCGGTGCTCCCCCGGTGCCCGTCCCGCCACCCTCGCCGGCCGTGACGAAGACCATGTCGGCGCCCTTGAGCACCTCCTCGATCTCCTCGCGGTGGTCTTCCGCCGCGCGGTTGCCGACCTCGGGGTTGGCGCCCGCGCCCAGACCGCGGGTGAGCTCCCGCCCGACGTCGAGCTTGACGTCCGCGTCGCTCATGAGCAGCGCCTGCGCGTCCGTGTTGATCGCGATGAACTCAACGCCCTTGAGCCCCTCTTCGATCATCCGGTTCACGGCATTGACGCCGCCCCCTCCGATACCGACGACCTTGATGACCGCCAAATAGTTCTGCGGTGCTGCCACGAGGAGGGCCCTTTCCGCTCGTTTGCCGCTATCGCGTCCCTGCCCACCGCTTAGACGGCCGGTGCGTCCGCCAGACCGGGCATTCGACCGTGTCAGCAGCTTGCCGACGTACGCCCCCTTGGCATCGGCCGGGCATTTCTCGCGATTTCCAGTGAGTCAAAAACCCTCACTCTCAACTTGAGATTTAGCTTTGTGCTAGGCTGGCGATTGATAGGGACAGTAGGGTCGCCCAGAGCCAGATTCAACTCGCCACGCGTGAACCTCGCCGGGTGTTTTTGCTGCCCGGGTTCGGCCGGCGATTGCGCTGTCATGATCACCAGGACAGGGTGGCCTGGCCGCGCGGCCTCCCGCCGCTACCCCTGGGTGACTGCGGTGTCCGGGGCGCTGACGTCGTAGAGGTGGGCGTGCGTCCGCATCAGCAGGGCCAGTTCCCTGGCCTTCTCCGCGGATCGCGACGCGTCCCCCCAGACGATCACGGCCCCGTTCGCGAGCCGCAGGGACACCTCGGAGGGGGTGGGAGCGCTCACGACGGCGACCCGCCGGGCGATCCGCGGCGGCAGCTCGCGCAGGACGGCCGCGCCCGCGCTGGCCACCGGGCGCAGCGATGAGAGCCCGGCGGCCCCGCCGGTCCCGGCGGCTCCGGCGGTCAGCTGGAGCAGGGGCAGTCCCGGCGGGCGGCGCGGCGAGTCCCGCACGTTCACGCCCTCGCCGTCCACCAGCGCGTAACCGCCGTTCACCGCGACCGCGAAGACCGGGGTGCGGAGCCGGACCGAGATCACGACCGTGGACGGCCAGTTCCTGCTGACCTGCGCGGACTCCACCTGCCGGATCCCCTCGACCCGCTGCGACACCGCGGCGGTATTGACCCGGATGAGCGGCAGCCCGGCCGGGATCCGCGCGGCGGCGAGCACCTGCGCCCGGGAGACCTGCTGGCCGGCGCCGGTGACCTGGACCGACCGGACGATCAGCAGCCGCGAGCCGAGCAGCGCCCAGGCCACGCCGGCGACGATCATGACGGCCGCCAGGCCGAAGAACACCGTCTTCCACCTCACCCGGCGCGTCCGGCCTGGTCCCGGCCGGCGGATGCCGGGCCGGGCGGCGCCCGCGGGCCGGCCCGTCGCCATACGGCCGGCCGCGGCCGGCGGGCGCGGGGCGGGGCGCCCGCTCATCCCGGCGCACCGGCCCGGGCGCCCAGCGCCGCGACGATCAGCGGGCCCAGGGCGGTCACGTCGCCGGCGCCCATGGTCAGGACGAGGTCCCCGGGCCGGGCGGTGCCCGCCACCGCCTCCGGTGCCGCCGCGCGGTCGGGCAGGAAGACCGCCCGGCCGCCGGGCACCGCGGACGCGACCATCTCGCCGGTCACACCGGGCTCGGGATCCTCGCGGGCGGGGTAGACGTCGAGCACGAACACCTCGTCGGCCAGGCCGAGCGCGGTACCGAACTGCCCGGCGAAGATCCGGGTACGGCTGAACAGATGGGGCTGGAAGACCGCGATGACCCGCCCGCCGGGCGCGATATCGCGCGCCGCCCGCAGGTCGGCGGCGAGCTCGGTCGGATGGTGGGCGTAGCTGTCGAGCACGGTGACCCCGCCCGCCTCGCCCTTGGGCTCCATCCGCCGCCGCGCGCCGCGGTAGGCGCCCAGCCCGGCCGCGGCCTGCCCGGCCGGCGCGGCAGGCAGGCCGAGCTCGAGCACGGCGGCGTAGGCGCCGGCTGCGTTCAGCGCATTGTGACGGCCGGGGACGCCGACCTGCAGCCGCGCCGGCCGCGCGCCGCCCGCCGGGCCCGTAGGCGCACCCTCGATCTCCAGGCTGACGCTCATGCCGCGCGTGGTCACCGAGGTGATCCGGTAGTCGGCGCCGGCCGCCTCGCCGTAGGTGCGGACCCGGATCGGCAGC
>Ga0207664_10002434_pt1 | contig 12312 bp, 8 predicted proteins | sample LARL83metaG_FD_184349 | JGI IMG/M metagenome (GOLD analysis project Ga0207664, IMG submission 184349) | Corn, switchgrass and miscanthus rhizosphere microbial communities from Kellogg Biological Station, Michigan, USA - LAR L8-3 metaG... | ecosystem: Host-associated > Plants > Roots >...
CTGTTACAAAAGCCCTCGGAAAACAGCCTTCCTAACCCTCACAAAATCAATGGCCGGATCGCTCCGATCCGGCCGTTCCAAAAGGTGTGGGTTTTGAAATAGCGCCGATATCTCAGCCTCGCAACCTTACTTCCCCTCTCCAGCCATAATGAATGGGGCCCAGAAATAGGGACTACGCCAAATTGGGTTCGATCCATGGAGCAGCTGCAGCTTCGCCCGGCGCAGCGCTTCCGATTTGGTTGCGCCAGTACGAAGGCGGGCATAAAAGGATCGCATCAGAGCGGAAGTCGCTGAGTCGTTCACGTTCCACAGGCTCACTGCTATGTTGTGCGCTCCGGCGTAAAAGAATGCACGCGTGAGCCCAAGGATGCCTTCCCCGTTCACCATCTTTCCCAGCCCTGTGCTGCACGCTGACAGCGTCACCAGATCGGCATGCATCTTCAGTCGCATGATTTGGCCGGACTGCAGAACGCCGGCTTCTTGCGAGCGCGGGTCGCTCGAGAAAAGTATTCCTGAGCGCCCCGTCGCGCTCTCGTCGAGAAAGCCGTGGGTTGCAAAGTGAATGTATCGGTACTGGGCCAGGTTCTCTGCCATTACGGCATCTTCTGTGGCGGCCTTTGCCAGGTAGATCTGGCGCTGCGACTCGGGAAACAGTCTGCCGATACTCAGGACTTCTTCGCGCGTAAAGGGCAGGCGGGCCAGCGAGAATCCACGCTCCTGATAGCCGCCGCATGCGCTTGGGACCTGCGCGGATGTTGCGGTATCCCCGGAGTCGTCGGCCGCGCGAACGATCTGACCTCGAAGACCCGGTTTCTCCGTCTGCAGCCGCAGCACCGGATCGCCGAATGCCAGCAGAGACTTGCTCCATTGGCTTCCCTGCGGGTTCATATCGCGTACGGCGAGCAGAGCAGATGCCGAGGGAGCATAGCTGATACTGAAGCGCTCGAGCACGTAGATCGGCCGGCTCTGGCCACTGGCATCGCGCCTCATTCCAGTGACCAGCGTCTCGAAGGGCAGATAATCGAGTGCTCCATCGGGCACAATGATCAGCTTGTCCCTGACAGGAATTGCATCGCGTACGGGCCGCAGCAGAGCCAGATAGAGAGCGCTGCCGAGACGATCGATCTTCTCGATCGACGTGCGCAGCGTCAGGACTGAAGGCTTGTCGCTCAGCAGTTTTCGATATTCGGCAAGCTGTTTGTCGATTTCCACTCGAGGAGGAAGAATCGCTACCGTCAGCTTGTCTTTGGAAATGACCCACACGAGCGACCGATTCTCCCCGAGCAGGAATTCCACTAGTGACGTATGGTCATCGAGCAGTTCGCGCTGTACTCGCAACGCATCGCGAGGGTCCGGGTAACGAAGGCTTGCATAGCGAGGGTTAGAATGACGCACCTCAATCTCGAATGCATCCAGGTCCTCTTCAGCCGACTTGAGTTCCTTCTTCCACTGCTGTTCGTCTTTCGCCGTCAGAGCAGGTTTCCAAAGCTCCTTCTGCGCAGAAGAGGTCCGCGCCAGCAAAGCCTGCTCGCGTGTCCTTTGCTCCCCGCTCAGTTCCTCGGGCAAGCCGCCGCGTGTAACCGCCAGCATGTCGAGGAATGCACGCGCCCGCCCTCTCTCGGCGATGGCGAAGGCGTCGGATTCGCGGCGCAAATCGACGAGCAGATCGGCTGTCTCGGCATACGTAGCATGGCTCTTCCCGACCGCCTGGGCATGACCCTCTTCGGTATTAATGGCCTGCAGGCGAAGCCGCTCCAGGTCACGAATCGATTCCTGGTAGTGCAGGAGTGCCTCCTCCTTGCGGCCCATGGTCCGCAGCACATGGCCCATGTGGCTCTCAATCTGCCATTCGTCTTCGGGATCTCCGCCTGCCGAGTGGAATATGCTCAGTGCCCGGGTTTGCGAGGTCAGCGCGGCATCCAAATCTCCGGTTGCTTCCTGGCTGAGTCCCAAATTGCTCGTGATGGTTGCGCGCTGATAATCGCCCCCCGGCGATTTCTCCGCGAGCGCGAATGCCTGCTCAAACAGAGATATTGCCTCCCTTGGGTTTCCCAGGAACTGGTTAGCATTGGCCATACCCTGGAGAGCCGCGATTGCCCATAGCGGCGTTGAAGGCTGGCCGTCATGGACCCGCCGGAAGTAGCGCAGGGCCGTACCATAGTGGTTGCGCGCCATCTCCATCCCGGCCAGGTTCAGCAGCGCCATCTCGATCCCCTTTTTGGCGCGTGCCTTGCTTTTGGCGTCTCCATGATCCAGTTCGCCGGCCAGTTTCAGCGCGTTCAGCAGCGGATCCTCGGCGCGATCTGGCTCTCCTGAACGGGTATAAGCCTCGCCAAGATTGAGCAGCGACATGTACTCCATCACCGGATCCTTGACTTCTCGCGCCAGGTTGGACAGATCGTAGAAGTACCCAACGGACTCCTCGTAGCGCCCCAGTCCTCCTGTGATTGACCCGAGATTGTTCAGCGCCTGCTCGATTTGCTTCTTATCACCGGATTGGCGGGCGGCGACGAGCGTCTGCTGCGCAATATCGAGGGCCTCATTCACCCGACCTTGATAGCTGAGCGCGGCGGCCAGGTAAACCATGGCTTCCGCCTCGCTGCGTTTGTCGCCAGCCTTTTGGCTCAGTCCCCGAGCCTGTTGGGCGACTTCCGCAGCCTTGACGAAATTGCCACGGACATTGATCTCATCGAAGCTCTGTTGGAGCAGTGACTTGATCAGCAGGGCGATTTGCGTATCCGCAGATTGAGGTGCCGTCGCCGAATTGGCGGCTTCGCTGTTCTGCGCCAGCATGCTCGGGCACACCGTCACAATTGCCGCGCTGAGAACTGCAATCCGAAGCCTCTGTCGGTACGACATAAATCACCCGTACCGGCCAGATTGTGCTCAGGGTCTGCGAATCTGCAGTCGGTACTCGCTGACGAGGGAGGCTGGAGGAGGAGTTTGGCCGATAAGCTTAACCCTAAAGATCCCCGGCTGCAATGCTTCTGCAGGAATGCCGGCTGCCAGGGCTCCGTACGGGCCTTGGTTCAGGTCATCGACCGTTATGACGTGCCGCCCCGAATCCGCGTCGATTTCCATTCGGTAACTGTGAAAGCGAGTCGGGCCGATCTCGACCCACAGGATCAGCTGCCGGGCACCTGGTGCGAGTACAGCCGTTGTCTCCTCCTCGCCACGCGTGGCCTGCAGCATCACCAGCGGAACGTTTGCCTCGGCGAGCTCCGCCGATTGAGTCCTGGCGGCGGGTTGCAGCGGCTGCTGTACGATGGCGGCGCGCAAATCTCGCTGCAGCACCGGAATCCGGTGGAAGAATGCCCATCCGGTCAGGGCTGCAAGAGCGATGGTCGCAAGCGAGGTCCAGGCAAATGCCCAGAGGAGCCACCCGGCACGCTCTCGTGCCTCTGCTGAATCGTCCAGCGCTCCGCGCCTTGCGAGGTCTCGGACTCCGGCGATGAATCGCTCCGTGGCCTGGACCTTCTCGAAGCACTCATCGCAGGCGAAGTAGTGCTCCTCGAAGGCATGTCTGTTCTCGGGCGTCAGCTGACCCCTGACGTAGCGCTCAACAATCTCGTCGTGTTCGATCTCTTTGTGCAACATAATGTAGTGAGTCCCGGTCCCGTTTTGTATCAGCGTTTTCTCGCAACTGCAGTCGTTAGCCGGTGGTGCATCTCCCGGAAGTGCTTCAGCGCTCTTGATTTGACCAGCCGGACACGTTCCGGGGCGATGGCCACCTGGCGTGCCACCTCTTCCGTTCCTAACTCCTCATAGAAAAGCATCCGCAGGACCCGCCGCTCGCGCGGTTTCAGCCTTTCCATGGTTCTTCGAATCGCAGTCTCGACTTCCTGATCGAGGTAGGTTCGTTCGTGCGAGGGGATGCTGAGATCCGCCTCCTCGGCCGGTACCGTATCACCCATCTGCCGCCGCCGGGCGTACAGTTCCCGAATCACATTCCGCGCCACACCCAGAATGAATCCGGGCAGAGCCTCCGGTGAGCGGACCTGATCACGCCGAATCGCCTGCAGGACACGCAGAAAAGTCTCTGCCCGGATGTCCTCTGCATCGGGGTGCGATTTGGTCTCGCGCAGTGCCAGGTAATAGATTCTGGCCGAGTAATTCTCGTACAGAACCGCTTCCGATTCAGCCTGCCCATGCTGAATGCCGGTCAGGAATCTGGAGTCTGTTGTCCCAGGCACACTCTTCCCCGTACGTGGCCAGATGCGCTGAAAGTGGCCCGATTCTACACCGGATTGTCTGCAACTGGCGTGGCCTTCTCCGCCATTTGAAATTTCCCTGATACATCCCGATCGCTTCGCTCACTTCATAGCACACACGAATTTCCCCCGACGCCATGCACCCGGATTCCGCAATGGAGGTTGTCCATGTCCGCCATGAGCCGTTTGCTTCACCAGCCTGGAACTGTCCCTGACACAGCTTTTGCCCGGCGAGGGTTCACATCAAATCGCCTGCTCAACAGGATTCCAGTGCCGTGGGCCCGCCTCGTCGGCTACATGGCAGCATCGCTGCTTTTGATCTCCGCCGCAATCCTCACGGGCTGCTTCGGCGGAGGGGGCCATCACAACGGGACGGGCGTCAATAATCAGCTCATTGATCTGAATGGCGAGATAACGGTCGATAATCAGCCGGCCGGCCCTAACCTGAACTTTACCGATGGAACGAATGCCACGCTGCACGTCATCATCAACAACATTGGTGACAAACCCTCAGACCAGATGATTACGGTGACGGTGGGCGCATTACCGTCGGGTCTGAGCTACGTTTCTTCTTCGGTAGCGAGCGGCAACTGGAGCTGCAGCAATTCCGGGCAAACGGTTACCTGCACCAGTTCCGATTCAATTCCTGCCCTCAGCGGCGCGATTCACATACTCGATATCGTCGTCAAAGTGGCAGCTAACGCCGGTGGCAATGCGCAGATGCCGTTCAGCATCTCGACTCCGGACGGCCAGCCTGCCACGTTCTCGCTTCCGAAGGGTGTAGCGTTCGCCGCTGCCACACCCAATATCAGCGGTCTGAGTCCGACCTCCGGCACCGGAGGAACCGCGGTGACGATTTCAGGTTCGAATTTCGGATTATCGCAGGGCTCCAACACCGTGACGTTCAACGGCAAAAAGGCCACGACGATCACGAACTGGAGCAGCACCAGCATCGTGGCCGATGTTCCGGCTGGCACTCCGGAGGGCGCCGGGCCGGTGGTCGTAACCGTGAACAGCGTGGCGAGCAACGCCGTTACGTTCACTGTGACCGGGCCGCAGATCACGAGCCTCAGCCCCACGTCGGGAGGAATCGGAACTGCTGTTACGATCACGGGCGCGCATTTCGGGGCAGCTCAGGGATCTAGCACCGCCACCTTTAACGGCACGAACGCGACGACGATCACCAGTTGGAACGACACGAGCATCGTCGCCAACGTACCCTCGCTCGCGACGACTGGCAATGTCGTGGTCACTGTGAGCGGCATAGCCAGCCCGACCAGCAGCAGCACTGTCTTCACCGTCACCGGGGCAGGTGGGTGCGCCAACGGCGGCAACGCGGCTAGCCTGCTGGCTGGTGATTACGCATTCGGCGGGCAGGGGTTCGTCGGCGGGACCACATTTACCGCGGTCATTGGCAGGTTCCATGCCGACGGCGTCAACACCATCTCGAATGGCCTGATTCAGGAGAACAGCATTGGCAGCGGCGCGACGAGCGGAAATCCCTCCGGCTTTTCCGGCTGTTTTACGTTGGCGACGCCCGCAGGAGCCTCCGGAGTTGCTTTGGGAACACTGACCCTCAGCACATCCCCGGTCATGACAATGTCCATCGCGATTCGGGCGAATGGCAATGGTAATTTCATCACCTATGACGCAACCTCGCCTAAGTTGGCGGGCGCCCTCGAGAAGCAATGTCCGAACGCGGCGAACGGGAACTGCGGGGCGTTCGCCAATTCCAACATTTCCGGCGGCTACGGTTTCGGTTTCGATGGAATCGTTCCCGGCAATGCGACGTCGAATTTCGGCGTTGCGGGACAGATCACGGCGACAAACGCCGGCAGCAATGGCGTGGTGGATATCGCCAGTTATGCAGGCGTTATCGCGCTCAACGATCCGATCGCGATGTCCGGGGGAGTTACGGACACTACGCACGGCCTTGCGCAGCTCGATCTGAACGTCACCTACAACAGCGGTGGCCAGAATCAGGCTGTGACCCTCATCATGGATTGCTATCTCGCGAACCTCAGCAGTTCGGGCGTTGCCGGCGCGATGTACTGCATGAGTGCCTATGCTGCCTCGCAGGGACCGCCATCCATGCCGCTGCTGAGTGGCCGGTTTATTACCAAAAACACCCCGGTCGGTGGCTGGACGAACGCGAGCCTGGCTCCGCCGTCGAACGCGTCCGTAAGTTGGTCAACCGGTATCACGGGTACCGGTAATCCACGAATCGATATCGGCCAATTAACCTATAACACGAGCACCAATCCCGCGACGATTACGGTCAGCCAGGATCAAAACCATGGAGGGTCATATGCATTTCAGCAGATTCAGGAGAACATCAGCGTTGCTTCGAACGGCCGTGCGCAGGCTATGGTGAATGGGACGCTGGTGGCCGTCTGTTATCTGTTTGATCCGGGGCACGGCGTTTGCGTCAATGAAGCCAACAACGCGGCACTCGACTGGTTTGTTCCTCAGGAGGCGCAGCCGTCAGGCGGGTTCACAACTGCCGGATTTGCCAATTCGTTTGCCGTTGGCACACTGGAGCCTGCGACGGGCGGCGTCAGTGATATCGACGGAGTGCTCACCGCGACGGGCGCCGCGGCTACGCTGAACGGCCCGGAGAACATCAACACCACTGCCGGGTTGTCAACACCATCATTCACAGGAACGTACAGCATCATGTCGGCCGCAGATGCTGCAATCGGGCGCTTCACCATTATGGAAACCAGTCCCGCGGCCGACACCTTGATCCTGTACATGATCGATGCCAACACCGCGGTCGCAGTGTCGACAACAAGTTCGGAGCCAGCGGTGCTGTACCTGAAACATTGATGATTCATTCAGACCGGAAATGGCAATTGCCAGCGGTCCAACAGGCGCGCCGTTAACGTTTCAAAACCCACACCTTTTGGAACGGCCGGATCGGAGCGATCCGGCCATTGATTTTGTGAGGGTTAGGAAGGCTGTTTTCCGAGGGCTTTTGTAACAGCGCAGATACGGTGGTGGGCGTCGTTGAGGACCTGGCGGGATTCGACCGTGAGCCGGCGCTGGAGGAAGAGATCCTCGTGGATTTGGCGCAGCTGTTTCCGGACCTCGGCGCTGCTGAACTGCTCGGGGTTGCGACGGCGGGCCAGACAGAGCAGGGCGGCGAAGGCCGCCCCGAGAGCAAGTGCAACAGCAGATGACTTGTTCAAGCTATGTTCTCCTGTGGTGCTGAGGCGTGCTCTTGCAGCACGCGGTAGATGGTGGTGCGGGAGACGGCATAGCTCTTTGCCAGCTGGCCGAGGCTGTGGCCGTGCTGCCGATCCCGGACGATGGCAGTGCGGTCGAGCTCGAGCGACGGTCTCCCGATGGACCGGCCTTCGAGGCGGGCGCGGCGCATGCCGGCGCGCACCCGCTCGACGATCAGGTTGCGTTCGAGTTCGGCGATCGCGCCGATGATGACCACGATGGCCCGGCCCAGCGGGCCGCCAGTATCGATTTGCTCGCGGAAGCTGACGAACTCGATGTTGAGCCGGTTCAGCTCATCCAGCACCTCGAGGAAGTGCCGGGTGGAACGGGCGATCCTGTCGCAGGCCCAGACCAGCAGGACGTCGAAGCGGCCGCGGCGGGCTTCCCGCATCATCTGATCGAGTCCCGGCCGGCGCGCCTTCACGCCGGAAATCCGGTCGGTGTACTCGGCCACGATCTCGAGGCCGCGCTGAGCAGCCATCTGCCGCAGATCGAGGAGCTGCGTCTCGGGGTGCTGGTCGACGGTCGAGACTCGCATGTACAGGGCCGCGTGCTTCATGGAGCACCAGGATAACACGACTATCTGAGATAGATAAGCTCGCGCCGATTCCTTCAACCTGATCTGGTCCCAGAACGGGACCATGCTGCGCGGCTACCAGAACGGCGCCGACGTAAATGGCGGACTGACCTTTCCGGTCGCCTTCCCCGGCACCATCTCCAGGCCTCAGACAGTGACCCTGGCCAGCGCCGCGCTGGCCAACGGCACCTTCGACATCCTCCAGAACGTGAAGTTCTACCTGACCGGCGATCCGAACGACATCGCCACGGTTCAGGGCAGCTGGCCTAACCTGGGGTTCTCCTATAACCCCCAGCGGCCGCAGCTGAACGGAGGATTCCAGATCAGCTTCGACGGGATCGACTGGACGACCTTCTCGATTAAGAACCCCGCGCTCACGGGCTCCGTCGGCCGCCGGCGATCAGAACGACCCCTCGACCTGGATCCTGCTGCCCGCCAGCGCCATCGGAAGCGACGGTCAGGATGGCACGCTTGGTCCCTACGATCAGGCGACGTTCTATATCCGCTTCGTCGTTCCTCCCGTAGCCACCCTCTTCAAGACCACGTCCCTTCCTGGCCGCGCAACATAATATGTCCCGCGCGCGGGCGAGCCGCCCCGGTGGGAAGCCCGTGCCGGCGAAGCGGCCAGGAACTCCCCGCTCTTAGTGCCAGCTTCACACGGCTGCCTTCATCCATCCTGGATCCTGATCCCGGCACTCGAGGCGGCCGGCTCGATCGGTCGATGAGAAGGCTCGGCCTGTTCTTCTTCTTCTGCTGATGCTCAGGTGAGCAGAGTGGCAGAGAGGAAGGTAGCTGCTGCTGAGACTGAGGTGTTTTCCTCGGCCGGCAACCACAGATACCCGGTTCCGAGTCGGGGCTGCCCTTCTCTCAGCGCCCGCCGCTCCGGCCCGGCAAGGCCGTCGCTGCCCTCGTTACTTACCAGTAATCTTCGGCCCCGGAAATGCCCCGATCCGACAGTTTCGTGTATTCCCGCCTGAATTTCGACCAGGGACCGAAATCCACCCACTCCCAACACGCATATCGATATCCAAGTGTTAATTTTCTTGTTAACTTTGGTCAGAAACAGACCAAACTCCGCCTCTTCACGCCTTCCCGCAGCCCTCCAGAGCTGTTTACCAGAAAGTTACTTGTGCCCGCTCCGCTTCCATCCCCCGGCTGCCCGAAATGGCCCCGCCAATGTACCAGTTGCCGACAATACGCCCAGAACCGGCAACGGTGCACTTCCCCCTGTTGGGAATAGTTGAGATTTAGAGCAAAGGCAAACAAACTCCCTAAGCGGATAGTGGTCCGCCAAACAGTCTCGAACTGAATGGATCCCTGCGGATTTTGAACTCGGCATCGTTACTCGCCCGGTTTGGATGTGCCGCTCTCAGCTATTTCATCCCCACTACCATCGAGTCTGGCCCAACAAGGTGCTCCACGCGCGTGTCATGGAATCCCACCTCCTGCATCCAGCCCATGCAGTCGGCGCCGGTATAGTCAAACCCGCCCTGCGTCTCGATCAGCATGTTCAGACTCATCAGGAGGCCAAACGCATTCTGGCGCCGGTCATCATCGATGACGCTTTCGTAAACGACAAGCGCTCCGCCGCTCGGCAGCGCCTCATATGCCTTCCTTATCAGTATCTTCTTCTGTTCCAGATTCCAATCATGCAGGATGTGTCCCATCGTCACCACGTCGGCGGTTGGGATCGGAGCGTCAAAGAAGCTGCCCGGATCAAAACGCACTCGACCCGTCAGGCCGTTGTCCGCAATGTAGTCCTCGAAGATCGGCGCAACCTCTGGAAGGTCGAACCCGATGCCGGAAATGTGAGGGTTTGCCAGTGCAATCTGCGTGATCAAATCTCCTTGAGCAGTTCCCACATCCACCGCCGATTGGTAGTCTTTCCAAGGGAACTTGCGGGCGATCTCCATGTTCGCACCGCGGCTCAGTCCGGTCATTGCTTTCAGGAAGGCACGCAGCCGTGCCGGATCCGCATACAAGGCGGTGAACAGGTCTGTCTCGCCGCGACTTGACTCATTCTGGGGCTCGCCCGTACGAAGCGCGGTCGTCAGGCTGCCCCAAAACGGATATAGCCGCTGGTTCGCCATCTCCAGCATGCCACCGAGATAAGACGGTTTCCGTTTATCCAAAAATAGGTCGGTGGAGGGCGTGTTGTAGTAGACGCCACCGCGCCTGTCCAGAAAGTTGAGCGCCACCAATGCATCCACAAAATCCCGGGCAGACCTTGGGTGCAACCCGAGTCGCGCGCTCAGTTCGTCGAGTGACTTCGGTTGCCGAGCCAGTTCCGTGAACAGTTCCATCTCAATTGCGCTCAGCAATGCCTTTGAGGCCCAGAAGCCAAGGCCCACCTGCAGTATTTGGTCTGGTGTTGGTTGATTCATCGAACGACCGTCCTGATTGAAAGTTGGAAGATCGTAGAGCATACACGAAGGCTGAGCCGGTGGGAAACGGTCGCACTCTTGGGTAGGCCGGCGCTCGGACAGAAGGCCTCCGGGCCTCCCAACGTGGCCGACTTCCTATTCCATCCGCAGCGCCTCGGTTGGATTGATCGAAGCGGCGCGCCGGGCAGGAATCCAGGCGGCGACCAGCGCAACCAGCACCAGGACGATCGGCACCAGCGTGAAGGTAAACGCATCGTGCGGGCTGATGCCATAGAGAAAACTGGAAGTGATCTTCGCCAGCATCCACGCCGCGGGCCAGCCGAGCACCAAGGCCGTGAATGTCAGCTCCATACCGCGGCGCAGCACAAGCCGCAGAACAGCTGCCGGCCGTGCGCCCATCGCCATGCGGATGCCGATCTCTCGCGTACGCCGGGAAACGGCGAAGCTCATGACGCCGTACAGGCCCACGGTAGCCAGCAGGAGGCCAATGCCGCCGAAAACTCCAAACAGCATCGCTGCAACTCGCGGAAGTACGTAGGCCTGTCGCACGTGCTCTTCCATGGTTGCTTCGTTGTAGACAGCCATGGCCGGGTCGAGCCTGTAGACCTCGCGGCGCAGCGCTGCGGCGAGGCCGGCCGGATTGCCCTGGGTATGCACGATGAGCGTGTAGCCCATCATCGAGGGATCGTTGGCGATGCTTTGATAGAGCGAGCGGTATAGGATCGCTCGCGTATCTTCGCCAATGAATCGAGACTTGGCATTGCCCACCACGCCGATGATCTGGTACGACCAGCCGCCTCCGTCGATATGCTGGCCGATCGGATTGGTTCCAGCAAAGAGCCTGTCGGCGAAGGCCTTGTTGACGACGGCGACGCGCGGCGCTTTGGCGGTCTCGTGGCCGAAGTCGCTGCCCGCCAGGAGCGGCGTATCCAGCGCGCCAAAGTAGCCGGGCGTGACCATGTAGAGATCTGCCAGAGTCGACGGATCGCCCTTCGCGGAGTGTCCCCGGACCGTAAAGCCGTCGCTGCGATTGCCCCCGGAGAGCAGGGGCACATCCGAGCAGACAGCGGCGTCGACGCCCGGCAGCGCGGCTGCGCGTTCGCGCAACTGTGCCAGGAACGCGCTGATCCTTGATGGCGAGTAGCCGTTCAGGCGTGGATCGACGGAGAGCAGGAGCAAGCCGTGGGTCCTGAAGCCAAGCCTGATTTCGGAGGCGCTCTCGAGACTGCGGAGGCAGAGGCCCGTGACAGCAAGGAGTACGACGGCCATGGCTACTTGCGCGATGACCAGGAGATTGCGTGCGCTGAGACGACGGCCGGCGGTGCCGAATCCAGCATCACCCTTGAGCGCATTGGCCACGTGCGGACGCGAAGCGGCCCACGCGGGCGCCAGTCCCAGAAGAAGACCGCAAAGGACGCTGAGGAAGAAGCTGAAGGCCAGGGTTCGGCCATCAATGCCCACGTGCATATTGATCGGAATGGGAGCAGGCAATCGAAGCGACGACAACGCCCCGGTGGACCACAGCGAAAGCAGCACTCCAAGTGTCCCGCCGCCGAGGCCCAGAAGCAGACTCTCCAGCAGGACCAGGCGAAGCAATCGTCCGCGCGTGGCGCCCAGGGCGAGCCGCACCGCCATTTCGCGCTGGCGATTGATGGACTGCGCAAACAGCAGGTTGGCCACGTTGAATCCTGCAATGGCCAGCAGCAGCAGAACGACAAAAGACAGTGCAGTGAGAAAGAGCAGCATCGTGCTTCGTATGAAAGGGGGCAATGAGCCGGCCTGCTCGAAGACAAAGTGGTTGCCCTTGTCGGTTGCCGGATAGCCGGCGGCAAGCCGATCGGCGATGATGCTTAGCTGCGCAGTTACATCTTTCCGGCTGAGCCCAGGTCGAACACGCCCAATGACTGAAAGC
>Ga0207664_10002435_pt1 | contig 12311 bp, 13 predicted proteins | sample LARL83metaG_FD_184349 | JGI IMG/M metagenome (GOLD analysis project Ga0207664, IMG submission 184349) | Corn, switchgrass and miscanthus rhizosphere microbial communities from Kellogg Biological Station, Michigan, USA - LAR L8-3 metaG... | ecosystem: Host-associated > Plants > Roots >...
CGACAACGCCGTCAAATTGTTCAAGCTGAAAATCTAGCGCCACCTAAAAGCGAGAACGGGTGGGCGTCATCTTTACGCGAGACTTAAGAGACGCCCACCCGTAACCCTCCGTGTCCACTCGGAGGGATCGCTAATGCGCCGTTTTCTTGCTGTTCGACGCCAGCTGGGCGCGCGACCAGACCGGCTCGTCCGAGCCGTTGCCCCACGCGATCGGGCGATAGAACAGATGGATGCCCTCGCGTGCGAAGCGATGCATCTCATGTATCCAGTTCGGGCGGACGTAAGTCGCGTGATAGTGCGTCGAGGTGCCGACCGCCTGCACGTAGAGCTGGCCGTCGAGGGTCTCGCGGGCGATGCGGCGCGCGCGGGCCCATGAGCCGAACTCGTTGATCGTCTTGCGCTTGCCATCGCAGGCGAAGGTGAACTGACACGCCAGATGACGGTGAGCATTCTGATAGATGACGCCGCAGACGTCGCGCGGATAGACGCCGGAGAACACCCGGTTGATGACGACCTGCGCGACCGCGACCTGGCCGATGTAAGGTTGGTCGCGCGCCTCGAAGTAGATGGCGTTGGAGAGACAAAGCTCGGCCTTGGCGCGGTCCTTGCCCTCAAGGTTGAGACGTTGCGCCGGCGACAGCGGCGGCACGCCCGGCGCGGGCTGCGGCAATATGCCGAGGCGCGCCGGCAGCGAAGCCTGGATCACGGCCGGCTGCGGCACGGAAGCTTGCGGCATTACGTTGGGATCGATACTCGCCAGCTGGATGCCATCCGGTTTCACCGGCGATGGCTTGGCCGCGACATCATCGCGCGGCCGCGGCGATTCGGCCGGCGTCGCTCGCGCCAGCGCGGCCGGCTGATCCATCGCCAGTTCGATCGCGTCCTGGTGACGCGCGGCGGCAAGTTCGGCGACGGGCGACGAGGCCTGCTTGAGGCTTGCCACCGTTGTCGTCGGCCGCACGATTGCAAAATCGCTCGGGATCGCGATCGTCGCCGACGGCGGCATCGAAAAGGAAATCTCCTGAATGCCGGTACGAAGCAGCGCCGGCCATTCGGCCACGCTCGTAGCGCGATGAGTGTGTGCAAACGCGGCCGCGCTCTCGAGCGGCCGGATGTTCATGAGGTCCAGCCCGCTGATCGACAACGCGGCGATCGCGAAAAAGACGCAGAGACGCTTGGCGTTGTAGAAGAGTCGTTCTTCGAACGACAGATCGAACGGATCGTCGATGTCGATACTGCGCGTGAGCAAACTGAAACTCCCCGAAATCGCCGCGTGAATTTTTCTGGCCGTGTTGGCTCTGTTGGCGGCGATCATATCGGGAGGATCCGCGGATGCGCGGTTGTTAAGAAGTTTTTGACCAAACAAGGCAAACGCGTATGATTAATTTTAACCGTGCGCGCTTAATGCTTCCGCGGTCAAAAGTGTTAACGCGCTAGTCGAAGCGATAGCGGCGAACCGCGTCTTCGTTCCAGACCATGCCGCCGCCGGAACGATCGGGAACGACCGCCTGGCCGTCGACGATCTTGAGCGGCGCTTCGACCAGCACATCGGCCCAATCGACATATTCGAGGTAATGGCAGGTCGGCGTGGCGGCGAGCAGATGCGCGCTCACTTCGGGAAACATATGTGACGACATTGGGACACGGTTAACGGCGGCGAGCTTGGCCGCTTCCAGCCAGCCGGTGACGCCGCCGATGCGCTCGAGATCAGGCATGACGTATTTCGGCTTGGCTTGATCGAGCGCCGCCGCCATGCCGAATGGCAGCGAGAAATTCTCGCCAATCTGCAGCGGCGTCTTGAGCTCGCGGCCGAGACGCGCCGCGCCGGCGTAATCGTCGTGACGGATCGGCTCCTCCAGCCAATAGATATTTTCTTGATCGAGGGCGCGGCCGCGCTCGAGCGCGTCGTCGAGCGAGAGCGCCTGGTTGTAGTCGACCATCAGCGCGGCATCGTCGCCGATGCGCTTGCGCACCGCATGCACTGCGGCGATGTCGCCGGCGACGTCCGGATAGCCGAGCCGCAGTTTGACCGCACGGAAATTGCCGACCGCAAGCAGCTTTTCGGCTTCGGCGGCGAGCGCGCCGAGATCCGTCATGAGGCCAAGGCCGCAACTATTGTAAGCCGGTACCGGGCGCGGCTCGGCACCAAGCAGGCGGCACAGCGGCTGCTTGGCGGCGACGCCGAGCGCGTCCCAGCAGGCAACGTCGAACCCGGCGATCGCCATGCGCACCACGCCCTGCGCGCCGATCAATGTGAAGCGGCGCAGCAGCTTCGCCCACAACGCCGGCGGATCGACCGTTTCGCCTTTGACCACGCGCTCGACCTCGCCGAGCAGGCTGGCGATCGCGGGGGCGGCGGCGCGCAGATAGCAGAACACATAGCCGCGGCCGGTGACGCCCTCCTCCATCACGACATCAACAAGCAGCAGCGGCACCGCGCGGAACGCGCCCATGGTGGTGCCGAGAATGAAATTCGGCGGCACTTCGACCGGCGTTGCGCGGATCGTGCGTACCGTGAGGCGCGGCAAAGCTGGTGGATTTGGCATGGAAAACCCCCGGACAGGCCCGATTATACCGCGGCAGATCGCCGAAAACCGTGTGTTCTTGAACCTTTAACCGCCGCCGCCCATATTAGGAATGCCGGTGGGGTACGCTGCTCTCCGGCGGGGTGCCTGATAGGACCCAAGTCAAAGTCGCTTTTCGAGGACTTTGAGACCATGTCACGAGTGCCGTCTCTCTCTAGCCCGTTCCTGCTGGGCTTCGACGAAATCGAGCGCTTGCTCGACCGTGTGGCCAAGGGCTCCGACGGTTATCCGCCCTACAACATCGAACGGCTGGCGCGCGACACCGAGAACCCGGAACGCTTGCGCATCACGCTGGCGGTTGCCGGTTTCACCCGCGATCAACTCGATGCCTCTGTCGAGGAAAATCAGCTGGTGATTCGCGGACGCCAGCAGGACGACAAGACCCGGCAGTACATCCACCGCGGCATCGCAGCGCGTCAGTTCCAGCGTACCTTCGTGCTGGCGGACGGTATGCAGGTACAGGGCGCCGACTTGAAGAACGGCTTGCTCTCGATCGATCTGGTGCGGCCGCAGCCGGAACGGACCGTGAAAAGCATCGCCATCAGTGAGATAGACGACTAACGAATTCGTGAAACCAGGACTCGACCGCGCCAAGCGTTACTAACATGAGGAGTCGAGGGCCATGACAGAACAGAAAATGACCGAACCGAACGCAACTCATCCGATGATCACGCAGGAAGCGCTGGCACAGCTCGGCGACGGCGAGATCGCCTACGTCAAGCAAATCCGCTCCGAGGACGTCGCCAAGCAGTTTCCGCAAGCGCCGCACATGGCGCCCGGCATCATGCTGTTCGCGTTGCATGCCGCCGACGGCACGCCGATCATGCTGACCGACTCGCGCGAGGCGGCCATTGCCAATGCCTGGAGCCAGGAGCTCGAGGCCGTGAGCGTGCACTGACGTCAATCTGAAAAGGTAATGCGCGTACTTACGCGGCGCTTGAGGCCGGCGGCATCGCCAGCACGGCGTAGAGCGCGTCGGCATCGGCGGAGTCGCGCAAGCGGCGCGCAATCTCAGGATCGCGCAGCAGCCGCGCCACACGCGCCAGCGCTTTGAGGTGATCCGCTCCCGCCGCTTCCGGCGCCAACAGCAAGAACACCAGATCGACCGGCGCGCCATCGAGCGCCTCGAAATCGACCGGCCGCGCCAGTCGCGCGAACAGGCCGAACAGTCGCCCGAGCGTGGGCAGCTTGCCGTGCGGGATCGCGACGCCGTTGCCCACCCCGGTTGAACCGAGCTTCTCGCGCTGCTGCAGGATGTCGAGAATCGTACGCTCGTTCTGCCCCGTGAGCTCGGCCGCGTGCGCCGCGAGTTCCTGCAGCACTTGTTTCTTGTTGTTCACTCTGAGCGCGGGAAGAACCGCTTTCGGCGCAACGAGATCGGTGAGCGTCATGGATCGGTCCGATGATCGGAAGCGGCTGCGCCGAGGTGAAGAGGTTGTTGGAAGCGCGGGACCATATTGAGGCAGGCTCTTAACGTCAATGCCGGGATGTGGCCCCTTCCCGCCGTATTTTCAAGCACTCTGGAACTCGCGGTGCTGCGCTAGCCGGCCGCCAGCTTATCGCGCCGGCGCTGCACCGACGACGGAATACGCATGGCTTCGCGATATTTGGCGACGGTGCGGCGCGCGATATCGATGCCGATGCCATTGAGCTTCTCGACGATGGTGTCGTCGGACAGCACGTCTTGCGCGCTTTCGCCCTCGATCATCTGGCGGATGCGGTGGCGCACGGCTTCGGCCGAATGCGCCTCGCCGCCGTCGGAAGCTGCGATCGACGACGTGAAGAAGTATTTCAGCTCGAAAATGCCGCGCGGCGTCGCCATGTATTTGTTGGCGGTGACTCGCGACACCGTCGACTCGTGCATGCTGATGGCGTCGGCGACTGTCTTGAGATTGAGCGGCCGCAGGTGCTGCACGCCCTTGTCGAAGAAGGCGTCCTGCTGGCGCACGATTTCGCTCGACACTTTCAGGATGGTCTTGGCGCGCTGATCGAGCGCGCGCACTAGCCAAGTCGCGGTCTGCAGGCATTCGGCGAGATAGGATTTGTCTTTGTCGTTGTGCGTGCCCTTGGAGACCTGCGTGTAATAGCGCTGATTGATGAGCACCTTCGGCAGCGTGTCGGAATTCAACTCCACCCGCCAGCTGCCGTCGGGCGCGGAACGCACCATGACATCCGGCACGATCGGCTGCACCAAGGTGGAACCGAAGGCGAGGCCGGGCTTGGGATTGAGGTTGCGGATCTCGGCGATCATATCGGCGAGATCCTCGTCGGTGACGCCGCACAGACGGCGTAAGCCGGCAAGGTCGCGCTTGGCCAGAACATCGAGATGCGCGACCAACGCCTGCATAGCCGGATCGAAGCGGTCGCGGTCTCTGAGCTGGATCGACAGGCACTCGGTGAGATTGCGCGCGCAGACGCCTGGCGGATCGAGCGTCTGCAATTCGGCGAGCACGGCTTCGACCGCGGCGAGCGGAGCGCCAAGCTTCTCGGCCACGCCCGCCAGATCGCCCGAGAGATAGCCGGCCTCGTCCACCATATCGATCAGATAACGGCCGATCATGCGGTTGGCCGGATCGGGAATGGCCAGCGCCATTTGCTCGGAGAGATGCTCGGATAGCGTCATCTCCGCCGACACGAAGGCTTCGAGATTGTAATCGTCGCCGGTGCCGCCGCCGGCGCCAGACCATTCCGAATAGGCCGGTGGCGGCGTCGCGGGCGTCGCGGCTTTGGAGGCGCTGTCATCGGGAAAGACGTTTTCCAGCTCCGTGCCGAGACCCTCTTCCATCGCGCTGCGGCTGGTTTCGAGGTCGGCGCCGATCCAGTCCTCGGCACCCTGGCCGTCGTTATCTCCTTGATCTCCTTGTCCGCTCTCGCCGGTCGAGGCATCGGATTCGGCTTGGGCTTCGGCGGCCGCGGCCGGCGCATTGTCGTCGTCGCTGCGCTCGAGCAGCGGATTGCGCTCAAGCTCGCCCTCGACATAGGCCGCGAGATCAAGGCTGGAGAGCTGCAGCAGCTTGATGGCCTGCATCAGCTGCGGCGTCATCACCAGCGCTTGGCTCTGGCGGAATTCGAGTCGTTGCGACAACGCCATTGGCAGTCCCGGCAAGGAAACTGGTCCGATTCTTGCTTCTGATTTGTTTATATCAGCTTACTGCCCGAGTCGGTATGCTGTTTTGCGCCGCACTCATGCCCATAGTTTGGGCGGTTAACGTCGCAGATTACAGACGGAATTCCTCGCCCAGATAGAGCCGCCGCACGTCGGGATTGTTGACGATGTCGTCGGCGCGGCCCTCCATCAACACCTCACCCGAATAGATGATGTAGGCGCGGTCGGTCAGGCCAAGCGTCTCGCGCACATTGTGGTCGGTGATGAGCACGCCGATGCCGCGGTTGGTCAGGTGGCGCACCAGCGCCTGGATGTCGCCGACCGCGATGGGATCGATGCCGGCGAAGGGCTCGTCGAGCAGCATGTAACTCGGCCGCGTCGCCAGCGCGCGGGCGATCTCAACGCGGCGGCGCTCGCCGCCGGACAACGCGATGGTCGGCGTCTTGCGCAGGCGGGCGATGTTGAATTCCTCGAGCAAGGCGTTGAGATCGGCTTCGCGCCGGCGACGGTCGGGCTCGACCACTTCAAGCACCGAGCGGATGTTTTCCTCGACATTGAGCCCGCGGAAGATCGAGGCTTCCTGCGGCAGATAGCCGATGCCGAGGCGGGCACGCTGATACATCGGCAACGCGGTCACCTCGTAGCCGTCGAGCTCGATGCGGCCGCGGTCAGCCTTGATCAGTCCGGTAATCATGTAGAACACGGTGGTCTTGCCGGCGCCGTTCGGTCCGAGCAGACCGACCGCTTCGCCGCGCCGCACATAAAGCGTGACGCCCTTCACCACCATGCGGCCGCCGAAGCTCTTTTCGACACCGTGGGCGGCGAGATAGGCGCGCTGCGTCTGCTGCTGCCGCGGGTCGGCCTCGCGGCGGCGCTGCACGATCTGCGGCTGTGCGGCGGGTTGACGCGCGCCCTGTCCCTGAGCCTGCGCCGGCTGCCGCGCCTGAGCCGGGCCCGGCTGCGCCGGACGGCGCGATGGCAGCGGACGGCGGCGAAACAGCGAAAGGATGTTCACCGTGCTCCCTCGTGGCACTGGCGGAGCTTGGACCGGTGTTTGGGATGGTGATCCGCCAATAATCGCGCACCGGCTTGATGCGCGACACTATCTGATTCCGTGTCGGCAAAGGCGGCTGGCCGCGTGATGCAGAAATATCGGGTCAAGTCAGGGCCGCCCAGGCACGGGCGGCGCCGCCGGAACCGGCATTATGCCACTGCCTTTGCCGTCCGGTGCGCTGCCGGGCTGCAGCAACATCTGCACCCGGCCATTGGCGTTCTTACCGGCCTCGACCCGCGATACCCCATTGCCGAGATCGACCACCAATTTCTCGCCGCGCAGCACGTTCTTGCCCTGCGTCATGATCACATTCCCGGTGAGCGTGACGGTATTGGTCTTCATGTCGAAAACGCCGAGCTCGCCGGTGGCGGTTTGTTCCTTCTGCGTCACTACGACGCTGCCGCGAGCCTCCAGTCGCTTGATGCGCTGTTGGCCCGCGGGCCCGGCCTCGGCCGCAGGCATCGTATTCTGCGTGTTGTCCTTGCCGTCCTGCTCGTAGAACACGACCAGCGACTTGCAGCGCATGCCGGTGTCGCCTTGCGTCACCTTTACGTCGCCGCTGAAGGTCGCGACCTTGTCCTTGTCGCGCACTTCCAGCGTCGCCGCCTCGATATGCACCGGCTCGTCGCGGTTCTGCGAAAAGCCCTGCAAGGCATTGGGCGGACCTTTCGAGGCGGTCTGGGGCGCCGCGCCGGTGGCGGCTTTCGGCTGCGCCTTGAGCGTGCCGCCAGAAACGGCAAGCGCAAGCGCGGCAAGTACAATGATCGTGCGAAACGGTATCATTGCCCGCCGGCCTTGGTTTGCGGCGCTGCCGGCGCGCCGCCGGTGTTCGGCTCCAGCTTCAAGGTCATGGTCACGCCGCCCTCGAATCGCACGATGTCGCCTGAATTTTCGATGGTCAGCCCGTTCGAGTGCAGCACGCCTTGCAGCAGCTTCACGTCGACCGGCTTCTCCGAGACGATATGGCCCTTGCGGACATCGATCACGGCTTCGCTGAGGTGGCCGGCATAACCAGTCGAGGACGACAAATCGATGTTGCGGTCGAGCTTGAGGATTTCGCCTTTGGTGTTGTAGAGACCGAGCACCGCTTGCAGTTCGACCGAGGTCTGGTCCTGCATCTGGAGCTTGGCGTGGATGTTGTGCAATTCGACGATGTCCGGCTTGGTCAGGTCTTGCGCCGCAGCGTCGGCGGTCAGCTCGTAGGCGCGGGCATCGCGCGTGAAGCCCGACAGGTGCGGCTTCTCCATGGTGATCTTGGTGCCGGAGACGACCAGGTCGCCGACATTGAGCGGCAGCTTGGCCAGCATGCGCAGCGGATTGAAATAGGTCATCAGAAAAATCGCCACCGTCGCAAGTCCGACTGCGACCGGCACCCCAATCCGCAGGACGCGGACCACCCGGCTGTGACGGCGCGCGCTGTGGAACGCACGCGCGCTCCCGCCACGGCCCATGGTCCAGTGGGCGCGCGAGGTCTGCGGGTCGGCTCTGGCAGTGATCAGCCGGTTCATGCCCAGTTGGAAGTTTGTGAAATCTCGGGGATACGCCCCGACGCAACATGGCGCGCGAATATGGCTCACAAGCGGCAAAGGCGGAAGCGGAAAGCGCCGCGCTATTAACCAATAACGCCAGAAAAACAGCGGCTTACGCTTCGTTTCAGACGCCGTGCGAAAAGATGTCTTCGTCAGCCCAGCCGGCAAGGTCGAGCCGGGCGCGCTCGGGCAGGAAGCGGAAGCAGGCACTGGCAAGTTCGGTGCGCTGTTCACGCGCCAGCATGGTGTCGAGCTTTTCCTTCAGCGCATGCAAATGCAGCACATCGGTGGCGGCATAGGCGACCTGGGCGTCACTCAATTCGTCGGCGCCCCAGTCGGACGATTGCTGCTGCTTGGAGAGATCGACGCCGAGCACCTCGCGCGCCAGATCCTTGAGGCCGTGCTTGTCGGTATACGTGCGCGCCAGCCGCGAGGCGATCTTTGTGCAATAGACCGGCTGCGCCATCACGCCGAACGCCTTGGCGAGCACGGCGATGTCGAAGCGGCCGAAGTGGAAGAGCTTGACCTTTGACGTGTCGGCGAGCAACCGCTCGATGTTGGGTGCCTTGTTCTGACCGGCGGCGATCTGCACGACGTCGGCCGAGCCGTCGCCGGGCGAAAGCTGCACCACGCAAAGCCGGTCGCGGCCGGGCTCGAGCCCCATGGTCTCGGTGTCGATCGCGACAGCGCCCTTGTAGGCGGTGAGGTCCGGCAGGTCGCCGCGGTGCAGGCGGATGGTCATTTGGCTCATCGGGTCGTTGGTCGGCGCAATCATCCTATCCGAAAACCAGTCCCGCTTATTCGGAATAATGCGCTGGTGCCCAGGAGAGGACTCGAACCTCCACGCCTCGCGGCGCTAGTACCTGAAACTAGTGCGTCTACCAATTCCGCCACCTGGGCTCGTCGCGACTTGGTATTGAGCCGCTTTCGCCTTGTCAATTGAAGCAAAACCGCCCCTGTACAGCGTGCGGGCGATCCTGTAATTGGCGCGCAAGGCAGCGCACCATCATGCCCGTCCGCAGCAACAGCGAAACCCTCGTCACCGTCTATGGCGGCTCCGGCTTCCTCGGCCGGCACGTCGTGCGCGCGCTGGCGCGGGCGGAGTATCGCATCCGCGTGGCGGTGCGCCGGCCCGAGCTTGCTGGTCATCTGCAGCCGCTCGGCCGCGTCGGACAGATTCACGCCGTAGCGGCCAATATCCGCAACGCCGCCTCGGTCGATGCCGCGGCGCGCGGCGCGCATGTGCTGATCAACCTGGTCGGCATCCTGTTCGAGCGCGGTCGTCAGCGCTTCGAGGCGGTGCACACGGTGGGCGCCGAGCAGGTCGCGCTCGCCGCGCAGGCCCACGGCGCGCAGCTGGTGCATGTCTCGGCTATCGGCACCGGCGAAAATTCGCCGAGCGCCTACGCCCGCTCCAAGGCCAAAGCGGAGCGGCTGGTGCTGGCTGCGCAGAGTGACGCCGTGATCATGCGGCCGTCGATCATATTCGGACCGGAAGACGACTTCTTCAACCGCTTCGCCGCAATAGCGCGGTTCTCGCCGGCGCTGCCGCTGATCGGCGGCGGCGCCACGAAGTTCCAGCCGGTGTTTGTCGGCGACGTCGCCGCGGCGATTGCGGCAGCGGTTGGCGGCAATGCGCGGGCCGGCGCTACCTACGAGCTGGGCGGCCCGGAGGTGCGGACCTTCAAGCAGCTGATGCAGTTCGTGCTTACGACCATCGAACGCAAGCGGCTGTTGCTGCCGCTGCCGTTCTTCGCGGCAAAGCTCCAGGCGAGCGTGTTGCAATTCATGCCCAAGCCGCTGCTAACGCCCGATCAGGTCGAGCTACTGCGCGCCGACAATGTCGTGTCGCGGCAAGCGCAGAGTGAGGGCCGCACCTTGCAGGGCTTGGGGATAGAGCCGGAGCTGATCGAGGCGATCGTGCCGTCTTACCTCTGGCGCTTCCGCAAGACGGGCCAGTTCCGCAGCCGCGCCGCGTGATCTATTTCCAGAAATAAATCGCGTAGATGCCGAGCGTGCCGACGACGATGCGCCACCAGGCAAACAGCGCGAACGAATGGCGCTGCACGTAGCGCAGGAATGTCTTCACCACGATCCAGCCGAAGATGAACGAGAACACGAAGCCGACCGCGATGACGGTGAGGTTGCCGTGCGCAAGATCGGCGCGGTTCTTGAACGCCTCGTAGGCGAAGGCGCCGACCATGGTCGGCATCGCCAGCCAGAACGAGAATTCGGCCGCCGAACGGCGGTCGGCGCCGAACAGCATGGCGCCGACGATGGTTGCGCCGGCGCGCGACACGCCCGGGATCATGGAGATGCATTGGATCACGCCGATGCCGAGATACATCCACAGCGGAAAGCCGGTTGCCTCGTGATAGCGCGCGCGCAAATTCAGCCGGTCGATCAGCAGCAGCACGAAGCCGCCGACGATGAGCGAGATGCAGACGATGCGCACGTCGAACAGCCGCTCCTTGATGATGTGATAGGCCAGCGCGCCGATCACCGCCGCCGGCAGAAACGCAATGAGCACCCCGATGATGAAGCGCGCCGCCGCCCATTCGCTGAACATGGCCTTCGCTAGGTTCCAGAGCCTGCCGAAATAAATCGACAGCAACGCCAGGATGGCGCCGAGCTGGATCAGGACCGCGAAGGACTTGCCGAACGCGTCGTCGCCCCAGCCGAGCAGATTCTCCATCAGCAGCAGATGCCCGGTCGAGGACACCGGCAGATATTCGGTCAGCCCCTCGACGATGCCGAGGACCGCGGCCTTGATCAGGTCGATCTGGGCGGGATTCAAGGCCGCGAGCGCATGCTTGATGAAGTCCATGGGGCTATCCGGGAGGCTGTGGCGACTCAACAGGTTGCTCGTTGAGCGGGTCTTTCTATAGTGGCCGACCGATTCCCGCCACAGCGCCATTTGCCATGCTGACCCTGCTGCAACAACCGCTCTGCCCGCTGTCGCGCTACGTGCGCCTCATTCTCGGCGAATACGGCGTCCCGGCCCGGCTCGCCGAGGAGCGTTTCTGGGAGCGGCGGGAGAAATTCCTCGAGCTCAATCCAGCCGGCACGATTCCGGTGCTGATAGCGGACGGCCAGCCCGCGGTCCCCGGCGCCGCCGTCATCGCCGAATATATCGAGGAGACGCAGCCGCCCTCGGAAGAAGCCGACCGCCTGCTGCCTCCCGGTGCCGTCGACCGCGTCGAGGTGCGCCGGCTGGCGAGCTGGTTCAACGACAAATTCCACGACGAAGTCAGCGGTCCCTTCGTCACCGAGCGCGAGTTCAAGCGCCACATGACCAAGGAACAAGGCGGCGGCCCGCCCGACACCGATGCGTTGCGCGCGGCGCGCCACAATATCCGCTATCATCTGGCCTATCTCGGATGGCTGGTGCGCACCCGCGATTGGCTTGCCGGCGAGCGACTGAGCCTTGCCGATCTCGCCGCCGCCGCGCATCTGTCGGTTTGCGATTATCTGGGTGAGGTGCCGTGGAGCGACGACGAAGCAGTGAAGACCTGGTATGCGCGGGTGAAATCGCGTCCCGCGTTCCGTCCGCTGCTGACCGACGCGCTGGCGGGCCTGCCGCCGTCGAAAAGCTACGCCGACCTCGACTTCTGAACGACCTCGCCGCGCTCAAAGCGGAGCTTATCGCGCAGGCGCGCGCGCAAGGCTTCGGGGTCGTCGGCGTGACGCGGCCGGATTCCATCGCCGAGGCAAAAAAGCATCTCGAGACTTTTCTCGCCGACGGCGGCCATGGCGACATGGACTGGATGGCGACGACCGCCGAGCGGCGGGGCGATCCGCGCGCGCTGTGGAGCGAGGTTCGCTCCGTCATCATGCTTGGGCTCAATTACGGGCCCAACGAGAACGATCCGCTCGCAATCCTCAAGCGGCGCGACCGCGGCGCGATTTCCGTCTATGCCCGCAGCGACGATTATCACGACATCATCAAGCCGCGGCTGAAAACGATCGCGCGCTGGCTCGTGGAAAATGGCGGTGGCGACGTCAAGGTTTTCATTGACACTGCGGCGATCATGGAA
>Ga0207664_10002436_pt1 | contig 12309 bp, 12 predicted proteins | sample LARL83metaG_FD_184349 | JGI IMG/M metagenome (GOLD analysis project Ga0207664, IMG submission 184349) | Corn, switchgrass and miscanthus rhizosphere microbial communities from Kellogg Biological Station, Michigan, USA - LAR L8-3 metaG... | ecosystem: Host-associated > Plants > Roots >...
CAGACGCAGACGCTATTGTCGACGCGTTCGAAGACATCGCGGACCTCGCGCGAGCATGCCGGTTCTCCGACTGCACGCACCAGAGCGAACCCGACTGCGCCGTTCGCGCGGCGCTGGGGAACTCGCTCGACGAAGCGCGCTTCGGGAACTATCAGAAGCTCTTGCGCGAGCAGGCATACCTCGAGCGCAAAGTCGACGCACGCGCGGCTGCGCAAGAACGCGACCGCTGGAAAGCTATCCACCGGCAAGCACAAGAGCACATGCGCTTCAAAGGCAAGCTTCGCTGAGGCTAGCCATGACGCAGCTTGGCACGAAGAATCCCAAGATTCAAGGCCAAGGTGATGACGTTCCAAATAGCTATGGGAAGCGAATGGATCAGCACGCCGTAGGCGACCCAGAGTGAAATGCCCGCAGTAAAAGCGACGAGGGTGAGGAGCGAAAGGTCCCGCGTCGACCGTGTGTGCCACGCGCGCAACACCTGCGGTATGAATGCAGCCGTCGTAAGAAACCCAGCCAAGAATCCAATCGCTTCTGTAACGTCAAGTCCTCCTGGCAGTGTGATAGTGCGGGTGACGCTTTAGCGAAGAGATTCCTAACTTCTTCTTCTACCGCTCCGCAGTCGGGAAGAAGTTTCGTCTATCCTGAGCGCATGAAGACGCGAATTATCTCCGCCGCGATTTTTACGAGCTCGATGCTGCTCGCTGCGTGCTCGACGAAAGTCGCAACCGACGTGCGCGTTCCGCGGATCGCGGCATCCGTCACCGCTGCCGACAACGTCGGAGCGCCGGCGCCGACGGACCCGTCGGTATTGCCGCCGCTGCCCGACGGCGACACCGTCAAAGTCAACCTCATACTCATCGATAAAACGATTGCGATCGCACCGGGCATCAAATACCAAACCTGGACCTTTAACGGAACGGTCCCCGGTCCGGTGCTCCACGCGAAGGTCGGCCAAACGATCGACGTCACGCTCACGAACAAATCGGGGATGGGGCACTCCATCGACTTTCACTCGGCGCTCGCCCCGCCGGACGTCGCGTACCAAACGATCGCACCCGGCAAATCGATTCACTACTCGTGGGTCGCCAAATATCCCGGCGTCTTCCTCTATCATTGCGGCACGCCGCCGGTCCTCATGCACATCAGCAACGGCATGTACGGCGCGGTCGTCGTCGATCCGAAAGACGGCTGGCCGGGCGGCGACGCGCAATCCTACGTTCTCGTGCAAAGCGAGTTTTACACGCGGCCCGTTCCGGGTCTGCCGGGCGTCTATCAAGGCGACATGCAGAAAGCGCGCAGCGCGATGCCGGATTACGTCGAGTGGAACGGCTACGCGATGCAGTACATGGTCAAGCCGTTGCCCATCGCCGTGAACCGGCCGGTGCATCTCTTCGTCATAAACGCGGGCCCTAGCCACTTCTCGGCCTTCCACGTCATCGGCACGATCTTCGACCGCGCCTGGACGGAGGGGAATCCCGACAACGAACTGCACGGCCTGCAGACGATGCCGATTGCGCCCGGCGACGGCGCGCTCGTCGAGTTCACCGTGCAGCAAGCCGGCCGCTACCCGTTCGTCACGCACTCGTTCGGCGACGCCGACCTCGGCGCGATGGGAGCCTTCATCGCGAAGTAAGCGCGCTCAGATTCGGGCGCAGCTCCAAATCGCCAATCGACTCGGAATACGGCGGGCGCAGCACGCCGTATTCCGTTATAAAGGCGGTAATCAAATGGCCCGGCGTGACGTCAAATGCCGGATTGTACGCGTGCGCGCCCTCTTGAGCGACGCGCACGCCGCCGAACGAAGCTACTTCCTCCGCTGGACGCTCTTCGATTGGAATCGCATCGCCGCTCTCCAAAGAGAAGTCGAACGTCGAGCGCGGCGCGGCGACGTAGAACGGGATGCGGTGATGCGCAGCCGCGATGGCCAGTCCGTACGTGCCGATCTTGTTCGCCGTATCGCCGCTGCGCGCGATGCGGTCCGCGCCCACGATAACGAGATCGATCGCCTTGCGCTGCATCGCGATCGCGGCGGCCGCATCGACCAGCAGCGTCGCATCCACGCCCTCGCGCCTCAACTCGTAGTAGGTCAGACGGGCGCCCTGCAGCAGCGGACGGGTCTCGTCGACGAAGACGTGCGGACGTTTTCCGGCGTGCTGCGCAGCAATGACAACGCCAAGCGCCGTTCCGCCCCCAGCGGTCGCGATGGGCCCGGTATTGCAGTGCGTCAAAATCCGCGCGCCGCTCGGGATCAATTCCGCGCCGGCACGCGCGATGCGCTCGTCCATCGAACGCTGCTCTTCATGAATCGCTTGCGCCTCCGCGAGCATGTCTTGCGCGCCCAGCACGCGATCGACGGCCCACATGAGATTCACCGCCGTGGGACGCGCGTTGCGCACGCGTTGCGCCGCCGCTTGGAAGGCCGCGTCGTCGGAGATGCGATCGCGCAGCAGCGCGACGCCGTACGCGCCGAACACGCCGATGCACGGTGCGCCGCGGACGGCCAGCGTGCGAATCGCTTCTTCCAGTTCGTCCGGCGAGCATGCGCGGCAGACGCGTGCTTCGTGCGGCAGCAGGCGCTGATCGACATACTCTACGGCATCGCCGGCCCACCGCACCGCTTCCAATCGTGGTTCGTTCATCGCGCCGCATTGTTCGTCACGGGCATGCAAAAAGCCGCGCGTTACCGCGCGGCTTCTTTTTTGTGGTTCAGAGAAACGTGCGTTTGTGGAGACTAGACCGCCGCTGGTGCATGCGCCGTAAAACAGGCACGGCAATACACCGGGCGATCGCCTCGCGGGCGGAACGGCACGGTGGTATTCGTTCCGCATTCGGCGCAAACGGCTTCATAGCTCGGGCGGGCGCTGCCGGACGAGGGCGCTCCATTGCCCTGGCCTTTGCGCGCGTTGCGGCATTCACGGCACCGCTGCGGTTCGTTCTGAAAGCCTTTTTCGGCGTAAAACTGTTGGTCGCGAACCGTGAATATGAATGGCCGGCCGCACTCTTTACAGGTAATGCTCTTGTCTTCCACGGGTCTTGGGCCTCCACAAAAGTAGCAGGTCCGACTTATCCGACTTGCGCCGTAGAGAATCCTCGCTTGGTTGGCCACCTAGGCCGCCTGCCTCCGGGCATCCAGGCGCCCGCGCGAGCGCGTGGAACTTTGGCTTATGGGACGAGCCGCGTTGTATGCATTCCTTCTAATGGCGTTGTGCTGCGCGGGCGCCGGCGCCCAGACGCCGCCATCCGGCCCATACATTCCGCCGGGTGTGCCCATACCGCCCGGAACGCGCGTCTACATGCTGCCCGCGGCCGAGCCGGCGGACCTGCGGAAGGCGCTGGAGACCCAGCAACTCGTGTACACCGTGGTGCCTGCTCCAGAGATGCCCCCGTGGGCGCCGATCGCGTATTATGCGGCGCCCGCAAGTGCCGATCCGCAAGCGCGCGTCATCGTGAGCGAAGCCTACGCCGGCGTGCTGGTACCCTCGCAGCACATGCCGGCGAAGGTCCGCGATGCCCTGATTACGGCTGCAGCCCTCGACGTCATGGATTCCGGGGCCGCCGGTCCGGGCTGGAAGATGAGCTATATGCTGAACCGCACGATGGACGCGGCTTCCTGTCAGACGAGCTGCGCTAACCCCTACGCGGCACGGGAAAGCGCAATTCCACCGATTCTCGGCGAGCTTTCCAAAGCGGCGCTGAAACTGCCGGGAGCGCTATCGTCGCCGGCGCCCTCGGCTACGCCCTAGCGGCGGAAGCCCAAGGCCTCTTTGGCCGCTTCTTGGGGGATGTGCAGCAGTGAGGCGGCGGCGATCGCCGCTTCGTAGCCCTTGTCGCCACGCTCGGGGTGAGCGCGCTCCTCGGCCTGCTCGAGCGTTTCGGTCGTCAGCACGCCGAAGCCGATGGGCACGCCGGTCGCAAGCTGAACCGTCATGATGCCGCGCGCGCATTCGCCTGCCACGTAATCGAAGTGCGGCGTTTCACCGCGCACGACCACGCCCAGAGCGATAACGGCGTCGAGCCGGTCGTCGGCCGCGATAAGCCGTTTGGCCGCGAGCGGCAACTCGAAGCAGCCGGGAACGTGATAGACGCCGATGTGCTCCGCGTGCACGTTGCAATCCGCGAGCGCACGCCGCGCGCCGTCCTCCAGCCAATCGGAGAGCTGCTCGTAAAATCGCGCCGCGACGATTGCGAAGCGCTTTCCGGAGCAGTCGGGGTGCTCCATCCGCGCCTTATCGAAGGACTCGGTCTTCATGCGTGGTCGCCGTGCGGGAGCGCGCCGTTCGCCGCGGCAGCGCCCTCGGTGAACATGTGCCCAAGCTTGCTCTTCTTCGTCGCCATGTAACGCTTGTTGTACTGCGTGGGCTCCGTCTGCAGCGGCACGCGTCCGACGATCTTCATGCCGTAGCCTTCGAGACCGAAGATTTTGCGCGGGTTGTTCGTGATGATGCGCAGTTCTTTCACGCCGAGATCGGCGAGAATCTGCGAACCGATGCCGTAATCGCGTTTGTCCACCGGCAAACCGAGGGCGATATTGGCCTCGACGGTGTCCGCGCCTTTGTCCTGAAGCGCATAGGCACGCAGTTTATTGGCAAGCCCGATGCCGCGGCCTTCTTGGCGCAAGTACAGAAAGATGCCCCGGCCTTCTTTTGCGATGATCTGCATCGCGCCGTCGCGCTGCGCCGCGCAGTCGCAGCGCATCGAGTGCAGCGCATCGCCCGTCAAGCACTCGGAATGCACGCGCACGAGCAGATCGCGGCCGTCGCCGATCTCGCCCATGACCAGCGCGACGTGCGTGTTCCCGTCGATGGAATTCTCAAAGGCATAGCCGTTCCAATTCCCGACTTCGGTCGGCAACTTGAACTCCGCGATGCGGTTGAGCAGTTTCTCCGTGCGCCAGCGGTAGGCGATGAGATCTTTGACGGTGATCAGTTTCATGCTATGGCGCTTCGCGAACTCGATGAGACCATCGAGACGCTCCATCGTGCCGTCTTCCGCCATGATTTCGCAGATGACGCCGGCGGGATAGAGTCCGGCAAGACGCGCGAGATCGACGGAGGCTTCCGTTTGCCCCGCGCGCACGAGCACGCCGCCTTCGCGGGCGCGCAGCGGAAACGTGTGCCCCGGGCGCAGCAGATCGGACGGCTTGGTCGCGGGATCGAGCAGTGCTTGGATCGTGGCAGCGCGATCGTGTGCGGAGATGCCGGTCGTCGTGCGGCCGCGCGCTTCGATGGAAACAGTGAATGCCGTTTCATGCACCGCGCTGTTCTCGGAGACCATCTGCGGGAGGTGCAGCTCGTCCAGACGCTTGCCGATCATCGGCACGCAGATGAGGCCGCCGGCGTGCTTGCGCATGAAGTTGATCGCTTCGGGCGTGACCATCTGTGCGGCCATGACCAGATCGCCTTCGTTCTCGCGATCCTCATCGTCGAGAACGATGACCATCTTGCCGGCCCGGATGTCCTTGATCGCGTCCTCGATGGTATCGAAGGGCGAGGCCTTCTCCAGCGTGTTGGCCAGGTCGGGCAGCACCTGGGTCAGGCGCTGCAGAGACCGGTAGGACGGCTCCCGCTGGCCGGAGCGCAGGTACGATATCGCGGCCTCGGTCAGGCCGCTGCGCTGGGCCAGTTCCGCGGCGGTCAGCCCCGCCGTATCCATGGCGGCGTTCAGTTCATCTGCAAAAGCACTCACGATTCGACGGTACGCCCAGGACTTAACAGTTGTCAAGCCGCTTTTGTCCGCAGCCCTCGATGGTTTTGCGGGCGAGCGGGCGCCATGCACGTTCGGGCGTCCGTTTTGGGGTAGACGGCAAGCACCATGGCAGACGTACAGCATAGTTTAGCCACATACGTCAGCGATATGCTGGCGGTAGAAGAGCACGTGTGCGTTCCGTTCCGAACGCAGCGCGACGACGGCGATTTCAAGAGTTTCGCGGAAGCCTCCGCGATCGTCACGCGCATCACATCGCTTGCGGAAACGCACATCCAATCGCTGCAAGCCGCGCTCGAATCCCTCGGCGGCCATCCCGCTCACGCGGCAAAATCGGCAATTACGAACATCGAGGGCTGGGTGGCAAGCGCGATCGACAAGATCCGCAAGACCAAAGTCGCCAAAGGGATGCGCGACGATTATACGGCGCTCGCCCTCTGCACGGCTAGTTACAACATGCTGCTGACGACGGCGAACGCATTTGGAAACGAAAACGTCGCACAGCTCGCGCAGCGGCATCTGGAAGATTACGCGCAGGCGATCGTCGATATCGCCGACGTACTTCCGCAGATCGTCGTCGAGGATCTCGCGCAGATCGGCTTGCCGGTGGAGAGCAGCGTCGCCCAGCGCTCGCAACTGCAGATGCGTTCGGCTTGGCGCACGGGCGAAGGCGCGCACGCTACGACGACGACCGGAACGATCGAAACCGACGCCACGATCAACCGATCGCAGAATCCGACGTATCCGACGATTTAGCGGTTAGCGAAAAAGCGTCGGTTCGAACGTCACGATGGGTTTGATGATCCGCGACGTGCGCAGCGCTTCGTACGCGGCGCCGGCCTCTTCGAGCGGATAGATCGTCGCGCCCAGGCGCTGCGCCGTTACGACGCCCCGTCCGATCAGATCGAGCGCTTCGCGCGTGTCGTTCGGGCCGCACGAGTAACTCGTAACGAGCTTCACGTCGCGGAAATACAGATCGTTCGGATCGAACGTGAACGGTACGCCCGGCTCGAGCGGCGTGAACATCACGACCGTTCCGCCGGGCGCAACCGCCGCAAACGCGTTTCGGAGTGCTTGCGGTGAACCCGGGCCGCAGATCACCACGTCGGCGCCGGTGAATTCTTCGTCCGGATGCATCGCGCGCACGCCGAGCGACGCGGCGTGCGCGAGCCGCGCTTCGAGGAAATCGCTGCCCGCGACGCCGGCGCCGAGCGATTGCGCGACCAGCGCATGCATGAGGCCCATGACGCCCAGACCGATGACGTAGATCGAGTCGCCTTCACGCAGGCCGCTGCGCCGGATCGATTTTACGACGCACGCGAGCGGTTCGACGAGCGAGCCGTCGACGAACGGTACCTCCTGGGGCAGCGCGAGCGTGTCCCGAACGTTCTGCCTCGGCACGCGGAAGTATTCCGCGAGCCCGCCCGGATCGATCGACGTCTTGCGCCACGTCGGGCATTGCACGTAATCACCGCGCTCGCACGCTCTGCACGAAAAGCACGGCGCGTGGTGATGCACGAAGACGCGATCCCCAGGCGCGAAACCTGCGACCTCCGGTCCGACCGCCGCAACCACGCCGCACGGTTCGTGCCCGAGCACGAGCGGCGCTTTGCGGCGCACGTACCACGCCATGATGTCGCCGGTGCAGATGCCGCTCGCACGCGTGTGAACGAGCAACTCGCCGGGGCCGATCTCCGGAACGGCGCGCTGCTCGATGCGAATGTCGTCTACGTCGTAGAGAACCGCGGCACGCATGTGTCCGGTCATGGTGCGATCGCAAACTTGATGCCTTCGCCGGCATCCAGCCGTTCGAAGACGTCGGCGATGCGCTCGAGCGGAACGCTGCCGCTGACGAGCTGCGCGGGATCGATGGAGCGAGAGGAAAGCAGGTCATATGCACGCCGCACCGCACGCGGCGTAAAATGAAATGGGCTGACCAAACGCACTTCGTCGTAATGCATGCGTGCGGCCAAGAATGATACGCGCGCGGTCGACGGCAGGCCGCCGAAGAACGATACGATACCGCCGCGCCGCACCATCATGGGCGCGGCTTCCCAGACTTCTTCACGGCCCGTGCACTCGATGAGCGCGTCGGCGCCGCGGCCGCCGGTCAATTCGCGCACGCGCTGGGCGACGTCTTCGTTTCGCGCATCGATCGTCTCGGCCGCGCCGAGCGATCTCCCGATGCGCAGGCGCTCCGCACGGCGCCCAGCGAGAACGGCGCGCATGCCGGCGCGCTCGAGCAGCGCCGCGTGCAGCAGGCCGAAGCCGCCGTCGCCCATCACCAAAACCGTCGAGCCGGCCGGCACGTTCGCGAAATCGAGCGAATGCACGACGCACGAGAGCGGCTCCAAAAACGCCGCGCATGCATACGAAAGATCCGCCGGTTTGGGATAGCAGTTCTGCTCTACGATGTGGCGCGGAATCTCGATGTACTCGGCGTATGCGCCAAGGATCTTCGTCGACATGACGGATTCGCAGAGCTCTTCTTGGCCGCGCTTGCACCAATAGCACGCGGTGCACGGCGCCGAGTGAACGCTCATGACGCCCTCGCCGACCGAAAACTTCGTAACGCCTTCTCCGATGGCGGCCACGTCGCCCGAGAATTCGTGCCCGAACGGCGTGGGCATCGGCATCTGCGGGTGGCCGCGCCGGTAGGCTTTAAGATCGGTGCCGTCGGTCAGCGCCGCGCGAACACGCACGACGATCGAACCGGGTGCCGGCTGCGGCATCGGCACGCCGCGCAGTTCGATGCGCTTGGGCTCGACGAGAATCGCCGATCGCATCGTAGTGCGCTGGACGATCACGCGCCTTCTCCCAGGCAAGAACGCAGCGCAGTGCGGATCTCCGGCGGCAGCGGGCGGCTCTTGAGCGTGCGACGATCCATGCATGCCACGACCAGGCGAATCACCGCGCCCGCTTCGCTGGTACGCTCGTTGAACACCACGGTTTCCCACTTGATCGACGATGCGCCGACGTGCGTGAGGTGCGTGCGCAGCCGCAGCCAATCGCCCATGAGCGCAGGCTTGTGATAATCCGCCTCTACGTGCACGCGGGGAAGCCAGATGTCGTATTCTTCAAACACGCGGCTGTACGGAAAGCCGATCTCCGCGAAGAAATCCATCTCCGCGCGCTCCGAGGCTCGCTGATAGGCGGCGAAATACATGATGCCCGCGATGTCGACATCCGCCCATTGCACCATGACGCGGGTTTCGAACGCACGCGCCGTGGAAGGCTTGGTGTCTTTAAATTGCGCCATGCACCGCGTACCGCGCGAGCGGATCGACTTCCAGATTCACGCGATCGCCCGCGTTCCGTCGTCCGAGCGTCGTGCGCCGCAGCGTTTCCGGAATCAGCGCGAGCTCAAACCAGTCCTTGCCGGCGGCCGCAACCGTTACACTCACGCCGTCCACGCTGATGAATGCTTTCTCGCAGACGTAGCGTGCGAGATTCTCCGGCAATGCGATGCGCATGCGCTCGCCCTGCCCTTCGGCGGTGCGCGAAAGGACTTGAGCCGCGTCGTCGACGTGGCCGTAGACGAAATGCCCGCCCATGCGATCGCCCAGGCGCAGCGAATACTCGACGTTCACCGTGTCGCCTTCGTGCAGCGTGCCGAGATTCGAGCGCGCGAGCGTTTCCGGAATCACGTCGAAGTCGATGACGTTGTGATCGGCTTGCGTCACAGTCAGGCACACGCCGTTGATTGCGATCGAGTCCTTCGGCTCGACTTCTTCTTCGGAAGCGTCCTCGCAGCGCACGCGCAAGTGAAGCCCACCCTGCGGCAAAGGCTGCGCGTGCTGTACCGTTCCGTTGTACGAGATGAGTCCGCTAAACATCGACGATTCCCGCGAGAAGTAGATCCGCGCCCACTCGTTCGACGCGGTCAAACCGAAGGCCCCGTACGCCTGGCAGCGTGCCGGCACCCAGGACCGGAACGGCTTGCGGCGAGCGCAGCATCTGCGGCGCCACCAAGCCGTAGAACCGATCGACCAGACCGAGATCGAAGAGCCGCCCCGCAAGCGTCGGGCCGCCTTCACAGAGCAGCGAAGCAATGCCGAGTGCGCGCAACTCGCGCAGCGCCTGCGTGAGATCGAGCTCCGCGGCGTCGGGCGATCCGACGTACACGACCTCCGCCACGCGCTCCAGCGCGGAGAAACGCTCGCGTATGCCGGCGGGCGCAGCTACGACGGTCGGAGCATAGCCCTCGCGCGGCGAGAAGATCAAACTGTTCGGATCTACCGCGTCGGTCTCGCAAATCACGACGCGGCGGTACGGCAACAGCCGGTGGTGTTCCGGGCGGACGGTGAGGCGCGGATTATCTACGCGGACGGTGCCCGCTCCGACCGCCACGGCGTCGTGCGCGATGCGCAGCTCGCGAACGAACTCGCGGGCTTGCGGGCCGGTGAGCCAGTGCTGCACGCCTTTCGTCGATGCGATGAAGCCGTCGAGCGACATCGCCATCTTGAGCGTGACGTACGGGCGCTCCGATCGAATCGCGCGAGCGAACGGCTCGACGATCTCGCGCGAGGCCGGATCGTCCGCGACCTCGACATCGATGCCTCGCTCGCGCAGGTACGCGATGCCGCCGCCCCCGGTTTTCGGATTAGGATCGGGCGTCCCGATCACCACGCGGGCGAGCCGCGCCTTGACCACCGCGTGCGTGCACGGCGGAGTGCGCCCGAAGTGATTGCACGGTTCCAGCGAGACGTAGAGCGTGGCGCCGTTGGCGCTCTCCCCGGCGGCATCGATCGCATGCACTTCCGCGTGAGGCCCGCCGGCGCGGTGATGATAGCCTTCACCGATGATGCGGCCGTCGCACGCCACGACGGCGCCCACCGCCGGATTCGGCGAGGTATTTCCGGCGCCCCGGCGCGCCAGTTCGTTGGCGCGTTCGAGAAAAAGCCGGTCGAGAGCGTCCATACCGTCATAGTGCGGCACGCATCAGCGATTTCCCAGCATGCCCGGGTAGCCTACGAGCATGCGATGGGTGCTCGCCCTCTTGGCGGCTACGCTCTGGCCGGTCTCGAGTTGGGTTCAATTCCGGCATAACGTGGGCAACAACAACGTCGTGCGCGGAACGCTTTCCGCCGCATGGCAAATTCAAACCGACGGCTCGTTCTCGTCGAGTCCCAGCGAAGTGAACGGCAGGGTCTATGCCGCGAACAACAGCGGCTCGCTGTACGCGATCGACGTCTTCACCGGGCGCGTGCTCTGGACGTACCATACGAGGTCGCCGCTCATGACCAATCCGCTGGTCGTGGCGGGCAGCGTCATCGTGGGCGAGGGCAACCAAATCTCGTACGTCGCCGATCGCAACACGCGAGTCGGCACCTCCGAAAACGCCGTCATCGCCGTGGATCCCGGCACCGGGCGCGAACGCTGGCGGGTAGCACTCGCGGGAACCGGCATGCCCACGCCGGCGCTTATCGGCAAGGTGCTCGTCGAGCACGACGGCAGCGGCGACGTCACGGGCATCGACGCCGACAACGGACATATTATCTATCGCACGCACATCGGCGGCGCGGCATCGATGGTGTCGATGCTGCCGATCGGCGGCGATCGCTTCGTCACCGCCAGCGTATCGCCGAACAGTCTTTGGGAGATCGACGGACGCTCCGGCAAAGTGATCTGGCAGCATCGCTTTCCCGATGCCGTCTCCGGCATCTCGGATTGTCCGCCGGCGGGCGATCACGAGCGGCAGCGGGTCTTCTGCGATTACACCGTGCCGCCGCCCGGCGTCACGCAAGCGCACGTCGGCGCCCCGGCGGTACAGCACGCGTTTGCGCTGCACGCATCGAACGGCGAGGTTCTCTGGGACGTCGCGTACGCAACCGGTACGCTGCCGCAATGGAATGAAGCTTCCATTCCGCTCGTCTATCACCGCACGCTGTACGTCGGCAGTTCGGTTGCGCCGCAGGTGCAGAGTTTCGATGCGTCCTCGGGCCGAACGTTGTGGACGCGACGCGTCAACGGCGCGGTCAAGGGCGGAATCTGCGGCAAGGACGACGTGCTGTATTTCGGCGATTACGCCGGTTACTTATGGGCGCTCGATGCGCGAACCGGCGGCGTCATCGGAGCGAAGAACATGCATACCGTCTTCAACGTCGGCTCCCCGCTGATCGCGGGCAACACGCTGATCGTCGGGACGAACACGGGCGCGGTTATCGCTCTGCCGCTCGCGCAGATCCGCTCCGCGCACGACGATCGCGGTTAAGCGCGCGCGACCGCGATCGCGTTTTCCACGATCGCTCCGGCGCCGCGCAGGACCTCTGCGCAATCTTCGAGCGTCGCGCCGGTCGTAACCACGTCGTCGAGCAGCGTGACACGCAGTCCGTCCAGCGGATCGCCTCGCCAGGCAAAGCGGCCGCGCGCCGATAGGCGCGCATCGCGGCCGCGCCCGCGCTGCTTGTCTCCGGCAACCTGCACAAGGTGCGCACGAACGGATACGCGCACGTGCTGCGCGATCGTACGCGCGATGAGCTCGCAGCCGTCGAAGCCCCGTTCGCGCCGGCGCGCAGCCGTGGTCGGTACGGGGACGAGTACGCCGTCCACCGTTACGAACTCGCACAGGCGCAGCGCAAACGCTCGTGCGACGTCGCGGCGGCC
>Ga0207664_10002438_pt1 | contig 12308 bp, 13 predicted proteins | sample LARL83metaG_FD_184349 | JGI IMG/M metagenome (GOLD analysis project Ga0207664, IMG submission 184349) | Corn, switchgrass and miscanthus rhizosphere microbial communities from Kellogg Biological Station, Michigan, USA - LAR L8-3 metaG... | ecosystem: Host-associated > Plants > Roots >...
CCGAAGTTCTTGGCGACCCGCCGGATCATCTCCTGGATGAGCACGGTCTTGCCCACGCCCGCGCCGCCGAACAGGCCGATCTTGCCGCCGCGGACGTACGGGGTGAGCAGGTCGATGACCTTGATGCCGGTGACGAACATCTCGGTCTTGGACTCGAGCTGGTCGAGCGGCGGCGCCAGCCGGTGGATCGGCCAGCGCTCGGTCACGTTCAGCGAGGACGCGGGCACGTCGAGCGGGACGCCAAGCGCGTTGAACACGTGGCCCTTGGTCACGTCGCCCACCGGCACCGAGATCGGCCCGCCGGTGTTGCTCACCTCGGCCCCGCGGACCAGGCCGTCGGTCGGCTGCAGCGCGATCGCCCGGACCATGTTGTCGCCGATGTGCTGCTCGACCTCGAGGGTCAGCGTGCGCGTGTCGCCGCCGTAGGTGACGTCCACGTGCAGCGCGTAGTAGATCTCCGGCATCGCCTCGGCGGGGAACTCCACGTCGACGACCGGGCCGATGACCCGGGCCACGCGGCCGGTCCCGGTCGCGGTCTCGTTTTCTACGGTCGCGGTCACGTTAATCACTCCCTGCGTTCGCTTCAGCGAGCGCGTTCGACCCGCCGACGATTTCGCTGATTTCCTGGGTAATCTCGGCCTGCCGGGCGTTGTTCGCTTCCCGGGTGAGCCGGTCGATAAGGTCGTTCGCGTTGTCCGTGGCGGCCTTCATCGCGCGGCGCCGGGCCGCGAGCTCGGAGGCGGCCGCCTCCAGCATGGCGTAGTAGATCCGGCTGGCCATGTACTGCGGCAGCAGCGCGTCGAGCACGATGTCCGTGGACGGCTCGAACTCGTAAGACGGCAGCGCGCCGCCCGGCCGTTCCCCCTCCTTCTCCTCGATCCGCATCGGCAGCAGCCTGCGCACGGCGGGCTTCTGCGTCAGCATCGAGACGAACTCGGTGGAGACCAGGTAGATCTCGTCCACGCCGCCGTCCGCGGCGTCCAGCTCGAAGGCGTCGAGCAGCGCGTGGGCCGCGCGCTCGGCGTCGGCGTAGGTCGGCTGGGCGGAGAACCCGCTCCAGGTCTCCGCGAGCTCGAGGTCACGGAACCGGTGCCAGGCGATGCCCTTGCGGCCGGCCACGTAGTTGACGGTGGTGACACCGCTGTCGGTGTTGCGCTGGCGAAGCTTGGCGGCCTCGCGCAGCGTGTTGGCGTTGTAGGCGCCGCAGAACCCGCCGTCGCTGGTGAGGATGAGCGCCGCGGCCCGCCGCACCGAGTCGGGCTCGGTGATCATCGGGTGGGAGATCGTGGACGAGCGGCTCACCACCGCCTCGACGGCCGTGGTGAGCTCGCGCGCGTACGGCTCGGCCGCCCGCGTGCGCTGCTGCGCCTTGATGATCCGCGACGACGCGATCAGCTCCTGGGCGCGGGTGATCTTGGCGATCGACTTGACCGCCCTGATCCGCGCCCGGACCGCGCGAAGCTGTGCAGCCATGGCGCCTACTCGCCGTCCGAGTCGGCGGGAGCGTCGGCGTACCGCGGCACCGACTCCTGGGTCTGCTCGTCCGCACGGAGCGGCGGGGCCCCCTCGTCGTCGGACACGAGCAGCTCGCCGCCGGTGACCTCGAAGGTGCGGCGGAACCGGTCGATCGCGTCCTTGAGCGTGCCGATGTTGTCGTCGGTCAGGACCTTGGTCTCCCTGATCGACGTCAGCAGCCCCTCGTTGTTGCGGCGCAGGTAGTCGAGGAACTCGGCCTCGAAGCGGCGGATGTCCTCCACCGGCACGTCGTCGAGCTGGCCGGTGGTGCCCGCCCAGATCGACACGACCTGCTCCTCGACCGGGAACGGCGAGTACTGCGGCTGCTTGAGCAGCTCGACCAGCCGGGCACCGCGCTCGAGCTGGGCGCGGGAGGCTGCGTCCAGGTCGGACGCGAACGCCGCGAACGCCTCGAGGTCGCGGAACTGCGACAGCGACAGCTTGAGCTGGCCGGCGACCGTCCTCATGGCCTTGACCTGGGCGGAGCCGCCGACCCGGGAGACCGAGAGGCCGACGTTGATGGCCGGGCGGACGCCGGAGTTGAACAGGTCGGTCTCCAGGAAGATCTGCCCGTCGGTGATCGAGATGACGTTCGTCGGGATGTAGGCGGAGATGTCGTTCGCCTTGGTCTCGACGATCGGCAGGCCGGTCATCGACCCGCCGCCGAGCTCGTCCGACAGCTTCGCGCAGCGCTCGAGCAGGCGGGAGTGCAGGTAGAAGACGTCGCCCGGGTACGCCTCGCGGCCCGGCGGGCGGCGCAGCAGCAGCGAGATGGCGCGGTACGCCTCGGCCTGCTTGGACAGGTCGTCGAAGATGATCAGGACGTGCTTGCCGCCGTACATCCAGTGCTGGCCGATCGCGGAGCCGGTGTAGGGCGCGATGTACTTGTAGCCGGCCGGGTCGGAGGCGGGGGCGGCCACGATGGTGGTGTACTCGAGCGCGCCGGCCTCCTCAAGCGCCTGCTTGACGCCGGCGATGGTCGAGCCCTTCTGGCCGATCGCGACGTAGACGCAGCGCACCTGCTTGGTCGGGTCGCCGGACGCCCAGTTGTCCTTCTGGTTGATGATCGTGTCGATGCAGATCGCGGTCTTGCCGGTCTGCCGGTCGCCGATGATCAGCTGCCGCTGGCCGCGGCCGATCGCGGTCATCGCGTCGATGGCCTTGATGCCGGTCTGCAGCGGCTCCTTCACCGGCTGCCGCTGGACCACCGTCGGCGCCTGGACTTCCAGGGCGCGCAGCGTGGTGTCCGCGATCGGGCCGAGGCCGTCGAGCGGCTCGCCGAGCGGGCCGACCACGCGGCCGAGGAACCCGTCGCCGACCGGCACGGAAAGCACCTCGCCGGTCCGCTTGACCTTCTGGCCTTCCTCGATGCCGGAGAACTCGCCGAGGATAACGACACCGATCTCGCGCACATCGAGGTTCAGCGCGATGCCGCGGACGCCGTTCTCGAACTCAAGAAGCTCGTTCGCCATGGCCGAGGGCAGGCCCTCGACGCGCGCGATGCCGTCGCCGCACTCGGTGACCGTGCCGACCTCTTCGCGCGCGACGCCCGTGGGCTCGTACTCTTCGACGAACCGCGCCAGCGCCTCGCGGATCTCATCCGGCCGGATTGTCAGCTCCGCCATCTTCCTCATTCCGTTCGTGAATAAAAGTCAAGGTTGGGTCTCGTGCCCTGCGGGGCGGGTTAGCTCGCGAGCTTGCGGCGGACGGCGGCAAGGCGGCTGGCCGCGGTCCCTTCTATCAGTTCATCCCCGATCTGAACGGACACGCCACCCACGACCGTCGGATCGTGCACGACGTTCAGGTGAATTCCCTGCCCGTACGTCTCGGTGAGGGCGGCGAGCAGCCGCTGCCGCTGCGCGGCGGACAACTCGGTGGCGACCCGCACGACCGCGATGAGCTGCTGACGCCGCCGTGCGGCGATGCCGGCCGCGAGGTCGAGGACTGCCTGCGGCGAGCGGCCGCGCGGGTGGGTGAGCACCTGGGTGAGCAGGCTCAGCGAGGGTCCGCTCACCTTGTCCGACAGCAGGTTCGCCAGCAGCGAGGTCTTCGCGTCCACCCCGGCCGGGCCGATCAGGGCCGAGCGCAGCCCCGGCTGGCCGGCGATCACCCGGTTGAACCGGAACAGGTCGTCCTCGAGGTCGTCGAGCGTGCCGCCGAACTGCGCGGACAGCGTGAGCGACTCGATCGCGAGCTGCTCAAGGGCGTCGGCGAGGTCGTTCGAGGTCGCCCAGCGCGCGGCCGCCGCGTCGGCGGCCAGCCCCTCGGTCGCCGCCGACACCTTGCCGTGCAGCAGCCGCCGTACCACGTCCGACTTCTCATGCGACGGCTTGGTCGTGTCGGCCAGCGCGCGGCGCAGCCCGTGCTCGGAGTCGAGCAGCCGGACGACGGCGAACAGCTCGTCACCGATCTGCTCGGCGGCCGCGGGTCCGACCGCGACCTCGGCGAGCCGGTCCCTGAGCTCGACGTACGAGGCCCGGCTGGCGCCGCGCATTACTGTGCCGCCCCAGACTGGGCCGCCCCGGACTGCGCCTCGATGCCGTCAAGGAACCGGTCCACCATCCGGCTCTGCCTGGCGTGCTCGGTGAGCGACTCACCGACGATGCGGCTGGCCAGGTCGACCGCGAGCGTGCCCACCTCGGCACGCAGCGAGATCAGCGCCTGCTGCCGCTCCGCGTCGATCTGAGCCTGCGCGGCCTCGGTGATCCGGCGCGCCTCGGCCTCGGCGCGCTCGCGCATCTCGGCGATGATCTGCGCGCCCTGCTCACGGGCTTCCTCGCGCAACCGCGAGGCCTCGTGCTTGGCGTCCTCGAGCTGCGCGCGGTACTGGGCGAGCACCGCCTGCGCCTCGGCCTGCGCCTCATCGGCCCGGTTGATGCCACCCTGGATCGCGTCCTCGCGCTCGGTGAGCGTCTTCAGGATCCGCGGCAGGAGCATCCTGGCCAGCACGCCGAACACGACGACGAAGACGACGGTCCCGATGATGAACTCGGGCCAGGTGGGAAGCAGCGGGTTCTGCGCTGTCTCAGCAGCGAAATTGCTCACGTGGTACTCACTTCCTTCGTAAGGCCAAGTGGTACCTGGGTCAGCTGTACTTGAAGATGAACGGCGCCACGAGGCCGATCAGGGCCAGCGCCTCGGTCAGCGCGAAGCCGATCCACATGTACAGCGAGATGCGGCCGGAAGCTTCCGGCTGCCGCGCCATGGCCTCGATCGCGTGACCGAAGACCAGGCCGATGCCGATGCCAGGGCCGATGGCCGCGAGGCCGTAGCCGACGGCGCCGATGTTGATGTTCAACGTGGAGGCGGCGGCGAGAGAAGCGGCGATAGCTGACATTGCGTTTCCTTTGCGGTCGGTCCGGCGGCTAGGTCCCCGCCGGGCTGTTGAGCTGGAATTTGGTGGGTGGCTGAAGCTGGGTCCTTGGCCTCGCGCTTAGCGGAGGGCGCTTAGTGCCCGTGCTCCAGCGAGTCGGCGATGTAGGTGGAGATCAGCGTGGTGAAGATGAATGCCTGCAGGACGCCCACGAGGAGCTCGAGCAGGAAGACGAAGAACACCATGAACAGCGAGCCGGCAGCGAAAACCAGGGTGTAGGACAGGGTCGTCATGTACCAGGTCGCGAGCATGAAGATCGTCAGCAACAGGTGGCCTGCGAACATGTTCGCGAACAGCCGGACGCCCAGGGTAAACGGCTGGACGACGACGTACTTGAGGATCTCGACCGGGACCAGGATGATCAGGATCGGCCACGGGGCCTGCGGGATCCACGACCTGAAGTAGCCGAGGAAACCCTTCGACTTGAAGCCCAGGAACCAGTACAGCCCGTACATCATGAAGACGAGCGGCCACACGAAGCCGATCCGCGACATCACCGGGAACTGGAGGACCGGGATCAGTTCCATGTAGTTGCAGATCAGGATGTAGAAGAACAGCGACACGAGATACGGCAGGTACGCGTCGCCCTTCTTGCCGAGCGCCGGGCGGATGACCTGGTCCCGCACCGCAAGGATGGCAAGCTCGCCCAGGGACTGCGTCCGGCCGGGGATCATCTTGGGCGTGCGGAACGCGGCCCAGAAGAACCCGATCACCGCGAGCCCGGCGATGACCGCGAGCAGCTCGGGCTTGGTGACGCCCCACGAGCCGATGTAGAACATCGGCTTGAAGATGAAGTCGTTCAGCCCGGGCGCCGGGTACCCGCACCCGCTGTGGATGTGCGAGTTATTAACCGTGCAGTTTGCGGGCGTGGTGGCCGCGATAGCTCCGGTCACCGATCATCTCCCTTCGGGGGATTCCCCAGCTTGTGCGGTCTGCCGTACCGGTAGATGATCCAGCCGACCGAGATGGCGAGCCCGACCAGCATGCCGACCGGGAAAAGCAGTGAAACGTGGGCAAAGTGGCCGATCAGCCAGCCGATGCCGCCGTAGGCGAGCATGCCGGCGATCAGATAGCTGAAGATGGTGTAGCCGGTGCCCTTGGCGAGCCCGTCGCTTGCGTCGTCGCTCTGGTAAGCGCTGAGCGCGCGGACCCGCTCCGGACGGCGAGCACTTCGCATACCCGTGATCATCGCGGCTCAGCTTTTCCCGTCCGGCTCGACGTACAGGAAGTTGAGCCGCATCGAGGTGACGATCTGCGCCGCGGACCAGGCGAGGATGCAGGCCAGCGCGGTAAAGCCGAGCATCCGGCCGTTGAAGGCCGTGGAGTGGCCAAGCGCGACGAGAGCGATCATGAACGCGATCATCTTGACCACGAAGCTGCCGAGCGCGGCCGCCATCATGGCCATCGGGCTGATCCGCGCGGCCCAGCCGACGACCAGGATGCTGATGCCGAAGAACACGGTGACGATACCGACGCCGATCAGCGAGCCGTAGGTGCCCCTGGCGCCGCCCAAGACGGCGCAGATGACGACGGCGGCGACGGCAACCACGCTGGTCAGCCCGAGCGACCAGCGCACTACGCGCCCGTAGTACGTCATCATCGACGGATCTCCCTGAGGATTAGCTGAATGCTTGTGAAGGCTATCACAAAGTTCTTGACTTTAACTTTACCTGACTGACGACTTTACATGACTATCAGCCGGGCCTGCGAGGGACCCCCTCCCCAAAGGAGGGCCGGTCATTGCCGTGCTAAGTCCCAAAACCGCTCGTCCGGGCATCCGGCACCGAGACGGCGTTCCCGCAGGCTACAGCACAATAATCGCAGAGCTCCGGTGACCCAGGTCACGGAGGGTGGGGTTGCCAGGTCAGCGGCGGCCCCGCCAGGGAGGCGCGGCGGCGCTGCCCGGGCCGGCGCCCGGCGCCTGCTCCTGCGCCGGCCAGCCGTTGGGCGACAGCCAGCCGTTGACGGCCGGCCCGTCATTGGCCGACGGCCTGTCGCCGGGCGGCCGGCCGTTTACGGCCGGCCTGCCGCTGACCGCGGAGGTCGGGTCGGCGCCCGGAAGAACCGGGGCGGACAGGGGGCCGGTCGCGGGCCCGCGGGCCGGCGCGGCGAGCCCCGGGGTGACCGGCAATGGGTCAGCCGAACGGACGCGGCTGCCCCGAGCACGCGCCCGCTTGCCGTTACCCGCGCGCCACCAGCGGAGTTTCGGTGCCGTGGCGAGCAGCAGGGCCGCGAACGCGGCCAGCGTGAGCAGGGCGAACCAGATCAGGCTGATCCGCAGCACCGACAGGCCGACGACGAGGCCGGAGAAGAGGGCCGCCCATAGGTACATGAGCAGCACCGACTGGCGGTGCGAGTGGCCCATGTTGAGCAGCCGGTGGTGCAGGTGCTGCCGGTCGGCGTCGAACGGCGACATGCCCCTCGCCGTCCGGCGGATTACCGCGAGCACCATGTCGGTGTACGGGATGAGCCAGATCGCGGCCGGGATGAGCAGCGGCAGGATGGTCGGGAACCGGTCGAGGGGGTGGGCGCCCGTCGAGTAGGTGACCAGGATGTTCTGGTCGAGCGTGGCAGTCGACTCGATGGGCCCGTAGGCGAGCAGCAGGCCGAGCAGCATGGCCCCGGTATCGCCCATGAAGATCCGCGCCGGGTTGAAGTTGTGCGGCAGGAACCCGAGGCACATGCCGGCCAGCACCGCGGACACCACGGCGGGCACGGACTGCGACGGGATGCCGACCGAGTTGGTCAGGTTGTAGGAGTAGATCAGGTAGGCGACCGCGGAGATGCCGACGACGCCGGCGGCGAGGCCGTCGAGGCCGTCGATGAAGTTCACCGCGTTGATGGTGGCGACGATGATGAGGATCGTCAGCGTGTAGGCCAGGTCGGGTTCAAGCACCATCTTGTTGCTGCCCGGCCACGGGATCCACGACAGGTACGCGCCGGACCACGCCACGATGCCGCCCGCCGCGATCTGCCCGGCCAGCTTGGAGATGGCGCCGAGGCCCCACCGGTCGTCGACGATGCCGACGGCGACGAGCAGGCCGCCGGCCAGCAGCAGCCCGCCGACCGTGCGGGCGGATGGGAAGGCCTGCCGCAGGTAGCTGAGCTGCTCGGCGACGAGCAGCCCGGCGACCAGGCCGCCGTACATGGCGAGGCCGCCAAGCAGCGGCGTCGGTTCCTTGTGCACGTCCCGGCTACGCGCCGCATGCTGCGCGTGCATCGCGATCGCACCCCGCCGTACCAGCGGCGTAAGCAGGTAGGTCACCGCCGCCGCGATGATCAGGATGAAGAGATACTCGCGCATGGCGGCCGGCGGTCAGTCGTCCCGGTCAGCGGCAGCCGGCGGGTCATCCGTCTTGTCGCCGGGCTTGCCGGCGTTCTGCTTGCTGTCACTGGCCGCGCTCGCGGCCGCGATGGCCTCCGCCGCCCGCCGGTCGGCCGGGCTGAGCTCAGGCTCGCCGCCCGCGTCGGACAGGTCGATGACCGGAACGACCTTCCTGAGCGCGTCGACCGAGAGCGCTCCGGCCCGTAGCATCCGCGGCACCGTCCCGGTCAGGTCGAGGATGGTGGACGGCACGTTGTCCGCGCACGGGCCGCCGTCCAGGTAAACGGAGATCTCGCCGCCCAGCTGCAGTTGCGCCTGCTCGGCGGTGGTCGCGGCCGGCAGGCTGTGCTTGTTCGCGCTCGATACCGCCATCGGTCCGGTCCGGCGCAGCAGGTCGAGCGCGACCGCGTGCAGCGGCATCCGGACCGCGACCGTGCCCATGGTGTCGCCGAGGTCCCACAGCAGCGTCGGGCTCGCACGGAACACGAGCGTCAGCGGCCCGGGCCAGAACTCGTCGATCAGGTCCTGGCCGAACGCCCCGAGCGACTCGGCCAGGGCCGCGGCGGCGCGCACGCTGCCCACGAGCACCGGCGGCGGCATGTTCCTGCCCCGCCCCTTGGCGGCGAGCAGCGCGGTCACCGCCGCTGGGTTGAAGGCATCCGCTCCGACCCCGTACACGGTGTCGGTGGGAAGCACCACAAGCTGGCCCTCCTGCACGGCGGATGTCGCCGCGACCAGGCCCTCTTCTCGCTGCTGCGTATCGGCGCAGTCGTATCGAGCGCTCATCGGTTACATCCTAGGTGTTATCGCCGGGCCACTGTTGCCATCCGGGGGGACGACCCCCCGTACCCCCCGATGCGGGCCCGATCGCAACCGATCGTATCGGCCCCGCCCGCACGCTACTCGCCTGGCCACATGGCGGTGACGAAACGATCCCTGCGTGACAGGTCTTTGTGGTTGGTGGTGTCCCGCCAGCCGGATTCCTCCGGGAACACCCAGAAGACGGCCGCCCCCTGCTGGTCGCTGTGCTCAACCGCGACCAGGCCGCCCGGGCGCAGCAGCCAGCGCGCCACCCGCTCGACCGCGCGGACCGCGTCGAGCCCGTCGGCGCCGCTCCACAGCGCCGCGGGCGGGTCGTACTCCCCGACCTCGGGCGGCACGACCGAGCCGAGCGGGATGTACGGGGGGTTGGAGACCACCAGGTCGACGGTCCCGGCCAGGCCCGCGAGCTCACCGAGGCCGGCCCGCAGGTCCGGCGACACGAAGTCGCCCGCGTGCAGCAAGACCCGCCCCGCGGTATAGCCGTCCACGTGCCGGGTGACGTTCCGCTCCGACCAGCTCCTGGCCAGCGGGTCACCCTCGACGGCGTGCACGGTGGCCCGCGGCACCTCCCTGGCGATGGACAGCGCGATCGCCCCCGACCCGGTGCCCAGGTCTACGGCGACCGGGTCCGCGACGTTCATCGCGCGCAGCCGGTCGATCGCCCAGCCGGTCATCACCTCCGTCTCCGGCCGTGGCACGAAGACGCCGGGGCCCACGTCAAGCTCCAGGTACCTGAAGTACGCCTGGCCGGTGATGTGCTGCAGCGGCTCGCGGTTCTCCCTGCGGCCGATGTCGACCCAGAACCGCGCGTCGAACTCGGAGTCGGGCACGGTGTGCAGCTCGCCGCGCTTGACCTGGTGCACGTGCGCCGCGATGAGCTCGGCGTCGGCCCGCGGCGAGTCCACGCCAGCCTCCGCCAGCCGCGCCGTGGCGAGCGCGATCTCATCGAGAAGCAGCGACACCTTATTGCTCCGTCAGTTTCGCTTCCAGGTCGGCGGCGGCGAGCGCGTCGATCACCGCGTCCAGGTCACCGTCGATCACCTGGTCCAGGTTGTATGCCTTGTAGCCCACCCGGTGGTCGTTGATGCGGTTCTCCGGGAAGTTGTAAGTACGCACCCGTTCGGACCGGTCGACCGTGCGGACCTGTGCCTTGCGCTCGGCGCTGGCCTTAGCATTCGCCTCTTCCTCCGCCGCGGCGAGCAGCCGCGACCGCAGCACGCGCAGCGCCTGCTCCTTGTTCTGGAGCTGGCTCTTCTCATTCTGGCAGGAGACCACGATGCCGGTCGGCAGGTGGGTGATCCGGACAGCCGAGTCGGTCGTGTTGACGGACTGGCCGCCCGGGCCGCTGGACCGGTACACGTCGATGCGCAGGTCGTTCTCGTTGACCTGCACGTCCACCGGGTCGGCCTCCGGCGTCACGAGCACGCCGGCGGCCGAGGTGTGGATGCGGCCCTGGCTCTCCGTGACCGGTACCCGCTGGACGCGGTGCACGCCGCCCTCGTACTTGAGCCGTGACCACGCGCCGGTGCCGGCCTTGCCGGCCTTGACCGCCATCGTCGCGTCCTTGACGCCGCCGAGGCCCGTCAGCGTCGAGTCGATGAGCTCCGTCTTCCAGCCGTGCCGCTCGGCGTAACGCTGGTACATGCGCAGCAGGTCGCCGGCGAACAGCGCGGACTCCTCGCCGCCCTCGCCCGCCTTGACCTCGACGATGGTGTCCCGCTCGTCGTTCGGGTCCTTAGGGACGAGCAGCTTGCGCAGCCGCTCCTCAAGCTCCTCGCGCTGCTTCGCCAGGGCGTCGGCCTCGTCGGCGAAGGCGGCGTCCTCCTGGGCCAGTTCCCTGGCCGCCTGCTCGTCGCCGCTCGTCTGCTGCCACTCGCGGTACGCGTTGACGATCGGCGTCAGCTCCGCGTAGCGCTTGGCGAGGGTCCTGGCCTGATCCGCGTCGGCGTGCACGCTGGGATCGGCGAGGGCACGCTCCAGTTCGGCATGCTCGCTAGCCAGGTCACCTAGCTTGTCGAACATGATTGACAGTCCCTTCGGTTTCTGGGCTTACCACAACATAGCGAAAGCGCCCGTGGCCTTGCGGCACACGGGCGCTTTGCGGTCGCTACTTCTTGCCGGCCTTGCCGGAAGCGCCCTGGACCTTGCCCTTACCGAAGCGGGCCTCGAAGCGGGCCACGCGGCCGCCGGTGTCGAGGATCTTCTGCTTGCCGGTGTAGAACGGGTGGCAGTTCGAGCACACGTCGGTGTGAATCACGCCGTTCTTCGCAGTGGACCGGGTCACGAACGTGTTGCCGCAGCCGCAGGTCACGGTGGTGACCTCGTAGGCCGGGTGAATCTCAGGCTTCATTACTCTGGCTCCTTGCCTCAAGCGGCCGCCGGGTCGTCGCGCCCGCCAGGAGCGCCGCCCTCCGGGGAGGGCCTGACGTGAACCGGAACCGCGAACTAAGCGGCTTTAAGTTTGCCACACGTGCTAACCACTTGTGACGGGCACGCATTCCCGCTGGCCAGGCTCGGCCGGCCAGCGGGAACAGGCGTCTTGCTAACGCTCGCGCTCCGCGCCCAGGGTGGTCTTCTGCACCTGCATCAGGAACTCGGCGTTGCTGCGGGTCTTGCGCAGCTGCTCCATGAGCAGTTCGAGCGCCTGCTGCGGCTCGAGCGCGTGCAGCACCCGGCGAAGCTGCCAGGTGATCTTGAGCTCATCCGGCGCGAGCAGGATCTCTTCCTTACGGGTGGACGAGGCGTCCACGTCGACGGCCGGGAAGAGCCGCTTGTCGGCGAGTTCGCGGCGCAGTCGCAGCTCCATGTTGCCGGTGCCCTTGAACTCCTCGAAGATGACCTCGTCCATGCGGGACCCGGTCTCGATGAGGGCCGTCGCCAGGATCGTCAGCGAGCCGCCGTTCTCGATGTTGCGCGCCGCGCCGAAGAACCGCTTGGGCGGGTAGAGCGCAGTCGAGTCGACACCACCGGACAGGATCCGGCCGCTGGCCGGCGCCGCCTGGTTGTAGGCGCGGCCGAGCCGGGTGATCGAGTCGAGCAGCACGACCACGTCGTGCCCCATCTCGACCAGGCGCTTGGCCCGCTCGATGGCCAGCTCGGCGACCGTGGTGTGGTCGTCGGCCGGGTGGTCGAAGGTCGAGTGGATCACCTCGCCCTTGACCGTGCGCTGCATGTCGGTGACCTCCTCAGGCCGCTCGTCCACGAGGACGACCATGAGGTGGCACTCCGGGTTGTTCTTGGTGATCGCGTTCGCGATGGCCTGCAGGATCATCG
>Ga0207664_10002439_pt1 | contig 12307 bp, 6 predicted proteins | sample LARL83metaG_FD_184349 | JGI IMG/M metagenome (GOLD analysis project Ga0207664, IMG submission 184349) | Corn, switchgrass and miscanthus rhizosphere microbial communities from Kellogg Biological Station, Michigan, USA - LAR L8-3 metaG... | ecosystem: Host-associated > Plants > Roots >...
GCAGCGCGCCGACCGCGGGGCCGAGGGCCACGCCTGCCGTGAAGGAGAGGCCGTAGAGCGACATGTAGCGGCCGAACAGGTGCGGCGGTGCGAGGTCGGCGACGATGGGGCCGAGCACGATGAACTGCGCGCACTCACCGATCGCGATCACGATCGCGACCCCAGCCAAGACGGTGGTAGCGGTGAGCGTCGAGCTCGTTAGCGTTGCGAGCAGGACCGCGAGCAGGCCGATTGCAAATAGCGCGGCCACGCTTTCGGCGGCCGGAGCGGCCGATCGCTGCAGCGCGGAGGCGAACAGTGCCTCGCACCATGCGTCGTCCACGTCAACCGGGTCCTCGCCGTCCTCCCCGCCGGTGCTGTGCTTGCCGGGGAGGGGACCGGCTCGCCGGGAGCGGGGGCACCGCGGCGGACGAAGCGGACGGGCAATCCGCCGGTGAGCCGGACCTGCGCGTGGATGGATGTGCCCGATGAGGTGGTCACGGCGTCGCTCCTGACCAGCCGGCTGTCGTGCTGCTGCGGGTGACCTCGCTGCCGGGCCGGAGATGTACTCACGCGGGCTGCGATGCGGGGTTCGCGGCCACGGCTGCGGCGGCGGCGCGCTCGTTGCGGGCCGCTTGTGCGTGCTCGCGGCTGTCGCGTGAGGAGATCAGGACCGCGGCCAGGATCGCCCCGGCGATGGCAAAGCCCGCGCCCACGAGGAACGCGAGGTCGAACCCCTTTGTCAGGGCAATCGAGGCGCTGTGAACGCCCGCGTGGAACGCGCTCTGGGTACGGCTGTTGGCGAACGTCGCCAGGATCGCGAGTCCGAGCGCGCCGCCTATCTGCAGGGCCGTGTTGTTCAGTCCGGAGGCGAGGCCGGCCTCCCGGGGCTCGGTCCCGGTCACCGCGGCGATCGTGACGGGCACGAACGAGAGCCCCAGCCCGGCCCCGGCCAGCAGCGACGGGCCGAGCACGTCGGCGACGTAGGAGCCGCCGGGGGCGGGCACCCGCGAGAACCAGATCAGGCCGGCGGCGGTGAGCAGCATGCCGGCGATCAGCACCGGCTTGAAGCCGATGCGGGTAACGAGCCGCGAGGCAGCCCCCGCCGCGAGAATGATCCCGACCGCGAGCGGCAGGTACGAGACGCCCGTCTTGATCGGCGAGTAGCCGAGCACGTCCTGCAGGTACAGCGAGATGAAGAAGAACATCGAGAACAACGACATGCCGATGAGGAGGGCGATCGTGTCCGCTCCGCGCAGCGTGCGCAGGCGGAAGATCGAGAACGGCATCAGCGGGTGGCGCCCGCGCCGCTCGATGACCAGGAACGCGGCCAGCAGGACGACGGCGCCGGCGATCCTGGCCAGCGTCGCCGCGGATCCCCAGCCGGCGTTCACGGCGTCTACGATCGCGTAGACGAGCAGGGACAGGCCTGCTGTGACGGTCACCGCGCCGGGAAGATCGAAGGTGCTCGCTCCGTCGTCGGCGCGGCTTTCGCGCAACGTCCGCGGTGCGAGCGCCGCCGCGGCAATCCCGATCGGGACGTTGACGAACAGCACCCAGCGCCAGTTGAGGCCGCTGGTGAGGATCCCGCCAAGAAGCACGCCGGCGGCGCCGCCCGCACCCACGACCGCCCCCCAGATCCCCAGTGCCCGGTTGCGCTCGGCGCCCTCGGCAAACGTCACCGTGATGATCGACAGCGCCGCCGGAGACACGATCGCGGCGCCTAGGCCCTGGGCTGCCCGCGCCGCGAGCAGCCATTGTTCCGACTGCGCGATCCCGCCCGCGAACGAGGCGAGCGAGAACAGCACCAATCCGAGCATGAACATCCGGCGGCGCCCGAGCAGGTCGGCCATGCGGCCGCCGAGCAGCAGGAAGCCGCCGAAGGTCAGCGTGTAGGCGTTGACGACCCACGAAAGATCGGTCCGCGAGAAGTCAAGCGCCCTGCCGATCGACGGCAGGGCAACGTTCACGATCGAGGCGTCGATCACGACGACGAACTGCGTCATCGCGAGCAGCAGCAGGGCGAGATTCTTCCCGCGGGGCGTATAGAGCGGCGATGTCTGTGGTGGGCTTATCGATGCCATTGGAATATGACCTCCGGTTCCGTATAGAGCGGGGATGTCTGTGGGAGGCTTACCGATGTCATTGGAAGCTGACCCTCGGTTCCGGTTGCGATCCGCCAGGTCATGCGCTCAACCGGCCGGGACCTGCTTCTCGGGCAGGTGCCAGCGGTACGGCGCGATCAGCTTGTCGACCGACGGCGGGCTCCACGATCCGGGTTCGTAGGGCTCGACGGCGGGCGGGTTCTGGAGCAGCGGCGCGGAGATCTCCCAGAGCCGCTCGATCCCGTCGGAGCTGGTGAACAGCGACTGATCGCCGATCATGGCGAGCAGGATGAGCCGTTCGTAGCCTTCGAGCGCATGTGAGAGGGCGAACGAGTCCTTGTAGCTGAACACCATCTTCGCGGTGCCCAGGCTCAGTTCAGGTCCGGGCACCTTGGCCAGGAACTCGGTGCTGATCGAGCCGGGATCGGCGAAGTCGATGACGATCTCGTCCAGCCGGCCGGCGGCGATGTCCTGCTTGTGCGCGCGGAACATGCGCAGCGGCGGCTCGTGGAAACCGAGCGTGATGACCTGGCGCCCGGCCGCCATAGACTTGCCCGAGCGGAGGAAGAACGGTACGCCGTGCCAGCGCCAGTTCTCCACGTCGGCCCGCAGCGCCACCATGGTCTCGGTGTCCGAGTCGCCCCGCACGCCGGGCTCGGAGCGGTACCCGCGGTACTGGCCGCGGACGACGTGCCTGGTGTCGATCGGCTTCAGCGCCTCGAATACCTTCGCCTTCTCGTCCCGCAGGGGGTTGGCGGACAGCGACACCGGCGGTTCCATGGCCACGAACGCCAGCACCTGGAACAGGTGGGTCACGATCATGTCCCGGTAGGCGCCGGTCGCGTCGTAGAAGGCGGCCCGTCCCTTGATCGTCAGCGTTTCCGGCACGTCGATCTGCACGTAGCGGATGTGATCGCGGTTCCAGACCGGTTCGTAGAGCCCGTTCGCGAACCGGAATGCGAGGATGTTGTCGACCGATTCCTTGCCCAGGAAGTGGTCGATGCGGAAGACCTGCGACTCGTCGAAGACCGCGTGCACCGTCTGGTTCAGCGCGCGCGCCGACTCCAGGTCGGTGCCGAACGGCTTCTCGATGATCACCCGGGTGTCGCTGGTAACCAGGTCCGCGGCGCCTAGCATCTCGATGACCAAAGCGAACGCGGCGGGCGGCACAGCCAGATGGAACAGCCGCCGGGGCGAGCCACCGATGTCCTTCTCCGCCCGCTGGATCGCCGCTTCCAGGTCCGCGGTGTAGCCCGGTTCGGCGGCCCCGAACGACAGGCGTTCGGCGAACGACGGCCAGGCCGGATCGGTCGGCTTGGTGATGCAGAAGTCCTCGCACGCCTGCTGGGAGCGCTGGCGGAACTGCTCGTCGGTCAGCGCGCTGGCATGCGGCGACGAGCCGATGATGCGGTACTCGCGTGGCAGCAGCTCGGCCGCGTGCAGGTGGAACAGCCTGGGCAGCAGCTTGCGCCTGGCCAGGTCGCCGGTGGCGCCGAACAGCACGATGACGTGATTCTCGGGCCGCGGTGATCCGTTCTTGGCTCTGCTGACCTTGTTCATAGCGGAAACTTTCTCCTAAACATGCGCGTTCCTCTCGTGTCGTTGTCCTCCGGGTCTCCTGACGACCGCGGGCCGTAGCTGCGGTGTTGAACCGGTACTGGAGCTGACGCTACGGTCCGGCCCCGGGCGGCGGCTTCTGTCGTTCGACTGGGCATGCCGGGCGCCAGCGGGCCGGGTTGCGCCTGTCCCGCCCGGGACGACTGGCCTAGGCTGTGAGAACGACCGGCCTGCTGCCCACGGCGACGGTGAGATGGCTGACGAGGCGACCGCGAAACGTCCGGGCTGGGGCGCTGGCCTGGCGGTGCCACGGGGGACAATGGGTGTCATGACGGCGCCGATCTTGTTCGGGCGCGACCGTGAGCTGCGAGTGGTGGCGGATGTGCTCGAGCGCGCTGGTGAGCGTGGCGGTGGCCTGCTGGTTCGCGGGCCGGCCGGCATCGGGAAGACCTCTGTGCTGGAAGCGGCCAGGGCCAGGGCGGCCGGGCTGGGGTTCCGGGTGCTGGCCGCGACCGGCGTGCAGTCCGAGGGCGGCTTCGCGTTCGGCGGGTTGCACCAGCTCTTGCGGCCCGTGCTGGCCAAGGCGGACATTCTCCCTGTCCCGCAGCGTGATGCGCTGCGGGCGGCCTTCGGCATGACCGAGGGTGTGGTCCCGGACCTGTTCCTGATCGCCCTGGGCAGCCTGGAGGTTCTCTCGGAGGCCGCGGCGGACGCGCCGCTGCTGCTGATCGCCGATGACGCCCAGTGGCTGGACCGGCCTACCGCCGCCGTGCTGGCCTTCCTCGCGCGGCGCCTCGACGTGGAGCCCATCATCTTGCTGGCCGGCCTCCGCGACGGATACGACAGCGACCTGACCGAAGCGGGGATGCCCGAGCTTGCCGTGGCCGGCCTGGACGAGGCCGCGGCCGCCGCGCTGCTGGAGGCCACAGACCCCGGTCTGGACGCGGCGGCGCGAGCCCGGGTCCTCGCCGACGCCGCCGGAAACCCGCTGGCCCTGGTGGAGCTTCCCGCGGCGCTGCGATCCGCGCATTGGGGAGACGGAGCCATCCTGCCGGCGGTGCTGCCGCTGACCGCGCGGCTGGAGCGGACGTTCGCCACCCGGGCTGCCGGGCTGCCCGCACCGGCTCGCCGTGTCCTGCTCGCCGCGGCCGTCGACGACGAGGCTGACCTCGCCGAGGTGCTGGCGGTCGCCGGCCGCCTCGCCGGGCCGCCGCTGCCCGCGGACGCACTTGATCCCGCAGTCGCCGCCGGCCTCGTGGAGGCTGACCAGGCATCGATACGGTTCCGCCACCCCCTAGTCCGGTCGGCGATCTACCAGCAGGCCAGCCCGTCGCAGCAGCGGGCCGCGCACGCGGCGCTGGCCGCCGTGCTGGCCAGCCAGCCCGACCGGCGCGCCTGGCACCGCGCCGCCGCGACGGCAGGCGCGGACGAGGACGTCGCGGCCGAGCTGGAGGCGGCGGCATCCCGCGCGCACCGGCGCGGCGCCGTCCAGGTGGCGCTGGCCAGCCAGCAGCGCGCCGCGATGCTGAGCCCCGATCCCGGCCGCCGGGCCGGACGGCTGCTGCGCGCCGCGGAGATGGGGTTCGAACTCGGCCGGCACGACGTGGTCGACCGACTGCTCGCCGAAGCCGAGCGGTACCGCCCGGGCCCGCTGCAGCGGGCCAGGATCGCGTGGATCCGGGAGCTGTTCCACGACGGCACCCCCGGTGATGCGCAGCGGGTGCGTCACCTGGTCCAGGTCGCCGACCAGACGAGGCTGGACGGGGACACCGATCTTGCCCTGAACCTGCTGCTGGGCGCCGCCGTCCGGTCCTGGTGGGCCGACCCCGGGGAGCCGGCCCGAGAGCTGGTGGTGGCCGCGGCCGAGCGCGCTGGCGCGGCGGAATGCGACCCACGGCTGCTTGCGATCGTCGCGGCCGCCTCGCCGATCAGCCGGGGCGGCGACATCCTCGCGCGCCTGGCCCGGGTAGCGGCCGCCGACGTCGCCGATCCCCGGCGAGCATGGCTCCTGGGCATGGCCGCGATGGCGGCCGGTGACTTCGAGCGTGGCGTGAGGTTCCTGTCCGGGGCGGCCGACGGGCTACGAGCGCAGGGGCGGCTCGCGCTGCTCGCCCAGACGCTCAGCCTGCAGGCCAATGGCGCGATCCACCTCGGGAACTGGACCATGGCGGTCACCGCAGCCGACGAGGGCACCCGGCTGGCCGAGGAGACCGGCCAGCCACTCTGGCTCGCCGAGATGAAGATTTCCCAGGCTCAGGTGGCAGCGCTGCGCGGCCAGCACGACAACGTCGGCGCCCTGACCGGCGAGGCCGAACGGACAGCCCTCCCTGGCCGTCTCAGCCACCTGATGGCGATGATCCAGCTGGCCCGGGGCATGTCCGCGCTCAGCGCGGGGCGTCACGCCGACGCATACGACTATCTCCGGCGCATGTTCGACCCAGCGGATGCGGCGTTTCAACGGCGGCAGTTTTTTGGCGCGATCCCTTATTTCGCTGAGGCCGCAGTGCATAGCGGGCACACCGGCGAGGCCCGTGCGGTGCTGGCCGACGTGGAGCCCATCGCGGCGCTGACACCGGCGCCGAAACTGCACGTCGGGCTCGCCTACGCGCGCGCAGCGCTCGCCACCGGTGACGACGCTGAACCGCTCTTTGCCGCCGCCTTCGACGCCACGGCAGGCCGGTGGCCGCACGACCGGGCCCGACTGGACCTGCTGTACGGATCCTGGCTGCGCCGGCACCGCAGGGTCACCGAGTCCCGGGTCCCGCTGCGCGCGGCCCGCGACTGGTTCGACACCCAAGGGCTCAGCTCGTGGGCCGACCAGGCCCGCCAGGAACTGCGCGCCGCCGGCGAGACAAGCCACCGCCGCGCCCCGAACGCCTGGGACCGTCTCTCCCCCCAGGAACTACAGATCGCCCGGATGGCCGCCGACGGGCTGTCCAACCGCGACATCGGCGAGCGCCTCTACCTTTCCCACCGCACCGTCGGCTACCACCTCTACCGCATCTTCCCCAAACTCGGAATCACCTCCCGTTCGCAGCTAAACGCCGCGCTGGAAGGCAGCGCCGCCGCCGGCGGCGGCCGCGGCGCCGACATCTGACGGCCGCCGTCAGCTCCCCGGTCCAGGCCAGTCTCCCGGGCCGCGCAGGCCGCCGCACCAGTCATCTGGCGCTCACGGCTCTCTCATCGATGTGTCGCTGCGCTGCCGCCGGGGGCGGGCACGGCGGTGGACTATGTTGCCACGCGGGATGCCGGTAAGCCCGCCGCCGCCCGCGGCATCTAGGGGGTCATCGAAGACGGCGGGATGGACCTGCCCGGCCCGGGTAAGCCCGACCCGGCCGTGCATCTGCGCCGGATCCTGGTGCACTCCCCGGCGAACGCCGCCGGAGAGGCCAAGCGATGCCCAGAAACGGATGTTATGCGCGCCTACACGCGCCCGCGCAGCCCTGGCCTCATACGTACGGAATCGGCGATATGTGCGGATTGCAGCTAGCTGATCACAGATTGTTCGTTACAGTCTGGCATGGCTGATATGCAGATGATCGCGAGGCGCCGGGACCGAGGCCCGTGCCCGGATCACTGGCATGGTCAGCCATCATTCCGTGCCCGGAGCGCGATGTAATCGCCTCGGCTCCGCCATGGCCCGCCCCCGAGGATGATCCTGTTTCTCAGCCGGAGACACTAAGGGTGCCGCCGACTACCTCAGTGGTAACACGCACTATCAAGGTAAATAGGACCGCCATGGACCGGGGCGTGGACTGGGCCGCGGGGAATTCCCAGCACAGCCAGTGCAGTCTGTGCGGTTGCGAGTGGCATCAGCGCAGCTCATGCGCCCGTCGTACCCAAACGTACTTATGGTAAGGAGAAGGTCTACGGTTCGATTCCGTAACGGGGCTCCAGTATTTCCGCAGGTCAGCGATCTGATTCCGCTCACCGGCCCTCGTTTTCTGACGTGTCACCCTGTTGGCGTGCCACTCGCGTGCCAGATGGCTTGACAGTGCCAGATGGCTTAGCAGCTTTGCCCTTCTTGGACATGGCAAGTTCAGCCCGAGCAGCCTTTGCCACCGCATCCGCCAGGGTGCGCTGTCGCCTGTCGGATGAGTGCATGTAGATCAGCGCGGCGCGAGGACTGTCGTGGCCCATCCGTGCCATGAGTTCCCGAGGATTCGCGCCCGCATTGGCGGTGAACTGGTTGCCGGTATGGCGCAGGTCGTGAATGTGGACGCCTTCCAGGCCGACAGCGGCGAGCGCGGGACACCAGACCCGTCGCCGGAAGTTGGTGTTGGACAACGCTGTACCCTCGGGCTGGTGAACGCGAGAGTACCGGCAGGAACCGCGCGGAGATGCTGGCGCAGGTCGGGCACGATCAGGTCTGCGAAGTCAACCACGCGGCGGCCAGCGCGTGACTTCGGTGGCCCGAATATGGGTATGGACCGGAAACCGCCCATACAGGTCCCAAAGGTCGACGCAGCCGTTTGAGGGGCGCAACTAGCCAGTCGTGCCAGCCAGTCGCCAGGCAGTCGCCAGGCAGTCGAATGTCTAGGCAGTCGAATTGCCTAGCTCCACTTGATGCGCGACACATCGGCCCCGCTTGATGCGCGACACTCCCTAGCACCCAGCCGTAGAGATCATGAATTGCCGGTATCAGTCGTCGTAACCGGCTCCGGGATCGATCCGGAGGGTCTCGTTCTGGGGATCAGGTGTGAGCCAGCCAGTCAAGCGTTCGCTTGGCAGCAGAGCTGACCAGTCGACCTGCAGGGGAGAGGCAGCGTGCTGGCCTACCACGAGGGTGAACCGCCACCGCTCCTGGCCGCTTTGCCCGCAGTAGGCGACACCGCTGACGTGCGGCTCAGCGCCAGTGAGGTCGTAGTCGTCAGGAACGAGGCCGTCGCACCAGTAAAAGCGCAGCTGGCGGTCAGCGAAGCCCGCGAACTCCGCGCAGATGCGGAACTCAAGCCGCCGCCAGAACTCCTGCTCGTCCACGTCACCTCCCGGACAACTATGAGGGATCAACGGAGCTAGCGGGGTGGCCGCCACGCGGGCGGGGCCTTAGGCATCTCAGCGTCGCACATCAAGCGGAGCCACGGTGTCGCATATCAAGCGGAGCCGGACATCTAGGCAGTCGAATCCCTGTGACAACTTTCTCTACGGCTTCAAGGGCGCTCGCCTGCGGCTCCCGCCAGGCGGGGCCGAGCCGCGCAAGGGACCGGGAACTGAAGGCGCGGAATGCCGGGGAACGAAGGCGTGAGACGTGGCGAGTGGATGACCACCAGGGCCAGGCCTCAGCGGGGCAATGGGCAGGGGACGGTCCGCGCCCGGGGCGTCGGCTAAGAGCGCGCCCTCTCGCGTGCGGACGCTGCCGGGCGCGGCGGCCGACGCCGGGTGGCTGTCCCCGCTTCCCGCGGGCCGGTGGTTGCTCGCCGTTACGCGGTTCCCGGCACCGCGCTTAGCCGATCAGTGCGGGTGCCCCTTCCAACGGTGCCGACGATCGTATCGCCGCGCAAGGTCACAGTAAAGGGCGCTCGCTGCGCTCGCGTGAATTCGCTTCGCTCACCCTTGACTGTGACCTTACCCGGCAAAACCATTGGCACCTATCAGGTTGGACGGGGCAGACTCGCGGCCGAGCGGCGGCAGATGGGACAGTAGTTGACCGGGCCACGACCCTTGATCTGGCGCTTCAATTTCGGGGTACCGGGCCAAGTGCGAGCAAGGGTGAAACCAATGCCCTGATTGAACGCCAGTCTTGTCGTCACACCAGCAGTGCCCTGCCTGTGACTTTCCAGTCCTCGGTCCAAGTCATGTGTAAGCTAACATAATGCTGCATCCGGCCCGTGTAGGGGCGATCGAAGTGCAGCAGGTACACAATGCCGCCAGCCGCCATAGAACAAATGATGGCCCACACCGTGACCGTAAGCAAGTTCAAGAAGCGACCGTCAAGAGCGAGTCGACACTGTTTCAACGAGTAGCCGTACCCAGGCTCAGGCTTATTCCGGTAGTTCAGGGGAATGACGATTGAGATACTCACGAACCCAAGCCGGGTAGTCTGTGGCGCCATTCGCCTTGGCTAGTTGGAACCCAAGGATCATGCTTAGGTTTAGAAGACCCGCGATCACCTGGTCCCTTTCGATGCCGCCGGGCTCATCGAGCACTTGCAAGATGTGTTCCGCAGCAAACGGCCTGTTCGGCTCTATCCATAGCATCAGGAACTCAATCGCAACGCGGGTAGCGGCCGTTGCCGGATTCGGATCTTTCATGCACCGCCTCGATCACCGTCGCGGAGGCCACGGCCGCGCTCCTTTAGATATTGCACGCAATCGCGACCGAGCGAGGTCAAGAACCACAATGGTTCGTAGTCAAGCCGTCCACTACCCTCGTCGTACACAAGCCCAAGGGAATTGAGTTTCGCAACCAGGGCGTTGAAGGTCCCTCTGAGCCCCGGGTCCTGAGTAAGGATGTCCTCAACTCTCCGTACCTGGACTCGGGCCATGTTCTCGGGCGTGCGTGGCCTCTCCTCGGTCGCTCGGCCGGGTACGTGATGCGGTCCGGGTTCCGACAAGACTGTCAATAGCCGGAGGTGCGGTGCTTCAAGCTGTCGGAGCGCCTCTATGAGTATGATCGCTTCGTCGACCTTCGCGTGATCACGTACGCCGCTTACGAAAATGCGTGCCAGGAGGTCAATTTTCTCATCGTCCAGGGAACGAGATGCCGCTTCGACGCTGCGAGCGAGCAACTCCAGGGTCCGCGGGTCTGTCTCCGCTTCTATCAGGAGTTGCTCCATGGACGTACCGGACTGGTCTCTGCTTCGTCAGCAAAACGCTGGATGTGATCACGACGCTGCTGCCATAGCGAACCGGCCGCGCTTAGTGCTTCCTCGGTTACCGAGCCAGCGACTGCGCCAACGGGCATAGCAGCGGCGATCAGCGCTGGCTCACCAAACGCAACTCCGGCCATCGAGCACAATGCCGCGACCGCAGGACCGACCATGTTGCCGGATGCCCGGCTGACGACTGCAGGGACTCGTCGTGCCACCTCGCCCATGTGAACAGTGTGCCAGGCAATGGACAAACCGTGCGGCAGCCGACACGCGGACCAAGGGCCCAAGCCGTGCCAGCCGCGTGCCAGAACGAGGCGGAAACCAGAAGCATCGGGCGGTAGCCGGACGATGAGCAAACCGGCCCACACCAGGGAAACAGCAGGTTGACCCCTACGTGAAACGACCTTCTAAGCCTGATCGCCGCGGCGGTCGCGCTGCCCTGAGAATTGGGTGCGGGGCTGCAGGTTGTCGTGTGGTGCGGGTCGCTGCCGCTCTGTGGCGCGGTTTCGGGCCGGGCTCTGCCCGTGGGGGCTGATCGGGCGGCGCGGGCCGGGCGGGGCTGCGACGATGGGCGCGGGCTGCCCGTGACGCCGAGCTTCTTTGGGATGCGAGCCCGTTTCTAAGCCTGGTGCCGGGACCTTGACCTGAGGGTCGCTTCTTGTCGCCTATCGAGCACGACGGTCAACATTCGCGGCCTGTGAGCCAGTTGACCGGGGTCCCCGGGCAGCCCGCCTGGTTTACCCGAGTCAAGGATAGGAGGCCCCGGGTGGGTCATGCGAGGGCGCGGAAGGTTCCCGCGCAGCTGGTGGAAGACGAGGAATACCAGCTCCGTTATGAGCGGGTCGCGGGGATCGACGTCGCGAAGGCGAAGGCGGACGTGTGCACCCGGCTGCCCCCGGCGCGGCAGGGCGCGCGGCGAGCGTCGCGGCTGGAGGAGGTCCCCGCGACGGCGCGCGAGATCCTGGCGCTGGCCGGGCGGCTGATCGCCGACGGGGTGGAGCTGGCCGTCATGGAGGCGACGTCGGATTACTGGCGGATCTGGTACTACCTGCTGGAGGGCGCCGGGCTGACCGCGCAGCTGGCCAGCCCCGCCCATGCCCGGCAGCTGGCCGGGCGGCCCAAGACCGACCGGCTGGACGCGCAGTGGATCGCCCGGCTGGCGGAGATGGGCCTGCTGCGGCCCAGCTTCGTGCCGCCGCCGGAGATCCGGGCGCTGCGCGACCTGACCCGCACCCGGGTGCAGCTGGTCCGCGACCGCACCCGCGAATGGCAGCGGCTGGGAAAGCTCCTCGAAGGCGCCCTGATCAAGCTGTCATCAGTGGTGTCGCGGCTGGCCAGGACCAAGACCGCCCGCCACATCCTGGAGGCGCTCGCCGACGGCCAGCGCGACCCCAAAATCCTGGCCGCCATGGCCGCCGGGCAGATCAAGGGCGGCCGCGCCGCCGTCGAGCAGGCCCTGGAGGGCATGCTCCTCGGCGAGCACCATCCCCGGCTGATCCGGGTCCACCTGGACCACATCACTTTCCTGGACCGGGCTGTCGCCGCGGTCGAGGACGAGATCGAGGCCGCTCTCGACGCCATCCCTGCCGCCTGGGGCATCAGCGCGGACGGCGTCCCGTCCCCCGACCCCGGCCCGGGCGCCGCGGCGCTGACCGCGGCGGAGCGGCTCGCGGAGATCCCCGGCGTCAGCCCGGGCCTTGCCATGGCGATCATCGCCGAGACCGGCCTGGACATGACCCGGTTCCCCACCGCCGCCCACCTGGTCTCCTGGGCCGGCCTCACCCCGGTCGCCCGCCAGTCCGGCCCCCGCAACCGCAAGCCGAAAAAGGGCCTGGGCGACGCCTACCTCAAGGGC